>Ga0073904_10004121_pt1 | contig 10858 bp, 12 predicted proteins | sample KloWWTrecipitate_FD_66668 | JGI IMG/M metagenome (GOLD analysis project Ga0073904, IMG submission 66668) | Active sludge microbial communities from Klosterneuburg, Austria, studying microevolution and ecology of nitrifiers - Klosterneuburg... | ecosystem: Engineered > WWTP > Aerobic digester >... | reverse complement strand
TTGGCCTGTCGCTCCCAAACGGGCAGCAATGCGTCAGTTACCTGTCGTCCAGTCTTGAGCGGGTTCGAACGGCGGCTTCTCTAACCGGCGAACGCGAACAATCGACCCACACCCGCCGTTGGGCTCTTCGTGGTTCGAACGGCAGGTAACCGATGTGGAGCCGCCGTCCACGGGTGCATTCTCAAATATATCTCCACGCTACTTGTCACGGCTTGCCGTGCTGTCGAGGCGACGTGATCGACCTCGTCTACAACCGCCTGACCGACTTCGCTGAATCCGCCGTGCTTCGCAGCGCATTCGAGGCCGATGCGGTGGTACTGACGCCTCATCCCCGTGCCCATGCGCTGTATGCCGACAAGTGCAACCTCGTCCTGTTCAGTGATGGCGAGGTGCTCACCCGCCTGGGCGTACCGCCTGAGCATGTTGCGACGCTCGCAAGCGGAGCGCCGCGCACGGTGGAAGTGAAGCCGACCAACGCGGCTACGCTGGGGGGCGAACGGCGAACGCTGTTCTTTAAGCCGGCTGCCGGGTTCGGCAGCCGTGCCGCCTATCGCGGCGACAAGCTCTCAAGCCGGGTGTGGGACAGCATCGTCGGCGGGGGATATGTGGCTCAAGCGCTTGGCCTGCCCTCCGAACGTCGCGTCAGCATCGACGGCGCCGAAAGTGACCTTAAGCTCGATATCCGTGCCTACACTTACGCCGATCGTATCCAGTTGACCACGGCCCACCTCTATCGCGGACAGATGACCAACTTCCGCACCCCCGGCGGCGGCTTTGCTCCGGTGTTTCTGCTGCCGTCGTAGATCGCCATCTGAGACGCATCACGCGCAAGACGTTGTGGGAAAAACTGCGTCGCCTGGGGGGCAGGCGCGCGAAGAGCTCTGAAATCAGTCAGCGCCCCTTTCCTGTTCCACCTCCGCCAGCATGGCGGCGAGCGAATGCAGGCCTTCCGACGCTGCCGCCTCCGAGATTTCCTCGAGGGATGCTTTCGCATCGATCAGTTGGGCGGTCCTGCAATCAGGGGGCAATTGCTGCCGAAACTCCTGCAGGCGTGACGCGACCACATCGCTGAGTGGGCGCGGCGCATCATCCTCGGCAAGACCTTCCTCACACGCTTCGAATAACGCGGCCGCCAGCGCATGCAGCCCTTCGGATGTCGCACACGAGGACACCTCCTCGGGGCCCGCCCCGCGGGCGATCGCAGCAAAGGTCTTGCTGTCGTTGGGAATGCTGCCTTCGAAGGACGCCAGAATCTGCTTGAACAGTTCCATTTTCGTCTCCCTCTGAACTTACCCGGCAGCCCGGATCCACTCGGCAACGCTCGCCGGCGTCGGGATGCGGCCGGACGATACCAGCTTCTCGTTGATCACCAGCCCCGGCGTCTTCAGCACATCGTAGGCGATGATCTGCTGCATGTCGGTGACCTTGGCGATCTCCGCCTCCACGCCGGTGGCGGCGACCGCCTCGCGCGCGACTTCCTCGAGTTTGCGGCAGTTGGCGCAACCGGGGCCGAGAACCTTAATGCTGAGCATGATCAGACTCCTTTCAGTGAGGGCGGCGGCGTTGAGTGACGGCTGGCCAGTGACAGCAGCACTGCCAGCACGGCGATGAAGCCCGCCAGATACAGGGCGAGCGAAAGCAGCGACGTGCCGTCGATCCAGGCGCCGTAGGTGAGCCCGGCCGTCGCGCTGAACAGCGCGACCAGTCCGACATAGGTGGCCGTCTTCTTGCGCCCGATGATGGCCGAGATGATCAGCATGCTCTGCAGCGACAGTTCGGGGTCGGACATCAGGTAGGCTAGCAGCGGCCCGCGGTGCATGCCGAGGTCGAGGAACATCTTCGCAATCGGCACTTCCACCAGCGTGGGAAAGTACATGAACACCCCGAACGCGACGCCGGCGAAATTGCCGGCCACGGAGTTGGTGCCCGCCACCATCTCGATCCATTCCGGGCGAATCAGCACGCGGATCATGCCGACAATGAACACGCCAATCACCAGCAGCGGGAAGATCTGCTTCACGAAGCGCCACGACTCCCACAACCAGTCGCCCAGTTGCTGTTCAGACAGGCGGTGCCGTGCGATCGCATACAACGCCGTCAGACTGATGGCGACCGCAAAGAACTTGCCAGTCATGCCCACGCGCAAGCCCTCAGGCACTGCCTGCACCGACAGCGCGGCCACCAGCAGCGTTACCGCAATCAGCGCGAGACTGGCCCACGTCCAGGCGTTGGGTCCGTCCTGGATGTTCTCCAGCCCACGCCAGGCGCTGAAGCCGATCGAGGCCAGCAGCGCGATCAGTACCACGCCCTGCACCGATACGCCCTCCTCGCCCTTCGCCGCGTCGTAGGGGACGAGTCGATCGAGCACGCCCTGCCAGGCCTGCGCATCACCCAGCGGCAGGTCGATATGGACGTAGGTGCCGGTCAGCACGCCGAGCTTTAACGTGCCAGCCAGGAGCAGCGCAACCCAGACGAAGAGGAACACCAGCGCCATGCGCCCCATGCCCTCGCCCTGGGCGGCGAATGGACTGTCCGTGGCCAGATCGTGCGCGGCATCATCGACGCGAAAGATCAGCGCCATGATCAGCCCGATGCCAATGCCGAAGATCAGCGACAGCACGAAGCGCGCAATCGCCAGGTCCGGTCCGATGATGCCGCCGGTGTAGACCAGCGCCAGAATATTGGCCGCCGGGGCGAAGAACAGGAAGGTAATCGCCGGCCCGAGTCCTGCGCCCTTCTTGTAGATGCCGGCGAACAGCGGAACGATGGTGCAGGAGCACACCGCCAGCAGCGAGCCGGCCGCCGCTGCAGCCGGATAGGACACGGCCTTCGATGAGGTGCGTCCGAGAAAGCGGGTGACGGTTTCCTTCGGGATCAGCGCCGCCATCGCGCCGGCAATGAAGAAGGCCGGGAGCAGGCACAGCAGTACATGCGCCGCCAGATAGGCGGCCAGATTGCCCAGCCCGCCGTAGAAGACGGGAAGAACCCAGGAAAGCATGGTGTCCATGGCACGAACTCCGGCGAGAAAATCTTGCTGCCCGGCCTGCGACCGACTGAACGTCGGAGACCTCACGCTAGCCCACTGGATGATCAGCGACAAGCAGCCTTATCAATGATGACGCACGCCCGGCTAAAAGGATGCAGTCGCCGAACCTCGGACGAGCCGCAGCACGAACTTGCGCGACTCTCCGAACCAGAGCACCGTACTGCCCATGGCGAGGCAGATCAGCCATTGCTCGCCCGTCAGCGGGACCGTTCCGAATGCCCGGTTGAGGAATGCGACATGGACGACCGCCACCTGCAACAGTGCCGATAGCGCCACCGCCCCCCACAACCACACATTCGCGAACGGTCGATGGAAGGCGCTGGTGACGGCGGAGCGGGCATTGAAACAGTTGAACAATTGGGCGAACACCAGGACCGTAAAGCCGGCGGTGCGTGCGGTCCCGATATCGTGCGTGCCCTCGATGAGCCCACCGGGCAGGAACAGATCGATCGTCAGCAGCGTAACCACCGCCATCACCAGACCGAGCTGCACGACGCCCATCCACATGCGCGCGTCGATGACGCGTTTGTCGGCGTGCCGTGGACGGCGCGCCATCACGTCTTCGGTGTGCGGGTCCACACCCATCGCCATCGCCGGCCAGGAATCGGTGAGCAGGTTGATCCACAGGATCTGCGTCGCGAGCAGCGGCAGCACGAGTGCCTCGCCGCCACTCTGCAGGCCGATCACGCCAGCGCCGACCACGCCGAGGAAGATCGTCAGTACCTCGCCCATGTTCGACGACAGCAGGTAGCGCAGGAACTTCTCGATGTTGTCGAAAATGCCCCGCCCCTCACGCACCGCCGCGACGATGGTGGCGAAATTGTCGTCGGCCAGGATCATCTTCGCCGCCTCCTTCGTCACCTCGGTGCCCGTCCGCCCCATCGCCACGCCGATGTCGGCCGACTTCAGTGCCGGTGCATCATTGACGCCGTCCCCGGTCATCGCCACGACCTGGCCGTCGGCCTGCAGCGCGTCGACGATGCGCAACTTGTGCGCCGGCGCGACACGGGCGAAAACGGACGTCGTCCTGACCACATGGGCGAATGCCGCGTCGTCCATCGCGTCGATCTCCACACCGGTGATCACCTTCGCACCCGGCTGGACAATGCCAAGGTCAGCCGCGGTACGCGGATGATCGCCGGTGATCATGATCACGCGGATGCCGGCGCGGTGCGCATCGCCGACCGCCTGCTTCACCTCTCCCCGTGGCGGATCGATCATGCCGACGGTGCCGACGAAGATCAGGTCCCGCTCCAGCGCCTCGCCGGCCTGCGTGTCCTCGTCCGCGGTCAGCGGCCGGTAAGCCACCGCCAGTGTGCGCAACGCAGCATCGGACAGCGCATCTACGTCGGCCAGCAGGCGGCCCCGTATCTCGTCGTCGAGCGCCACGACATCGAGTCCAATGCGGGCCTTCGTGCAGCGACCGAGCAGCACGTCCGGCGCGCCCTTGGCGATCACCACAGGGGTGTCGTCGCGCTCATGATCGATGGCGATCACCGACATCATCTTGCGCTCGGACGTGAACGGCGCCTCGACGACACGTTCGAAGCGGCGGTACCGGCGCTCGTGCGCCCCCAGCTTGCGTTCCGCCACAAGGAAGGCCGCCTCGGTCGGGTCTCCCTGGATCTGCCAGGCGCCGTCGGCAGTCTGGCTCAGATCGGCATTGCCGGCCAAGCTGCCACCGGACAGCACGACCACATGCTCGGCATGCAGTGCACCTTGCGACAGTGTCTTGCCCGCCTGATAGATCTCGCCCTCCGGCGCATAGCCGACGCCGCTGACCTCGGTGGTGCCTGAAAGGGTCGCCACACGCACGATGGTCATTTCGGAGCGTGTCAGCGTGCCAGTCTTGTCCGAGCAGATCACCGAGGCCGACCCGAGCGTCTCGACCGAGGACAGCCGCTTGACGATCGCGTTGTGCGCCGCCATGCGTTGCACGCCAATCGCGAGCACGACCGACAGGATCGCAGGCAGCCCCTCCGGCACCGCCGCGACAGCGAGCGACACGCCCAGCAGGAGCACGTCGAGCAGATCCCGCGCGGTGCGAATCTCGGACTCCAGCAGGACCGACGCCACCACGATGGCCGCAATGATGAGCACTGCCACGCCGAGCATGCGGCCGATCCGCGCCACCTCGCGTTGTAACGGGGTGGGATCTTCCTCGGTGCGCTCGAGCAACGCGGCGACGGCGCCCATCTGCGTGTCCATGCCAGTCGCCGTCACCAGCACGAGGCCGTTGCCCCGTACCACCGCCGTTCCCTTGAAAACCATGTTCCGCTGATCCGCCACGGACACCGCGTTGGCCAAGGGTGCCGCGTCCTTGAGCACCGGCTCACTTTCGCCGGTCAGCGACGCCTCCTGCACGAACAGGGTCGCGGCGCGAACGAGGCGGGCATCGGCACCGACGGCATCGCCTTCGGCCAGCACCAGAAGATCGCCGCACACCAGCTCGGTGCTCGGGATGCGCAACAGCTGGCCATCGCGGATGACGGTGGACGTCACCTCGGTCATCTTCGCCAGTGCGGCAGCGGCATTCTGTGCCCGCGCCTCCTGCACGAAGCCCAGGATCGCGTTGAGCACGACGATCACCGCGATGACGAGCGCGTCGAACGGCCAGCCCGCCTGCCCCTCGATCTCCCACACGACGAGCGTGACGCAGATCGCACCGAGCAGCAGATAGATCAGTGGGTCGTGGAACTGCGCCAGCAAGCGCTTCCATGCGGGCCTCGGCGGCACGCTGCGCAGGGCATTGCGCCCCCCGCGGGCAAGACGCCGTTCCGCCTCGGCCGCACCCAGACCTCGCTCACTATCCGAGTGCAAGGCTTCCGCAATCTCGGCGATGCCGAGCCGGCTGGCATCGCTACATGTGCATTCCCTGGCCATGATCGAGTTGGAAATCCAGCGTCAACGGGAGCCGGCTCGCCATTGCCGAGCGCGTCCGGCGTAGCTTCCCTGCGGCATCAAGCGGCCCCGACAATGATGACGCAGCCCGGTCGGAACGGATGCACGAACAGCCCGGATTTCATCCTGGCGGCGGCCTCGGCACGAAGCAGCACACCTTTCCCGTTTCGTCGAGCTGCACTTGGCAGGCCAGCAGCAACCGCTCTCGCAAGCGCTGTCGGGCACGTTGAATGCGCGACTTCGCCCCAGGCAGCGACAGTCCCTTCAGTTCTGCAAAATGCCCCTGCGTCATCCCCCCGATATCGCAGAGCTCTATGGCATCGCGATCCTCGTCGGCGAGCTCGGTCAGCACCCGCGGCAGGCAGGCCGCCGACAGTCTGTCGACCGCCGCAAGCTCGGACTCCGGGGCGGCCAGATTGTCCGGCAAGGGCTCGCTTGGGCGGATTCGCCGCGCATGATCGACCATCGCGTTGCGCGCCACTTCAAACAACCAGGCGCGCGTATTGGTCACGTTGCAGAATCGCTCGCCCTGTCGCAAGGCCTTGAGAAAGACATCGTGCAAGACGTCCTCCGCGTCCGCTGCCGGGCGGACGTGATGGCGGAGGTAACGCCGCAGTTCGGCTTCGTGCACCGACCAGGCATCGAGCAGACATGGCGCCGTCACTTTGCAGGATCCCCCTCGATCGTTTTTTTGCAGGGCGCTCGGCCGGCGTGGATCAGATGGACTGTTGATTTACCCGCTTCGACAGTTCCTCCGCGCTTTCCTTGCGCTCGCTGTAGCGATCGACCAGGTAAGGCGCGATATCGCGCGTCAGCAGGGTGAACTTGACGAGCTCTTCCATCACGTCGACGACGCGGTCGAAATAGGCCGAAGGCTTCATGCGATCGTTATCGTCGAACTCGAGGAAGGCCTTGGCGACCGACGACTGGTTGGGGACGGTCAGCATCCGCATCCAGCGGCCCAGCACCCTCATCTGGTTCACCGCGTTGAAAGACTGCGAACCGCCGCAGACCTGCATCACCGCCAGTGTCTTGCCCTGCGTCGGTCGTACCGCACCGACCGAAAGCGGAATCCAGTCGATCTGGGTCTTCATGATGCCGGTCATCGCGCCGTGGCGTTCCGGCGAGCACCACACCATGCCTTCCGCCCACTGCGTCAGCTCGCGGAGTTCGACGACTTTCGGGTGCGTATCCGGCGCGTCGTCCGGCAGTGGCAGTCCGCTCGGGTTGAAGATGCGCACTTCCGCGGCCATCGCCGTGAGCGACCTTGCCGCTTCCTTGGCAAGCAGGCGGCTGAAGGAGCGTTTGCGCAGCGAACCGTAGAGCAGCAGGATGCGTGGCGGATGGCTCGAAGGCTGGGCCGGACGCAACTGCGCCGGATCGGGAACCCGGAACAGGTCGGCGCGCAGGTTGGGCAGATGGCGCAAAAGCTCAGACACGACGGCTCTCCATGTCGACGGCCGCCGCGCGGCCGGCCTCGGCAGGGGCCTGGCAGTACCAGTGCTCGGTCCGGTTCACCAGCGCCACCAGCGACAACATCACCGGCACCTCGACCAGCACGCCGACCACCGTGGCCAGCGCCGCACCCGAGTTCAGGCCGAACAGCGAGATCGCCACCGCCACCGCCAGCTCGAAGAAGTTCGAGGTGCCGATCAGGCAGGCCGGGCCGGCAACGTTGTGCGGCAGCTTCAGCATGCGCGCGCCGATCAGTCCGATGCCGAAGATGCCGTAGCTCTGCACGATCAGCGGCACCGCGATCATGGCGATGACCAGCGGCTGGGCGACGATGGTGCCGGCCTGGAAGCCGAACAGCAGCACCACGGTGGCGATCAGGCCGACGATGGACCAGGGCTTGAGCCGGGCGACGAAGTCCGCCACCGCGCGTGCCGATCGGCGCTCGAGCGTGTGCCGCGTGGCCATGCCGGCAAGCAGCGGCAGCACCACGTACAGCACGGTGGACAGCACCAGGGTTTCCCATGGCACGGTGATGTTGGTGACGCCGAGCAGGAAGGCGGCGATCGGCGCGAAGGCCACGACCATGATCAGATCGTTCACCGACACCTGCACCAGGGTGTAGTTGGCGTCCCCCTTCACCAGCTGACTCCACACGAACACCATCGCGGTGCAGGGTGCGACGCCGAGCAGGATCATGCCGGCAATGTATTCGCTGGCCGATTGGGGGTCGACCCAGGGCGCAAAGATATACTGGAAGAACAGCACGCCGAGCGCCGCCATCGTGAACGGCTTGATCAGCCAGTTCACCACCAGCGTCAGCATCAGCCCGCGCGGACGCTTGCCGACGTCGCGTATCGCGTGCCAGTCGATCTGAATCATCATCGGGTAGATCATCACCCAGATGAGCACCGCCACCACCAGATTCACATGGGCAATCTCCAGCCCGGCGATGAGCTGGAAGGCATTCGGGGTGGCGAGGCCCAGGGCGACCCCGGCGACGATGCCCAGCGCAACCCAGAGGGTCAAATAGCGTTCGAAAAGTCCCAATTCAGACTCCTTCATTGAGATTACGGGCGAATCTGACGAGTGTCTGATCGACCTCTACGCCACAGACGCCGGTGCTGCAGCACAGAGTCGGATCAAAGATCTGGATGTTAGCCATTTCGACACTCCATCGAAAATTGAAACGTGAATGAAAAATCAGGCCAGCAGCGTGCCGATGCGATCCAGTTCGGCCTTGAGCCGCGTGCGATCCTGCGCCAGTTCGGCCAGCGGCAGCGCGAGGAAGGCCTCGATGCGGGCGCGCAGGATGCGGTAGGCGGTCATGAAGGCGGCATCGATTTCGGCGTCGGTGCCGCTGGCATGCGCCGGGTCCTCCACACCCCAGTGCGTGCGCAGCACCTGCCCGAGGTAGACCGGGCAGGTTTCGCCGGCGGCGCTGGCACAGACGGTGACGACGATGTCGGGCGTCCGTGGCAGGTCGTCCCACGACTTGCTGTGATAGCCCTTGGTGGCGATCCCTTCCCGTGCCAGCAGCGCGAGTGAGCGCCGGTGCACCTGGCCGGCAGGCTTGCTGCCGGCGCTGAGCGCCTTCCAGCCAGCGGGTGCGACGTGGTTGAAGGTCGCTTCGGCGAGGATGGAGCGGCACGAGTTGCCGGTGCAGAGGAAAAGGACGTTCATCGGTCGGACGGGAGGGTGGGTATCGGCTGTGAAGCTGGCGGCGGACTTCATGCACCCGGTTCGCTCGCGTGCTGCAGTGTCGGGTCCATCAGCTGCGACGCCGCGATCAGGGCTGCGCGCACCAGCAGACTCTCGGGAATCGCTTCGTAGGTTGCGCCGTCGACTTCGACAGTGCGGCAGTCGGCATCGCCACAGGCGTCGCAGCATCGGCTTGCGCCGCTCGTGCCCTGCAGCCAGTCCTCCAGCGGCCGGCCGGCAATCCAGATGCGGTTCGACTCCAGCGGCTGCGCCCGAAAGGCAGCCGGCGCGATCTCGCGCGCCTCGAGCACCGGGGTGACGCCGAGCGGCTCCAGTGCGGCCTTCAGCCGTTCGACGGTGCGCTCGACTGCCTGCTGCGTCGTGCCGCAGCGCGGGCAGGTGCTGCCACCCGCGTCGACCAGCCGTTGCCAGACGATGGTCAGGGTTTTCATGGCGTCCTCCACCTATCAGCGCGGCCTTGGAACGCGGACACGCTCACTGCACCGCGCGCGACGGAGCGCAACTGCCTTCGAGACAAATCGCCGCGTCGCCCACCCCGGCGCATTGTTCCGGATGCCCAACGCAGCACTCGGCGGTGAGATAGGCGATCAGGTCCACCATCAGCGCCATGTTGGCGCGGTAGCGCTGAAAGCGGCCTTCCTGCGCCACCGACACCAGATTGGCATGCGCGAGCGCCTTCAGGTGGAAAGAAAGATTGGTCGGCGGCACATCGAGTGAAGCGCCGATCTCGCCCGCGACCATGCCTTCCGGCCCCTTCTTCACCAGCAGGCGATACACGTCCAGCCGGATGCCCGACGACAGGGATTCGAATACGGAGAGCGCGTCTGTCTTGTCCATAGATCAATAATACGATATTTATTGAAGTATTGCATCGATGATCGCCCTGCCTGCGGCATCCCGACATCAGCATTGCATCTCAGTGCCTCGGCGGTCCCGGGCGACTTCGAACGCGAAGCAGTCGAGCTGGCGACCCGGATTTATGCAGTCGGCTTGGAAACAGGAAACTCTCGGAGCAAAGCTTCGCCGCGCCGATCCAGCTCTTCAGCGCGTCGCGCGCCTGCTTAGTGATCTCGAACTGCACAGGATTCTGGGCCTTCTGCTGCATCCCCATCGCCCGCCAGGCAACCTGATCGCATGAGCGACATCACGTACCCCCAGTTTGACCAGATCGCAGCTCCGCAGCTTGCTGTCGATTGCCAGGTCGAAGAGCGCGAGGTCGCGCAGGTTCTTTCCCAGTTGCAGGCGGACGCAGATCGCCCAGATCTCCTTAAGCTTCAAGGGCGCCTTCTGGCCAACGAGCTTGCCCCTGTTCTAGGGGCCATGCGTCGTAGCCGGTGTGTTCGTCGTCGTGTTCATGATGAACTCCTCTTCGCGGTCGAAGGGAGGTCCAGTGTGGGACGTAGAGCTTCTCCCGAAGAGTAGTCCGGTATTGGTCGAGCGGCCGCCGAACCAACGAGACCTGCCTGTCGAGCGCGGGAAGACTGAATGGCAAGTCTCTGAGTGGAGCGGGCATCCGAATGGCCGGTTCTTCGGAGCGACGACCGACCGAGGATGGCCGATAGTACCCCCTCAGCATCATCATGGTAAGCAGCCGCCCGCCGGCAAAAGCTGCTTGGCGGGCGGCCGTTCTGGGTTCAGATCTCAATCTGCTCGGAGATCTCCAAGGCGTCATCGACCTCGATGCCCAGGTACCGCACAGTCGATTCGAGTTTGGAGTGACCGAGCAGGAGCTGAACG
>Ga0073904_10004118_pt1 | contig 10864 bp, 9 predicted proteins | sample KloWWTrecipitate_FD_66668 | JGI IMG/M metagenome (GOLD analysis project Ga0073904, IMG submission 66668) | Active sludge microbial communities from Klosterneuburg, Austria, studying microevolution and ecology of nitrifiers - Klosterneuburg... | ecosystem: Engineered > WWTP > Aerobic digester >... | reverse complement strand
CGCAGGCAGTGGCGGGTGATCATCAGCGAGACCATGCCTTTTTCCTGATTCGCCTCGTAGGCTTCGGCAATCAGCTTGACGCCGTGCTTTTCGTAAAACTGGCGGGCCTTGGTGTTGAAGACGTTGCCGAGATAAGTCAGCTCTTCTTGCGGATAAGGCACCGGGTTGGTGGCCGGTTCGGCGCGGGGCGGGCGTTGATAGGCGGCGAGACGGGCCAGTTCGAGTTTTTCGGTCGCTTCCCGGCGCAGGGCGTTGATCGCGCCAGTGGGCAGGAACCAGGCTTGTGATAGTTGCAACTCGGCAGTTTGCGCCGCGAACATGGTGTTGCCGAATTTGCCGAGTTGCTCGATTAGCGTGGCGGTGGCACGTTCAGCGTTCTTGGCAATTTCCTTGCCTGAATTTTCATTATTTTTCAGGTTGACCGTAGCGCTGATCCCATCCTCGTCGGTCAGCGTCAAGGTAAAGCCATCAGCTGTCTCGGCGAAGACCGGCTGGACCGAAACCAGACGTTCGGCGGAGTCCTTTTCCAGTGCCCGTTCGAAAGCTTGATCGCGATTACGGAACAGCGTGGTCCCTTCGGTCAGTTCTTCCGGGATGGCGAGCGGGAACAGTTTTTTGCCTTCGGCGCGGTTGATGCGTACGCCAACCACTGCACCGTGGGCGTCGTAAAAGCAGACGCCATCACCGTTATTGAAGTTATTTTCCGCATTGACCAGGAAATAGTTGGGGCCAATTTCCGTGACCTCGCCAATGGCTTCACCGACAAAACCGGCCGCATCAAAGGCGCCGATATCATCCTGCCGGTCGTTGGCGAAATAATCCGTGTAGCCCCGGTTGTAGGTTTTTTCCGGCTGCGGCGTGAAAGTGTAGGTGCTGTGGCCGGAAGAGGCACGGCGGAACTCCGGATGCCCGGTCAATACTTCGTCGATCAGCGTACGGTAATGCGCCGTGATGTTCTTGACGTAGGAAAGGTCTTTGTAGCGGCCTTCGATCTTGAAGGAACTAACCCCGGCCTGCGCCAGCGCCAGCACGTTGTTGCTCTGGTTGTTGTCCTTCATCGACAGCAGATGCTGGTTTTCGGTAATGGTCTTGCCCTTGTCATCGACCAGCGTGTAGGGCAGCCGGCAGGCCTGCGAGCATTCGCCGCGATTGGCGCTGCGCCCGGTGTGGGCGTGGCTGATGAAACATTGACCGCTGAAGGCGACGCAGAGCGCGCCATGGACGAAATATTCGAGGGCGACATTGGTCTGCCTGGCGATTTCCGCCACTTCCTTCAGCGACAATTCGCGGGCCAGTACGACCTGTGAAAAGCCGGTATCTTCCAGAAACTTCACCTTGACCGGATTGCGATTGTCGGTCTGCGTGCTGGCATGGAGCTGGATCGGTGGCAGATCGATTTCCAGCAAACCCATGTCTTGAACGATCAGCGCATCGGCACCCGATTCGTAAGTCTGCCAGGCCATCCGGCGTGCTTCTTCCAATTCGTCATCGCGCAGGATGGTGTTGAGCGCGACGAAAACCTTGGCGTTGAAACGATGGGCGTGCCGGCTCAGGCGCGCAATATCGGCCAGCGTATTGCCGGCATTGGACCGTGCGCCAAAGGCCGGGCCGCCGATATAAACGGCATCGGCGCCATGGTTGATGGCTTCAATGCCGAAATCGGCATTTTTGGCTGGTGCGAGGAGTTCGAGGGGGTGGTTGGGGCGGGTCATTTGGACTTAGTAAGTAAAGCGTGGGGCAAGTTCTTCGATATTGAATTCGCGCAGAATGGCTTCGGCCCGCTCACGGGCATTCTTCCGCCCCCCAAGGGGACTTCCTGCGGGGTGCGGTCGACCGCCATTTTTGTCTGATTTTGAGGCGATGATCAGTTCGTTTTTCATCGAATGTTCCCAGCCGATCAGTTCGGTGACCGTGACCTCGTAGCCATGCGCTTCCAGCAATAGGCAGCGCAGCACGTTGGTCAGGTGGCTGCCCAGCTCGCGGGTATGAATCGGGTGACGCCAGAGTTCGGAAAGCGGTGTCTTGCCGAGCGATTCATTCTTGCGGGCACGCATCGTGGCGGCGACTTCAGCCTGGCAGCAAGGAACCAGCACGATGTGCCTGGCCTGTTTGGTCAGCGCGAAACGAATTGCATCATCGGTGGCCGTATTGCAGGCATGCAGCGCGGTGACGACATCGATTCGCTCGGGCAGGGTGCTGGAATGAGTCGATTCTTCGACGGTGACATCCAGAAAGCTCATTCGCGCATAGCCAAGGCGATCGGCTAGTTCACGTGATTTTTCGACCAGTTCCTTGCGACTTTCAATGCCGAAAATATGTCCGGTATCTTTCTCCTTGAAATACAGGTCATAAAGAATGAAGCCAAGGTAGGACTTGCCGGCGCCGTGGTCGGCCAGCGTTTGTGCGTCGGCCAGCAACGGTTCGATAAATTGAAAAAGATGATAGACCTGCTTCAGCTTGCGCCGGGTGTCCTGGTTGAGCTTGCCGTCGCGGGTCAGAATGTGCAGTTCCTTGAGCAGCTCGATGGACTGACCGGGGCGGATTTCCGGGATGTTAGCGGGGGCGGTCGGCTTTTTCATAGGCCGCGATTATCTCATCCATTGTTAAATTAATTTTGTGTCAACCATTTCCAAGTTGCGTCGTTATTAGGCTCATGGTGATCCAACACCGCACTTCATACGGAGATACAAATGGGCAGTTTGAGCAACGAATCCTTCGAACAATTCCTGGATTCCCTGAAGAAAGCCGGCATCACGATTTCCAACGAAGCCGAACTGCGCGAGCGGCTGGCTGAAGCTCAACGCTGGCGTTTCGCCTTCCAGACCTTGGCCGCCAACGGCAAGATGATCGGCATCAGCTTCGAAGATCATTCCGAAGGCCGCAACGAAGCCGAGATCAACCGCGCTTTCAACGACTTCCAGTTTTCTGAAAACAGCAAGGCAGTATTCTCTGCCAGCCTGAAGCACTAAAGAGTTTGCTGTGCCTCGCGCTGGCGGGGCACAAAAAGGAACGGGCGCCGTCGAGGCGCCCGTTTTGCCTTGTTTTCTACGGTCGACCGCAGAAAACAGGTAAAAATCAGCGAGTGACCGGCTTGTAGCGAATCCGCTTCGGCTTGGCACCTTCTTCGCCCAGACGCTTGCGCTTGTCCTCTTCGTATTCCTGATAGTTGCCGGCGAAGAAGCTCCATTGCGAATCGCCCTCAGCCGCCAGAATGTGCGTACAGATACGGTCGAGGAACCAGCGATCGTGCGAGATAACCATCGCGCAGCCAGCGAATTCGAGCAAGGCATCTTCCAGGGCGCGCAGGGTTTCCACGTCGAGGTCGTTGGAGGGTTCGTCAAGCAGCAAGACGTTGCCGCCCGCCATCAGCGTCTTGGCCAGATGCAGCCGGCCACGTTCGCCGCCGGAGAGGTTGCCGACCAGCTTGCCCTGATCGCCACCCTTGAAGTTGAAGCGGCCGATGTAGGCCCGGCTGGGCATCTCGAACTTGCCGATTTGCAGGATGTCGCTACCTTGTGCCAGTTCATCGAATACGGTCTTGTTGCCATCAAGGCAGTCACGCGACTGATCAACGTAGGCCAGTTTGACGGTTGGGCCGATGTCGACGGTGCCCGAATCTGGGTGTTGCTGGCCGGTGATCATCTTGAACAGCGTTGATTTACCAGCACCGTTCGGGCCGATGATGCCGACGATGGCGCCGGCCGGAATGTTGAAGGAGACGTTGTCCAGCAGCAGCTTGTCGCCAAAGGACTTGGTGACGCCGTTGAACTCGATGACCTTGTCGCCCAGACGCTCGCCGACCGGAATGAAGATTTCCTGGGTTTCGTTGCGCTTCTGGTATTCCAGACTGGACAGTTCTTCGAAGCGGGAAAGACGCGCCTTGCTCTTGGCCTGGCGCGCTTTCGGATTGGAGCGAACCCATTCCAGTTCCTGCTTCATCGCCTTCATGTGGGCGTCGACCTGCTTGTTTTCGGTTTCCAGGCGGGCTTCCTTCTGCTCTAGCCAGCTGGAATAGTTGCCTTTCCAGGGAATGCCATGGCCACGGTCGAGCTCGAGAATCCACTCGGCGGCGTTGTCGAGGAAGTAACGGTCGTGAGTAACGGCGACCACGGTACCCGGGAAGCGGACGAGGAATTGCTCCAGCCATTCGACCGATTCGGCATCGAGGTGGTTGGTCGGTTCGTCGAGCAGCAGCATGTCTGGTTTGGCGAGCAGCAGTTTGCACAGTGCAACGCGACGCTTTTCACCACCGGAAAGATTCTGGATGGTGGCATCCCAGGGGGGCAGGCGCAGTGCGTCGGCAGCCAGCTCCATCTGGTGTTCGGTATCCGAGCCGCTAGTAGAAATAATCGCTTCCAGGCGGGCCTGTTCTTCGGCCAGCTTGTCGAAATCGGCTTCCGGGTCGGCGTAGGCAGCATAGACCTCGTCCAGCTTGGCCTGGGCCTGCATCACTTCGCCGAGGGCGGATTCAACTTCCTCACGCACGGTCTTGGTTGGGTCGAGCTGCGGTTCTTGCGGCAGATAGCCGATAGACACACCGGCCAGATGCTGTACTTCGCCGTCGAATTCCTTGTCGACGCCGGCCATGATTCTGAGCACGGTCGATTTGCCGGAACCGTTCAGGCCGAGCAGGCCGATCTTGGCGCCCGGGAAAAAGGAAAGGGAAATATCCTTGATGATCTGCCGCTTGGGCGGCACGGTCTTGCTGACGCGCAGCATCGACATTACATATTGGGCCATAAGTCAGTCTGGAGAACGTTAAGAGGCTGACAGTGTACCCAAGAAGCTGGCAGCGGAACATCATTCCGCAGTTTCCCGGATTTTTGGCACTAAATGGCGGGAGGAAAAGGCCCGGTAGATTGTTCCGGAAAAGCTGTTTTTACTTGGCTGGAGCCCGTTAAAGCTTAAGCAGCCTCTTCAGTTACCCAAGTTTTGGGCAGACTATGGCGCAGGTTACGGTGGAGAAGCATGGCCGGGGCATCAACCCTTGGGCAAACACGGCGCGGCCCGATCTGTACAAAGCCCAGTTCGCGCTCGTAGTAGCGGCTATGCCGTGGGTTGACTTCAACAACCGCATCGGTGGCACCAAAATGTGAACGGGAAAAGTTATAGGCGGTTCGGAAAAACGAATCGAGAAGCTTCGGCGAGCTGAATGCGGGGTCAACGGCAAACCGCGAGTATTCGCAAATCTTTAGCTGCTTGGCGCGTAGCTCCGAAACTTCATTCGGGTAAAGGGATTCGCAAAGCAGGCTACCCCCGTTGTCACGTGCCAGTGTCAGGGTTGCGACGAGTTCCCCATCATGCCAGGCAGCGACAGTCGCACAATCGGGGTCATGAAGCGCTGAAAACTGGCGCTTGACGAGGTAGCCACGCCAGGCATACATGCGGCGAACCAGCAAGTCACTTGCAAGTTGCTCATGGGGCTTGCTGATCCGACGAATAATCAAATCTGCCGACCGGAGAAGTGGTGAAGGCATTGATTTTTCGACGGTCGCTGGAGGGACGACGAACGTGCGATGGGTGGATGCGCTGAGCATGGCAGGGATTCTATGTCGGGTTGAGCGTGCTATCAATCGGCAATTGCATTAATCGGGGGCGATATCTCAATGCGTGGTCGCGCTGAAGGAATATTTTCGGTAGATATTGAATTGATGTCGCCACAAAGCTCGCCGCCTTCATCGATCACCAGTTTGCCGTAGCGGATCTTGCCGCTGACTCGTCCGGTGGCATGAATGATCAGTTGTGATCGTGCGGTGAGTTCGCCTTCAAAACTGCCATAAATTTCGGCAATGTCGATGCTGACTTTGCCGAGGAATGCGCCTTTGTCAGCGATACGAATTACCCGACTATCCATGGTGGCTTCAACCCGGCCCTCGACAACGAGTGTGTCACAATCGAGAATTTCAGCCCCTTTGAGTTTCACATCTGAGCCAACAATCAAACGTGAGCCAATAATATTTTCGACCGGCAAGGCCGTGGTGGCAGCGGCGGGATTTGTCGTCGGGGAGTCATTGCTCGGCTCAGCGGTTTTGGTTGAGATCTCTGCACCCGTAGTGCTGCCAGCAAATACGCTCCGTACGTCCTTGCGGGTGATGAGTTCATTGCGATTGGCCGTGCTGACTTTATTGAACATTTTGACTCCTTGGGTTTGAACTTCTTTCGACAACAGGTCATGGTTAGCGATAAGTGTTCCAGGTTTTAAAAAGTCGAATAAAAACAAATTGATATAAACATTTCACCAGGCTTGAGCTAGATTGAAAGGGTGGTTTTGTCGCTAAATAGAGACAGATATTTCGCCTCTTTTCGAAAAGCTTTGAATATATATGGCAATGAGCCTGTCGCTTTTTGGCGACGCTTTATTAACTATATGATTTTAAAGTAATTTAACTTGTATCGTCGGGCTATCTCACGGCGAGTGGATATAATAATTTTTCTGAGATGCCGGGTTGCTACGGTCTACACTGCAATTTTGGCCAAAATCACACCGATGATTCGAATTTCCTTTCGCCAAGGCATGTTGTCCGGCTTTGCCGTGATTGTTTTACTGCTTGGTGGCGCTGCATTAAATGGCTGGCTGGTGGTCGAGCGACTGTTGGCGCAAAGTCGGCACGGCAGCGAACAGGCTATAGCGCTGACCGCTTCCATACAGGAACTTGGCGAACGTACCATTGATATCGAACGCAGTGCCCGACAGTACCTTGTGCTGAATGATCCCTTGTTTCGCCAGCGTTTCGATGAGCATCTGGGGCATTCATTGAGCGTCATCGATCGCCTCGATGCCCTTTCGGCCGAGCCAGTTGCTCCCTTGCTGGCCGGTTGGCGAATGGTTGCCGAGGCTGTGCGCAGCGGCCTCGATCAGCGAATGGGCAAGGCCGAGCTTGGTTCGCTGCTGGCTCGACTGGTCGAGCTGAATGGTTTGATCAAACAGTCCGGGCAGCATTGGGTGGAGACTAAAAATGGTCGAATCCTTGATGATCTGGAAGCGAATCGCCTGCTTCTCGGCGGGGAGATCGCATTGGCTCTGCTCGGCGCTATTTTGGTTGTGTTGGCCATGGGGTGGTGGCTGGTGCGACCGGTACGTCAGCTTGAAGTGGCGATTTCGCGCCTTGGAGCCAGTCGCTTTGATGAAGTCGTCAAAGTGGGCGGCCCGGTTGACCTTCGTAATCTCGGTAAACGTCTGGACTGGCTCAGGTTGCGTTTGGGCGAACTGGAAAGTGATCGTGAGCGCGCCTTGCGCCATGTTTCGCATGAACTCAAAACGCCATTGACCGCATTGAAGGAGGGGGTGGCCTTGCTCAGTGATGAAGTTCCCGGTCCGCTGGCAAGCAATCAGCGTGAGGTAGTAGAAATACTTGAGCACAATGTAGCCAGCTTGCAGCAGCAGATTGAGAGCCTGCTCAGTTTGAACGCAGCAGCGTTTGATGCACGTCGGCTGAATGTCGCGCCGATCCGCTTGCCGAAATTACTGGAAAGCGCAGTACAACGTCATGAGTTGCACGCCCAGTCGAGGCAGTTGCTCATTGCTATAAGTGCACCCGAGCTCGTCGCTATGCTGGATGCCGAAAAAATGACGGTTATTCTCGATAACCTGCTTTCGAATGCCATTGATTTCAGCCCGGAAGGCAGTGAAATTCAGCTTCTGGCGGCTCATGACAATAACGGCCTGCGTCTTGAGTGTATTGATCAAGGCCCAGGGGTTGCCCCTGAGGATGCCCAACGAATATTTGATCCCTTTTATCAGGGCAATCGCCGCGCCCCGGCTCCCCGGCGGGGAAGTGGCGTTGGTCTTTCCATCGTTCGCGAACTGGTCAGGGCGATGGGCGGCACCGTGGCTCTTCTCCCAAGTGAACAAGGGGCTCATTTTTGTGTGGAAATACCTGATGAAAAGTAAGTTTGCAAAACGCTTACGTTGTGGAAGGCCGTTGCTTGTCTCGCTGGTTCTTGTCTTGTCTCTGGTATTGAGTGGATGTGCTTCAAACCCTCCGGAGGAAAGCCCCGTCGAGCCGGAAGTAGAGGCAGAGGCGCCCGTGCCCTCGTCACCAATGCCTTCACCAATGTCTCCCCTGAGCTATTACCAGCTACTTTCCCGGATGACGCCCGCCGAACTGGGGCGTGAGCGGATGGTGCTGGCCGCGTTGCCACGTTCACCAAATACCCAGTTGCGGCTTGCCATGCTGTTCGGCTATCCGCGTGCCCAACAGGATATCGCCCGGGCGATGACTCAACTCGATCTCGTGTTGAAGTCGAACGATGCCGCTGCGGTTGCCTTGCATCCGTTGGCGCGATTGCTGGCCGATAACTACGCTGAACGCCAGAAAATGGATGTGCATCTGGAACGGCAGGGGCAGCAATTGAAGGAAAGCCAGCGGAAGGCCGTCGAGCTGCAGGAAAAAATCGATGGCCTGGCCGATATCGAGCGGACCTTGCCACAACCTCCCCGAGCCGTTCGTCCTGCCAGGTCGGGGGGGGCGAAATGACAGGCGTGGCAGGAGGGAGTGGAGCGCACATTTTAGTCATTGATGATGACCACGATATTTTGCGGCTTCTCTCGATGCGCCTGCGGGCACGAGGTTTTCGGGTCAGTGCCGCCGGCTCGGCCGAAGAGGGTTTGGCGCGAATAACCGTTGACCCGCCACGACTCGTCGTCAGCGACATCCGTCTGCCCGGCCGGGATGGTCTGTCCCTGTTTGAGGAGTTACGCAGCACACGGCCAAGCTTGCCGGTAATCCTGCTGACCGCTCACGGGACCATCCCGGATGCGGTCGACGCTACTTCCAAAGGGGTTTTCGGGTATCTGACAAAACCGTTTGACAGCCAGCTTCTGCTCGAAAAAATCGATCAGGCTTTGCAGCTTTCGGCACCCAGCCTGCCGGCGGATTCGGTGACTCCGGGGGGCGGGGCCAATCCGAATGAAAAGTGGCTGGCCGGCGTCATTTTCCGCAGCAGCCGCATGGCCCATTTGATGGCGGAGGCCCGTATGGTTGCTGCTTCCGATGCCAGCGTGCTGATTCGGGGCGAAAGCGGTTCGGGCAAGGAGGTTCTGGCACGGGCTATTCACCGGGCCAGCGCCCGTGCCAAGGGGCCGTTTGTCGCCATCAACTGCGGCGCCATTCCCGAGCCCCTGCTTGAATCCGAGTTGTTTGGCCACGCCAAAGGTGCCTTTACCGGCGCCGCCAACAGCCGCGTCGGGCTTATTCAGGCCGCGCATGGTGGCACCCTCTTTCTCGACGAAATCGGTGATATGCCGCCCGCGCTGCAGGTCAAATTGCTGCGTGTACTGCAAGAGCGCGTTGTTCAGCCCGTTGGTGCGACCAAATCCGAACCGGTTGACGTTCGCTTGCTCTCGGCAACCCATCGCGATCTCGATGCTGCGATGGCGCAAGGCCAGTTTCGTGAAGACCTTTATTACCGGCTCGATGTCGTCTCACTGACCCTGCCGCGTCTTGATGAGCGTCGCGAAGATGTTCCCCTGCTGGCGGCACATTTCGTCAGCCTCCTTGCCGGCAAGTATAAAAAGCCCATCAGCGGTTTTTCGCCGGACGCGCTGGAAGCGCTGGCGACGGCATCCTGGCCAGGCAATGTACGGCAACTTTACAATGTGGTTGAACAAAGCTGTGCACTGACCTCAACGCCCCTGATACCGCTTTCACTCGTCCAGCGGGCCTTGCGCGTACCATCCCTTGAGGCATTGACCTATGCCGATGCCAAGCAGCGTTTCGAGCGCAATTACCTGGTCCAGCTACTCAAGCTGACCGATGGCAACGTGGCGGATGCGGCGCGGATCGCCGATCGCAACCGTACCGAGTTCTATCGCCTGATCCAGAAATACGACCTGACGCCAGCGATGTTTCGCAGTGATGGCGATACTGTCGCCGAGCGGTGACAGCCGGCAACCCGCCAACACTCGCGATTTTTGTTGAAATCGCGAAAAGCCTGTCGCTCATAGGCGACTAAAGGGGCGCTAGTTGTCAGGTGGTAAATTCTATCTGTATGATTATTAAGTATTAAAAATGACTGGCATGAAGTTCGCTATCTCTGGTGAATATTGAATCCACAAGGAGCTATTCATGATCAGTCGGAATTTTGCCGGGGCGAGTTTGGTGGCTGCCATTTTGTTAGGTGGTCTCGGGCTGAGCGCCTGTGCCATGGAGAGTCCCGAGGCGACGTTTGCAGTGGCCGGCGCTGGCGAGGCGCTTGACGCGGCATTGAACGATCGGGTGGAAACCCTGCTGCGAACGGATGTTGGCCTGGCGGGTGCGCAGTTCCGAATCCAGGGCAAATCAGGGGTAATCACGATTGGCGGTACGGTTCCGGATGAGCATTCGCTGCGTCGGGCCCTGGATCTGGCCAGTGGCGTGCGCGGTGTGCGGGAACTCCGGAACGAGATGGTGCTTGCGCCCCCAAAGTAAGCGGAGGGGGCGCTCCGGTATCATTCTGGCGAGCACTGCTCAGTCTGCTTCCAGCGTTACCAGTAGCGCTTCCTCATCAACTGTATCGCCCTCTATAACGTGAATTTCCATAACCCGGCCGGCGTAGGGGCTTGGAATGTCCAGAGCCACCTTGCCGGTTTCCAGTGTCAGAATGTTATCGTCACGTTCGACGAGGTCGCCGATACTGACCAAAAGTTCGAGGATAAAGACATTGCCGTTAGCGCATGAACCACAGCTTTTCCAGCATTCGGGATACTTCGGCATTCGTATGGAAATCGTACTCATCACAGGGTTTTCCGGAAGACCCTTGCATTCTACGCATCTATCCGTATAATGCGCCGCTCTGACAGTGCGCCCGTAGCTCAGCTGGATAGAGTACTTGGCTACGAACCAAGGGGTCGGGCGTTCGAATCGCTCCGGGCGCACCAGCAGAA
>Ga0073904_10004117_pt1 | contig 10864 bp, 13 predicted proteins | sample KloWWTrecipitate_FD_66668 | JGI IMG/M metagenome (GOLD analysis project Ga0073904, IMG submission 66668) | Active sludge microbial communities from Klosterneuburg, Austria, studying microevolution and ecology of nitrifiers - Klosterneuburg... | ecosystem: Engineered > WWTP > Aerobic digester >... | reverse complement strand
TTCACCCTGTCGACGATGAGCATCTGTTCCATCGAAGACGTCGCCGCCCACACCACCGCCCCGTTCTGGTATCAGCTTTATGTGATGAGAGACGAAGATTTCGTCGATGCCGCGATTGAACGCGCCCGCAAGGCTGGCTGTTCCGCGCTGGTGCTGACGCTGGATCTGCAGATCCTTGGCCAGCGCCACAAAGACCTGAAAAATGGCCTCTCCGCCCCGCCGCGCCTGACCCTGCCCAATATCCTCAACATCGCCACCAAACCGCACTGGGCGCTTGGCATGGCAGGCACCAAACGCCGGACCTTTGGCAATATCGTCGGCCATGCCAAGGGTGTGGGCAACATGTCCTCGTTGATGTCCTGGACCAACGAACAGTTTGACCCGAAACTTGACTGGTCAAAAATCGCCCGCATCCGCGACCAATGGGGCGGCAAGATGATCCTGAAAGGCATCCTCGATCCCGAAGACGCCCGCGCCGCCGCAGATTTCGGGGCCGATGCCATCATCGTCTCCAACCATGGCGGGCGGCAGCTTGACGGTGCCCTGTCGGCCATCCGCATGCTGCCCAGCATCGTCGCCGCCGTGGGCGACAAGGTCGAAGTGCATATGGACAGCGGCATCCGCTCGGGCCAGGACGTGCTGAAAGCGCTGGCCTTGGGGGCCAAGGGCACCTTCATCGGCCGGTCCTACATCTATGGCCTCGGCGCGATGGGCGAAGCGGGTGTGACCAAGGCGCTAGAGGTGATTCAGAAAGAGCTCGACATCTCGATGGCGCTGTGCGGCGAACGCGACGTGCGGCACCTGCGCCGGGAAAACCTGCTGGTCCCGCGCGGCTTTACAGGCGACTGGGCATAACCGCCAGCCGTCGCAAAACCGGGGTCAACGCCAGCACCGCCATCAGCATCACCGCCGCAAACACAAATGCGGCGCGCAGGCCAAAGCTGCCCGCCAGAAATCCCAACATCGGCGGGCCGACGAAATAGCCAAAATACCCCAGCAAGGTGGCGCGCGCCACTGCCCGCGCCCGCGCCTGTGGCTCTGACAGCCGCCCCACCAGCGAAAACGCGGTTGGCGCAATCACCGAAGACCCCACCCCCATCACAATAAACCCGACATAAGCCATCGCCGGTGTCACGGCCAACGCCGCCACCGTCGCGCCCACCGCCGACACCCCCGCCCCCAGCACAAGCAACCTGAACGGGTTGATCCGGCTGACAAGCCCCTGCCCCACCACCCGCGCAAACCCCATGGTCAGCGCCATCGCTGCGGGCCCCATCGCCCCCTGCGCCGGCGATCCGCCCAAGGTCTTTTCGATATGCAACGCCGACCAGTTTTCCGCCGCATTTTCGGTCATGAAGGCGATCAGCACTATCGCCCCCCCGATCACCGGGATAAGGCCCAGATGCGCCATTCCCTTGCCCTTGGGCCGTGCCAACCCCTCGATCTTGCCGTCAACCTCATAGGTCAGCAGCGCGAACACCGCCGCCATCAGCGCCATCGTGCCCATCACCCAACCCGGCGACCATGCTGCCGCCCGCATCGCCCCGGTGCCCATTGCCGCGCCGGCATAACCAAACGAATAGGCCGCATGGCACAGGTTCATCAGGTGGATATTGCGGCTGTTTTCAATCGCCGACACCCGCGCATTCATCAACACATCGGTCAGCCCGGTTCCCGCCCCGCAGCACATCATCGCCAGCGGAAACAGCCAGACATTCGCCACCTGCCCCGGCAAGGCAAAGGCCAGCGCCATCGCAAGGCTGGCAACCGGCAAGGCCACCCGGCCCAGATGCACCCCCACCAGCGGTGCCACCAACATCGACAGCACCGCCGCCAGCGGCGTCATCAGCATCAACAGCCCCAGACGCCCCTCGTCCACGCCCAGCATCACCTGCACATCCGGCAACACCGCCGCAAACGTCCCCCAAACCACCCCCATCGCCGCAAAAGCCGCGAGCGGCGCGCGTGCTGCGGTCAGGGTGGAAAGCATGGTCATGGGTTACTCCGGGTTGCGAATGCCAGTCCTAGACCGCAGCCTTTGACCACGCTATCCCACCTCCGACCCGCGCTGCGTCACCGCCGACCACCGCCGCGCCTTGGTGACAAAGCTTTTTTCCTTCCCATCCCCCCGATTCCCCGCTATAGCCCCCCAGTCGCGTCGCACACCCTTGGAGGGCGGCGGGCTTAACATATGGAGAACCTCAAATGGCTGGTGAAATCCCTGATTTTCACGCCGAGGTACGGACGGGGACAGGCAAGGGGGCCGCTCGTCAAGCTCGTCGTGAGGGCTACGTACCCGGTATTGTTTATGGCGACGGCAAAGAGCCGCTTGCGATCAACATTTCGTACTATCCGCTGTTGAAGCGCCTGAAGGCAGGCCGCTTCCTGCAAACGCTGTTCAACCTCAAGGTTGAAGGCCAGGACGACGTGCGCGTAATCTGCCGTGGCGTTCAGCGCGACGTGGTCAAGGATTCGCCGACCCACGTCGATTTCATGCGCTTGCACCGTGCAAGCCGCGTGGAACTGTTCATCCACGTCACCTTCATCAACCATGATGCGGCCCCCGGCCTCAAGCGTGGCGGCACACTCACCGTGGTGCGCCCTGAAGTTGAACTTGATGTGCTTGCGGGCGATATCCCCGATCACATCACGGTTGACCTGACTGGCAAGCAAATCGGTGATGTGATCCACATCAACGACGTGGTGCTGCCCGAAGGCGTCAAAGCGACGATCAACCGCAACTTCGTTATCGCCAACATCGCTGCACCCTCGGGTCTGCGCTCGGCTGACAACGAAGAAGCCTGATCTTTTCCCATACGGGAAACGGCAAACGCGGAAGGTGCAAACCTTCCGCGTTTTGCATTTCTGCCCTTGGCCACGCCAAACCCCGCAGCTACCCTACCCCCGCAGAACGGAGGCATCTTGTGAAACTCTTTGTCGGCCTTGGCAATCCGGGCGCGAAATATGCGGGCAACCGCCACAACATCGGCTTCATGGCCGTGGACCGCATTGCCGCCGACCACGGCTTTGGCCCTTGGCGGTCTCGGTTTCAGGGCGTGGTCAGCGAAGGCATGCTTGGGCCGGAAAAGGTGGCCCTGCTGAAACCCGCCACCTTCATGAACCTGTCGGGCCAATCGGTTCAGGCTGCGGTGGCTTTTTACAAACTCGACTTGGCCGACATTACCGTCTTTCACGACGAGCTTGATCTGGCCCCCGGCAAATGCCGCGTCAAAATCGGCGGCGGCCATGCGGGCCACAACGGCCTGCGCTCGATCCATGCGCACCTGGGCGAGGCCTATGGCCGCGTGCGCCTTGGCATCGGCCATCCCGGCCACAAGGACGCCGTCGCCACCTATGTGTTGAACGATTTCGCCAAGGCCGAGGCCGATTGGCTGGATGACCTGTTGCGCGGCATTTCCGATGGCGCGGCCCATCTTGCCGCAGGCGATGCCGCGAAATTCATGAACGCCGTGGCCCTGCGCACCGTGCCGCAACAGGCCGCCAACCCACGCCCCGACACTGCCCCCACCAAACGCCTGCCGAAAACCGACACGCCGCCCCCGCCCGTAGCCGACGCCCCCCCCGACAGCCGCAGCGCCATGCAGCGCCTTGTGGATCGGTTCAAATAGCCCCCAATCCGCCGCATAAAGGCATTCCCGATGGTCAAAGACGCTTCGATAAACGTGTTGGGCGGCCCGCTGGCCCCCTGTTCCACCAAACCCCTCACCGGGTTTTATCGCAACGGCTGCTGTGATACCGGCCCCTCTGATCACGGTCAGCACACGGTCTGCGCGGTCATGACGGATGAATTTCTGGCGCTGTCGAAATACCTTGGCAACGATCTGTCCACCCCGCGCCCCGAATACGGCTTTGCAGGCCTCAAGGCCGGCGATCGCTGGTGCCTCTGTGCCGGGCGATTCCTGCAAGCCCATGACGAAGGCGCCGCCCCCATGGTTCACCTTGCCGCCACCCACAAACGCACGCTGGATGTGGTGCCCCTCGCAATCCTGCGCCTTTACGCCGAAGACTGAACCCTGACCACCTGCACGGGTATGGCCTGCGCCTCCTCGGCGGCGTCATCGCGCATCAGTTCCTCGATGAACAGGCAAAGCAGCTGCGGCCGCCCCGTCACCCCCGCCTTGCGATAGATCGCATTTGTCTGCGCCTTCACCGTGCCCTCCGATGTCGCCCGCAGCACCGCGATTTCCGCCGTCGACATGCCCTTGATCGCAAACAGCGCCACGTCCCGCTCGGCCGGGGTCAGCCCCCATTCGCCAAACCGCTCTTCCAGCAGTTCCATGAACGCCACCGACGCCCGCCGCAACCCGGCCTCTGCCAGATTGCGTTCATGCAGGGTGCGGTGAAACGCAATCGCCCCCAGGATCAGCCCCAACACCAGACCGAACGACGCACCAATCTCCATCAACTCGCGCAATTGCCAGTCCATGGGCGCTGTCCGGATTCCGATGAAAGACGACAGAATGTCGGAAATAAAGAAAAACGCACACAGCAGTTGCACCACCAAAAGCAATGCAATCCCGCGCGATGACCAACTTAACCGCTTACGCCAAGGCAACACTCAGGGCTGCCCCTTCGTCGTTACAACTTCTTTCGGCAAAACCTCGCCCCCCTTATCGCCTGTGTTATCGTCTGCTGTTGAAAACCCGGTGTCTGCCACCGGCTCATCAGTTGCGCGCCGAATGTTCCCAGTATTTTCGTCGTCATCGGCAACCTGAATGGCGTTGCTGCTGTAATCGCGCAAAATCTCATTGGTCGCCGGGTTGATGACAATCTCTCGATGCACGCCATTCAACCGCGCGCGGATGATGATCCGCCCCAGCCAGGTCGTGCTGACCTTGACCGAGGTGTAGCCTTGCTTTTCCAACTCGTCACACACCGCCTTATCCAGCGTTTCGGCCCAACTGATCCCCGCCGAAAGCCCGACCAGACATGCCCCCAGCATTATCTTTCGCAGCATCATAAGTCTCCAACGTCCCCTGCCAAGGGCATCCGCCCCGGCCTTTGAAATCGTCTCTGCCACCATCCCACCTGCGGCAGAGACGCTTTTTTCTGTCAGTTCATGCAGCGATGCGCCTGCGCACGACCAACCCGCGCAATACACTCCGCGTTATCCTCTGACGCATTCGATTGCGCCTGCCGCTTGCCCGGCGACACGGTCCCCACATCGCTGCGCACGACCTCGGCACTTGCACCGTCACTGTTGCCTGCTGCGGGTTCGGGATCCTCGCCAATGTTGAAACACGCCTCACAGTCGCCGCCACCGTCAACCACACCTTCCTCGACGGTGCCGCCATCCCACCCTTCGATCGGGTCAACCAGAACTTCCGGCTCGGTGCCGGGTTCGTCAATCACGCCGCCGCCAGCGGATTCGTCGAAATCGGGGTCACCGCCGGCCCAAACCGTGGTGTCGTCTTCCGGCACCGCTTGCGCCATCGCCTGACTTGCCATCAGCGCGATCAAGGCGGCACCCGCCATCAGTTTCGCCATTCGATAGGTATTGCTCACTAGCACGTCCTACACTCCTCTATGCACATTTCGCCTTTGGCCCGCATCTTGGCGTGACCATGGCGCAAGGCTGGCAGTAACGAATCAATTCCGTCTATCTGGCAATCGTTTATGCAAGCTTATGCCAACACCGTGTATAGGCCCATAAACCCAGGTTTATGCGCGGATTTTAATGCTTTTCTGTAGAGATTGCCCCCGCTACACCAGTGCTATCCCGGCTACGGGGCGCAGCGCCAGGTCTCCGGTCGACTTAGAAACCCACTCAACAAAAGGTTCGAAATGCCCTCCATCGTCAAACTCAGCGGCTCTGAATCCACCGCCCCGATCACCGCCAACCTGCCCGGCTGGGTCGCTGTCGAAGGTGCCCCCACCATGCAATACTGGGTGCTGCACACCAATGCCGATGCCTCGATGATTTCCGGGGTATGGGAGGCGACGCCCGGCACCTTTCACGCCACCTATTCCGGCTATGAATTCGTGCATCTGATCAAGGGACGCATCACCATCACCCCCGATGGCGGCACCCCTGTCACCGTTACCGCAGGCGACGCCTTCGTGGTCGAGGCCGATTTCAAAGGCACCTGGAAAATCGAAGAGCCGGTGCGCAAACATTTCGACATCAAGCTGAAATAACAAAAACCCCGCCCGAAACAATCGGGCGGGGTTTTTCACCTTCTTCGCGCAGCCACAGCCGCGCCTCAGATTTTCATGTCAAATCCCAGATGCTTGGCGACGGTGAAAATATCCTTGTCGCCCCGCCCACACATGTTCATCACGATGATATGCTCTGGCGGCAAGGTCGGCGCGATCTTCATCACATGCGCCAAAGCATGGCTCGGCTCCAACGCGGGGATGATCCCCTCCAACTTGCAGGAAAGCTGAAACGCCTCCAAGGCCTCGGCATCGGTAATGCTGACATATTGCGCGCGGCCCGTGTCATGCAACCAGGCATGCTCTGGCCCGATCCCCGGATAATCAAGGCCAGCCGAAATCGAAAAGCCTTCCAGAATTTGCCCATCCGGATCTTGCAACAGATAGGTCCGGTTGCCGTGCAAGACCCCCGGCCGCCCGCCGGGCAAGCTGGCGCAATGCTGCATGTGGTCGTCAACACCCTTGCCGCCAGCCTCAACCCCGATGATCTTCACCGACGGATCATCAAGGAACGGGAAGAACAGCCCCATCGCGTTAGACCCGCCCCCAATCGCCGCAATCACGGTGTCAGGCAACCGCCCCTCGCCCTCTTGCTCGGCCAATTGCCAGCGCACTTCCTTGCCGATGATCGACTGGAAATCGCGCACCATCGCCGGATAAGGGTGCGGCCCCGCCACCGTGCCGATGCAATAAAACGTATCGCGCACATTCGTCACCCAATCGCGCAACGCATCGTTCATTGCATCCTTCAGCGTGCCCCGACCACTGGTCACAGGCACCACTTCGGCCCCCAAAAGCCGCATCCGGAACACGTTCGGCGCTTGGCGCTCCACATCATGCGCGCCCATATAAACCACGCATTTCAGCCCGAACTTCGCGCAAACCGTCGCCGTCGCCACCCCATGCTGGCCCGCGCCGGTTTCGGCGATGATCCGCGTCTTGCCCATGCGCCGCGCCAGAATGATCTGCCCCAGCACATTGTTGATCTTGTGCGCGCCGGTGTGGTTCAACTCATCGCGCTTCATATAGATCTTGGCACCGCCCAGATGCTTGGTCAGGCGTTCCGCATAGTAAAGCGGGCTTGGCCGCCCGACATAATGCTTCCACAGCCAATCCATTTCCGCCCAGAATTCGGGGTCGGTCTTGGCAAACTCATAGCGGGCTTCCAGATCAAGGATCAGCGGCATCAGCGTTTCACTGACAAACCGCCCGCCAAACATGCCAAAACGGCCCTGTTCATCAGGCCCGGTCATGAAAGAGTTGATTCCGTCGTCTGCCATTGTCTTGCTCCCAGATCGCTCCCCCCGATGTAGCGCAGCAAAACGCCAAAGGAAACCACCAAGCAGCCCAGGCCGCACCCGACTTCTTTTTCGCAAAAATACTCAAATCCCGCCGCCGGCCGTGAAAATTTTTCGTACGAAAAATTTTCGCCCCTACCCCGCCGCCGTCACAAAGGCCGCAATCCGCGCGTGATCTTTCACCCCCGGCGCAGATTCCACGCCCGAAGACACATCCACCTGCCGCGCATTGGTCAGCCGGATCGCTTCTGCGACATTGTCGGGCGTCAAGCCCCCCGCCAACATCCAGGGTCGCAGCCACCGCCGCTGCGCCACCAACCGCCAGTCAAATGCGAGGCCATTGCCGCCGGGCAAGGCCGCCCCCTTGGGCGGTTTCGCGTCGATCAGAATCTGATCCGCCACCACGCTATAATCAAACACCGCAGCCAGATCGCCCTCATCGGCAACCCCCACGGCCTTCATAACCGGCAGGCCATAGCGGCTTCGCACTTCGGCCACGCGTTCGGGCGTCTCATGCCCATGCAACTGCAACATATCCAGCGGCATCGCTTCGGTGATGGCATCCAGCAAAGCGTCATCCGCGTTCACCACCAGCGCCACCTTCGCAAGCCCGACCGGGGCCGCCAGCGCCAACACCCGCGCCTCCGCAATCGTCAGGTTGCGCGGCGATTTCGGAAAAAACACAAACCCTGCATAGGCCGCCCCTGCGGCTGCCACCGCAGCAACATCCGCTTCGGTCCGCAGACCGCAAATTTTCACCCGGATATCAGACATTCAACTCGCCTTGCGACTGCCATCCAGCAGCGCCAGCACATCATCCTGCGGCTGGCCCTTGGCGTCGCGCAATCCCGCCAGCTCCCGCTCCAGCCGGGCGACATCGCGGCCCTTGGTGCTGGCCACGACCCGATGCTTATGCTCGCGCATCCACTCCCAGACAAAGCCGATCAGCAAACCCACCACAATGCCGCCAAACATCACCAGATACAGCGGCAAAGACGCGGTCCAGCTGACGCCAAAGAACGCTGCAATATCCTGTGGCAGGGCTTGCACACTGACAGGTTGCCGATTGGCCATCGCCACCAGCAGCAACAGCAGACCCACCGCCGCCCATATCAAGACACGAAACAGTCGGATCATGACCCGATCCCCCTAAACCCGAAGCCAGCGGGCTTTCACTTGCCGTTCAAACGGTCGCGCAACAGTTTGCCGGTCTTGAAAAACGGCACCTTCTTGTCTTCGACATCGACGGCTTCCCCCGTCCGTGGGTTGCGTCCCACGCGCGCATCCCGCGCTTTGACCGAAAACGCGCCAAACCCGCGCAATTCAACGCGGTCGCCCTTGGCAAGCGCTTCGATGATCTCTTCGAACACCGTGTTCACAATACGCTCGACATGGCGCTGCGTCAGGTGCGGATTTCCATCTGCAATTTTCTGGATCAGTTCAGAACGGATCATCCAAAGTCCCCCCTGTGATGCGCTTGGCAGCCTGCACCACTTTGTTGTTGTAACGGGACTATAGGCAAAAAACCTTTGCATACAAAAGAAAAAACCACGCAATGTCGGCTAGTTGCCACCAAAGCCGCGTGAAAAGCAACGGGCCCCACCTTGCAGCGGGGCCCGCGTTCTATCCGAAAGGATAGGATCAGTTCTTGTCGGCTTTCAAAGCTGCGCCAAGGATATCGCCCAAGGACGCGCCCGAATCGGACGAACCATACTGCTCGACGGCTTCTTTCTCTTCGGCGATCTCTTTCGCCTTGATCGAAAGCCCCAAGCGGCGGGTCTTGCTGTCCACGTTGGTCACGCGGGCATCAACCTTGTCGCCAACCTGGAAACGCTCTGGGCGCTGGTCGGCACGCTCACGCGACAGGTCAGAACGACGGATGAAGGCTTTCATGCCGTTGTAATCAACCTCGATCCCGCCTTCTTCGATGGCCGTCACGTTGCAGGTGATCACCGAGCCACGCTTCACGCCGTCAACTGCGTCCGAGAAGTTGTCTTCGCCCAAAGCCTTGACCGAAAGCGAGATACGCTCTTTTTCGACGTCAACTTCGGTGACAGCGGCCTGAACGGTGTCGCCCTTGCGGTAGTTCTGGATGGCGTCTTCGCCACGTTGATCCCAGGACAGATCCGAAAGGTGAACCATGCCGTCGATGTCGTTATCAAGGCCAACGAACAGACCGAATTCGGTGATGTTCTTGACTTCGCCTTCGATGTTCGAACCGACCGGGTGGTTTTCAGCAAACACTTCCCACGGGTTGCGCTGGGTCTGCTTGAGGCCAAGCGAAACGCGACGCTTGGCGCTGTCGATTTCCAGAACCATGACGTCAACTTCCTGGCTGGTCGAAACGATCTTGCCGGGATGGACGTTCTTCTTGGTCCACGACATTTCCGAGACGTGAACCAGACCTTCAACACCGGCTTCCAGCTCAACAAATGCGCCGTAATCGGTGATGTTGGTGACACGGCCCTTGTGCACGGTGCCGATGGCATACTGCTTTTCAACCGCATCCCACGGATCCGACTGAAGCTGCTTCATGCCAAGGCTGATGCGGTGGGTGTCTTTGTTGATCTTGATGACCTGGACCTTGATGGTCTCGCCGATCGTCAGGATTTCCGACGGGTGGTTGACGCGACGCCAAGCCATGTCGGTGACGTGCAGCAGGCCGTCAACGCCGCCGAGGTCAACGAACGCACCGTATTCGGTGATGTTCTTGACGACGCCGTCAATGGTCTGGCCTTCGGTCAGGTTGCCGATGACTTCGGCACGCTGTTCCGCACGCGATTCTTCAAGGATGGCACGACGCGACACAACGATGTTGCCACGACGACGGTCCATTTTCAGAATCTGGAACGGCTGCTTCATACCCATCAACGGGCCCGCATCACGCACGGGGCGCACGTCAACCTGGCTGCCCGGCAAGAACGCCACAGCGCCGCCCAGATCAACCGTAAAGCCGCCCTTGACCCGACCAAAGATCGCGCCATCAACGCGCGTCTCATTGGCATAGGCCTTTTCCAGACGGTCCCAAGCTTCTTCGCGCTTGGCCTTGTCGCGGCTGATCTGTGCTTCCCCGCGCGAGTTTTCGACGCGGTCAAGGAACACTTCAACTTCGTCGCCGACCGAAATGTCAGCCACGCCGCCGATGTCAGCGAATTCTTTCAGATCAACGCGGCCTTCCATCTTGTAGCCGACGTCGATGATCGCCTGGCCCGCTTCGATCGCGATAACCCGGCCTTTGACAACCGAACCCTCTTCGGGGGTGTCAATCTCAAAGCTCTCTTTCAAGAGGGCTTCGAATTCTTCCATAGTAGCTTTAGCGCACATGCAGTTGTTTTCCTTTTCATCATTTTCACTGGCCATGCGGTTGGCTCCGCCGGTCTTGCTCAAAT
>Ga0073904_10004116_pt1 | contig 10866 bp, 9 predicted proteins | sample KloWWTrecipitate_FD_66668 | JGI IMG/M metagenome (GOLD analysis project Ga0073904, IMG submission 66668) | Active sludge microbial communities from Klosterneuburg, Austria, studying microevolution and ecology of nitrifiers - Klosterneuburg... | ecosystem: Engineered > WWTP > Aerobic digester >... | reverse complement strand
TCAAGTACAACGATCTCGTGGCCAACGCCGTCGTGTTTGCCAATGTCGTCGAGCAGACCCGCATCATCCGCGGCTTGCTCAAGCAGGGCTGGAAGATTACGGCCGCCGATGTGGCCGTGCTGAGCCCTTACCTGACGGCGCATATCAAACGTTTCGGCGATTACGTCATCGAGTTCGATAACGTCCCCGCGCCCTACGAAGGGAGCCTGAGTCTGGAAAGCTGAGGCGGCTCGGCTCCGGTGACTCCGGGGCTGAGGTCGGACGTGGCCGATCCGGGCCTGCCCGCCTAGGCATCGCCGCTCAGTCCTGTGGGGGAGGGGCGGCCTTGCGCTGTGCCTATACTGTGCATATACTGTGCGGCAAATAGGAGGCGCCATGTCCACCGCCACGGTTCAGCTGCCTGACGTCACGTCGTTCCAGGACGGCGAAAAGCCGATTCTGTCGCCCGCGCGGGTCGGCGGGGAGTTCCTGCTGGGGATCCAGGACCTGGCAGATCTCTCGCACGTGCACCGGAACAGCGTCCGGGCCCACCCCGAGAACAAGCAGCTGCAGGCGACGCTGGTGAATTTGCTGCGCGTGCGGTCGGCGGCCATCGCGGTGAGCCATGATCCGCAAAAGGCCGCATTCTTCGTTCGGAACCAGCCCATCCCGAGCTTTGGCCATAAGACCGCGCTCCAGCTCGTGGGCGAGGGCCGAACCGAGGACGTGATCGGCTACTTGGCCTCGATTGAGGCGGGGTTTGTGGGTTGATCCTCACCGATCTGGAGGACCCCACTGCCGCCTTCCGAGCCAACAAGCCGGAATGGGCTTACGCGCCACTAAGCGGCGCGGGCGCTGCAAAGGTCGGAGGCAGGTTCAATCGTCAGGGTGTCGAGGCGCTTTATTTGAGCCTGGACAGGCTCACGGCGCTCGATGAGTACCAGCAGTGCAGCTCGCTTCTCCCTCCGTGCACTTTGTGCCAGTACACCCTGGGTATTTCCGGGCTTGTGGACCTACGGGCCCTGACGGACGATGGCCAGTGGGACGCGGACTGGCACAACTGGACGGCGGACTGGCGCGATCAGCGGTTCAACCAGGGCATCACGCCGATCACCTGGATGCTGGGCGACCTTGCCATGGAGCAGGGCTACAAGGGCATCATCTTCCCGAGCATGGTGCGGGCGGGTGGCACCAACCTCGTCATTTACAAGGACATGCTCGAGCCGGAGGACAAGCTGGACGTGTTCGATGACGGCCTGTTACCTGACGACAGGGCCAGCTGGTCGAAACGGGATCTGCGCTGAGTCAGCCTGGGGCCGGGGCGGCCTGTTCAGCTACGAACCCTCTGAAGCGGCCGAATCGTGTAACTAGCTGATTAAATTAATTTTCTAGACTTGAATGTCCTATTTTTACACGTATCTCGGCTGAACCCCAAGGCCGGCGACGACACCAAAAACCTGACTCCCGGCCACCGTTCTGCCATCCGTGTATTGACATAATATACATTATGCGTACTTGACCGTCATGCCACCGACCCACGTTTTGGGTCAAAATCCATGGGCTGCCGCCGCTGCGGCACCACCACCGCACCAGGGGAAATCCATGCTTCGTAACCTCGGCCGCGCTGTCGCGGCAAGCCTCATGTCTGTTTCCGTCCGTCGCGCCTTGCCCGTCCTGCTGGTCTGCGGCTTCGCCGCACCGGCGCTGGCGCAGAACATCCCGGTCACCGGCGGCACCTACAGCCAGGACTTCGACACGCTGTCGAACGTCGCGGGCAGCACCACCAACACCGCGCTTCCCAGCGGATGGCTGATCAACGAAACCGGCGGCGGCGCGCGCGACAACGAGCAGTACGCCGTGGACACCGGCGGCAGCAACACCGGCGACACCAACAGCTACGGCGCGGCCGGCGCCACCGAACGCGCCCTGGGCAGCCTGCGCAGCAGCAGCCTCATCGCCAGCTACGGCGCCTGCTTCACCAATTCCACCGGCGGCACCCTGGCCACGTTCGACGTTGCCTACACCGGCGAAGAATGGCGCGTGGGCACCGCGGGTCGCCTTGACCAGATCGATTTCCAGTACAGCCTGGACGCGAGCTCGCTGACCACCGGTACCTGGGTGGACTTCAACGCCTTGGACTTCACCACGCCCAATGCCTTCTCCACCGGCGCAAAGGACGGCAACGCGGCCGGCTTCCGCACCGCGCTCTCCGCAACCATCAGCGGACTGAACATCGCCAACGGCGCGAGCTTCTGCCTGCGCTGGAACGACGCCGACGGCTCCGGCGCCGACGACGGCCTCGCCATCGACGACTTCTCGCTCAGCGTCGGCGGCACCGGCCTGCCGGTGATCGCCATCAACAACGTCACTGCCCAGGAAGGCAATGCCGGCACCAGCACCATGACCTTCGGCATCGGCCTGAGCGCACCGGCCGGCGTCGGTGGCGTGACGGTCGATTACGCCACCGCCGACGGCACCGCCACGGCGGGCAGCGACTACGTGGCGGCCAGCGGCACGGCCACCATCGCCGAAGGCGCCACCGCCACCACGGTCGAGATCACCGTCAATGGCGACACGACGTCCGAGCCGGACGAAACCTTCTTCGTCAACCTGAGCAACCCCGGCGGCGCCGCCATCGGTGATGCCCAGGGCCTGGGCACCATCGAGAACGACGACGTCACCGTCGTGCAGATCCACGACATCCAGGGCAACGGCCTGTTCTCGCCCCTGGAAGGCGCCGTGGTCACCACCGAGGGCGTGGTGACGGCCCAGAAGTTCAACAACGGCTTCTTCCTGCAGACGGCGGACGGCCAGGCGGACGGCAATCCCGCCACGTCCGAGGGCATCTTCGTGTTCACCTCGACGGCGCCGCCGGCCAGCGCCGCGGTCGGCAACCGCGTCCGGGTCACGGGCACGGTCACCGAGTTCACGCCGGCGACCAACCTCAACCAGCTGGCGATCACCGAAATTGTTTCGGTCACGTCCATCCAGGTGCTGGCCACGGGCGTTGCCCTGCCCGCCCCGGTCGAACTGACCAGCGCGGATTTCGGTCCCACCGCCCTGCCCGGCACGGCCGAACGGCTTGAGGGCATGCGCGTGGCCGCCGCCAGCAGCCTCGTGGTGGCCAGCTCCGACGGCAACATCACCGAGTCGTCCGCCAACTCCAGCACCACGGGCGTCTTCCATGTGGTGGTGCCGGGCGTTGCCCGCCCGTTCCGCGAGGCGGGCATCGGCGTGCTGGACGTGTTCCCGATCCCGGCCGGCAAGAACCCGCCCCGCTTCGACACCAACCAGGAACGCCTGATGGTGCGCAGCCGTGGCCAGGTGGGCTCCACTCCGATCGCCCTCGACGGCGGCGCACAGGTCACCAACCTGGTGGGCGTGCTTGATTACTTCTCCGGCACCTGGGCGCTGCTGCCCGACGCCGCCTCCCCGCCCACCGTCAGCGGCGGCAAGACGCCGACGGCCGTGGACACCGCGCGCTACGAAGACGTCACCCTCGGCGCCTTCAACCTGCTGCGCTTCTTCGACGAAGTGAACGACAGCAACGGCGCCCCGACGCTCACGGCCGCCGCACTCGACAAGCGCCTGACCAAGACCTCGCTGGCGATCTGCGACTACCTCAAGACCCCGGACATCCTGGGCGTGGTGGAAGTGGAGAACCTGCGCGTGCTGGGCCTGCTGGCCGACCGCATCAACACCACCTGCGCCAGCGCCCCGGCCTACGTGCCGTACCTGGTGCAGGGCAATGACGTCGGCGGCATCAACGTCGGCTTCCTGGTGAGCAACCGCAGCGTGGGTTCGGTCAACCGCGTGGAAGTGGTGGAAGTGGTGCAGTACGGCAAGGACACGCTGTTCACCGCGCCGGACACGTCCACCAGCCTGCTCAACGACCGCCCGCCGCTGATGCTGCGTGCGATCGTGCACCAGGACAACGGCGCCTCCTACCCGGTCACCGCCATCGTCAACCACCTGCGTTCGCTCAACGGCATTGACGACAGTTCCGCGGGCAGCAACGGCTGGGCCACCGAGAGCGAACGCGTGCGCGCCAAGCGCGCCCAGCAGGCGGTTTACCTGGCCAACCTGGTGCAAACCCGCCAGCAGGCCGATCCGGGCGAGCACATCGTGCTGATGGGCGACTTCAACGCCTTCGAGTTCAACGATGGTTACGCCGACGTGCTGGGCATCATCCTCGGCGACGAGGCGGCCGAGCCGGAGGTGCTGACCTATGCGGCCAGCCCGATCACCACGCCGCTGGTTGATGGTTCGGAGCTGATCGGCGACCCGTCCGAACGCTATTCCTACGTGTTCGCCGGCAATGCGCAGACGCTCGACCACGTGCTGGTGAACGAGCAGATGGTGCTGGACGTGGCCGGCCTTTCCATTGACCACGCCCGCATCAACGCCGATTTCGGCGTCCACAACTACGGCGTGGCCGGCAACGCCATCCGCGTGTCCGACCACGACCCGGTGCGCCTGGCGATCAGCGTCGCGGACTTCCGCAGCGCCGACCTGTCCATCACCGCGGGTGCGTCGCCGGCCACGGTGGCCGCGGGCGGCACCGCCACGTTCACCGCCAGCGTTTCCAACGCCGGACCGAACGACGCCAGCTTCCCCAGCGTTGGGCTGGTGTTCGACGCGCTGGTGCCGGTGGTGGTCACCGCGCCCGCCGGATGGACCTGCTCCGCTCCGGCACAGGCTGGCGGCAGCACGAGCGTGAGCTGCACCGCGAACTCGCTGGCAGCCAACGCGCAGGCGTCCTTCAGCGCGGCGGTCACTGCACCGTCGTCGCCGACCCCGGTGACGCTGCAGATGGGCGCAGGCGTGACGTCGCAGACCCGTGACCGCAGCAGCGACGACAACACCGACACCGCCAGCGTCAGCGTGCAGGCCGCGCTGGCCAACGCCGACCTCGGCGTGCGCCTGATCGGTGGCCCGGTGGACTCCATCCCCGCCGGCGGCATCGCCACCATGGTGGCGCAGGTCCGCAGCAACGGTCCGAACCCGACCACGCAGCCCACGGTGACCTTCGCTGGCAACGTCGCCCCCGGCCGCGCCTCGGTGCTGCCGCCGGCCGGCTGGACCTGTCTGCCCGGTACGGCGGCCAGCGGCAGCTTCAGCACGGTGTGCACGGCTGCCGGCAGCTTCGCCAGCGGCGCGCGCGTCAACTTCACGTTCAACGTCGCCGCGCCGAACGTGCAGGGCCAGCCCACGCTGCAGTTCAGCGTGACCACCGGTGCCACCGGCACCAGCGATCCGCAGTCGGCCAACAACAGCGTGTCCCGCACGCTGACCGTCACCGGCGCGCCGGCCACCCTGCCGGTGGTTTCCGGCGGCGGCTGATCGCATCCCGCGGTGCGGCACCCCGAAGCGCGGCTACGGCCGCGCTTCTTTTTTTGGCTGTTCGCCCACCATCGTGCGCTGGCAGCGGCACGGGTCCTTGTGGCTCGACCTGCTTTGCATGATGCTGGATGAGGCGCCTGCGGTTCGCAGTCGACCCTGCCCTGCCCCCCGCGGGCCCCGGAGGATTTCTGCACCATCACCGCCAAGCCGCGAGCCCGCTCGCCCAAGCCCGCCGGGTCGTGATCAAGGTGGGTTCGGCGCAGCTGATTGACCGCCGCACCGGGCAGGCCAACCTGCGCTGCTTCCAGGCCGTGGCTGCCGACATCGCCGGCCTGCGCGGTCGCGGCGTGGAGGTGGTGCTGGTGTCATCGGGCGCGGTGGCGCTGGGCCGGCCCCGGTTGAAACTGCCCACCGCCCGCAAGCTGCGCCTGGACGAGAAGCAGGCCGCGGCCGCGGCTGGCCAGACGCTGATGATCCAGGCTTGGGACCAGGCTTTCAGCCAGCACGGCTTCCACGCCGCGCAGGCGCTGCTGTCGCCCTCGGACACCGAGCACCGTCGCCGCTGGCTGAACTCGCGGACCACGCTCGAAACGCTGCTGCAGCTGGGCGCCGTGCCGGTGGTCAACGAGAACGACACCGTCGCCACGGAAGAACTGCGCTACGGCGACAACGACCGCCTCGCCGCGCGCGTGGCGCAGCTGGTGTCCGCCGACGTGCTGGTGATCCTGTCCGACGTGGACGGCCTGTACGACGCCGACCCGGCGACCAACCCTGACGCTGCGCACATCGCCACGGTGGACGCCATCACGCCCGCCATCGTGGCCCTGGCCGGCCCGTCGCGCGCCGGCAGCGCCGGCACCGGCGGCATGGCCACCAAGATCGCGGCGGCGGAGATGGCCATGGCCGCGGGCTGTTCGACGGTGATCACCCGCGGCGACGGCGAACGCCCGGTGTCGGCGCTGCAGGACGGCGCCCGCGGCACCTGGTTCCGCGCGTCGGTGTCGCCCGAGAGCGCCAAGCGCGTGTGGATCGCCGGCTCGCTGGCGATCACCGGTCGCCTGCACCTGGACAGCGGCGCGGCGCGCGCCGTGCGCACCGGCCACAGCCTGCTGGCCGCGGGCATCACGCGGGTGGAGGGCAACTTCGAGCGCGGCGGCGCCATCCGTCTGGTGGACCCTGACGGGCAGGCGATCGCCACCGCGCTGGCCGGCTACGACAGCCAGGAGTGCCGCTTGATCGCCGGCCGGCAATCGGACGACATTGAAGCCGTGCTGGGCTACCGCCGCGGCGTCGCGCTGGTGCACGCCGCCGACCTGGTGCTCGACGGCACCATGGCGCCCCACCCCGCCTGAACCCAAACCGGAGACGCCGTTGGATTTCATGACGCCCATGCGCCAGTGGTGTGCCGATGCCCGGGCCGGCGCTGCCGCGCTGCAGGCGGCCGGTGCCGAGGGCCGGACGCGCGCACTGCTGGCGATGGCGCAGGCGCTCCGTGCCGCCAGCGGCGAGGTGCTCGCCGCCAACGCCGCCGACGTCCAGGCCGCGCGCTCAAGAGGTTCCGACGCGGCCTTCCTCGACCGCCTGGCCCTGGACCCGGCGCGCCTGAAGGCGCTGGCCGACGGCATGGATGCGATTGCGCGCCAGGACGACCCCGTGGGCGTCGAACGCCGCCGCTGGACGCGACCCAACGGCCTGGAGATTTCCGAGGTCAGCGTGCCGCTCGGCGTCATCGGCGTGGTGTTCGAAAGCCGGCCCAACGTCGCCGCCGACGCCGCCGCGCTGTGCGTGCGCTCGGGCAATGGCGTCATCCTTCGCGGCGGCAGCGAAGCGTCCGGCACCGTCGCCGCCATCATCGCCGCGATGCGCGCCGGCCTGCGCGCCGCCGGGCTGCCCGACGCCGCCGTGCAGACGCCGCCCGACGCGGACCGCGGCTGGGTGACCGCCCTGCTGTCGCTGCACGATGGCGGCGTGGACCTGGTGATACCGCGCGGCGGCAAGCCGCTGATAGCGCACGTGCGCGAACACGCCCGGGTGCCGGTGCTGAGCCACCTGGACGGCATTTGCCACGTTTACGTGGACCGGGATGCCGACCCGGCGATGGCGCTGGACATCGTGGTGAACTCCAAGATGCGCCGCACCGGCGTGTGCAACGCCGCCGAAACCCTGCTGGTGGACGCGGCGGTGGCCGCGACGATGTTGCCGGGCATCGCCGCGGCACTGTCGGCGCGCGGCTGCGAACTGCGCGGCGACGACGCGGCCCGCCGCATCGTGCCCGCCATGGTGCCCGCCACACAGGCCGACTGGGACACCGAGTACCTGGACGCCATCCTGTCGGTGCGCATCGTCAACGGCCCGCAGGGCGCACTCGGGCACATCGCCCGCTACGGATCGGGCCACACCGAAGTGGTCGTCACCGACAACGCGGACACGGCCCGCACGATGCTGGCCGCGATCGATGCCGCGGTGGTGATGCACAACGCGTCATCGGGCTTCTCCGACGGCGGCGAGTTCGGCTACGGCGGCGAAATCGGCATCGCCACCGGCCGCCTGCACGCACGCGGCCCGGTGGGCGCCTCGCAGCTGACCACGTCCAAGTACGTGGTGCATGGCCAGGGCCAGGTGCGCGGCTGAAGCGCGGCCCGGCGCGGCTCAGGCCTGTCAGGCAGCGACCGGCGCTTGCGATTCGCGCTTCAAGCGGCGGTCCAGCAGCACGAAGCCGAACGGCAGCACCGAACACAGCACCGCCAGCAGCCACGCCGCCACCGACCAGCCCCGCAGGTGGCTGACCACCAGCGACGCGAGCACGAACGACAGCCACAGCACGCCGTGGGCCATGCCCACCGGCCAGACGAAGTCATGGCCGAACTGGTACTTGGCGGGCATGGCGATGAACAGCAGCGTGACCAGGGACAGGCCCTCGACCAGGCTGAGCAGACGGAAGAACTTGAGCATCGGGTGTCCTCTTTTCCCGCAGGTTAAACCGACTCGAGGTGGGTCAGCCAGAGCCTGAGGTCGAACTCCCACTGGTGGTAGCTTGGCGCCATGTGCGTGCACAGCTGGTAGAAGGCCTTGTTGTGGTCGGCCTCGCGCAGGTGCGCCAGTTCATGCACCACGATCATTTCCAGGAACTCCGCCGGCGCATCCCGGAACACGCTGGCGATGCGGATCTCGCGGCTGGCCTTGAGGCGGCTGCCCTGCACGCGCGAAATGGCCGTGTGCGTGCCCAGCGCGTGCTTCATCACCTGCAGCCTGGCGTCGTAGGCCACCTTGGCCAGCGGCACGGATTTGCGCAGGTGGCGGTCCTTGAGCGCCTGCACGTACTCGTAGAGCTGGCCGTCGCTGCGCACGGCATGGGGCTGGCCGTATTTCCCGGCCAGGCGCTGTCCCAGCGTTCCCTGTTCGATCAGCGTGCGCACGCGCTGCTGGAGTTCGGCAGGGTAGCCGGCCAGGTACTTGAGCTCGGGCGGAGGGCGGGTCACGGCGGGTATGATGGGGCCGCACCCCACCACAGAACAGCCCGCCATGGCCAAGCCCAATCCCCTGCAGGAACAGTTGCTCAAGGCCGGCCTGGTCAAGAAGTCCAAGGTGGCCCAGGTGGCCCGCGACCAGGACAAGGCCCGGCACGCCAAGGGTGCGCCCGACGCCAGCGACATCCAGCGCGAAGCCGAGCGCGTGCGCGCCGAAAAGGCCGAGCGCGACCGCGCGCTGGAAGCCGAGCGCAAGGCCCAGGCGCGCATCGGTGAAATGCGCGCCCAGGCGCGCCAGATCATCCAGGACAAGAAGGTGCCGCGCACCGGCGACAGCGAGTACCGCTTCAGCGCCGACGGCGCCATCCGCACGCTGCTGGTCAACGATGAACTGCGCAAGAAGCTGGCCTCTGGCGCGCTGGTGATAGCGCGCCTGGGCGACCGCTACGAACTGCTGCCGCGCGCCGCCGGCGACAAGGTGCGCGAACGCGACGCCGCGCTCGTGGTGCTAGACCATGGCCAGGCCTCGGACACCACGCCCGAAGCCTCCAGCTCCGAAGACGACGCGTACTACGCCCAGTTCCAGGTGCCCGACGACCTGGTCTGGTGACCCGGCCCCTGCCCCGCCGGCACGCGGGCGGGGCCATGCCGGGTCTCAGGGCTTTTTCGCCTCGGGCGGAGCGGACAGGTAGTCCATCGCCAGCTGCACCATCGCGCGCACGCCCACGTCCAGCCGGCTGTCGTCAATCTTGAAATCGGGCGTGTGGTGATCAGCGGTGGCGGACTCGGGCACATCCGCCGGGCGGCCGCCGATGGTGAAGTACAGGCCCGGCACCTTCTGCGCGAAGTAGGAAAAATCCTCGGCGCCGGTGGCGGCCACGTCCAGCTCCACGCGGTCGGCGCCGGCGGCCACCTGCAGGCTGGGCAGCATGCGCGCGGTCAGCGCCTCGTCGTTGTAGGTCACCGGGTAGGCCAGGCCCAGCGGCACTTCCACTTTCACCTGCGTGCCCAGGCTGTCGCCGACCTTGGTCGCCACGTCCACCAGGCGCGTGCGCAGCAGTTCGCGCGCCTCCGGCGTCAGCGCGCGCAGCGTGCCCAGCATCACCACCTGCTCGGGGATGATATTGGCGCGGTTGCCCGCGTGGATGCTGCCCACGCTGACCACGGCGGCCGCCTCGGTGAGGTCCACGTTGCGGCTGACGATGGTCTGCAGCGCGGTGATGATGTGCGCCGACGCCACCACCGGGTCGGCGCCCGACCACGGGTAGGCGCCGTGCGAGCCCTTGCCGTCCACGGTGATGCGGAATGAATCGGAGCTGGCCATGGTGCCGCCGGGCCGGTAGCCGATGCCGCCGACTTCACGGAACGCGTCGATGTGCAGTCCGAACACGGCGTCCACGTCGGGGGATTCCAGCACGCCCTGTTCCGCCATCAGCTTCGCACCGCCCTCCTCGCCTTCGGGCGGGCCCTCTTCGGCGGGCTGGAAGATGAACTTCACCGTCCCCGGGATCTGGTCGCGGTTGGCGGCCAGCACTTCGGCCACGCCCATCAGGATGGCGACGTGGGTGTCGTGCCCGCACGCGTGCATCACGCCCACCTCGGCGCCGTTGTAGGTCGTGCGCACCTTCGAGGCGAACGGCAGCGCGGCGCGCTCGGTCAGCGGCAGGCCGTCCATGTCGGCGCGCAGCGCCACCACCGGGCCGGGCTTGCCGCCCACCAGCACGCCCACCACGCCCGTGTGCGCGACGCCGGTGGTGGTTTCGATGCCCAGGGACTTCAGGTGCGCGGCGACCAGCGCGGCGGTGCGCGTTTCGCGGTTGCCCAGTTCGGGATGCTGGTGGATGTCGCGCCGCCATTCGAGCACCTTGGGCTGGACCTTCTCGATGTCGGGCGCGAACCGCTGTTCCGCCAGCGCCGTTCCACAGGCCAGGACAAGGGCGAGCGATATCGCGGTGCGGGCAAGGCTCATGCGGAGGCTCCGGTGTGGGTAGTGCGCAGGCAGGCGCGCTCGCCGAGTGTACCGGCGGCCCGGCCACAGGTACGCTGCCTGCGCCCCGCTCCGCCTCCGACGCAAGGA
>Ga0073904_10004114_pt1 | contig 10867 bp, 8 predicted proteins | sample KloWWTrecipitate_FD_66668 | JGI IMG/M metagenome (GOLD analysis project Ga0073904, IMG submission 66668) | Active sludge microbial communities from Klosterneuburg, Austria, studying microevolution and ecology of nitrifiers - Klosterneuburg... | ecosystem: Engineered > WWTP > Aerobic digester >... | reverse complement strand
GACCGATCCTCGATTCTGCGGACCTTCTCCGGATCGGCCACGAGATCGGACACGGTCCGGCCGAGCGCTCCAAGCTCCGCTTCGGACAGCATCACCGCCGCGCCTTCGGCCACCAGGGCCTTCGCGTTCCAGGTCTGGTGATCGTCGGCGGCGGAGCGGAGCGGCACCAGGATCGCGGCCTTGCCCGCGACGGTCAGCTCGGCGAGGGTCGTGGCCCCCGCGCGGCACAACACGAGATCCGCGTTTGCGAAGGCCTCCGACATGTTCTCGATGAAGGGCACGATCTCGGCTTTTCGCCCCGCGGCGCGGTAGGCGCCCGCGATGGCCTCGAGCTGCGTCGGCCCGGTCTGATGCACGATCGACAGCGCCGCCTCGCCCGGCAGTGAAGGGAGCGCCTTCACCAGCGCCTCCGAGAGAATCCTCGAGCCCTGCGATCCGCCGAAGCAGAGAAGCTGAAGCGGAGGCTGATGAGGCTTTTGCGGCAGGGCCTTGAAGGACGAACGGACGGGATTGCCGGTGAGCACGCCCTTGTCCCCGAACCGGGGAAGGGTCGATTCGAAGGCGCAGGCGGCCTGCCGCACGAAGGGCTTCAGGATCCGGTTGGTGAAACCGGGGATGGCGTTGGGCTCGAGCAGGACGGTGGGAATCCGCAGGAGGCTCGCCATGAGGACGAGGGGGCCGGAAGCGTAGCCGCCGATGCCGAGCACCGCGCTCGGCCGCGCACGCAGGAGCAGGAAGAACGCCCTGAGCAGGCCCAGCGGCAGAAGGACGATCCCGCGAAGGCGGGCGGCGATCGACGCGGTGTTCAGGGGGAGGACGGGCAGGAGGTGGAGCTTGAGCCCGGCCTTCGGCACGAGGCGCCGCTCGAGGCCAAGGGGTGCGGTCGACCCCACGAACTCGACGCGGACCCCAGGCCGCCGCGTGGCCATCTCCTCGGCCACGGCGAGGCCCGGGAAGACGTGGCCTCCGGTTCCGCCCGCGGCAATGAGAATGAGGGAATTCAAGATCTTCAGTCCGTGTGTTGCGAGACGTTCAGCACGAGGCCGACGGAAAGGAGACACAGCACGAGCGATGTGCCTCCGGCGGAGAAGAAGGGAAGAGGAATGCCCTTGGTGGGAGAAAGGCCAAGGACCACGCTCATGTTGATGAAGGCCTGGGAAACGATGGTCATGGAGAGCCCGGCCGCGAGCAGCCGTCCGAACATGTCGGGCGCGCGCTGCGCGGTCCGCAGACCCCGCCAGAGGAAGACGAGGAAGAGGCCCACCACGATGAAGGCGCCGATGAAGCCGAGCTCCTCGCCCACCACGCCGAAGATGAAGTCCGAGTAGGGATAGGGCAGGAACGAGGTCTTCTGCTCGCCCTTCATGAAGCCGCGGCCGAGCGGTCCGCCGCTGCCCACCGCGATCACGCTCTGGATCAACTGATAGCCCCCGCCCTGGCGCTGGGCCCAGGGATCGAGGAAGGCGAAGATGCGCTCCAGCCGGTAGGAGGCGGAGGCGACGCCGAGTGCGATTACCGGGAGCGCCACCGAAGCACCCATCACGAAGAGCCGGAAGGGAACGCCGGCCAGGAAGGCGAGGGCGCTCGCCACGAGCGCGATGTGAAGGGCCGAACCGAAATCGGGCTCGAGGTACACGAGGAGGGCCACCACCCCCACGCTGAAGGCGGGGGCCAGGAGGTCGCGGAAGGTGGCGAGGCTTCGGGCCCGGCGCTCGAACTCGGAGGCGAGGAAGATGACGATCGCGAGCTTGGCGAACTCCGAGGGCTGGAAGGAAACGCCGCCGAGGCGGATCCAGCGGTTGGTTTCGTTGACCGAGGGAGAGGCCAAAGCACCCACGAGGAGCAGCATGGCGACCCCGAGGATGGAAAAGGCCACGTACCTGGATCTGAGGATCCGGTAGTCGAAGCGGAGACTCACGAGCATCACCGCGACCCCGAGCACCGCCCAGAAGAGCTGGCGCACCATGATGGCCTCGCCGTTCACCCGGGAACCGGCTTCGGAGAAGGGCTGCGACGCGCTCCACAGCATCAGGAGACCCGCGCCGAAGAGGATGACGGCGACCCCCAGGAGCACGCGATCGGTGGCGAGTCTCTTGGCCATGGCTCAGGCGGCTCCCTGGAAGGACAGGTCCTGGAAGGCCTGCCGGAAAATGTTGCCCCGCTCCGCGTAGTCGCGGAACATGTCGAACGACGAGCAGCCGGGGGACAGCAGGATGGTGTCGCCCTCCGCCGCTTCGCGATAGGCCGCGATGACCGCGGCCTGCAGGCTGTCGGCCTCACGAACCGGGCTCACGTCGCCCAGCGCTTCGCGGATGAGGTGTCTGCTTTCGCCGATCGCATAGATCGCGTGCGCGCGGCCGGCCACCGCGTCCCGCAAGGATCGAAACGATCCGGCCTTGAGTCGTCCCCCCATGATCACGATCACCGGGGTGTCGAAGGAGCGAAGCGCCGCCTCCACCGACTCGAGGGTCGTGGCCTTGGAGTCGTTGAAGAACGCGACGCCCTTGACCTCCCCCAGCCGTTCGAAGGTGTGAGGCACGCCTTGGAAATGGCGCACGGCCTTTTGAATGCACTCACTCGCGACGCCCAGGTGATGAGCGGCGGCGGCGGCGGCCAGCAGGTTCGCGCGAACCGCGGCGCCGGGGATCTGCACGTCTTTGTCGCGGAACAGGGTCGTGACCTCGGCGTCCTTGAATCGGGCTTCGCCACTCTCGAAGTAGGCGGCGTCGCCTCTGGTCGAGGCCGGGAGCGAGGTGCGCGGCCTGAAGGGAATCACCCGGGCCCGGGTCTTTCGCGCGAGTTCGAGAACACCGGGATCCTCGGCGTTCACGATGGCCGCGTCGTCCTCCGTCTGGTTGACGAAGATCCGCGCCTTCGCCTCCGCGTAGGCCTCGAAGCTCGGATGGCGGTCGAGATGATCGGCGAAGAGGTTCAGGAAGACCGCGCAGTCGGGCCGGAAATCGTGGGTGGTTTCGAGCTGGAAGCTCGAGGCTTCGGTCACGAAGATGGTGCCCGCGTTCGAGCCGTCCACGTGAGCGGTGATGGGGTCGCCGATGTTGCCCACCGCGCGCGCGTCGAAGCCGGCTTCGCGGAGGATCGCGTGCAGGCTCACCGTGGTGGTGCTCTTGCCCTTCGTGCCCGTGATGCAGACGATCCGGCCCTTCACCTCGGCCGCCCCGAGCTCGAGTTCGGGAAGGATCAGGACGCCCGCGGCCTTCGCCTGCGCCACCGGACCCTGGTTCGGATCGACTCCCGGGGACAGGATGATCGCGTCGAAACCGGCGAGGTCGGGATACGCGCCGAGAGACGTCTCGACCCCCGCGTCCTGGAGCCGGACGATCGCGTCGCCGAGATCCGCCGCGGCCCGAAGGTCCGTGCCCACGACGCGCGCCCCACGTTTTCGCAGGAACAGGCACGCGGCGACGCCCGAACGGGCCAGGCCGATCACCGCGACCCGCTCGCCGTTCCAGTTTCGGGCCTCCCTGCGCCAAGGTGCGCTCATCGCAGTTTCACCGTGGCGAGGCTCATGAGGGCGAAGATGAAGGCGACGATCCAGAACCGGATCACCACCTGGGTCTCCTTCCAGCCGATGAGCTCGAAATGATGGTGGAGCGGGGCCATGCGGAAGATGCGCTTGCCCGTGAACTTGAAAGACGCCACCTGGCCGATCACGGAGAGGGCCTCGATCACGAACAGGCCGCCGATGGGAATGAGGAGCAGCTCCTGCTTGATGAGGATCGCCACCGTGCCGAGGGCGCCGCCGAGGGCGAGCGAGCCCACGTCGCCCATAAAGACCTGGGCCGGGTAGCAGTTCCACCACAGGAAGCCCATGGCCGCTCCGGTGAGCGCCCCGCAGAAGACCGTGACCTCGCCCGCACTCGGCTGGAAGAGGAGGTCGAGGTAGGTCGCGAAGATCCGGTGCCCGGTCACGTAGGCGAGGCCGGTGAGGGCGGCCGAGGAGATCAGGGTGGCCCCGATGGCGAGACCGTCGAGGCCATCGGTCAGGTTGACCGCGTTCGTGTACCCCACGAGGAGGATCGCCGCGAAAGCCACGTAGAAGAGGCCGAGTTCGGGCTGGAGCCGCTTGAAGAAGGGGAACACCACGCGGGTGGAGAAACTCTCCGGGTTGAGCTCCGAACTCAGATAGAGCCCGAGGCCGATCGCGATGGCGGCGGTGAACTGCCAGCCGAGCTTCTGCCGCGCGGTGAGGCCGAGGCTCCGCTTCTTCACGATCTTGATGTAGTCGTCGGCGAAGCCGATGGCGCCGAAGGCGAGGGTGGCGAAGATGAGAATCCAGATGTTCCGGTTGGTGAGGTCCCCCCACAGGAGAGTGGGCACGAGCGTTCCCGCCACGATCAGGATGCCTCCCATGGTGGGCGTCCCCGCCTTCGCCTTGTGGGATTCCGGGCCGTCGCTGCGGATCTGCTGGCCGAACTTCAGCCTGCGCAGCCTCTCGATGGTCCAGGGACCGAACAGCAGGACGATGAGGAGGGCGGAAAGCGTCGCCATGGCGGTCCGGAACGTGATGTAGCGGACCACGTTGAAGAGGCCGACCTGCTCCTTGAACTCGAAAAGAAGGTGGTACAGCATCAGGCCGCTGCTCCGGGATGAGCGGCCATGAGGGCCTCGACCACGCGCTCCATCCGCACCCCGCGCGAGCCCTTGACCAGGACCGCGTCATGGCTCCTGACCAGGGCGCCGATGTGCGCCGCCAGTTCGATGGAATTCTCGAAAGCCCGCTTGGCCTGGGGCGGAAGCGAAGACGCGCCGGACAGGATTTCCCCGGCGAAGGCACCCACGCCCAGGAGGAGATCGACGTGCGCGCTCAGGGCGGCCCCTGCTTCCCGGTGGAGCGTGGCACTGCTCGCGCCAAGTTCCAGCATCTCGCCGATGCAGGCGACCTTCCGGCGATCCTTCGCGAGGGCCAGGGTTTCGATGGCGGAGAGAAGGGCCCTCGGATTCGAGTTGTAGGTGTCGTCGATCAGGAGGATGTCGTCCTGCAGGCGCTTCACCGACCCGCGGTTGCCGCCCGGTTTCAGGAAGCGGGCCCGTTCGGCGATCGTCTCCGTCGGAAGGCCCAGCGCCACCGCAACTGCGGCGGCGGCCAGGAAGTTCGAGATCGCGTGGGGGCCGGGTGCTGGAAGCGTCACTTCGGCTCGCGATCCGTCGGAGACGAGTTGAAAGCGCGACCCCTCGAGCGTCATCGTGGCGTCGGCGGCGCGGACCGAAGAGCCTTCGCCCGGGCCGAAGAGGCGGGTCGAAAAGGATTTCCCTTGCATCCGCGTGGTGAGCCGCGGCTCGTCCGTGGGCGCGATCGCGGTGTCGCCCGGCCCGAGGGTTTCGAAGATCTCGGCCTTGGCCGCCGCGATTTCGTCAACCGAGGCGAAGTATTCGAGATGAGCCGCGGCCACGTTCGTCACCACCGCCACCTTCGGCCGGATGAGATCGACGAGATGACGGAGCTCTCCGGCGCGCGACATGCCGCACTCGATCACCGCGGCCCAGTGGTCCGTTTCGAGCCGGGCCAGAGTGAGGGGCACGCCCAGGTGGTTGTTCAGGTTGCCCCGGGTGGCGAGGACCTCGCCGCGGGCGCGCAGCAGTTCCGCCGTGAATTCCTTCGCGGTGGTCTTGCCGGCGGAACCCGTGACCGCCACGAAGGCGGCTTGGGACCGCGACCGCACGAGCCCCGCCAGCTCGAAGAGGGCCTTTTCCGGATCCTCGACCACCAGCGCGAATCGACCCGCGTGCGCCCGGTTCGCGTCCTTGATGACCGCGCAGGAAGCGCCCTTCTCGAAGGCGGAAGTGACGTGCTCGTGCCCGTCGACGTGTTCGCCCTTGAGCGCGAAGAAGATGTCGCCCGGCTCCAGGGTGCGCGTGTCGATGGAGGCGCCGCTGGGCACGCCCAGGGGCGACCCCAGGGGCTTCGCCCGAAGCGCCAGCGCGATCTCGGCCCAGGACAGGGTCTCAAGGATGCGCATGCGAGCCTCCACCCAGGCGTCCCAGGTCCCTGAGGATTTCCCGGGCCACCACCCGATCGTCGAACGGGAGCTTCTTCTCCCGGATGGTCTGGGTTCCCTCGTGGCCCTTGCCGGCAATCGCCACCAGGTCCCCCGGTCCGGCGCTCCGGAGCGCCATGTCGATGGCCTGGCGTCGATCCACGATGAGTTTGAAGGGTGTGGTGTGATTCCTGAACCCCTGCGCGATCTCGTCGAGGATGCCCGAGGGCGGCTCGCTCCGGGGATTGTCCGAGGTCGCGATGACCAGATCGGATCGCTGGGCCGCGACCGAACCCATCAAGGGGCGCTTCGAGCGGTCGCGGTCGCCTCCGCACCCGAACACCGTGATGATCCGCCGGGGCTTGAGCGAGCGAAGGGTGTCGAGGAGATTCCGCAGCGCGTCGTCGGTGTGCGCGTAGTCGACGATGACCGAGAAGGGCTGCCCTTCATCGACGCGCTCCATGCGTCCAGGCACGCCCTCGAGGCTGGAGACGCCGCTCGCGGCCTCCTGGGGCGAGAGGCCAAGCGCCATGGAAGCGCCGATCGCCCCCAGAAGATTGGAGACGTTGAACAGGCCCACGAGCGGGGAGTTCACCTCCACCGGCCCTTTCGGGGTGGTGCAGAGAAAGCGGACGCCTTCGAGCGAGATCTCGAGGTTCTCCGGTCGGAAATGGGCGCCGGGGGTGAAGCCGAAGGTCTGACAACGCGGACCGCGCAGGCTTTCGGCCAGGAGGCTTCCGTGCTCGTCATCCAGGTTCACGATCGCCATGCCCTTCTCATGAAGGTGCTCGGTGAACAGGAGCTTCTTCGCCGCGAAGTACGTTTCGAAATCCCCGTGGAAGTCGAGGTGGTCGCGGGTCAGGTTGGTGAAGACGGCCGCCTTGAACTCGAGGCCGCGGACGCGTTCCTGCACGAGGGCGTGGGACGAGACTTCGAGCGTCGCATGGGTGACGCCCTCATCGACCATCTCCCGCAGCAGCCGTTGCAGGTCGAGCGACTCGGGTGTGGTGAGCGAGGCATCCTTGGGGCGGCCGGCGATCCGCGTCTCCACCGTGCCCAGGAGCCCCGTCACTTTCGAGGCCTCGCGCAGGGCCGCGTCGATGAGGAACGCGGTGGTGGTCTTCCCGTTGGTGCCGGTCACCCCGGCGAGAGTCAGATGCTCGGCGGGCCGGTGGAAAAACGCGGCGGCCAGGTCGGCGAGGGCGGCTCGCGGATCTCCCGCCTCGATCCAGGGGATATCGAGGGGAGGAGTTCGATCGGACAGCACCGCCACCGCGCCTCGCCGCTTCGCCGACTTCACGAACTCGAGGCCATCCTGCTTGACCCCGTGCAGGGCCGCGAAGAGATGGCCGCGGCCCGTCGAGCGCGAATCGTAGGAGAGACCGGAGATCTCCAGGTCCGCGGGGCCATGGAGGGTAGCGCCCGGGTGCGCCTCGGCCAGGGCTTTCAGTTTCACCGGTCGGGCCTCGACGGAGTGCCGCCGCCTGCGCCCGCGGGCGTCCGCGGGGTGGATGAAAGTTCCAGCCGGCAGCTCATCCCGGCCTCGAGCGGCGTGCCCGGGAGCGGGGTCTGGCGGGAGACCACGCCGCTGCCGTGGATCTCGACGGAAAGGCCATGGCGCGCGGCCATGAGGGCGGCTTCGCGCAAGGAGAAGCCCCGCAGGTCGGGCATGATTCTCGGATCGTCGGTCGGAACCTTCGCAGCTTCGCGCGGCCGCTCCGCCGCGAACGTGGTCCGGGCCACGGTCTCGGGCGAGTAGGTCACGAGGCGGATGTTCCGGGTGGGGTCGTCGGGGGGAATGGCGAGCAGGCGGACCGCCTCGTTGGCGATCCTGGCGAAGAGGGGTGCCGCGACATCGCCGCCCTCGTTCTTGTCTCCCTTGGGGGTGTCGAGAGAGACGAGCACCACGAGGGCGGGCCGGGACGCGGGCACGAAGCCCACGAACGAAGCCACGTGATCGATCATCGAATACCGCCCGGACGCATCGATCTTCTGGGCGGTGCCGGTCTTGCCTGCCACCTCGAAGCCCTCCACCTTCGCCTTCCGGCCGGTTCCGGAGATGACCACTTCGCGCAGCAGACTCATGACGCGGTCCGCGGTCTCGGGCTCGAGGACCTTCCGCTCGGCCACCGGCGAGTACTCGCGGACGAGTTCTCCCCAGGGCTCCTCCACCCGTTTCACGATGTACGGCCGCATCCAGTATCCGCCGTTTGCGACCACCGCCGCCGCACTCGCCATCTGGATGGCGGTGACCCCGATCTCCTGGCCGAAGGACATCGAAGCGAGGGAGAGGGCGCTCCAGGATTTCGGGCTTCGCAGCAGGCCGGCGGTCTCGCCGGGAAGGCCGAGGCCGGTCTTGGTCCCGAAGCCGAAGGCTTTCATGGACGCGTAGAACTTCTCCGTCCCGAACCGCTGGGCCACGCGGACCACGCCGATGTCGCTCGAGTGGGCGATCACGTCCTGGAAAGTGAGGGAGGCGAAGACGGCGTGGTCGTTGATCCTGGTTCCCGCGATCTCGATGAAGCCGTTGCCGCAATCGATGACCTCGAGCGGCGACACCACGCCCTCCTTGAGGGCGGTCGCGGCGGTGATGATCTTGAAAATGCTCCCGGGCTCGTAGGAATCGGCGACCGCGCGGTTCACCCGGTCCTTTTCCGGAAACGCCGCGAAGCGATTCGGGTTGAACGAGGGCAGGCTCGACATGGCCAGGACCTCGCCGGTGCGCGGATCGAGGACCACCGCCGTGCCCGAGATCGAACCGGTGTCGCGGATCGCCTCGCCGAGTGCTGCTTCGGTCACGTGCTGGATCCGCTCGTCGATGGTCAGGGTGACTTTGCGGCCCTCGGTGGGCGGCTTGTCCACCTCGCCCATGGGGCGTCGGCGCGCGTCGAGGCGCACCGTGACCCGCGCCTCGCGGCCCTTGAGGTCCTCGTCGAGCGCGTACTCGAGCCCGGCCATCCCCTGGGAATCGAGGCCAACGTAGCCGAGGACGGGGGAAAGGAGATCGCGCTTGGGGTAGTACCGCCGGCTCTCGGTTTCGAAGCCGACGCCCTCCAGGCGCAGTTCGCGCACCGCCCTCGCGATGGCGGGGTCCACCTGGCGCCTGATCCACACGAAGGAGCGGTCCTGGCGGAGGAGGGCGAGGAGTTCCTTCTGCTCGGCCGCGGAGTACCCGAGGGCGCGGCTGAGCGCGCGCGTCGTCTCCCGCGGATCCCGGATCACCGAAGGATCGGCGTAGATGCTCGGAGCGTCGACCGAGATCGCGAACGGCCGCTCGTTGCGGTCCATGATGGTGCCGCGGCGCGCCCGCACCGTGATCGTCCGGTCCGACTGGTGCTGCGCTTCCTTCAGGTAGAAGCGATGCCTCAGGACCTGGAGGTGGAAGAGTTGGGCCACGATGGCGAGCGCCCAGACCGTGCCGCACATGGCCACGAAGTAGAGGCGGAGGTCGTGGTTTCGGACGGCCACCGGGGGTGGCGGAGCGCCTGGGTGGTAGTCCGTTCTCACTGCGGCGAACCTCCGGTCACGGCCTTGGCGGCCAGCCGCGAATCCTTGGGGAGGTTTTGCGGACGTTCGACCACGATGACGTTGGCGGAGGCCGGAGTGTGCATGCCGAGAGAACCGGTGGCGATGACCTGCACGCGCTTCAGATCCTGCAGGGCGGCCCGCTCCAGGCGAAGCTCGCGGTTCTCCTCGCGAAGCTTCTCCTGTTCCCGCTGGAGCTTTCCCGCGGTGGAGCCGGTGTCGCGGAGCGCCGCGCGCGGCCAGCCGTAGGCCACGAAGAGACCTATGAGGATGAGGACCACCCCGCCGATCCAGAGCAGGTCCTTCGACATGCGGTCGTCGCGGGAGCGCACCACCCTCCGGTTGTCGATGGAGTCCTCGACGAGGACGGCGTGAATGCGGTCGACTTTCATGAGATCGCCTCCGCTCGCTTCTCGATCACCCGCAGCTTCGCGCTGCGGGCCCGTGGATTCGTCCTCGTCTCGTCGTCCTGGGGTGCTATGGGCTTGGGGGTGAGAAGTTCGAACGCCCCGGACTTCTTGAGGTTTCGGAACAGGTTCTTCACGATGCGGTCTTCCAGGGAATGGAACGCGATGACGGCGAGACGGCCGCCCGGCCGGAGGAGTTGGGCCAGTCGCTCGAGACCCTGGTCGAGGCCTTCGAGTTCGCGGTTCGTGGCGATGCGGAGCGCCTGAAACGCGCGGGTGGAAGGATCGAGCCCCGGGCGTCCGTGGGCGTCGCGCCGCACCAGGCTCGCGAAAGCGCCGGTCGTCCAGTTCGAGCGGGTCCGTCGTTCCATGACGACGGAGCGGGCGATGGCCCGCGCCTTGGGCTCCTCGCCGAACTCGGTGAGGATGCGCTCGAGTTCACGCTCGGAGGCGGTGTTGAGGATGTCGGAGGCGCTCCTTCCGCTGCGCGGGTCCATGCGCATGTCGAGGGGAGCGTCGAAGCGGAAACTGAAGCCGCGGTCCTTGTCGTCGAGTTGAAGCGAGCTGACGCCGAGGTCCGCGATCGCATAGTAGAGGCTCCCGGGAGGGATCCCGGACAAGCCGTCGCGAAAATCCCCGTGACGAAGCTCGACCCTGGGAGCGAAGGGGGCGAGGCGCTCTCCGGCGAGTTCGAGAGCCTTCTCGTCCCGGTCGAAGGCCAGGAGCGAGGCGTCCCCATGCTCGGAGAGCAGCGCGAACGCATGCCCGCCCATGCCGACGGTGGCGTCGAGAATGCGGCGCGTGGGCCCTGGGGCGAACGAGAGAATCTCGCGCAGGAGGACGGAGACATGCACATCAGATCCCGAACTCCGCGAGCTGTTTCGCGTCATCGTCGGTGAACGGGTCCTTCTTGAAGAGGCGTTCCTCGAGGTGCTTCGT
>Ga0073904_10004113_pt1 | contig 10870 bp, 9 predicted proteins | sample KloWWTrecipitate_FD_66668 | JGI IMG/M metagenome (GOLD analysis project Ga0073904, IMG submission 66668) | Active sludge microbial communities from Klosterneuburg, Austria, studying microevolution and ecology of nitrifiers - Klosterneuburg... | ecosystem: Engineered > WWTP > Aerobic digester >... | reverse complement strand
GACACACGTAATCCGCCCACCTCGATCCGTTCGTAATTCACGCCACCCAGCATCTCCACCCCTTTGGCCTGCAAGGTCGCGCGGTGAATCCAGCCGGTTGTCTTGCCGAGCCCCCGGCCGGGACGTTCGGGCTTGCGTTGCAAAAGCACAACCTGGCGGGCGGGCTTGGCCGGATGCGGCTTGTCCAGTCCGCCGCGCCGCCGGGCCGGGTCGGCCACCCCCCATTCGCGCAACCAGTCTTCGGGGCGAACGGTGGGGGCGGGATGGGGTTCGACCAGATATTCAGCCACGTCAAAGCCGATGCCGCCCGCGCCGATGATCACCACGCGCGCCCCGGGTACGACCTGACCTGTCAGAACCTCGGCATAAGTGGCAACGATGGCGCCATCGCAGCGCGGAATGGCCGGTTCGCGCGGGCGCACGCCGGTGGCGATGATCACCTCGTCAAAACCGGTCAGGCGGTCAGGTGTTGCTGCGGTTTGCAGGCGCAGCGTCACACGGCTTTGGGCAAGCTGCGCCGCGAACCATTCGACCAGCCCGTGGAATTCCTCCTTGCCGGGCACTTGCCTTGCATAGTTCAGCTGGCCGCCAATCTGGGCCGCGCGCTCGAACAGCACAACCTCGTGCCCGCGCTGGTCAAGCGTCAGCGCCGCCGACAGACCGGCCGGTCCGGCCCCCACGACCGCGATTTTCTTTTTCACCGCCGCCGGTTCGATTCTGAGTTCGGTCTCATGACAGGCCAGCGGATTGACAAGGCATGAGGTCAGCCGCCCCGCGAATGTGTGATCGAGGCAAGCCTGATTGCAGGCGATGCAGGGGGCGATGTCCTGCGCGCGGCCCGCCGCCGCCTTGCGCACGAAATGTGGATCGGCAAGGAAGGGGCGTGCCATCGATACCATGTCGGCGCACCCCTCGGCCAGAACCGCCTCGGCCACTTCGGGTCGGTTGATTCGGTTGGAGGTGATGATCGGAATTCCGACCTGCCCCATCAGCTTTTTCGTGACCCAGGAAAAAGCGCGGCGCGGCACGCTCGTGGCAATCGTCGGCACGCGGGCTTCGTGCCAACCGATCCCGGTGTTCAGGATCGACGCCCCCGCGGCCTCAACCGCTTTGGCCAGGGTTACGACCTCGTCCCAGGTGGAGCCTTCGGGGATCAGGTCGATCATCGACAGCCGGTAAATCAGGATGAAATCCGCCCCCACCGCCCGGCGCACGCGCGCCACCACCTCGACCGGCAGGCGAATCCGGTTTTCATAGGAGCCGCCCCAGCGGTCGGTGCGTTTGTTGGTGTGGGTGACGATGAACTGGTTGAGGAAATAGCCCTCCGACCCCATCACCTCCACCCCGTCATACCCGGCTTCGCGCGCCCGTTCGGCGGCGGTCACGATATCGGCAATCTGCTTTTCGATCCCCGCCTCGTCCAGCTCGCGCGGAGGGAAGGGCGATATGGGCGATTTGACCGGCGACGGCGCCACACATTCCGGCCCATAGGCATAGCGCCCCGCATGGAGAACCTGCATCGCGATCCGCCCGCCTGCATCATGCACGCGGTCCGTCACCACCCGGTGATTGGCGATATCGGTCGCACCGAACAGCCCAGCGGCACCGGGAAATACGCCGCCTTCGCGGTTCGGGGCCATACCCCCCGTCACCATCAGCCCGACACCACCCCGCGCCCGCTCGGCATAGAACTCGGCCACGCGGTTCCAGTCGCCGGTTTCTTCAAGGTTCGTGTGCATCGACCCCATCAGAACCCGGTTCGGCAAAACGACATGCCCAAGGTCAAGCGGTGCAAGCAAATGTGGATAGTCAGACATGATCGTCACCTTCCCCCCGGTCGGGCCCTCGGTCGGAACAGACTGCGGCAGTCGCGCGCCCCTGTCATCCGGGACGCTGCGTCACCCGTCAGCTTTCGCGCGCATGTCGGCGAAAGGCCGCCTTCAGCACTTCCAGTTCGGCCCTGAGACTGGCCACTTCGGCAGCCAGATCCTCAGGCAGCGGCAGTCCCGCCGACAGGGTCAGGGTTTGAAGGGTGCGCCCGCTGGTCACATCGACCACCAGAAGGCTGCGCATGCCATCCTCCAGAAGCTCCGCCGGAAGCGCCACATCGACCCGCCAGCGGTCCGCCTGCCCGGCGATCCGTTCGAAAAGCCGGGGTTGCAATGTGCCCCCCGCATGGCGGATTTCGATGGCCGGGGCATCCGGCGCGGAGGCATGGACGATGCCATGCCAGACACCGGCCCGGATGGTCCCGTCGATCAACTCGGCATGGGGCAGGCTCGGTTCGGCCATGCTGGCTCCTAAAGTTCCGCGCGGGGGCGCCGCGACACCACCAGATCATGTACGACGATGCGGTTGAGCGCGGGCGATTGAAAGAAGATGTCGATCCAAAGCTTCTCGATGCGCTTTTCACTCAGGTGCGCATGGCCAAGGTCAAACTCCGCCCGCCGCCGCCCCGCCCCGCCGCTTTGCGCAAATGGCTGGGCGATCTGCGCCACGTCCGGGCCCTGCGCGATATTGAGCCGCGCCAGCAGATCAATCGGCACTTCGCCTGTGGTGGTTCCTTCAAGCGCCACAATATGGCGGGGGTTTGTGGTTGTGGTCAGACTGTCGGGCAGTCGGACCGAAATGGAAAGATAACTGCCCGCAAAACCGTAGACCTCCAGCACCAAGGCGACAGGGGTCTGCGCGGCGGGGTCGGGATCGGAGATCTGGCGGGCGGAAATCTCGCCAAGCGGGCAGTCGTGATAGAGCGCGGTTTCGCCGTCGAACCGCAGGGATCCATCGGTCCCAAGCGCATGAGCCCGATCGAGCCGCCCCTGCCACAAGTTGGGCCGCCAGGCCAGATCCGATCCGCGCGGCCCGGTCGGTCGCTGCGCCGCCACCCGGATCGCCAGACCCTGATCGCTGGCCTTGGTGAACTGGTCCAGCTCGCGCCGCAGGGCCTTCGCCTGCCCGCGCAGATCACGCACTACCCCCGACGGCAATGTTGCCGCCGCCTGCGCCTGCCTGCGCCAGAACTGCAGCATGGCCGCCAAACGCAAGCGCTGAACAAACCCGTTCGGCCTCATCTGCACCTGCATATCGCGCTTTGCCCCAAACTCATCCCCGGTTGACCGATTTGACCTTGGCCACGAACTTTTCCAGAAGGGCGCGCTGGGCCGCACTGTCAAGCGGCATGTCGGTCAATGTCAGGACGGTCAGCGTCACGATCTGCCCCTTCACCACAAAGAGCGCCCGCCAATAGTCGGGCTGGAACTGTTCGCCCCGTTCGCCCTTCGACGTGTCGGTCGCGCTCACGTAAAGCACATCCTGCATGGCGATGATCTGGCGCACCCGGACCGTTTTTGCCTTGCCGCTACGGCTGAGCGCGGCGCGCCCCACGTCGGAGGACAGGAATTTCGCCATGGACGGAAACGACGCTTTGAAGTCCGCTGCACTGGCCGCGCCGGGCAGGGCCGAGGCGGTCAGGATCGCCGGTTGCTTCGGGCGCGCCGCCTTGGTCGAGTTGGCCAGCGAGGCACAACTGCCAAAAAGGATGAACGCGCCCTGGTCTCCGGCCCGGCTTGCGCCCTTGTCGACGCAAAAGCCCTTCGGTGCGGCAAGGGTCAGCGCGCCATCGGCGACCACGGCCGATGCGGGGGCAGTGCTTTCGGCGAGGAGCGCGGTCGTTCCGGCCGACAAAAACAACGCCCAGCACAGCAAAAGCCTCGCTGTATGCAGCGTCGCGCGCCGCCAGCTTGCCGGTCGAAGGATCGGATCCGGCCTGTCCTGCCCTGAGTGTTTCATACCCAAGGGATAGAGGCCCGCCCCCAGTTCATCAAGGTGGTCTTATCTGCAGGTCGGGTCAGATGCCCGCATACCAGTCATATCCCCGGTCGGCCCAGTAGCTGCCGTGCCCCGCGCCAAGACCCGCGAACGTATCCACCAACTCGATCCTGTGGATGTACTTGGCCATCTTGTATCCCAATTGCCGTTCCACCCTGACCCTGAGTGGCGCGCCATTGGCCACCGGCAGGGGTCGCCCGTTCATCCCGTAGGCCAGGATCGTCTGGGGGTGGAATGCGTCAATCAGATCAATGCTTTCATAATAGGTCACGACCCCTGAAAGCCCCCGCTCGATCGCATCGTAACAGTGAAAGACCGCATAACGTGCCGCGAGTTTCGGCTTAGCTTCCGTCAAGATCAGCCCCAGGGGCACGCCGGTCCATTTCGCGATACAGCTCCAGCCTTCCACACAGTCATGGCGGGTGATCTGGGTGCGCGCGGGCATCGTCCTCAATTCCTCCAGCCCAAGGCTGAGCGGCCTTTCAACCAGTCCCGTGACCGTCAGCCGATAGTCGGTAAATCCGCCGCGGGCGAGCGTCAGATAGTCCTCCCCGTCCGGGTTGACGCTGCCGTTCGGATGCTGGGATTGGCGAATGTCACTTTCGGTGAATTCGCGCGCCAGCGTATGGCCGCCCCCGATCAGGCGCTGCGCCCGATAGGTCAGCCCGTTGGCGGCACCGAAGGTTTTCCGCAACGCGCCCTCCTCGTCGCGCAGCCCGTCCAGCACCTTGCAACCCGAAAGCGCCGCGACCGAGCTTCCGATCAGCCCCGTTCGCAGAAAAGCCCGCCGGTTCATTTGCTCTCTCCTTCCTGTTCGGGGTCGATCCGGTACCAGCCGGTCAGGATCGAACGCAACTCGTTCAGCGGACCAGCGGCCAGGATCATCAGCATGTGGACAAGGAAGAATGCCAAAAGCGCAACCATCACCGCGAAATGCAGGGTCCGCGCCGTTTGCCGCCCTCCGAAAAGGTCGGGCAGCCAGGGCGCGACTGCGTTGAATCCCGGCGACATGCAAAGTCCGGTCACGATCATCAGGGGTAGCGCCGCGAACAGAACCCCCGCATAGGCGCATTTTTGCAGCACATTGTAACTGCGGCCATGGTGGAACCTCAGCCGGGCATGATCGGCGATATCGCGGGGCAGGGCGGCAAGGTCGCGCCGCCCGATCACCAGATCGCGCGCCAGATGCCCGTTCCAAATGCTCGCGGCCAACCAGATCGCCAGCGTGACGACCAAGGCCCAGGCGAAGAGGAAATGCACGATCCGCCCGGTCGCCAGACTGTAATAGGACGGAATGGTCAGCGCTGGGGGGAAAGCCTGCGGACCCGCCGCCGACAGACCCAGATAGCCGGTCGTCTCGATCTCCGCCCCACCCAGCCGCACGAAACCCCGCGCCCCGTCCGCCGCTTCCCGCGCGCCGATTTCGAAGATCGAATTGTCATACTCAAAGCCCGATTCAGCGCCCAGATACAGCTTCGGATGGGCATTGAAGATCTGAAACCCGCTCAAAAGCAGAAAGAACAGGCAGACTGCCCAGGACCAGTGACAGACTCGCGTCCAGAGCGTCTGCCGGTAGATCAGCGGCCCGCGTGCCGCGCCCTCGCGCACTATCCGACCCATTCGATCCTCCCGCCCCTCATTTTGCATCCTCTGCGGCAGATACGGGCGGCGGACGGCAAAAGTTGCACGGACAGCGCCGCGCGGCGCGGCAGTCGGATTGCATTTCACCCCCGCGCGGCTTATCTGGAAGTTCAATCCCGAGGTGAAGGCAAGGCGACGATGAACTGGATCACCAACTATGTCCGGCCCAAGATCAACTCGCTCTTCTCGCGTCGTGAAGTGCCGGAAAATCTCTGGACCAAATGTTCCGAATGCGGAACCATGCTCTTTCACCGCGAACTGGCCGACAATCTGAACGTCTGCACGAACTGCGATCACCACATGGCGCTCACCCCGCATGAGCGTTTTCTGGCGCTCTTCGATGGCGGTGTCTTTGCTGAGGTGAAGGTGCCAGAGCCGCCGGTCGACCCTTTGCATTTCCGCGACCAGAAGAAATATACCGACCGCCTGAAGGCCGCGCAGAAGGAAAGCGGCGCGCGCGACGCGATGCTGGTGGCCGAGGGAGAGATTGCGCGCACGCCGGTCGTGGCGGTGGCGCAGGATTTCACCTTCATGGCCGGGTCCATGGGCATGTATGTTGGCAATGCAATCATTGCCGCCGCCGAACGTGCGGTGAAACGCAAACTGCCGCTGATCCTCTTCGCCTCCTCAGGGGGCGCGCGGATGCAAGAAGGCATCCTGTCGCTGATGCAGATGCCGCGCACCACCGTCGCCGTGCAGATGCTGAAGGAAGCGGGCCTGCCCTATATCGTCGTCCTCACCCATCCGACCACGGGCGGCGTCACCGCCTCCTATGCGATGCTGGGTGACGTGCAGATCGCCGAACCCAATGCGCTGATCTGTTTCGCCGGTCCGCGCGTGATCGAACAGACGATCCGCGAAAAGCTGCCCGAAGGGTTCCAGCGCGCCGAATATCTACTCGACCACGGCATGCTCGACCGCGTCACCCACCGCAAGAAACTGCGCGAGGAACTGGTGACGATCATCCGCATGCTCACCCGCCAGTCCCCCGCCATCAAGGGCGAACTGACCGCGCCCAAACCGGAAAACGGCAAGGCCGAGGCGAAGTAACCCTTTCATTCTGGCCCAAGTATCCTCGGGGGGCACGGGGGGCGGAAAGCCCCCCGCCGATCCGCCCGAACCAGCGCCCGAGATCCCCGATGTCCCAGACCTCCGACCTCATCTTGCAGCGGATGATGACCTTCCACCCGAAGATCATCGACCTGACGCTGGACCGCGTCCACCGGCTTCTGGCGGCGCTTGGCCATCCCGAACGCTCGCTCCCCCCCGTGATCCATATTGCGGGCACCAACGGCAAGGGCTCGACCCAGGCGATGATCCGCGCCGGGCTCGAGGCGATGGGCGGGCGCGTCCATGCCTATACCTCCCCCCATCTAGCGCGTTTCCATGAACGGATCCGGCTGGCGGGCGATCTGATCAGCGAAAGCTATCTCACGGAAATTCTTGACGAATGCATGCGGGCGAACGGGTCTGAAGAAATCACCTTCTTCGAGATCACCACCTGCGCGGCCTTCCTCGCCTTTGCCCGCACGCCCGCCGACTGGACACTGCTGGAGGTGGGCCTTGGCGGGCGCCTCGATGCCACCAATGTGGTCGACCAGCCGCGCCTGACGATCATCACACCGGTCTCCCTCGACCATCAGCAATATCTTGGCGAAACGCTGGGCGAGATCGCTGGCGAAAAGGCCGGGATCCTGAAACGCGGCACGCCCTGCGTGGTCGGCCCGCAAGAAGAGGCCGGGCTGGAGGTGATCGAAGCGAAAGCAGCCCGCCTCGGCGCGCCCCTTCTCGTCCGTGGCCAGCACTGGCACGCGTGGGAAGAGCGCGGGCGGCTCATTTTCCAGGATGAAAACGGGCTTCTCGACCTGCCGCTGCCAAACCTGCCCGGCCCCCACCAGATCGACAATGCCGGGGCGGCACTCGCCGCGCTGCGCCATCTCGGCGCCGATGAGGCTGCGTGCGAGGCGGCAGTGACCAAGGCCGACTGGCCTGCGCGGATGCAGCGCCTGAAAACCGGCCCGCTGGTCGAGGCGGCGGGCGCTTGCGAACTTTGGCTCGATGGCGGGCATAACCCGGCGGGGGGCATTGCTGTTGCGGCCACCCTCGCCCGGATGCCGGCTAAACCCACGCATCTGATCGTCGGCATGCTCAACACCAAGGACATCGCGGGCTACCTCCGCCCCATCGCCGCCGAAGCCGCGAGCCTGACCGCCGTCTCGATCCCCGGCGAGGCAAACACCTTGTCGGCCGAAGACACGCAAAAGGCCGCGCTTGCCGCAGGGATCAGCGCCGACACTGCGGGCAGCGTTCTGGAAGCCGTCCGCATTCTCGCCGCCCGCGCCCCCGGCGCGCGGATCCTGATCTGCGGCTCGCTCTATCTGGCAGGCTCGATTCTGCGCGAAAACGGCTGATCATTTTCTGTCCTGAAATATCCCCGCCGGAGGCACGGATCGCGTGCGATGCGCGATCCCACTGAAAAGTCTGCCGCAGCCAGCGGCTGCGGCGCCGGTCTGCTAAAGTCTCACAACCCTTGTGCGCCAATTCACCCTTTGCTCTGCGGCCCGGCCCGACTACCTCTGGTTCAACCCGGAAGGATGCACGATGACCCACCCCTTTGAACTTGCGCTCGACACGTTTGGCGATGTGACGCTTGGCTCGGACGGTAACCGCCAGTCCCACGATCAGGTCATCCGCGAGGTGCTCGATCAGGCCGTACTCGCCGACCAGGTGGGCGTCGACTATATCGGCCTTGGCGAACATCACCGCGACGATTTCGCCATCTCCGCCCCCGAACCGATCCTTGGCGCCATTGCCGCCCGCACCAGCAAGATCAGGTTCGGCACCGCCGTCACGGTCCTTTCGTCCGACGATCCGATCCGGCTTTTTCAGCGATTCACCACGTTGAATGCCCTCTCGAACGGCCGGGCCGAGGTGATCCTCGGGCGCGGCTCCTTCACCGAAAGCTTCCCGCTGTTCGGCTTCGACCTGTCGGACTATGAAACGCTTTTCGAAGAAAAACTCGACCTTTTCGCCAAGCTTCTGCGCCAGCCGGAACTCTCCTGGTCCGGCCAGACCCGCGCACCCCTGAAAAGGCAGCGCGTCTATCCGCCGCTGGCGCCCCACACGCTCAAGACATGGATCGGTGTCGGCGGCAGCCCGGAATCGGTGATCCGCGCCGTTCATCACGACCTGCCGATGATGTTGGCGATCATCGGCGGGGCGCCCAGCCGCTTCCTTCCGTTTGTCGACCTTTACAAACGTGCCTATGACCAGATCGGCAAGGCACCCCAGCCGCTTGGTGTCCATTCCCCCGGCCATGTGGCCGACACGGACGCTCAGGCCCGCGAAGATCTCTGGCCCCATTACAAGGCGCTCCACGATCGGATCGGGCGCGAACGCGGCTGGCCGCCCACCACGCGCGACAGTTTCGACCGCGAGGCCGATCACGGTTCGCTCTATGTCGGCGCGCCCGAAACCGTCGCCCGCAAGATCGTGGCCACGGTCAAGGCGCTGGGCCTGTCGCGGTTCGAGATGAAATATTCCTCGGGCCCGCTGCCGCATGACCGGCTCATGCGCTCGGTCGAACTCTATGGCACCCGCGTGATGCCGATGGTGCGGGATATGCTGGGTTAAGGGCACCTTGCTTCTGATCTGAAGCAACGCCTGCCCCGCCCGGCCGCCCACGGCGACCGGGGCCGCTCGCAGAACAGATGACCAGCCCCCCGGATCAGGCCGCGCCCCAATCCGCGCCCTGCATCTCGCGCAGGCGGCTCGCGGTGCGCTCGAACTCGAACGATCCCGCGCCTTCGATGTAAAGCCGCTCGGGCTCGTCGGCGGCCGAACAGATCAGCCGCACCTTCGCCTCGTAGAGCGCGTCAATCAGGGTCACGAAGCGCTTGGCCTCGTTGTAGTTCGACGCCGACAGGGGCGGGATATCCTCCAGGATAAGCACCCTGACCGCCTTGGCAATCGCCAGATAATCCGCCGGGCCAAGCGGGCGCCCGCACAGGTCCCAGAAGCTGGCCCGCGCCACCCCCGACCTGTGATCGGGCAGTTCGACGCTGCGCCCATTGACCGCCAGCCGCAGGGGCCCATCGCCGCCCCCGCCGGTCAGTTCCAGCCAAAGACGGCGGATCGCTTCCTTGGCCGCATGGCCCGCTGGCGTGAAATAGACCTGGCTGCCGGTCAGCCGGTGCTGGCGATAATCCGTATCACTCTCAAGGCTTCGAACCTCGAGCCGGGTTTTCAGAAGGTCGATGAACGGCAAAAAAAGCGTCCGGTTCAGCCCGTCCTTGTAGAGATCGTCCGGCACCCGGTTCGATGTGGTGACGATGCAGACCCCCCGGTCAAAGAGCATCTGGAAAAGCCGCCCCACGATCATCGCATCGGCAATGTCGGTGATCTGCATTTCGTCGAAACACAAGAGCCGCAGCTTTGCCGCGATGTCACTGGCCACCGGGCGGATCGCATCCTCCACCCCGGTCTTGCGCGCAGCATGAAGCGCCGCCTGCACCTCTTGCATGAACCCGTGGAAATGCACCCGCCGCTTGGCCTCAATTGCGGTGGTCTGATGGAAAAGGTCCATCAGCATCGACTTGCCCCGCCCGACCCCACCCCAGAGATACAGGCCCCGCGGCGCGACGGGCGGCTTGCCGAAAAGCCCGCCCAGCAGGCTCTTTTTTACCGACGCCGCCTCCAGCTCTGCCCGAATGCGTTCGAGCGCGGGTAAGACTGCCGCCTGCGCAGGATCGGCCCGCAGCGCGCCGTCAGCGGCCATCCGGTCATAGATCTGGGGCAGGGTTTCGCGCGCGTCCGACATGATCCATCCGATAGCCTGCGGACGGGCGTTCTGTCACCCCCCGGTAACTTCATTTGCAATTGGAATTGTGGGGGGCACAATTTCCGATTTGACCTTTCCCGTTCGTCCGGGAAAGGGTTCGCCAACAGGAGAACCCGATGCAGACGCGCGCCTCCCTTTTCACCCCGGTCCTGATTGCCGGTTGTATCGTCATCATGGTGGGCTTCGCCATCCGCGCCAGCTTTGGCGTCTTCCAGATTCCGATTGCTGAGGAGTTCGGCTGGCCACGGTCAGATTTTTCGATGGCGATCGCCATCCAGAACCTCGCCTGGGGCTTTGGCCAGCCGATCTTCGGGGCACTTGCCGAAAAGTTCGGCGACCGCCGCGCGATCACCGCCGGCGCAATCTTCTATGCGGTGGGGCTGCTTCTCTCGTCCTGGGCGGTCACGCCGGGCCAGCATCAACTTCTTGAAATCCTTGTGGGGTTTGGCATCGCGGGCACCGGCTTTGGGGTGATCCTTGCCGTAGTGGGGCGCGCGGCAAGCGCCGAGAACCGCTCGCTGGCACTTGGTATCGCAACGGCGGCCGGGTCGGCGGGGCAGG
>Ga0073904_10004109_pt1 | contig 10875 bp, 9 predicted proteins | sample KloWWTrecipitate_FD_66668 | JGI IMG/M metagenome (GOLD analysis project Ga0073904, IMG submission 66668) | Active sludge microbial communities from Klosterneuburg, Austria, studying microevolution and ecology of nitrifiers - Klosterneuburg... | ecosystem: Engineered > WWTP > Aerobic digester >... | reverse complement strand
AGGATGACCGAGTAGCTCGACGCATCGCGCAGCGCCACGGGCCTGGCGCTGCCCGTGACCTCGTTGCGCTCACTCTTGTAGTGGCCCAGCACGTAGGAGCGCAAGGACCGCTCGCGGGAGTCCGCCCCGGCCGCCTTGTTGTAGGCCACGCGATGCGCTGGCACGAGCAAGGTCGTGATGGCATCGACCAGCGTGGACTTGCCCGAACCGATGTCGCCCGTGAGCAGGCCATTGCGCCCGTCGAGTTCGTAGCGCCACACGCGCTTGTCGAAGGTGCCCCAGTTCAGCACTTCGAGCCGCTGCAGCCGAAAGCCCACCCGGCTGTCGTCGGCCACGAAGTCGAGGCCGAATGTCGTGGCGTCCATCTGCGCCTCAGGCATCGTTGGCATCCTTGCCAGCGCCGCCCGACAACGCCGTGCGGTACACCTCCAGCCTCGCATCGAACTCCGCCAGCCACTGTGCGTCGACGAAAGCCTTCAGGATGCGCCGCACTTCGTAGTGGCCTCGGTCCTGCGCACTGACGCCTGCAGGCTTGAGCCGGCGCAGAAACCCCAGATCGACCACCTTGGTGATCGTCGCGTCCACCTGGTCGATCAGCCGCGCCTCGTTCGTGCCATCGGGCAGGAACACCCGCACCAGTTCGGCGATGTCGTCGCGCGAGAGCACCAGCCGGGTATCACCACCGCCGGCATCGAACTCAGCCATGCGCTTGCGCAGTAGCGCCAGCATCAGGCTCACCGGGTAGGACAGTGGCCGGCGCGCGACGAGCCGTGGCAGGCGCGGCGCCCCCGCAGACTCGTCCGGGTCGGGACGGCTCTTCAGAAAGGCGTGGCCCTCGGCCTCGTCCAGCACCAGATCGAGCAGCAGCACGGCGGACTGTTCCCTCACCCGCGCCTGCAGGCGCAGCAGGCTCGCCCACAGCCGCTCGTCGTCGTCGCGGTAAAGCACGCCCTTGAGCAGGTGCACCATCAGCTGCGACAACTCGGGTACTGCGGGCAGCGCGCTGGGCGGGGTCTCCACCGAATCGTTCTCGTGCAGCGCGTCGTTCATGTTCTTCTCCCCCTGGCCGCCCACCGTCCGTTACCGCCGTCAGCGCGTGAAGATCACGCGGGGCAAGCGCGCCTCGCGCATCACGGCTTCGCCCGCTGGGTTGCTGCCCTGCCAACGAATCGGCTCGATCACGGCCTCGTCGACCAGGGCGCGCAGGCCCCCCAAGGCGTCCAGCGCGTCGCTGCCGTCCCCGGCGTGGGCCAACTCCAGGTAGGCCACCAGTTCGGCCAGGCCCTGGTGCAAAGGCTCTGCATCCAGTAGCTCGCGCAGCGTGATCTGTGGCTGGCGGCGCAGTGCGCGTTGGACGGCCGACTGCAGGCGCGCCTTGTCCACCACGATCTGGTCGAACAAGCGCGCGGTGTCGATGTCGTCCTCGCCAGCCACGAGCGCCAGATCGGCTAAGCGCGGCTTCACGCTGGGCGAGAACAGCGGCCGCTCCAGCGGCAGTTCGATGTCCGCGCCCATGGCGGCTATGTGCATCACCGTGCCGGCGGGAGTCGCCCCGCGCAGAGCCAGCGCCTTGCTTTCGATGCCATGCAGCAGGTCCAGGATGCGGCGGTTTTCCAGAAAGGCCCGGTCGTCCAGGAATCGGCGCAACTGCTGCGACAGCTGGGCCACCGTGCGCTGCGTGTGTTCGCCTGCCTCCAGCCAGTCGTGGTGCACGCGGCGGGTGCGTGGTTCGGGCTTCAGCGCCGCGACGGCAGGTAGCGCCAGCACCTGGTCCAGCCGCTCGGAGAGCTCCTCCTGCCGCCGGGTGGACATCAGGAAGTCCCAGAAGGCGCGGAAGCTGCGGCCCTGGTCGGAGTCGCCGATGGCATCGCGCTCGCCCATGATCTCGTCGAGCAGCGCACCCTTGGCGCCTTCCCACAGCGCGATCTTCTCGCGCACCTTCCGGTCGAGCCCGCGGAAGTTGTGTTCCACCTCGCGGAAGTCGGCCAGCAGCTCGCGCGCCAGTTGCTGGAACTGCTGGAAGCGGTCCTTGACCGCCGTGTCGTCCAGCAGCGGCACCTCACCGGCCAGCACGCGGGCGATCTCGGCGTCCAGCGCGTCGCGCTTCTGGCGCAGGTCGGCCACGCGCTTGATCGGGTCGGCCTCGGTGCCAGCGCTGATCTGCTCCAACAGCGCGAACAGCGTCAGCAGGCGCGACTCGGTGCCGACAAATGGGCGCTCGGTCAGCGACAGCAGCCAGGCGATGGCCTTCTCGGTGGCGGGCGTCAGGTCGAACTGCGCCTCGTCCGTGCCCGGCTTGTAGAACTTGCGCAGCCAGCCCTTGTCGGGCGCGGCCCAGTCGTTCAGGTAATCCTGCGCGCCCTTCGGGTAGGCCTCCGATCCCAACTGCTCGCGCAGGGCGAACAGCTCGTCCTCCAGCGCCTCAGCAAGATCGGCCTCGCTCATCACGCGCACGTTGGGCACCACGTACACCCGGTGCAGGAAGCTCGCCACCAGCGGCGCGTGCGGCGAGGCCAGCAACCGCCAGGCGGGGTGGCGGTCGCGCAGGGTAGAGAGGGTTGCGTGGTCCACCGCGATGAACTCTCGGTATCAGCTCTGCCGATCCAGCGATGGGGATAGCATCCTCTCGATCCACTCCCACCGCTTGTCCTTGACCATCACGAAGCGGCAGCGCCCCCCGGACAGGTTCGCCCATAGGCCGCCGATCAATCGGTCATCTTCCGCACCAGCCCAACGATCCGCGCCCTTGTATTCGACGGCCAGGATCGGGCCGGGCTTGTCTGCGCTGCCCGGCAGCTGACACAGAAAGTCAGGGTAGAAGCGCCCGTCGGCTTTCTGCAGGAAGAACGAACTGCCTTCGCGCCGAACGAGGTTGCGCACCCAGAACTGGATGCGTCCCTGCTGCGCCTGAATGTCCAGCCAGCAGGCGCACTCGAACTCCTCCTTGCTGTCGAAGTCGCCAATGCGGCCGTAGAAGTGCTTGCGGAAGTCGAAGTGCCCGAAACGTCCGTCGTAGTCCCGGCTGGGCGCGTAGGCCTGCGCGTGGAACTCGAAGGCGTACTGATCCGTCACCGCGACGCGCGATGCCGCGTCGTCGCCGAACAGCGCTTGCTGAAACGCCTTGCCCACCGCCTGCCTGCGCAGGTCACGGATGCGCGCCTCCAGCAGATTGCGAGTCAAGAACTTTTGCAGATTGGCGCGGGCCAGCGTGAAGCACTCCCGGCGCAGCAGTTCGGTCAGCCACTTGGCCACGAAGGCTTGCTTGCTGGCGTGGGTGAGTGACGGCTCCGGCAGGTTCCGGCACAGCCACGTCGCGAGGCGCACCTCGTCCCAGTGCTCAGGCTGATAGACCAGCCCCAGGTCACGCTGCAAATCGGGCAGGAAGCGCGAGATGACCTTGCCACTCTCTCCATCGACATCGATCTCGCCGCCTTCGGATACCTTGAGGCCCGCGCCCAGCGCAGTGATGTCGTCGCCGGTCGGCGCGGCGTCGTAAGTCGACAAGTCCCACGGATAGTCGAGCACTTCCGGGTCGTCGAACAGTTGCAGCTCGCCCTGGACGCGCAAGGCCAGTTGCGGCACGCGGAAGCGCTCCCCCAACTCGGCCGGCGTCTGGAAGAACTCGATGGCGGTGGTACGGCTGATCTCGGCCGCCTCGACGATGGCCGCCGCAGCCGAATCGCTGGTGACCGAAGCCTTGAGCACCTCGGCCTCGTCCTCGGTCAGCGGCGTGGCGATGGTCAGCGTGTTGAGCTTGCCGTCCCAGCTCACCTTGTCGCGCACCGGCTTTGGCACGCTCTTGAGATCGGGCTTCTCGGTCAACGTGATCGCCACCGGCCGAACCACGACGCGCCCGGCGTGACCTTCCAAGTCCAGCCGCGCCTGCTCGGCCTTGGCGGCGGTGACGAACTCGGTCACCTCGCGTCGTTCAAAGCCCGCGCCCGCCACCAAACGGTCTCGCAGTGCGCCTGCCGTCTCGGCAAAGTTGCGCGACACCACGAAGGCATAGGACTGATTCAAGGCCTTGGCCTGCCGATGGCTGGCGCCGGGTTGACGCAACACGCGCCCGAGCAGCTGCTCCACCGCCGTGGCCGATGACAGCGAGGCCATGCTCACCAGGATGTAGGCGAACGGGCAGTCCCAGCCCTCGGCCAGCGCTTTCTGGGTGATGACGAACTTCACCGGGCATGCCGGGTCGGCAATGCCCAGCTTGTAGTCGGCGTCGATCTGCTCCAGCCCCTTTTCCTCGCCGGTGGCCACGACGATCTCGCTGGCCGGAATGCCGTGGTTTGTGATCAGCTCGTTCTTGACGCGCTCGAAATCCAGCGTCTCCACCCCAGCACGGCGGGGCTCCGATTGAATCAACACCAGCGGCCGTAGGTAAGCGCTGCCCGCGCGGCGTTCCTCATCAGCCAACTTGTGCAGGGCGTCGCGCCGGCCGATGGCGTCGGCCAGACACTGTTGCCAGTTCGGCTCGGTTTCCAGCACCACGGGCAGCTTGATCATTTCCTCCGCCTTCAACTCGGCGGCGGAGACGCTGTGCAGCACATTGCTCGGCGTGCGTTCCAGGTCGGGCGTGGCGGTCAGTTCCATCACGCCGCTGGGGCGGAAGCGCGCCAGCATGTCGAAGGCCAGTTCGGTGCGGCTGTTGTGCGCCTCGTCCACCACGACGAAGGGCCGACGCAGGCGCAGCACGTTGGCCAGCGAGCACGGCGTCGTGCGTTCGGCACCTTCGCCTTCGCTCAACAAGCCGTCGCGCTGCGTGGGCGACAGGTTGTCGAAGTGGTGCATCAGCGCGCCGCTGCTCTGGTACACCTTGCGGGACTCCTCGTCCTCCACTTGAAACGCCTGCCGGGTGGCGACGATGATCGTGGTCGAGGTGTCCAGCGTCGCGCGGGTCACGCTCTTGGCCTCGTCGAGATCCATCACCGTGATGGGCCCGGCCTCGCGCAGCGCCGTGTGGTACGGATGCAGGCGGTCGCGCAGGGCCCGCAAGGTCTGCTCGCGGATGGGCTTGCTCGGCACCAGCCACAGGATCACGCTGTGCTCGCAGCGCAGCAGATGCGTGTTGACCAACGCCACGCTCTTTGCGGCCAGCCAGGTCTTGCCACCGCCGGTGGGTACGCGCAGGCAGAAGTACGGCATGTCGGGCGGAAAGCCCGACAGCGGGTTGTACGCATTGCCACGGCCCCACAGGCGCTCCGTGGTGGCGGTGAAGGCGATCGAGGGCGACGGCAGCTCATGGCAGGCCTTGAAATAGGCCTCGACGCTGTCGAGCACCTGCTGCTGATAGGTCTTGGGGGCGAACGTGCTCATGGCTTACACCTCCAGCGCGTAAGGGGTTTGCTTGAAGGTGATGCCCTCGCGTGCAGCACGGCCACCCATGCGGTTGGCAGCGGCGTAGATCACTTTGGGGCCGGCGAACTTCGGCAGCACATCGAACACCGGGCCGGTGAGAACGTTGCCGCCAGCAACAGAGCGGTCTTTGAGGATGCCGTTGTAGAGCAGGTAGATCGCGCGACCCTCGTGCACGCCAAGCAGCGGCGAGTCAGCCTGGCCCGTAAAGCCGGTGCCGGTCTCGGCGAACCAGACGAACTCGGCCAGTTGAGCAAAGGTCACGTCGCGGCGGATCTGGCCCTCAGCGTCAAACAGCGGCTCCGCCGAGAGGCGGCAGAACTGGAAGCCGCCGCCGAGAGCGTCGACTACAGCGCCATTGCCATTGACGTGACCCGTAACGACACGCTTGACTCGTTCGGCGGTCACATTTCGCGCAATCTTGTCGTCCATCTCTACGAGGATGAACCGGCGATTCCCTCCGTCCTCGGCGTTTTGCTTTAGTACGGCGTGCGCGGTGGTTCCAGTGCCCGCGAACGAGTCGAGTACCAAGCTGCCCGGTGGAGCGCAGTAGGAGATCACGCGCTGCATCAGCGCCAGCGGCTTCGGAAACGCGAATACGCGTTCGTCGAGAATCTCGTCGAGCTCTCGCGCTCCAGACTGGGTCTTGAACTCCGGCCAGAAGCTGGATGCCGGCATTCGTTCTTGCGTTTCGGACAGAAAGCGCTTCTTGCGAGGCCAGCCGGTTGCAGGGTTGGGTGGCCACCAGATACGGTTCTCGGATAAGAGTCGCTCGTAACCAACACGATCGGTGATCCAGCCCTTCGCCGGGTCGGGCTTCCAAACGTTGGTTGTACCTGGCTGCTCCATGTTGTAGTCATGGAGATTGGGGCGCTCGGAAGCGGTTGCCTTTCCCTTGAGGGGATCGGTGACATACGGTCCCCTCGAGTCGCTATCAGGATTCTTGAAGTCGGATCGGTCGATTACCCGCCCTTCAATGCTTGACGATTCGGACTTTCCGTAGACGAAGATGTATTCATGGTCGGGAGAGAGTCGCGTCTTGATGCGGTTGTCGGTGTTGCGGGTGTTCCAGACGATCGTTGCGATCCGATTCTTGAATCCAAAAATCTCGTCCAACAAGAGTCGAAGATGCCCAGCTTCGACATCGTCCAATGAAATCAGGATTACTCCGTCGTCCGATAGGAATCGCCGCAACAGCAACAGTCGCGGATACATCATCGACAGCCAGCGGTCGTGCCGATCCAGCGTTTCGCCCTCCTTGCCGACGACTTCGCCAAGCCACTTGCGGATCTCCGGGCTGTTGACGTTGTCGTTGTAGACCCAGCCCTCGTTGCCGGTGTTGTAGGGCGGGTCGATGTAGATGCACTTCACCTGGCCGGCATAGCGCGGCAGCAGGGCCTTGAGCGCGTGCAGGTTGTCGCCCTGCACGATGAGGTTGCCGCTCCCGCTGTCGCCGCAGGACAGCTCGGGCACCGGCTCCAGCAGGCGGAAGGGCACTTCCTTGTGATGCTTGACGACGGCTTCCTTGCCGATCCAGTTGAGTGTGGGCATGGCGCCTCGTGACCTTCAGTTCTTGCGGGCGTTGTTGCCGCCCGCGCTTTGTTCTTCATCCGCGCCCCCGGCGCGCACCCAGTCGTCCACTTCGGACAGCTTGAACTTCCACAGGCGCCCAACGCGGTGCGCCGGCAGCCCGCGGTGTTCCCGCCAGCGATAAACGGTGTCCTTGGCCACGCCCAAGTGCTGGGCGACCTGCTCGACGGAAACCCACGGTTCTGTGGTCATGGCGTCCGCGCTTGCCAACTGGAAGCGCCTCAAATGGATTAAACCGGATGAAAGTCTATCATCGGGGGGATGCTCTCCCAAGCTTGGCTTCGGGGCGGAACAGCGCGTGAATCACTGCATCGCGATCAACCCGGAGCCCCTGATGCGCCATAGCGACCCTCGCACCGCCTACGCCGCGCGCACCGTGCAGATCCACGCCAAGCTGGCGCGGCTGCAACAACTCGCCAACGACCACTTCGGCCACGACCCCGACGCCGTTCACTGGGGCCACGTTGGCGACCTGGGGCGGGTGGAGCAGGCGCTCGACGAGTTGCTCGCCATCTTCGACGGCCAGCCCGATTAGCGGAGGCCGCAATGGAAACCCTGCCCAAGCTCACCCCGACCCAGGCCCTGCTGCTGCGTGCCGCCGCCCGCCGCACCGATGGACGCGTGATTCCGCCCGTCAACCTGCGCGGCGGCGCGCGGGTCAAGGCGATGACCGCGCTGATGCGGCGCGAGTGGATCGAGGCCGGCGACGGGGGCTTTGTACTGACCGATGCCGGCTATGCCGTGGCCGGGCGCAAGCGGCCCGCGCTGCCGGCGGCAGAGGGCATCCGAGAAATGGACACCGTCGACGCCCTCCAACTTCTGGAGGGCATCCCAGTCCGCCCTGGCACCAAACTCGCCGCGTTGGTGGTGGCGCTGCGCCGCCCGCAAGGCGCGACCAACCTGCAACTGATGCTGGCCACCGGCTGGCAGCCTCACTCGGTGCGCGGCGCGATCTCGGGCCTGCTGCGCAAGCGCCTGGGCTTGAACGTGGTACTGACTCGCAACGCCGTGGGCGAGCGGGTGTACCGCATCGGCTGACTGACGGCCACGCCGCAGAAGGGTAGGAATTCAGCTCCGACCCTTGGGGTACGCACGACCTGCGTACCCTGGCCGTCCTTGCGTTCGCTGGCCGATTCCCCGGATTCCGGCTGCGAATCGCGGGCAAGCCCGCGCCAGCACTGAGTTTCCGCGGGTGGCGGCTTCGCCGGCAGAGCGGTGCAAACCGCAAACCCTGCAAACCTTGGTTTGCACCCTGACGGTGGCGAAGCGCCGCGCTCGCGCCCCCCGTATGGGAACTTCGCCAGGTAGGACCCCTTTCGCCAGGGGCGAGTGACGGATGCGACGGGTTGTCCTGTTGATCTTCTTCTGCGTGCGCCCGCGCACGCGAGGCGGGTCAATCAGCGAAGCCGTCAGATCCGTCACTGCCCACCTCGACGTTGTCTGTCGATCGCCGACGATGAGCGTGGTCGGTAAGATTTCGTCCGGGGCTTGCGAAAGCTGCGAATCCTGCGAAACCCCGCGTCGCCGTTGACGTTTCGGCCCTCGCAGCCGCTGCGAGCCCTGCGAATCGACCACGCCGCCTTCGCACGCTTCGCAAGACGCACCGCAGGCTCAAGCGCTTGCCGCACAAGACCTTTCGCGGCATTCGCACGTTTCGCAGGGACAGGAGCCCCGCCACGTCATGGCCGATGAGCAGCAACCCGAGCAGCCCGCTGACCGCGACAGCGGCGGCAGTGGCGCGGGCCTGTTCAACCCGCTCACCGACGGCCTCGACGACCTGATCCACGATCACCAGGGCTGCTCGGCCTGGCCTGAGATCGCGGTCGACGTCCATGACCTCGCGGGCCTCGCCGCTTCGGCCGCCGAGATGCTGAGCCCGCTGGCGGCGCCCGACGCGCCGCCGTGGACGGTCAAGGCGGCACTGGGTATCTCCCGGTCCATCGTCTCGATCCACGAGCACGCGGACCGGCAGGGCGGCTACGCGACGGCGGCGCGCCGTCTCTGGACCACGTTCATCCCAAGCGCCGGGCCTACCCTGACCGACGCGCAGATCTATGCGCTGCTGGCCATCGTGGAGGCGCGCACCTCGGCAGAGGCCTTCTGTGCGATTGCGTCTGGCATCGACGACGAAATGCAGCACAACGCCATCGGCCCCGACGAAGCCGACGCCATCACGTGGCTGCGAGGCGAGATCGCGCCCTGGGAGCGCGAGGCCTGGCGATGGGCGGACCAGACCAAGGCGGCTGCAGAACGATTCCTGCTGATGGCGACGTTCGCGGCGTCGTCACCCTCGACAGCGGCACTTCAGAAGGCCGAACAGCAGGTGGCGATGTTGAACCGACGCCTGGGTGAATTCCAGGCAGCGGTGGCCCCATACCGTGCCGGCCGCAAGCCGGGCGCGGTCAGCAAGTTCACGCGCGCCCTGCAGGCCTTGATCGAACAGGCGGGCAGCCGAGAGTTCGACGCCGTGATGCCGCTGATCGAGAAGGCCTGCTACGAGGAGCCCATCGAGGGCATCCAGTTCCAGGACTGCAACGACCACAAGGTCTGGTATCGAGACGTGGTCACCGGCCTTGAGGACCACATCACCATCGCCAACCTGCGCCGCCGATTGACCCGGCTGCCTGCCATTTAGCGCTATCCGTCCATTCCCCCTCTCTACGCTGACTGACATCGACGCTGACAGGCGTCTTGGGATGAAAGGCAGCGAAGCAAGATGGGAATGGATAGCCATGACGGCGGGATCGGCGCAGCCCATGCGCTGCTGACCGAAGACGAGGCCGCCGCGCTCCTCAAGGTGCAACCCGCCACGCTGGCCACCTGGCGCGTGCGGGGCCGCCCCCATCTGCCCTTCGTGCGGGTGGGGCGCTGCGTGCGGTACCGGCAGCAGGACATCAGCGCCTTCATCGAGGGCCACCTGCATCGCTCGGCCGGCGAGGTGCCGGCGTGATGCAAGCGGTCGTCGAGCGTCCGCGCTGGGCCGAGGCACCGACGCCCGAACCCTTGCCGCTGACGCGCGAACTCGATCCCGCGACGCCGTTCCCGGTGCAGGCGCTGGGCGCCATCGGCACGGCGGTGGTCGAGCAGATGCATGCGGTCATCCAGGCGCCGCCGGCCCTGATCGGCCAGTCGATCCTGGCCGCGATGAACCAGGTGGCGCAGCCCTTCGCCAACGTGAACATCGACGGGCGCGTCTCGCCGCTGTCGGAGTTCTTCCTGACCCTCGGCGAATCCGGCGAGCGCAAATCCGCCGTCGACGCCTGGGCTTTGGCGCAGGTGCGCGAGCGGCAGCGTGCGCTGATGGCTCGCTACCGCAGCGACCGCGACGCGCATGAGCAGGCCGCGCTGATCTACGAGGCGCACACCAAGCGCGTGCTGGCTGACAAGAAGCTCAGCAACGAAGCCCGACAGGCACTCCTGGCCGAAGTGCCACGGCCAGTCGCGCCGGTGATGCCACTGTTCATCGTCTCCGAGCCCAGCACGGAGGCCATCCAGCGCCAGCTGATCATGGGCCAGCCTTCGATCGGCCTCGTCAACGACGAAGGCGGTCAGTTCCTCGGCGGCTTTGCGATGAGCGCCGAGAAGCGTCTGGGCACGCTGACCACGCTGTCGCGCCTGTGGGATCGCGGCGAGTTCGACCGAGTGCGCGTGGGCGATGGCGCCGGCAGCTGCTACGGGCGGCGGCTGACGCTGCATCTGATGGTGCAGCCTGCCGTGGCGTCCAGCCTGCTGGCCGACCCGCTCGCGCGCGAGCAGGGCTTCCTGGCGCGCTGCCTGATCAGCTACCCGCGCTCGACGGCAGGGCAGCGGCGCTACGCGGAACAAGACCTGAGCCAGACGCAGGGCTACCGCCGCTATGCCGAGCGCGTGGGCGCCTTGCTGGAGCAGCCCTGGCCGCTGACGGCCGAGAACGAACTCGACCCACCGTCG
>Ga0073904_10004108_pt1 | contig 10877 bp, 7 predicted proteins | sample KloWWTrecipitate_FD_66668 | JGI IMG/M metagenome (GOLD analysis project Ga0073904, IMG submission 66668) | Active sludge microbial communities from Klosterneuburg, Austria, studying microevolution and ecology of nitrifiers - Klosterneuburg... | ecosystem: Engineered > WWTP > Aerobic digester >... | reverse complement strand
CGGTTGCAGCGTGGATAACCTGTCTGCAGTTCCATTGACCCCCAAAACCGCAGTTCGCCGCCTGCAATGGGCCGCTGATCGTGCGTTGGCGCGGGTTTGCGGAGATTTGGCACACTCACCATATGGGTGAAAGCAAACGAAGGCGAATGGCGGCAGTGGGCAAAACGGCCACATACCGGCCCGACCACTTTGTACCTGACTCCCATGCATGGCAAGGCCAGCATGCTCCGATCGTTGATCGCCAATATCCGCGTGGTCTTGCAGTATGACTGGTTCACTGCGGAGCAGTTCAAGACAAAAGACCCATGGGCCGTGCCGATGCACTACGTGATCGAGAAGATCGCGCCCGCACTTGGACCATTCAGGCCCCCAGATGCTCTGCCTGCTACCGGGTAACTGCCGGATTTAGGTTGAGAGGCGCGAAAAAGCCGGCTGTTGCCGGCTTTCTGTTGGATTGGACACTTGGCGCAATCCCATAAGTCAACCCTCAATTACTTCTGGCGACGGCGGCGCGAACCAGCAACCCCCAGCAATCCGAGTGTGACCAAGGCCAACGACGCCGGCTCGGGAACACCAGTGCCGGGACCGCATACCCCGGCTTTGGTGCTGGTGCAAGCGCTGCCCGCGACCGCAAAAATCTTGAAATAGTCGTTGCTATTGTTAAGCGAGCCACGCGTTTCAAGCGCAGTGCTGGTGTAGCCAGCGTTGTAAGCGCTGATCAGCCACCAACTGGACCCCAATCCGCCGGCACCACCGGTCCCAAGACCATTGGCATTGCCGGTGTTGACCTTGTGCGAGGTCCCCGTACCACTGAACATGTCACCATAGTTACCGACCAGTTGCCAGCCTACCATTGTTGATGCCACTTGTCCGGTCAATGGAGGGGAACCGGTGGGGGCATTGCTACCAAGCCAGCGAAAAACCGAAAGGTCCGCCTGGTCGGCCGAAGTATTCGAGTTGTTGTCCGATACATACCCAAGGGTGATTCCGCTGAGTACGACACTATTCGAGAAATTCAACAACACCGCCTCCGTATTGCCGTTATTGTCGATCGCGTGATTCGGAGAGCCGGTACCGTCTGACCCCATGCCAAGCCCACCAGAGTAACTCAAAGATTTTGCGGAGCTATCAGTCTGCCACGTCGCGGTCGTGAGGTTCCCTGTCGGAGAAGAATTCGTAGCATATGCACCACTGATGGTCAGATTTGGGTCACCGCCTTGACCTGAATAGCTTGTATTTGCGTAATAGACCGTCGATGTACCTGAGCCATACGCAACACTGGACGACGCAGTGAACTGATACGTTGAAGCCGCGAACCCACTGGTGATAAACCCGGCACCAACAATTGCTGCAACGAGTGACGCAAATCTCGATTTGGACGCCATGATCAATATTCCTATAGAGTGTCTTGCTGCATGCAGCCCAACTAGTTTCAAAAATAAAGCAAGTTAGATGCCAGTTGATAAAGTTGATATTTTTCAACATCTTACATTGCTCATTCAAGGTGATGCTTCATCCCATGTAAATACTTCCGACACTTGAGCGTTCGCTACATCATGGAAGATCAACCCACTAGCTCACAAAGCCGCGAGTAGTTCGTCTTTGCGGTTGGCGTCCTCAAGGGCCCTGCGCAAAAAAACCGACGGCCAGACAGGGATTCGTATTGCTAACCATTGGCCAAGTCACCGCGGCTCAAGATTGTGACTTGTCAACCTCGGCGCGCGTCAAGCTACTTGTTGCCTCAAATGGAAATGTTACCCAGGTAATGTTGTGTTCAGTCTTCCTTTCTCATCAATAGAGGGCTGTGGCCATGTGGTCCGCGCTCCCGAGATCAAGCCAGCGTGTTTCGCATTCGACCTTGACCATGGCGCTGACAAAGATAATGGAAATGTGCCGCGCTTTAAATTTGGGCTTGATGCGCGCACAAACCCCGTACCCGTTGAGTCCGGACATCGCAATTCCAGCAGGATCGAGTTTGGTGACTTGCCTGAATCACTTCACATGGGCCACACTGTCGAAAAATACAAGTCCACAGGAATCACACCATGCGCATCGGTCTGCCCAAGGAAATTAAGAACCACGAATATCGCGTCGGACTGACTCCATCTGGCGTGCGTGAACTTTCATCGCACGGCCATGACGTCCTCGTGCAAGCTGGCGCGGGTAGTGCGATCAATCTGTTCGACGAGCAATACAAAACCGCCGGAGCAACGATTGCCGCTGATGCCGCAACGGTATTCGCCCAATCGGACATGATCGTCAAAGTCAAGGAGCCGCAGCCGCCGGAATGCGCAATGTTGCGTCGCGGGCAGATTCTCTACACATATTTGCATCTGGCACCAGATCCGGAACAGACCCGTGCGCTAGTCGCGTCGGGCGCAGTGTGTATTGCCTACGAGACCGTTACGGGCGTAGGTGGCGGATTGCCACTGCTTGCGCCAATGAGCGAAGTGGCCGGCCGCATGGCGGTGCAGGCCGGCGCCGCGCATCTCGAAAAGTCCAAAGGCGGGATGGGTGTTTTGATAGGTGGCGTCCCAGGCGTTGCCGCAGCCCATGTGGTCATCCTCGGCGCCGGCGTCGTGGGAACCCATGCCTTACAGGTCGCTATCGGCATGGGCGCGCGGGTCACGGTACTGGACAAGAATGTCGATCGCCTGCGCCAACTCGACCTGGTTTTTGGTAACCGTATCCACACCTTGTACTCGAACACACAGAATCTGGATGAGTCCGTGCTGGATGCAGACCTCGTCATTGGTGGGGTGTTGATTCCCGGGGCAGCTGCGCCCAAGCTGGTCACGCGCAAGATGATCGGCGCCATGAAAAAGGGTGCTGTCGTGGTGGATGTGGCGATCGATCAAGGCGGGTGTTTCGAAACCTCGCATCCGACAACCCATGCCGACCCTACTTTTATGGTCGACGGGGTGGTGCATTATTGTGTAGCCAACATGCCAGGCGCGGTGGCCCGTACCTCGACCTTTGCATTGAATAACGCCACGATAGGCCACGCCGTTGCCCTGGCCGACAAGGGATGGAAAAAGGCGCTGCAGGACGACCCGCATTTGATGCACGGTTTGAACGTGGCTGAAGGCAAGGTAACTTATGAGGCCGTCGCAGCGGCTTTGGGCTACGACTACACGCCTGCAATAAATCTACTCAATTGAGAACTGCCGCCTGGAAGGCGGCCTGTCATTTTGCTCGCCAGCAAATCAACTGCTCCGGCAAAAAATGCGCTAGCGAAGCAATATATTGAGTCCTGGCTGCAGATCCGACGCCTCGATGTACCCGATCGCACCTGGTGTGGAGGTCACGAATCGAATCACATCGCTGCTCTTGCTTATTTCACGCGGTGACGCGCCCTTGCCGATGTAGCGGCGGACTGTCCAATACGCGGTGTATTTGTCTTCGTCCTGTTGCAGGAACATTTGCAGGAATCGCGTTCGGACGTCGCTGCCGGCATTGGCATTGATCGCCGTGACCGAAATGCCGTCTACTTCGATGACCCGACCGGTATAGATTCTTGCCAGGGTGGGGGCGTCCAACCGCTTGATGCTGGCATGGCCGATCACGACGACACCGTCAGCCGCACGCACGGCAGCCGGGTTGGCCACCAACGCCAACAACAGCAATGCGGACCGGAAGCGTGTGATCGGCATGAGGTGCATCCGTCAAAACACCACGCTGTAGGAAAGCGAGATCACATTGATGTTCTGGTTGCGAATGTTGCTGCCGGGGGGCGCGTCGACCAGACTCGAAACTTGACCAATACGGACACGCATCAACTCGGCTTTGAGTTTACTGGTGGCGGACAAAGAATAGGAGGTTCCAATGGCGAGGGAGCGTTGATCGAAAGCAAGTAGGCTGTCCGCACCGACTCTTTGAGCCGCGTTGATTTGTGCGGCACCTGGAACAAAAACCGGTATTGATGTATTGTTAACTAGTTTTTGTAGCAGCAATACGCTTGCTTCTGAGCGCAAGAAGGCATAACTGATATATGGAGTCCACTTGTTAATCGGTCGAAGTATTGCCACATAGCCACGATTTGATTGTGTAGAAAAGAGCGTGTCTGAAACATAGCTCCGTGCAAATTCACCCATCGCACGAAATCCCGAACCAATATCTAAATCGGCTCCCAGTGTGAAGGTTCGATATCCATATTTATCAATCGTCGGAATTCCTGGCCCTGGAAGCGCAGCATTCACTTGGTAATATCCGATCCCAGGGAATAACGAGACAAACGGATAAGTAACCGGATATGCATTTGACGAGTTCTTTTCGTCAACGTTAACCTTGCCAATTCCTATTCGAACGACGTTTTCTTGACGCCTGTAGGACAAAACAAGGCCTCCTCCCTCCACGCCAATTCGTCGAAATAGTGGGCCGGGTGCCTGGACAGCCGGAATTCCATCACGAATCCAGAACCGCACATCGAGGTCGGACACGCCCCAGTATCCGTCCAACGTCAGGTCACCACCACTGGTTTCCCAAGTCTTGCTCGCTGACAATCCCGTGAATTCGTTACTCGGAGATATTGAATACATCTCGGTCGGTAAACGAGCAAATGGATAGGTCACTCCAAGGTTATAGTTTTGCGAAAAAAGATACAGTGGAATTCGTTGCTTTCCCGCCCGGAAAAGCCAATCATTGGTCGGTCGCAAGGAAAGAAAGGCCCAGGCGACAGACGCTTCTGTCTTTACATCACTATCTGTCGCTGGTGCCGCCAATACTTGAACAGTTGCGCCTAATCTCTCGGTAAATCGCGCATCCAATTGAATTCCGGCTACTGAGTCACGACGAAAAGTACCCTCTTGACTAACGAACCGCTGGTAGCTGTATGGTTTGTTGGAAAGCGCATAACCCAACGTACCAAATCCAGATAGCGAATAGTCAACAGCCCATGCGGGAAGCGCCAAGCAATGGGCGGTGATGATCAAACATAAAAACCGGAAGCGAAACTGAAACATCAGAAATCAACTGCGGACAGAGTTAACTTGCGTCGCAATTTGGGTTGGCAAACCAAAATGCTTCACACATTCCATAGGCAACGGAGTGTTCTTTGTTACCTTGGTAAATAAATTCTCGGGCACGGAAACTGACAAAACCCATGCAAAGGTCAGCTGACGAACAGAACAAGACGGGAATCCTACGCATCGCACGTTTCGGCATCAAGTTTCTGAAGAAATAGTGTTGGCTAACTTGTAACATGTTGTACTGCTTTGCGCAATGTTTTTGCAAGTGTTTCGGGCCTCTGTTTGAGCGCTAAGCCACCAAGTCCCCCAACGCCGCATCAAAATCAAACCCCTCCATCGCCACCGAAACCCGCTCGATCACTTCCGCTGGCAATTGATCTCCGATGTGTGGTTTGTGGGTTTCCCATAAGGTCCGGGCGTCGGCATCGCCGCTGACGAGCAGGGCTTTGAACTGAGGGAGCCAATCGGCGATCGGTGTTCTGGTCTCGCTTGCCTCGCCTTTGGCGCCTCGTGCGCCCGGCTCAGCAACTGCTGGCATCGAATCGAGTTCCTTGAACACCATGTGGATGGCGCCAATCAAAGGCGCCAGCGCGGCGTCGGTTTCAACCAGTCGCAGCCGCGCGGAGGCGGCATCGTCTGCGCGCACGGCGAGTTCCAATTCAGCCGTCAGGTTGCGGACCTCGTGTGCACCCAATGTTGCGGCCAGCCCCTTGAGCGTGTGGGCTTGCCGCAATGCGCCGTCCTTGTCGCCGGCTTGCAGCAACGACTCCATCTTGACCGCGAAACCACCCAGGTCATTGGCGAAACTCCTGAGCAGTTTGAGGTAGAGGTTCTTGTTGCCATTGGTGTGGCGCAGTCCGGCGGCGAGGTCCAGCCCCACGATCTGTGGCAGGTCTGCCTGGCTCGTTTGCAAGGTCGCCACCAGCGTACGCGGGCTTGCCAGGGCGGTCACCGGGCCCGGCCGCTGCGCCGCCGCCGCGGAAGTCGTGACCGCCCGGTACTCGGCCAGCGTTGCGTACAACACCTCCGGATCGATCGGCTTGCTGATGTGTCCGTTCATACCCAGCACCAGGCACCGCTGGCGTTCATCTGCCATGGCATGCGCGGTCATCGCGATGATCGGCAGGTTCACGTGGCGGGCATCAAGGCGCAACTGGCGTGTAGCCTCGTAGCCGTCCATCACCGGCATCTGCAGGTCCATCAGCACCAGGTGGTAGTAGCCTGGCGGGTGTGTATTGATCTGGTCGACGCCGTCCTGCCCATTGCCGGCCACATCCACCTCGACACCTTGGGCCTGCATCAGTTCAAGTGCCAGTTGCTGGTTGATCGGATTGTCTTCGACCAGCATCACGCGCAGCCCATTGAGCAACATCGCGTCGTCGGTCTGCGCCTCCCGCTGGGGCTCGCGGTTCGGATCACTGCCGGCAAGCCATTTGACCAGGTCACGCAGCGATTCCGGCAATACAGGTTTGGGCAGGAAGTGCCGCACACCAAGGCTGGTGGCCGTTTCGTGCAGCAGGTCCGAGTCGTAGGCCGACACCACTACCGGCAGCGGCTTCTTGTTGCCGTGGCGCGTGTTGAGCGCACTCAACACACCCGCACCATCGAGTCGGGGCATGACCCAGTCGATCAGCAACAGGTCATATGGCCGCTGCTCCTGCTCCGCCTTGTCGACCATCAGCAGCGCGGTGTCACCGTCGTCGGCCCGGTCGATCCCACCCGGCAACAAGGTACCGACCCCCAACGCACCGAGCAGATCCTCCAGTGCCAGGCAGGCATCGGGCTGATCGTCCACCACCAGCACACGCATCGCGTCCGCGCTGGGCAAGGGCGTGGCCGGCGGCGCAGGGGGCTTGGTCAGCGGGAAATGGGCGGTGAAATGAAAGCTCGACCCCTTGTCCGGCAGGCTGTCGACCCAGATCCTGCCACCCATCAACTCCACGATACGCTTGGAAATCGTCAGCCCCAGACCGGTTCCGCCGTAGCGACGTGTCGTCGACCCATCGGCCTGCGTGAACTCCTTGAACAGCCGGGCCATCTGCTCGGGCGTCATGCCGATGCCGGTGTCGCGCACGGTGAACTGCAAGGTGAGACCGTCGGCATTGGCCGCGTTCACCTGAATCATCAATTTCACATACCCATGATGGGTGAACTTCACAGCGTTGGACAACAGGTTCGTCAGCACCTGCCCCAGCCGCATCGCATCACCCATCAGCGCGCCACTCTCGCCCAGCAAGCGCGCCTCGGTCACGTCGAACAGCAATTCGATGTCCTTCTCGTGTGCCCGATGGCGCAGCAATGACAGCGACTGTCCGGCCACATCTTCGATGCGAAACCGTCCTACTTCGAGTTCGAGCTTGCCCGCCTCCACCTTGGAGAAATCAAGAATGTCGTTGATGATGCCCAGCAGGGACCGCGCCGCGTCGTGTATCTTGCCGACGTAGTCGCGCTGGCGCGGGTTGAGTTCGGTGCGCAGCGCGAGGTAGGCCATGCCCAGAATGGCATTCATCGGTGTGCGGATCTCATGGCTCATGTTGGCCAGGAACATCGACTTGGCATGGGTCGCGTCCTCTGCCTGCCTGCGCGCCACCTCCAGCTCCTGCTGCACCTCGCGCCGCTGGCCGATATCGTCTTCGATCGCCTGTGCCATGGTATCCATGGTTCGGCCCAGCGCCGTCAGTTCCTCGAAACCACGCAGTTCACCGGTGCGCCCCGCATAGTCACCCATGGCCAGTCGGTCGGCATTGCGGCCGAGCCGATGGATAGGCACCAGCACCTGCTGGCGAATCTTGCGCAAGGCCAACACCGCCAAGATGATGGTTGCACCCATGCTGATCAGCGAGAAAAGAATCCAGCGCTCCAGTGCCAGCCCGGACGCCGTAACCTCCGCGCGGGTGCGCTGGTCGGTCATGCGCACCAGATTGCCGACGGCATGCGAAAGCTCCGCCTTCAGTGCGTTGTATTCATCACCATGGACCAGCCGCGATGCATAGTCAAGACGCGCCGGCCCGTCCGAGACGAACTCTTCCTTCTCCGGGTTGTAGAGCCCCTGGGTCGCCGCAAATGCCTTCTGCTCGATCTTGTTCATCGCCGCTGTCGCACCAAACACGTTCTCCAGGGCCCGCAGTTCGCTATCGCTGAAACCCTGCGATTTCATCAGGTCGCCGACCGAACGCCGAGCGCCGTCCGGTGGCAGCGCATGCCTGATGCGCCCGGCGATCACGTCGTCCCAATACGAGGTCGGATCGAACGGCACTGGCGCGGCTTTCTCCCCCTCGCGCACCGCCAGGATATCGAAGTAATACAGCAGGTAGCGCGACTCGCCGGTGGTCGTATAGGCACGCACCAGCCGCGCCAGCTGCTCGGTTTCCTGCTGCAACTCGTTGGCAAGCTCCAGCGCCTGCTGCCGGTGGTCCTGTGCCGATACCACGGTGTCATAGGCGTGTTTGATCAGCACCAGAAACATGGCATTGGCGCCCAGCACAAACAACACCACGCCAAAGAACAAGGCTGAGGCTCTGCGCAATCTCATGCGCCGCTCCGGTCAGGCCACGGACTGGTTGACCATGACACCCACCGGACCCAGAATCTCGAACGCCGGCACGGGTCGATGAAAACCCTTGAGGTTCAGTTCGCCGACAAGTTCGGTACGCACCTTGTCCGCCACGAAACCCTGTACCCGCTGCGAGACCAGGATCTGGCCGCCGGTGGCTTCGCCACACAGGCGCGCCGCCATGTTGGTGACGTTTCCAATCACTCCATAATCGCGCCGGCCTTCATATCCAATCGCACCAATCGTCGCAAACCCTTGCGCCACGCCGATACCCATGGACAAGGCATAACCCCGGCGCTGCCAATCACGGGCCAGCACCGTGAACCTGCGCTGCATGCCCAGGGCCATGTCGACCGCCACCGCTGCCGGGTTGTCAATCTCGACCGGGTCATTGAAGTAGATCATCATGCCGTCACCGGCAAAGTGTTCCAGCGTGCCACCATGGTCCATCACCAGTTCCCCCATCGCGGTGTGGTACTGGTTCAGCGCATGCATCACGTCTTCGGGATCTGAAGTCTCGGTAAAAGCCGTGAAACCGCGCAAGTCCACGAACACTGCCGCAACCTCACGCCTGTGACTGCGCAGCGGATCGTCGCCGGCGCCCGAGAGCAACATCTCGACCACGGATGGCGAGAAAAAGCGTTTGAGCCTGCCCATGCGCTCGAGCTCCTGCACGCCCTGCGCCACCCGGTCTTCCAGCGTGCGGTTGAGTTCCGAGAGCTCCTGCGCCTGGGCTTCCAGGCGCCCGACCAGATGCGTCAACTCGCGCGCCTGCCGCGATACCGCCAGATGGGTTCGAATACGCGCCTTGACGATGGCCGGGCTGATGGGCTTGGTCACATAGTCCACACCGCCCAGATCGAGCCCGCGCGTTTCATCTTCGACCTCACCCATGGCACTGACAAAGATGATGGGAATATCCTGCGTCTCGGATCTGGCCTTGATGCGCGCGCACACCTCATACCCGTTGAGTCCGGGCATCATGATGTCCAGCAAAATCAGATCCGGCGGCTTGCCGCCAAATACCAGTTCAAGTGCCTTTTCACCATTGATCGCGACGCGGGTCCGATAGTCCGGCTTGAGAACCTCGACCATCAACGCCAGGTTTGCCGGCGTATCGTCAACGACCAGAATCGTTGCAATCTCGTTCGAAGGTGGCACGCAACTCCCCTCACATTCAGAGACAGGCAGGTGTCCGGCCCGTGAAAGGTGCAACAGCCGGTGCTTTGTTCTTGCTCAGGCCTGGCGCCTGCAAACGCAATCATTATGACGAATCTGACTGCGCAGAGGCGAGCGATGTCGATTTCTGCATCTGCACCCGGCGACGGGCCACTCGCCTCCCGATCCGCCGCTACCGGCGTGCCGGAGGTTGCGCGGGTTTGCGAATGTCGACGTACGACGCTATGCCGCAGGGCACATCGCGTAGCCTGGGACGGGTTCGTCGCAGGTTGTGACGCCCGTGGTGCGCGTCAGTGCGCCAACCTGTGACACCAGGCCGACGGTCGATGGATGGATCAGACCCTGGCCAAGGCCGCGCCAATGGCGCGGTAGGCGGCACGCACCGCCTGCTCTTCTTCCGGCTCCAATGGACACAGGGGTGCACGAACGTTGAGCCAGGTATCGTCGCCCGTCTGCTCGGCCAGCATGGTCTTGTAGACGTTGACGAAATTGGTGCCGGGCCGCAAGGACAACAAGGCCAGCAGGTCCAGCACCAACCTGGCATCCTGCGCGTCGACCTGTTGCGGCCTGGCAATGATGCGTGCCATCAATGCCGGCGAGATATTGCCCAGCCCGTTGATCGAGCCCGAGCCGCCGGCGCACATGATCTGCGCGACATATTGCTCGGCACCCGAGAGAATGCACAGACCGGGAAACGCCTTGGCCAGTGCCAGTCCGTGCGCCAGTTCGCCGCTGCTGTCCTTGACGCCGATCACCACGCCAGGGTGACGTTCGACCAGCGTCTGGATGCTCGCATGGCTGAACACCACGCTGCTCAAGCCTGGGATGTGGTAGAGCAAAAGCTTGAGGCGATCGTCTGCAATACCGCGCACCACGGTACTGACCGATTCGATGATGCCCGCCGCGCGCGGATTGCGAAAGTAGAAAGGCGGCATGAACAGTTGGCGCAAGCAGCCCTGCGCGATGGCATGGCGGCCCAGGTCGATGGCATCGGCCAGTGCGCTGCAACTGGTGGTCACGACGATCTGGTCTGGCAGCACGCCACTGGCGATCAGGGCCTCCAGCAGAGCCTTGCGCTCGGCATTGGTGAAGGCCGGGCCTTCGCTGGTGGTGCCAAAAATCGTGACACCGTCACAACCGCTGTCCAGCATATGCCTTGCATGGGCGAGCATGCGCGC
>Ga0073904_10004107_pt1 | contig 10879 bp, 10 predicted proteins | sample KloWWTrecipitate_FD_66668 | JGI IMG/M metagenome (GOLD analysis project Ga0073904, IMG submission 66668) | Active sludge microbial communities from Klosterneuburg, Austria, studying microevolution and ecology of nitrifiers - Klosterneuburg... | ecosystem: Engineered > WWTP > Aerobic digester >... | reverse complement strand
CGTCGTGAAATGAAATTCGGCCCTGAGGGTCACCGACGAGACAGCCGCCGCTGCACCCATCGCCGACGTGAGAGCCTTTCTCGACGATCCGCGCGGCCGCTTTTGCCGCCGCGACATCGCGCAACCCTGCTGAAGGGCCTGTGCTTCGAGGCGACTGAACGAGAACAGATCCTGAATATCCACCGGCCACGGCCGGTCGAGGACGACCACGAGACCCATGAATACCCAGGATGCAAAGCGCGTCCTTCAAACCGCGCTGATCTGCGCCCGAGAGCCGCTTGCGATGCGCGAGATGCGCGCGCTGTTCGCTGACGAACTCGGTACGGACACCCTGCACGAGCTTCTCGGCGAGCTGGTTCGTGAATGGGAGGGCGAAGGTGTCGAGTTGGTGGCGGTATCGACCGGCTGGCGTTTCCAGAGTCGTCCGGAGATGCGTGAGTTCCTGGATCGGCTGCACCCGGAAAAGCCGCCCAAGTATTCCCGCGCGGTGATGGAGACCCTGGCCATCATTGCCTACAGGCAACCTGTCACGCGGGGTGACATTGAAGACATCCGCGGCGTCACAGTGGCCACCCAGATCGTCAAGCAGCTCGAGGACCGAGGCTGGGTTGAGGCCATCGGATACCGCGAAGCCCCCGGGCGACCGGCCTTGCTGGCCACCACCCGGCAGTTCCTCGATGATCTGGGGCTGGCAAGCCTCGAGCAACTTCCCCTGATCCAGGGGGCAGCCGCGTTGCCTGAATCCCTGGGTGAACTCCTCCCTGATCAGGGTGTGCTGCTTGAGCAGCAGGAGTCGTTAGATCCGGATCCCGAAACTGCAACTCCAGCCGACGCACCCTTGGTGACCCAGGCACTTGATCTCTTACCCGACCCAGCGGCGGACGCCGCACCCATGGAACGCCCGAATGAATCCAAATCCTGACCACACGCCCGAAAACGACAGCGAGGCGATACCTGCCGACGTTCCGGGCGAGGGGACTGAAGCGCCTGCCAAACCGCCTCGTCGCAAACGGGCTGCGAAGACGGAAGCGTCCGTGTCCTCTGGAGAAAGCATCTCCACCGAGGCTGTCGAGGCCCCGGCTGAAGCCCCCGAGGCGTCGGAGCGGCCGGCTGTCGAGGGTAAAGAAACTGTGCAGGTCGCGGGCGAAGCGCCTACCGATTCCGGCGCGCCTGATCCGACCCGCAGGACACGTGGCTCACGTCGGCGTGGCCCGCGTCCAGACGACGAAGGTCCGTCGGTCACGGCTTCTGCGCCAGATGATCAGGCGGACGAAACGGATTCGACTGAGCCTGTCTTCTCCCTGGAACCGGCAGTCCCTCCGATGCAGGTCGGCGAGGTGTTTGCCCAGGTGTTGTCAGGCGAATTCGACATCGAGCCCCCTGCGGAAGAAGCCGTTGCGCCACCGAAGCGCGTTCTGCGTCCGGAACCGGAAGCGCCGAAGCTGCACAAGGTGCTGGCGCAATCCGGAATCGGCTCGCGGCGTGACATGGAGCAGGCCATCCTGGATGGCCAGGTCGAGGTCAACGGGCAGCCGGCTCACACCGGGCAGCGCATCTCGTTCGGCGATCAGGTCAAGGTCAATGGCAAGCCGGTCCGGATTCGCATCATTCCGCCGCCGCCGCGCATCATTGCGTACCACAAGCCCACCGGAGAGGTGGTGACCAACGACGACCCAGAACACCGGCCCACGGTCTTTCGGCGTCTGCCTCGGTTGCCTCAGGGCAAATGGCAATCGGTCGGGCGCCTCGACATGAATACCGAGGGCCTGCTGCTGTTCACCAACTCGGGAGAACTGGCCAACCGGCTCATGCATCCCCGATTCGGCATCGAACGCGAGTACGCCGTGCGGGTGTTGGGGACCCTCGATGCGGAGTCGAAGGCGATGTTGCTGGAGGGTGTCACCATCGACGGCCAGATGGCCAGTTTCCGCTCCATCGAGAACGGTGGCGGCGAAGGACTGAATCACTGGTACCGGGTGGTCATCACTGAAGGGCGCAACCGTGAGGTGCGCAAGCTGTTCGAGGCGGTCGACCTCACGGTGAGCAGGTTGATTCGTATCCGCTACGGCTGCGTCGTGTTGCCGCGGGGCCTGCGTCGCGGCAATTGGGTCGATCTGGAGGACAGCGATGTGCGGGCGATCCGCCGTCTGGCCGGTGGGGAAGCCGAAGGAGGTCCGCGCGAGGCGCGACCCAACCCGCGAGACGGGCAGCAAGCCCGTCCGCAGCGCGGCCGCGACAAGCCCCCGCAGGGCGATCGCCGCAACGAACGGCCACCGCGTCAGGGGGGCGATCGTCCGGTCAACGAAGGCCGAGGCCCCCGCCCTCAGCAGTCGGAATCGCCATTGCGGGCCGAGCGTGTGGTCGAGGATCGTCCTCCGCGGGACGACGATCTCGATGACGACTTCGATCCGTCGCGAATCCCGAATCCTCTGGAGCAGACCTTCGACAAGCGTTTTGTCCAGAACCCGCGCACGCCGGCTGGAGGGCGCAATTTCCGCACGGGCGGAGGCGGCTTCGGTGCGGGCGGCAGTGCGCCTCCCGCGCAGAAGAAAGGCGACGGACCTCGGCAGCCCGATCCGATGCAGACGTCGGTCGGCTACATCGGTGGCGAGGCCTTTCATCGCAAGCATGCCCGCAACGGAGGTGGTCAGGGCGGTGGCGGTGGTGGTGGTGGTGGTGGCGGTCGCGGCGGAAACCGCGGAGGCGGCTACGGTGGTGGTGGCGGCGGCGGTGGAAACAGCGGCGGTGGTGGCCGTCGCGGTCGCTGATTTCGCGGGTGCCCACGGTAGAATCCGAGGCTTTGTCTAGCTATCTCCAATCAGGAAAGAATTCCATGGCCATCGAACGCACGCTCTCCATCATCAAGCCCGACGCCGTCGCGAAAAACGTCATCGGCCAGATCTACTCCCGCTTCGAAGGCGCTGGTCTCAAGGTGATCGCTGCGCGCATGGCGCATCTGTCGCGTGGCGAGGCGGAGGCTTTCTACGCCGTGCACAAGGCACGTCCGTTCTTCAAGGATCTGGTTGATTTCATGATCTCTGGTCCGGTGATGATCCAGGCACTCGAGGGAGAGAACGCCATCATGAAGAACCGCGATCTGATGGGTGCAACCGATCCGAAGAAGGCAGAGAAGGGCACGATCCGCGCCGACTTCGCCGACAGCATCGACGCCAACGCAGTCCACGGCTCGGATGCAGCCGAGACGGCAGCCGTCGAGATCGCGTTCTTCTTTCCGGGCGCGCAGGTCTACAGCCGCTGATCCCCGGTCGCTGATTCCCGCTGCATCGGCCATCCGGGCCCCCCATGAGCGCCGTCAACCTGCTCGACTTCGATCTGGCTGGCCTGACGGCGTATTGCGAACAACTGGGTGAAAAGCGCTTCCGCGCAACGCAGTTGTTCCGTTGGGTGCATCAGCGCGGGATGTCCGATTTCGCTCGGATGTCAGACCTGGCGAAATCGTTTCGGGACAAGCTCGGCGCGGTTGCCGCAGTTCGGGTCCCTGCCGTGCTCAGCGAGCAGGCTTCGTCGGATGGCACGATCAAGTGGCTGTTCGATGTCGGCCACGGCGATGCAGTCGAGGCGGTGTTCATTCCCGAGGACGACCGTGGCACCCTGTGCGTGTCGTCGCAGGCCGGGTGTGCCGTCGGCTGCCGTTTCTGTTCGACGGGCCACCAGGGCTTCAGCCGAAACCTCAGCACGTCCGAAATCGTCGGCCAGTTGTGGTTCGCCGAGCACCACCTGCGCCAGCGTCTTCATCTGCCCGAGGGAACGAGGGCCATCACCAACGTCGTGATGATGGGGATGGGCGAGCCGCTGCAGAACTACGCGGCGCTGCTGCCCGCCTTGAGGGTGATGCTCGACGACCACGGCTATGGCCTGTCGCGGCGGCGTGTCACTGTGTCGACGTCCGGTGTCGTGCCGATGATCGACCGTCTGCGCGACGATTGCCCCGTCGCGCTGGCTGTGTCGCTGCACGCTCCGATTGACGCGCTGCGCGACGATCTGGTACCGCTGAACAAGAAGTATCCGCTGTCCGAATTGCTGTCAGCCTGCGAGCGTTACCTCGAGGCAGCGCCGCGCGACTTCATCACCTTTGAATACTGCATGCTCGATGGTGTCAACGATCGCCACGAGCATGCCCGGCAGCTTGTCGATCTGGTGCAGGGCCGGGCTCGTGATACGCAGGGGCGTCCGATCCACGCGAAGCCCTTGTCCTGCAAGCTGAATCTGATTCCCTTCAATCCATTCCCGGCATCCGGGCTGATTCGCAGCCCCCGGGCACAGGTCCTTGAGTTTGCGGGCATCCTGCAGGATGCCGGTATCGTGACGACGATACGCAAGACACGCGGTGACGACATCGATGCGGCCTGCGGGCAACTCGCCGGTGAAGTGCAGGATCGAACCCGCATCGAGCAACGGCGCGCGGGTCGCGCGGCGATTCCCATCCTGGCTGTGAACACGTCGGCATCGCCTGTTGAAGCGATCCCGATCAACGAAGGACACGCATGACGATTCCGGCTGTCAGCACCGATCTGCGCGGTTGGCTCTGGAGGTGTTCTGCAGGCTTGGTACTGGTGGGCGCGTGGCTTTTGGCGGGCTGCGCCGCACCGCCGCCTGCTGCCGCGGGCCCGGGTTCCAAGGAGCCGGTGGTCAATGGCCCGGTGACATCCACCGGCACGAAGGACCACATCACCCAATCCGACGAGACCGATGCATCGCGTCGGGCTCAGGTGCGACTTGAACTGGCGGGTGCCTATTTCGGACGGGGTCAGATGACGACTGCGCTCGACGAGGTCAAGAAATCGATTGCTGCCGATCCGAACGTATCGGGTGCCTTCAATCTGCGCGGGCTGATCTACGCCAGTCTGGGCGATCACCGACTGGCCGAGGAGAGTTTCCGCCGCGCCTTGCAGATCGACCCGCGCGACGCGGATTCGATGCAGAACTTCGGCTGGTACCTGTGCCAGCAGTCGCGCTTCGGCGAGGCCAACGCGCTGTTCCTTCAGGCTCTGGCCGTTCCGCAATATCAGGACAGTCCGCGCACGCTGTTGACTCAGGGCATCTGCCAGGCCCGCAGTGGCAAGAACGACGAGGCGGAGCGCACCCTCGTGCGCGCATACGCCCTGGAGCCGGGCAACCCCGCAATCGCAGTGAACCTCAGCGAAGTGCTGTACCGAAGAGGTGACCTGGAGCGCGCCCGTTTCTACATTCGGCGTGTCAATTCGGTGCCTAACCTGGTGAGTCCTCAGACCCTGTGGCTTGCCGCACGCATCGAGAACAAGTTTGGCAACCCGGCGGGTGTGGCCGATTTCGGTGGCCAGCTGCGCAACCGATTCCCGGAGTCGCCGGAGTCCACCGCGTACGTGGAAGGGCGGTTCAATGAGTGAGCCCAGGATCACCTCGGGAGCCGCTGCGGTTCCTGTGCCTGCCTCTGCGAGGAGTGCCGGCGACATGCTGCGTGAAGCCCGGCAGGCCAAGGGGCTGCACATCGCGGCGCTGGCTGCGTCAATCAAGGTGTCGCAGCGCAAGCTCGAGTTGCTGGAGGCCGACAGGATTTCCGAGTTGCCTGACGCCACCTTCGCGCGCGCCCTCGCGCAGACCGTGTGCCGCAGTTTGAAGATCGATCCGACCCCGGTTCTGGCGGCCTTGCCGCAGGCGCCCAGCTATCGGCTCGAAGGGGTGGACGAAGGCATCAATACGCCATTCCGTGACCGCCCAGGGCGACACGAACCCACCGATTTCGCGGCCGTCGCCTCGCCAGCTGTCTGGGTGCCGGCCTTGATCGTCGTGGCGGCGCTTGTCGTCTACCTGTTGCCGTCCGAGTGGGTGGCGAGTATGCAGTCGGCGGTTTCGGGTCAGCCGGCTGAACAGCCATCCGAGCCTGCGCCGGCAACGCCCGCCGTCGCCGTGGAACCTGTGCAGATCGAGCCTGCGACCGCTGCTTCGTCGCCTGCACTCGTCGCTTCCGATGCTGCGGCGATTACCACTTCCATCGGCGAATCGGCGTCTTCATTGCCGGGTGCTGCCGTGGTGTCGGAAGCGGCTGCTTCCTCGCCGGCAGCCGGCCCGCTGCAGGTGAAAGCGGCGCAAGCGTCATGGGTCGAGGTAGTAGATGCGCGTTCGCAGGTGCTGGTGTCTCGCATGCTTCAGCCGGGCGAGACTGTGGTGCTTGATGGGGCCATGCCTTTCAGGCTCAAGGTCGGCAATGCAGCGGGCACCGAGGTGGCTTTTCGCGGTCAGGCAGTCGACCTGGCGGCGGCGACGCGCGACAACGTGGCGCGCCTCGAACTGAAATAGGTGATGAGCATGAGCGATCTGCGTGACGTGAGCGGGTCCGCCACGGAGAGCTTCGCGGCCCTGGACGACTTCATCGAGCCGGCGCGACCAGCCCCGAAGCGCACGCGCCAGGCGCAGGTGCGGTGGGGCTCGCGCGTCGTGACGATCGGGGGGGCCGCGCACGTGCGCGTCCAGTCGATGACCAACACGGACACCGTCGACGTGATCGGCACGGCAATCCAGGTCAAGGAACTGGCCGTTGCAGGTTCGGAACTGGTGCGGATCACCGTCAACACTCCGGAGGCAGCGGCGGCTGTTCCGTACATCCGCGAACAGCTCGACCGCATGGGCATCGACGTGCCGCTGGTCGGCGATTTCCACTACAACGGCCACCGGCTGCTCAGCGAACATCCGGCCTGTGCCGAGGCACTGTCAAAGTACCGGATCAACCCCGGCAACGTGGGCAAGGGCGACAAGCACGATCGGCAGTTTGCTCAGATGATCGAGATCGCGGCCAAGAACGACAAAGCCGTGCGCATCGGCGTCAACTGGGGCAGCCTCGACTCCGAACTGCTCACGCAGATGATGGATGACAACGCGAAACTCGCCGATCCGCATCCGCCGCAGCAGATCATGTACCGCGCGTTGATCACCTCGGCGATCACGTCGGCCAGGCGGGCCGAGGCGCTCGGGCTGAATGGTGACCAGATCATCCTGTCGTGCAAGATGTCCGGCGTGCAGGATCTGGTCAGCGTGTACCGCGCGCTGGCCAAGCGCTGCGATTACGCGCTGCATCTGGGCCTCACCGAAGCCGGCATGGGCACCAAGGGCACGGTGGCCTCAGCCACCGCCCTGGCGCTGCTGTTGCAGGATGGCATAGGCGACACCATCCGGGTCTCGCTCACGCCGCAGCCTGGTGAAGCCCGCGCCCAGGAGGTGGTGGTCGCGCTCGAGATACTGCAGTCGCTCGGGTTGCGGTCATTCAATCCAAGCGTCACGGCTTGCCCAGGCTGTGGTCGCACCACCAGCACGACGTTTCAGGAACTGGCCAAGCAGATCGATGACCACCTGCGTGCCCAGATGCCGGTTTGGCGGGCTCGCTACCCCGGTGTCGAAAAGCTGAAGGTCGCTGTCATGGGCTGCATCGTCAACGGTCCGGGCGAAAGCAAGCATGCCGATATCGGTATCAGCCTGCCCGGGACCGGCGAGGCTCCGGCCGCGCCAGTGTTCATCGACGGCGAAAAGGCGATGACGCTGCGTGGCGACAACATTGCCGGAGAGTTCCACGCGCTCGTCGAGAGCTACATCGAGAAGAGATACGGCGCGGCGACCCTGTCTGACGGCTGATTGCCGCACACAGGACGCTGTTGCCGTGCCGTGCGCGGCGGCCCCATTGCCACACTTTTTCTGTGCGCAGCGCGCGCGTGACTTGAACCATTGAGAACGGAATGAGCGAAACCATCCAGGCCGTCAAAGGCATGAACGACATCCTGCCGCCCGAGTCGGCAACCTGGGACTGGTTCGAGGGCCGGGTGCGCTCGCTGATGGCGCGGCACGGCTATTCCGGTGTGCGCACGCCGATCGTCGAGCCGACTGCATTGTTCGTGCGGGGGCTTGGCGAAGTCACCGACATTGTCGAGAAAGAGATGTATTCGTTCGTCGATTCGATGAATGGAGACCGTCTGAGCCTGCGACCCGAGAACACGGCCGGTGTCGTTCGTGCCATCACCGAGCACTCGCTCTTGCGCGATGGTGGCAAGCGGCTCTACTACATCGGTCCGATGTTCAGGCACGAGCGTCCGCAGAAGGGGCGCTACCGCCAGTTCCACCAGGTCGGAGCGGAAGCCCTCGGATACGCCGGACCGGACGTCGATGCCGAACTGATCCTGATGTGCCGCATGCTCTGGCGCGAGCTGGGTCTGGTGGAGGGGCGCGACTTGCGACTCGAACTCAACAGCCTCGGCCAGCCCGACGAACGTCGTGCCCACCGCGAGGCCTTGATAGCGCACTTCGAAGCCCATGCAGCGGTGCTCGACGAGGATGCGAAGCGACGTTTGCACAGTAACCCGCTACGCATCCTCGACACCAAGAACCCTGCGATGCAGTCCATCGTCGAGTCTGCACCGCAACTGATGTCGTTCCTCGGTGAGGAGTCACTGGCGCACTTCAATGCAGTGCGTTGCGCACTCGATGCGGCCGGGCTCACCTACCGCATCAATCCGCGGCTGGTGCGCGGCATGGACTACTACAACCTGACCGTGTTCGAATGGGTCACCGACCGCCTGGGTTCGCAGGGCACCGTGTGCGGAGGGGGGCGTTACGACACACTGATCGAACAGCTCGGCGGCAAGCCCGCTCCAGCGGTTGGCTGGGGTCTGGGTATCGAGCGCCTGCTGCTTCTTCTGCAGGAGGCCGGTATCGCTGCACCAGCCTTTGCTCCGGATGCCTACGCGATCGTGCCGTCGGCCGCATCGATGCCGCTCGCACTGCGCACGGTCGACGCGCTGCGCACAGCCGGAGTATCGGTTCTGATGCACGCCGCGGGCCGCGAAGGTCTGGGAAGTATGAAGTCCCAGTTCAAGCGCGCCGATGCCAGTGGTGCGCGCCATGCTCTGATCTTCGGCGACGACGAAGTCGCGCGCGGAGAAGTCGCTGTCAAGCCATTGCGTCAGGCCGACGCAGCCCAGCGATGCCTGCTCATGGTGCAGGCTGGCGACTGGGCTGCGGAACTGCGCACCGCATAATTCGCTGTTACCCGAAACTCATCTGACGCATGGCCACGCATCTCGACCTTGAAGAACAAGAACAGCTTGATGCGGTCAAGCATTTCTGGAAGCGCTACGGCAACCTCATCACCTGGTTGCTGATTCTGGTGCTGGGTGGCTATGCGGCCTGGAATGGATGGAACTGGTGGCAACGAGATCAAGCGACAAAAGCCGGCGCGATGTTCGACGAACTCGATCGGGCCGCTCAGGCAGGCGATGCCGAGAAGAGCAATCGCGTCTTCAATGACCTGAAGGACAGATATCCGGCGACTGCGTTCGCGCAGCAGGGTGGTTTGCTGTCCGCCAAACTGCAGGCCGACAGCGGCAAGCCGGACCTCGCTCAGGCCACGCTGGCCTGGGTTGCCTCGAATGCCGCCGAGACCGAGTACCAGACGATCGCCCGGCTGAGGCTCGCAGGCTTGCTGCTGGACGAGAAGAAGTTCGACGATGCATTGAAGCAGCTCGATGCAGCCACCGCCCCGAGCTTCGAATCCCTGGTCGCCGATCGCAGGGGCGATGTCTTGTTCGCGCAGGGCAAGGTGGACGATGCGAAGGCGGCCTACAGCAAGGCCTGGCTGTTGATGGACCCGAAAGTCGAATACCGCCGGCTGATTGGAGCCAAGCTCGCTTCGCTGGGTGCATCGCCGGTAGCGGCCCCGGATCCAGCCGCAGCAGCTGCCAGCTCAGGAGCCTCGCGATGAGTCGCGCTGGCGCGGTTCTGGTGGTCGCCCTGTGCGCTGCGCTCTCGGCCTGCTCACTGGCACCGGAAAAACCGAAACCCAAGGAGGTGGTCGCCGTCAAGCCGACGATCGCTGGCCGCGTGGTCTGGAAGGCGCGCACGTCCGATGTGGAGTTTCCGCTGTCAGTGGCGGTCAATGGCACCACCTTTACCGTGGCGGCGTCGGACGGCACGGTGACCGCGCTCGACGCCGACAAGGGGCGTCAGCTGTGGAGCGGCAACGCCGGTGGTGCGCTGAGTGCCGGTGTCGGCAGCGACGGTCGGGTGGCAGCGGTGGTGACGCGTGATGGTCAGGTGGTGGCCCTCGAGGCCGGCAAGGTTCTCTGGAAGCGTCCCATCGCTACCCGTGTTGCCACGGCTCCCCTGGTCGCTGGAGAACGCGTATTCGTCGTCGGGGTCGATCGCAGCGTGTCCGCTTTCGATGCGCAGAACGGGGCAAAGCTGTGGACCGTGCAACGTCCGGGCGAAGCGCTGACATTGGCCCAGGCCGGCGTGGTGACCGCGTTCAAGAACACATTGCTGGTGGGACAAGGTCCGCGACTTGCTGGCCTCGATCCGTCCAATGGAGCCGTTCGATGGGAGGTGCCGCTGGCATCTCCGCGTGGTTCGAACGAAGTCGAACGCCTTGCCGATGTGGTGGGCCCGGCAGTTCGCGTCGGCGACATCGTCTGCATGCGTGCTTTCCAGGCTGCGGTCGGCTGCGTGAACGCGGAGAGGGGCAGTCAGGTTTGGACCAAGAATTTCGGCGGGCGCCAGGGCGTTGCGGCCGATGCGCAGTACCTCTATGCGGCCGACGGTTCGGATCGAATCACCGCATGGAAGGCTTCGACCGGTGAGGTGGTCTGGACCTCGGATGCGTACCTGAACCGCAGCTTGTCGACGCCGTTCAGCCTTGGCCCGGCCATCGTGTTTGGAGATTTCGAAGGATATTTGCACTTTCTGTCTGCAGATCAAGGCGTTGCCCAGTTGAGGCTGGAAACCGACGGCAGTCCGATGGCTGCGCCGCCTGCGCTATCTGGGACCACGGTGCTGGTGGTGACCCGAGAAGGCGGGCTGTTTGGCCTGCGACCGGAATGACGCAGGCGGTCCTGAACGTCAG
>Ga0073904_10004106_pt1 | contig 10880 bp, 9 predicted proteins | sample KloWWTrecipitate_FD_66668 | JGI IMG/M metagenome (GOLD analysis project Ga0073904, IMG submission 66668) | Active sludge microbial communities from Klosterneuburg, Austria, studying microevolution and ecology of nitrifiers - Klosterneuburg... | ecosystem: Engineered > WWTP > Aerobic digester >... | reverse complement strand
CGATTGGCTCAGGCGCGGCCTCAAGGTTGCGCCGCTGGCCGCGCTCACCGCGGTCATCGTGCCGGAGATCGTGATGACGCAGGGGCGACTGATCGACTCCTGGCAGGATGCGCGGCTGCCAGCCGCGCTGGCGGCCAGCGTCTGGTATGCCTGGCGACCCGGCGTGCTCGGGCCGCTTCTGGCGGGCCTCGCCGTGTTTCTGCCATTGCGGCTGCTGTGGGGTTGGTAAGCACCGCCCAGCCGCCGAGCGGGCACCTTTAAACTCGAAATTCCCATCCATCCGACTCACCATGAACGCCATCAGATTCACCGATCTCATCGCCGCCAACCAAGTCGCTGGCAAGCGTGTCTTCATCCGCGTCGATTTCAACGTGCCTCAGGACGCCGACGGTCGCATCACCGACGACACCCGCATCCGTGCCTCGTTGCCGTGCATCGAAGCAGCGCTGAAGGCGGGCGCTGCGGTGATGGTCACTTCGCATCTCGGTCGGCCGAAGGAAGGCCAGTGGACGGCTGAAGACTCGCTCGCGCCGATCGCTGAGCACGTCGGCAAGCTGCTCGGCCGCAAGGTGCCACTGATCGCCGACTGGGTCGATGGTGTGACGGTCGATGGACGCGCACTCGCCTCCGGCGATCTGGTGCTCCTCGAGAACTGCCGGCTGAACGTCGGTGAATCGAAGAACAGCGAAGCGCTCAGTCGCAAGATGGCCGAGCTGTGCGACATCTACGTCAACGACGCGTTCGGTGCTGCGCACCGCGCGCATGCCTCCACCCACGGTATCGCGCAGTACGCGCCGGTCGCCTGTGCCGGCCCGCTGCTGGCCGGCGAGGCCGACGCGATCACGAAGGTGCTGGCCGAACCGAAGCGCCCGCTGATCGCGATCGTTGCCGGGAGCAAGGTCAGCACCAAGCTGACCATTCTCGAGGCACTCTCCGCCAAGGTCGACGGGTTGATCGTCGGCGGCGGCATCGCGAACACATTCATGCTGGCGGCGGGCCTGCCCATCGGGAAGTCGCTGGCCGAGGCCGATCTGGTCGACAAGGCGAAGGCCGTCATCTCGTCGATGAAGGCGCGCGGTGCCGAGGTGCCGATACCTGTCGACGTCGTCACCGCGAAGAGCTTTGCGGCAGACGCAACGGCGACCACCAAGGCGGCCGCAGACGTGGCCGACGACGACATGATCCTGGACATCGGGCCGAAGACCGCGGCAGTGCTTGCCGAGAAGCTGAAATCGGCCGGCACCATCGTCTGGAACGGCCCGGTAGGTGTCTTCGAGTTCGAGGCGTTCTCGCACGGCACCGAGGCAATTGCACATGCCATCGCCGCATCCGACGCGTTCAGTATTGCCGGCGGCGGCGATACGCTCGCAGCCATTGCGAAGTTCGGCGTCGAGGCCGGCGTGGGCTACATCTGCACCGGTGGCGGTGCGTTCCTGGAAATGCTCGAAGGCAAGGTGTTGCCCGCCATCGAGATCCTGGAGCAGCGGGCGCGTGGCGCGATGTCCTGAACAGCGGCGCCCGAAGCCGGGCCCCGACACGGCGACGCCGCAACCGCCGGTGCGCTGATCTTTCCCCAGCCAGACCCTCCCGGAGATTCCTTTCATGCCTCGTGCCACCAAGATCGTCGCCACACTGGGGCCTGCGTCCAGCTCACCCGAGGTGCTCGAGCGGATGATCCTCGCCGGCGTCGATGTCATGCGGCTGAACTTTTCGCACGGCAAGGCCCAGGACCACATCGAACGCGCGGCGATGGTGCGGGAAGTGGCGAAACGGGTCGGCAAGGAGGTCGCGATCATGGCCGACCTGCAGGGCCCGAAGATCCGTGTCGGCAAGTTCGACGGCGGCAAGACGATGCTGGAAGCGGGGCAGTCGTTCATCCTCGACGGCGAAACCACCGAGCTCGGCACCAACGAGCGGGTCGGCCTCGACTACAAGGAGTTGCCGCGCGATGTGCGACCCGGTGACACCCTGCTGCTGAACGACGGATTGCTCAAGCTCACCGTCGACGCGGTCCGCGGCGCCGAGGTCCACACCACTGTCGTTGTCGGTGGCGAACTGTCCAACAACAAGGGCATCAACAAGGCCGGCGGCGGCCTCACCGCGCCGGCTCTGACCGCCAAGGACATGGAGGACATCAAGACCGCGATGAGCTTCCAGTGCGAGTACCTGGCCGTGAGCTTTCCCAAGAATGCCACCGACATGGAAATGGCGCGCCAGCTCGCCAACGTGGCCGGCGAGCCCTTCAAGCACAAGGCCGCGCTGATCGCGAAGATCGAGCGCAGCGAGGCGATCCCCGTGCTCGAAAGCATCCTCAAGGCCAGCGACGGCATCATGGTCGCGCGCGGAGATCTGGCCGTCGAGGTCGGCAACGCCACCGTGCCGGCGCTGCAGAAGAAGATGATCAAGATGGCGCGCGAACTCGATCGCATCGTGATCACCGCGACGCAGATGATGGAGTCGATGATCGTCAATCCCGTGCCCACCCGGGCCGAGGTCAGCGACGTGGCCAATGCGGTGCTCGATGGCACCGATGCCGTGATGCTCAGCGCCGAGACGGCGGCCGGCAAGTACCCGGTCGAGACCGTCGAGATGATGTCGACGATCTGCATCGAGGCCGAGCGCGCCGAGGAGATCTCGCTCGATGCCGGCTTCACCAACAAGCATTTCGGACGCATCGACCAGTCGATCGCGATGGCCGCGCTGTTCACCGCACACCACCTGGGGTGCAAGGCGATCCTCGCGTTGACCGAATCCGGCTCGACCGCTCTGTGGATGAGCCGGCACAAGGTCCATGTGCCGATCTACGGGCTCACCTCGCAGGTCAACAGCCAGCGCAAGATGGCCCTGTATCGCAACGTGCGCCCGCTGCTGATGGCCAGCTGCACCGACCGTGATCAGGCTCTGGCGCGTGCCGAAGCCCTGCTGGTCGAGAACGGAGTGCTGAAGCCCGGCGATACCTATGCGATCACCGTCGGCGAACCGATGGGTTATCCGGGCGGCACCAACATGCTGAAGGTCTGCCGGGTCGCCTGAGTTTTCTCAGGCGGTGACGATGCTGTCGACCATCGCGGCGACAGCCGGGCTCATGTTGATCGGTGACAGGTTCAGCGTCGGCTGGTGCTGAGGCAGCACACGGAACAATTCATCAGCGAAGCTGTGTCCGATGTGCGGGATGCCGCTGAAGTCGAGCTCCGCGAGCCTGAAACGTGTCAGCCTCGCGGCCACCAGCCGGGCCTGCGCGCGCGATTCGAGCCCGGCCTCCGGTGTCGCCGCTAGCTGCAGCGGGACGGCGGTGCGTTCGAAACGAACGCCGGTGCCGTCCAGGCTGTGCGCGTTCATCACGGATTCCAGCGTGCGAGGCGTGTCGAGAGCGATCGACAAGTACACCGAAGTGCCCAGCCGGTTCATCGGCCGACCCGGGCGCCAGCCCGTGCCCTCCCAGCTGCGATGCTGGAACGCATGGTCGTTGGCATGCAGGTCGAACACGTCGGCCAGCCGGGAAGTGAAGTACAGGCCGTGGCCGGTGTGACGCTCGGGCTGCGTCGTCAGCTTGCCCTTGCTCAACTCGAGCATGGCGATCTGCGGATCTTCCAGCGCGAACGTGTGGCAGATCTTGTCGAACACCCCGCAGCCGTCGTCCGACACCAGCAACTGGACGTGGCTCGGAGTCTGTCGCAGCGAGACGGTGACGCCTGTGCCGTCGCTGTGGTCGATGGCGTTGTTGAGCAGTTCGCAGAACGCGTGCTGGGTGAGGCGCTGCACATTGGGTGGCAAAGCGAAGTAGCGCGCGAAGTCACGCGACCAGGGAAGGTCTTCCGCGAGGCCGTCGAGCGCATAGTGCCGCACGATCTGCCGCAGCAGGCCGGGGGCATAGCGAACGTCCTTTCCATGTCCCGTGCGAGTCAGCCACTGCGAGTCGATCAACTCGCCGAGTCGCCTCACGGCGGTCTGGCGCTGAACGCCAGCCAGCCCGGCGAGCATCTCGGGCAGGTCCCGGGGATGGTCGTGGGCAGCGGCAGTGATCCAGGTGGTCAGTGCGGTCAGATCGATACGGGCCATGGTCAGCTCCAGCGTGATCATTGAACAAGCGCTTACAACTCCAGTGTGGCCCCTGCAACCCACGCCATCCGCCCGAAAAGCACGGGCTTTCGCGCGCATTTCGGGGCGGTCGGCGGCCGTGCGGCCACAGGACAGGCCTCGATACAATGCGGGGATTGCAGGGGGTCACCGCCGCAGCTGTCCTGGCGGCCGCGCTGCCGACGGCTCGCAGGCGCACCTCTCGGGTTCCACAACTCCACCGGATACGACCATGCCTCTCGTCTCGATGCGCCAATTGCTCGACCATGCCGCGGAAAACTCCTACGGCATCCCGGCCTTCAACGTGAACAACCTCGAGCAGGTGCAGGCAGTGATGTCCGCCGCCGACGAGGTGGGTGCGCCCGTCATCCTGCAGGCCAGTGCCGGAGCCCGGAAGTACGCGGGTGAACCTTTCATCAAGCACCTGATCCAGGCGGCTGTCGAAAGCTGGCCGCACATTCCGCTGGTGATGCACCAGGATCACGGGCAGAGCCCCGACGTCTGCCAGGGCGCCATGAATCTCGGCTTCAGTTCGGTGATGATGGACGGCTCCCTGCAGGCCGACGGCAAGACGATCGCCAGCTACGAATACAACGTCGACGTCACGCGCAAGGTGGTCGAGATGGCGCACAAGCTCGGCATCACCGTCGAAGGCGAACTCGGCTGCCTGGGATCGCTGGAAACGATGAAGGGCGACAAGGAAGACGGCCACGGCACCGATTCGACGATGACCAGGGATCAACTGCTGACCGATCCCGAAGAGGCGGCCGACTTCGTCAAGAAGACACAGCTCGACGCGCTGGCGATTGCCATCGGTACCAGCCACGGCGCCTACAAGTTCACCCGCAAGCCCACCGGCGACATCCTGGCGATCGAGCGGATCAAGCAGATCAACAAGCGCATTCCGAACACCCACCTGGTGATGCATGGCAGCTCGAGCGTCCCGCAGGACCTGCTGGCGATCATTCGCCAGTACGGTGGCCAGATGAAGGAGACCTATGGCGTCCCGGTCAGCGAGATCCAGGAGGCCATCAAGTTCGGTGTGCGCAAGATCAACATCGACACCGACGTGCGTCTGGCAATGACCGCCGCAACCCGGAAGTACCTGTTCGAGAACCCCGACAAGTTCGACCCGCGTGACTTCCTGAAGCCGGCGCGCGAGGCAGCCAAGCAGATCTGCAAGCAGCGCTACCTCGAGTTCAATTGCGCTGGACAGGCCGCGAAGATCAAGCCGCAGACGCTGGCCGTGGTGGCGGCGCGCTACGCCAAGGGTGAACTGGCGCAGACCGTGGTCTGACCTCGCCTCTCAACCCCCGGGACGAACAAGCCTCGCGATGACCCAAGCCCTGCTCGAAAGCCGACTGCACTCCCTGCCCTTGCTGGCGCGCGGCAAGGTGCGCGACAACTACGCCGTCGGAACCGACCGTTTGCTGATGATCGCGAGCGATCGCCTCAGCGCCTTCGACGTGGTGATGGGCGAGCCCATTCCCGGCAAGGGCCAGCTGCTGACCGAGATGGCGCTGTTCTGGTTTGAGCGCCTGAAGGACATCGTGCCGAATCACCTCACCGGGGGCGCGCCCGAGAGCGTCGTTGCCGCCGATGAGCGCGCCGAGGTCGTCGGCCGATCCATGCTCGTCAAGCGCCTGAAGCCGCTGCCGGTCGAGGCCGTGGTGCGCGGCTACCTCGCGGGCAGCGGCTGGAAGGAATACCAGCAAGACCGCTCGGTGTGTGGCGTCGCGCTGCCCGAGGGACTGGTCAATGCGTCGAAGCTGCCGCAGCCGATCTTCACGCCCGCGACGAAGGCCGAGATGGGCGATCACGACGAGAACATCTCGTTCGAGCGCATGGTCGAGATCGTCGGTGCGCCGCTGGCCACGCAAGTGCGCGACGTGGCCATCGAGCTGTACCGCAGTGCAGCCGAGTTCGCGCTGACCAAGGGCATCATCATTGCGGACACGAAGTTCGAGTTCGGCCTGGACGCCGATGGCACCTTGACGCTGATGGACGAAGTGCTGACACCCGACTCGTCGCGGTTCTGGCCTCTGGAAGGCTATGAGGCGGCGTTCAGTGCAGGACTCAACCCGCCGAGCTACGACAAGCAGTTCGTGCGCGACTGGCTCGAACAGGCCGTGGTGAACGGCGCTCCCTGGAACAAGCAGGCGCCGGCTCCCGCGCTGCCGGCGACGGTGGTGGACGCCACCGCCGCCAAGTACCGGGAAGCGCTGCAACGTCTGACCGCATGAAGGCACCAGCTTCGCCGATGCTGGCGCGGCTCGATGCGGCGCTTGCGGCGTCTGTGCACCCGATCGATGTGGCATGCGCCCGGGCCGAGCGAGCCGGTTTTCTGGCACGGCAGGGGTTCTTCGACCAGGCGAACGAGGATCTCGCGATCCTGCGCAGTCAGTTTGCGCAGAGGCCGGTCGCGCTGGTGACCGTGTGGATCTGCATTGTCGAAGCATGGATCGAGCAGAACAGCGGAAGGCTGTCTGCCAGTCGCGACAAGATGCTGCGGGCGCAGGCGTTGAGCGCGGCCGCCAGGCTGAAGCCGCTGCAGGCACTGAGCGCGGCCTGGCTTGCACACATCAGCTTCGTTCAGGACGACATGGACGACATGGCGAAGTACCTGACGCTGGCGCTCGAACTGGCGGCGCCCGAGCATCATGCGGCCCATGCCAGGGCTTCCATGGTCGCGGCATCGGCTTACCACTTTGCCAACCGGCTCGATCTTGCCCAGCCCTGGTACGTCCGCGCCCGTGAACACGCACTGGCTGAATCGGACGATGCGGCTTTGGGGGTGATCACCTTCACCATCGCCGGGCACCGCAGCAATCATGCGCTGAGGGCGACGATTTTCGGCAGTGTCGATACCGACGAGGCGCGCCGCGCCGAGGCCTGGGTGGCGGCTTCGTTCAATTTCGACCAGTGGGTGGGCACGATCTACCAGGATGCCTACGTTCAGATGCTGCGAGCGGCGGTCTATTCGGCACAGGGCGAGCACGCGAAGGCGCTGCAGGTCTACGAGGCGCACCTGGCTGACGCCGATCGCCAGGGGCTGGCGAACATGCGCGCAACGCACCTGGCCGATCAGGCATGGTGCCGTTGGCACACCGGCGATGCGTCGGGCGCGCGCAGCGATGCCGATGCATCGGTCGCATTGCTTGATCCCGGGATGAACCTCGAAGATCTGGCCGTGGCCTGCGGTCGGCTGGAACAGGTGTTCCAGGCGCTGGAAGATGTCGATGCGGCGCTGCGCTACCGGCAACTGGCGCGGGATCACTGGTCCCGCCACCAGGAGATGCAGACTTCAGTGATCGAGCTGCTCGATCGGGCGCTGAAATCCAATCCGCATTGAGCTTGCGCGACCAGGAAGCTGCCGGGCCGGCAAGTTGACCGTACTGATCAGAACAGCGCCATGCTCAGCTTGCGCCGGTACTGGTCGACCAGCGGATCGGCGGGAGTGGTGTTGACTTTCCCGGCCAGTTCAAGCGTGCCCTTCGGCGCGCTCGATTCCGACTTCGTGGCTGGGGGCTTGCTCATCATGGTCAGCACGGCGACGTAGGTCTTGCGCGCCAGCTCTTCGTTCCAGGCCTTGTCGCGCATCACGATTTCCAGCAATTCATCCATGGCGTCGGTGAATCGCTGGGCGGCGAAATGCAGCTGCGCCAGCTCGAAGCGCGCATCGAAATCGCGGCGATTCGCAGCGATGGCGGCAGCCAGTACCTCGGGGGAGCGCGAAGCCACGGCCTTTTCGCAGGCATCGAGCCAGAGTCCGCAGGCGACGAGCCGGGCATCCAGCAGCATTTTGCCGGCCACTGGATCGAATGTGGCGCGGGCGTCGTCGATGCGTCCGGCCATCAGCAGTGCGCGCAGGCAATCGAAGCGCGCGTTGTCGTTGCCCGGATTGAGCGCAACGGCCTCCTGCAGCTTCTCGATCGCCCCGTCGGTCTCCCCTTCGGCCAGCATGGCTTCGGCGGCTTCCACGTCCTCCTCGGCTTCCAGTTCCTCCGGTGTCGGCACGTGCTTGTCGAGAAACTGCCGGATCTCGGCTTCGGCCAGTGCGCCCACGAAACCGTCCACCGGCTGCCCGCCCTTGAACATTACGCACAGCGGAATGCTGCGTACGCCGAACATCTGGGACAGCTGCCCGGCAATGTCCGGCTCGGTGTCGGCGTTCAGCTTCGCGAGCTTGAAGCGGCCCGCGTAGGCGACCTCGAGCTTTTCGAGCACCGGACCCAGGGATTTGCATGGGCCGCACCAGGGCGCCCAGACGTCGAGCAGGATCGGCTGGTCGACGCTGGCGTGGATCAGGTCGGCTTCGAAATTCTGGAGGGTGATGTCGATCATGGCTGGGTGTCGGGTGCGTCGCGGCGTGTCTTGCCACATCCGGAGATGAAGCCGCGCCGCCTACAATTCAAGGCTTCGAAAAAAGCGGAGCAAGGCCATGAGCGCGCCTGCAGTGGTGGGTGTGGTGATGGGGTCGAGCAGCGACTGGGAGACCTTGCGCTCGGCCACCGAGATTCTGACCGAGTTTGGCGTTGCGTTCGAGGCACGAGTCGTCTCGGCTCACCGAATGCCGGACGACATGTTCGCCTATGCCGAGTCGGCCGCCGCCCGCGGATTGAAGGCCATCATCGCCGGGGCGGGAGGCGCGGCCCACCTGCCTGGCATGCTGGCTGCCAAGACCACCGTACCGGTGCTTGGCGTGCCGGTCGCCAGTCGCCACCTCCAGGGCGTTGATTCGCTGCATTCGATCGTGCAGATGCCCAAGGGCATCCCGGTGGCGACGTTTGCGATCGGTACCGCCGGAGCTGCCAACGCGGCCCTGTTCGCGGTGGCGATGTTCGCCGTCGGTGACGAGGTCTTGCTCGCACGGCTCGTTGCCTATCGTGCCCGGCAGACCGAAGCGGCGCGTGCCATGACGGCTCAACTGACATGACTCCCTTCATCCCGCCCGGTGCGACCCTGGGCGTCATGGGCGGTGGACAGCTCGGCCGCATGTTCGTGCATGCCGCCCAGCAGATGGGGTACTTCGTCGTGGTGCTCGATGCCGACCCTGCGAGCCCCGCCGGCCTGGTCGCTCAGTACCACATCAAGGCCGGCTATCTGGACGAGCAGGGCCTGGCGCAGCTGATGCAGCGCAGCGCCGCGATCACCACCGAGTTCGAGAACGTGCCCGCCGAGGCGCTGATGACCCTGGGAGCGCAGCGCCTGGTGGCGCCTGGCGCGGAGGCGGTCGCGGTGTGCCAGGACCGTGCGGCCGAGAAGCAGCACTTCGCGCGTTGCGACGTGCCGTGTGCGCCGCATGCGGTGATCGACAGTGCGGCAGGGCTCGATTCGGTCCCCGACCACCTGTTGCCCGGCATCCTGAAGACCACCCGCCTCGGCTACGACGGCAAGGGGCAGGTTCGCGTGGCGACACGTGCCGATCTGGCTGCCGCCTGGCAGGCGCTGGGCGGCGTGTCCACGGTACTCGAGAAGCTGCTTCCTCTGGCTTTCGAGGTCAGCGTGATCGTCGCGCGCAGCGCGGCCGGGCAGATGGTGCATTTCCCTTTGCAGCAGAACCTGCACCGCGACGGCATCCTCGCTGTCACCCAGGTGCCGGCTCCCGACCTGACGCCTGCCGTGCAGCAGCGTGCCATCGATGCGGCCGAGCGCGTGGCCGAATCACTCGGATACGTCGGCGTGCTCTGCGTCGAGTTCTTCGTGCTGCAGGATGGCAGTGTGGTTGCCAACGAGATGGCGCCGCGCCCACACAACTCCGGCCATTACACCATCGACGCGTGCGACCTGTCGCAGTTCGACCTGCAGGTGCGCACGATGACCGGAGCCCCGTTGGCAGAACCCCGGCTGCATTCGCCCGCCGTGATGCTGAACCTGCTCGGCGACCTGTGGTTTGCCTCCGGCGCTGACGCGCAGGACGACCGGGTCCGCGAACCCGACTGGGCGCGGGTGCTCGCACTTCCCGGCGTGCATCTGCACCTTTACGGCAAGGCCACCCCGCGGCGCGCCCGCAAGATGGGCCACCTGACGCTGACCGCCGCCTCCGCGGCCGAAGTGCGCAGCGTGGCATTGCAGGCGGCTGCCATCCTCGGTCTGGCCGCGTTCTGATTGCGCCCGAAGCCCGGCATCGCAACATGTTGCTGGATGGACACGATCCCGCCGCGATAGCCGCGGCAGCCGACGCGCTGGCGGCCGGTGAACTGGTGGCGTTTCCGACCGAGACGGTCTACGGTCTGGGCGCGCGCGCCGACGACGACCGGGCGGTCGCACGGATCTACGCGGCGAAAGGCCGGCCGGTCGGCCACCCCCTGATCGTGCACGTGGTCGACAGCCAGGCCGCCCGCTTCTTCAGTGACGGCTGGCCGGACCTGGCGCAGCGGCTGGTCGGTGCTTTCTGGCCGGGCCCCTTGACCGTGATCGTGCCGCGGGCGGAGGGCGTGGCGTCCGCCTGTGCCGGTGGGCAGCCGACCATCGGCCTGCGATGCCCGGCTCACCCGGTGGCGCTAGCCTTGTTGCGGGCCGCCGCCGAGCGTGGGGTGCCCGGCATCGCGGCTCCCAGTGCCAATCGCTTCGGGCGTCTGAGTCCGACGCAGGCCAGCCATGTCGTCGCCGAACTGGGCCCGGAGTTGCAGGTCATCGACGGCGGTGCGTGCGAAGTCGGCATCGAATCGACCATCATCGACTGCTCGCGCGACCGCGCCGTGCTGCTTCGGCCCGGCACGCTGACTCGATCGGTCATCGAAGCGGTGCTCGGCAGCCCGCTCGAGGATCGCGATGCTGCCGCCCCCCGGGCTCCCGGCACC
>Ga0073904_10004099_pt1 | contig 10893 bp, 9 predicted proteins | sample KloWWTrecipitate_FD_66668 | JGI IMG/M metagenome (GOLD analysis project Ga0073904, IMG submission 66668) | Active sludge microbial communities from Klosterneuburg, Austria, studying microevolution and ecology of nitrifiers - Klosterneuburg... | ecosystem: Engineered > WWTP > Aerobic digester >... | reverse complement strand
CCGCCGTCTCGGCGAGCGGGGTGCGCGGGTCGGGGGCCTGGACCAGGAACACGTCGACGTGGTCGGTGCCGAGGCGCGCGAGCGAGGCGTCGAGGGAGTCGACGAGGGCACCGCGCGAGGCGTCGACCACGGGCCCGCTGCGGGTGCGGCGCACCCCGCCCTTGGTGCACAGCACGACCTCGTCGCGCGCCACCACGGTGCCGACCAGGGAGCCGAGGAGCTCCTCTGCGGCGCCGTCTGCGTAGGAGGCTGCGGTGTCCAGCAGCGTGCCGCCCGCCTCGACGAAGTCCCGCAGCAGCTCTGCCGCCGTGTGCTCATCGGTGTCCCGGGCCCAGGTCAGGGTGCCGAGACCCAGCGCCGAGACCCGCAGACCGGTAGCCCCCAGGGTGCGTTCCTCCATGGCTGTGCAGGCTACGGCACGGGGCACCCGTCACCGGCCGGTAGCGTTGCGCGCCATGACATGGTGGGAAGCGGCCGTCCTCGGCCTGGTCCAGGGACTGACGGAGTTCCTCCCGATCTCCTCGAGCGCGCACCTGCGGATCATCGGCGAGCTGCTGCCCGGCGGGGCCGACCCCGGCGCTGCGTTCACCGCGATCACCCAGATCGGCACCGAGAGCGCGGTGCTGCTCTACTTCCGGCACGACATCGTGCGGATCTGCGTGGCGTGGTGGACGGCGCTGCGTGGCCGTCATGGCACCGCGTGGCGGGCCCGGATGGGCGCGGGCGACCCGGACGCCCGCATGGCCTGGTGGATCGCGCTCGGCTCCGTGCCGATCGTCGTGCTCGGCCTGGCCTTCGAGGACGTCATCACGAGCACGTTCCGCAACCTCTACCTCATCGCCGGGACGCTCGCCGTGTTCGCGGTCGTCCTCGGCGTGGCGGACCGGATCGGGGCCAAGCGCCGCGTCCTGACCGGGCTCACGGCGCGCGACGCCGTCGTGCTCGGGTTCGCGCAGGCGCTCGCCCTGGTGCCCGGGGTGTCGCGGTCCGGCGGGACCATCACGTTCGCCCTGCTGCTGGGCTACACGCGCGAGGCGGCGGCGCGGTACTCGTTCCTGCTCGCCATCCCCGCGGTGCTCGGCTCCGGCCTGCAGCAGCTGGTCACGAGCGTGGGGGACTTCGGCGAGCCGGGGACCCCGAGCCTCGCCGTGACGGCGCTGGCGACGGTCATCGCGTTCGTCGTCGGGTACCTCGTCATCATCGGGTTCCTGCGCCTCGTCTCGACGCAGAGCTACCTGCCGTTCGTCGTGTACCGGATCGGGCTCGCGGCGCTTGTCGTCGTGCTCCTGACCCTCGGCGCGCTCGAGCCGCTCGGTGGTGCGCCGGCCGGCTGAGCCCCGGCGGGGCGCATGCCTACCCGCGCGCGGCTCAGAGCCAGCCGCTGCGGGTGAAGAGTCGGTGCAGCCCGACGCTCACCAGCGCCATGAACGCCAGGGCCGCCGGGTACCCCCACGGCCAGCCGAGCTCCGGCATGTCGTGGAAGTTCATGCCGTACACGCTGGCGATGAGCGTGGGGGCCGCCGCGATCGCCGCCCAGGCCGAGATCCGGCGGACGTCGTCGTTCTGCCGCACCGAGACCAGCGACAGGTGCGCCGCGAGCATGTCCGCCAGCAGGCGGTCGTGCGCCTCGAGCCGGTGGTCCAGGCGGTCGACGGCGACGGTCAGCCGTCGCTGCCACACCTCGCCGGCCTCGTCGTCTGCGGGCACGAGCTCCGGCAGCTCCACGGTGAGCGGGGCCAGCGCCCGGCGGGCCTCGGCGACCTCCCGCTTGAGGGCGTAGATCGGCTCGACCGGGCTGGTCCGGGAGGCCGAGAACACCTCGGCGTCGAGGGCCTCCACCGCGTCGCCGAGCGCGGCCTCGACCTCGGCCGCGCCCGACACCAGGGCGGCCAGGAGGGTCGCCAGGAGCCCGGACGTCAGCGCGTCACCCGTGGGCGGCGCTGCGGCGAGCCGCTCGGCGACCTCGTCGAGGACCTCGGCCGGGCCGGTCTCGACGGTGAGCACCACGCCGTCGAGCGCGAGGCACGTCACCTCGCCCGACAGCACGTCGGCACCCTCCTCGCTGAACGCCACCGTCGGCGTCGCGAGGAACACCCCGCCCGTGAGGTGCTCGACGTGCGGACGACCGCGCCGACCGCTGGGCCCGTGGGTGCCCGCGGTCGCGACGACGTCCGCGGGGAGCCCCAGCTCGCGCGCGGCGGCGAGCAGGTCGTCGTGGTCGGCCGCGCGGACCCAGACGGTGTCGCCGGCGCGCACGTCGAAGGGCGGGCCGTCGGTGCCGGGCTCCGCGGGGTGCCAGCCGTCGGACGTGTGGACCCAGGTGGGCCGGTTCTTCTCCACCTCGACAGTGTGGACCCGCCCGGCGACCACGTGGCCGCGGCTAGGCTGCCTGCGTGCTCACCTGGCCCGCGCCGTCCCTGCCCACCATCCCGGGCCGGGGGTCGGCGGTCCACGTGCGCGACTCCCTGACCGGCTCGCTGGTGCTCGCCTCGCCCGGGCCGGTGGCGACGCTCTACGTGTGCGGCATCACGCCGTACGACGCCACCCACCTGGGGCACGCGGCGACCTACATCGCCTTCGACCTGCTGCACCGCGCGTGGCTCGACGCCGGGCTCGAGGTCAGCTACGCGTCGAACGTCACGGACGTGGACGACCCCCTGCTCGAGCGCGCGGCCCAGACCGGGGTGGACTGGGAGCAGCTGGCCCTCGAGCAGACGGCGCTCTTCGCGCAGGACATGACGGCCCTCGCCGTCCTGCCGCCGCACACCTACCTCGGCGCCGTCGAGACCATCCCGACGGTGGTCTCGACCGTCGAGCGGCTGCTCGCGGGCGGGCAGGCGTACCGGGTGCCCGTGGAGCCCGGTGCCGGCGGCTCGCGGCCCGACCTGGGCGACGTCTACGCCGACGTGTCGGTCGACCCGGCGGTGGGCCACGTCGAGGGCCTGGACCACGACGAGACGGTCGCGCTGTTCGGCGAGCGGGGCGGGGACCCGGACCGTGCGGGCAAGCGTGACCCCCTCGACCCGGCGCTGTGGCGCCGCGAGCGGCCTGGCGAGCCGTCGTGGGACGGCGGCGTGCTGGGCACCGGCCGGCCCGGCTGGCACATCGAGTGCACCGTCATCGCGGAGCAGGCGCTCGGGGCGTCGTTCGACGTCCAGGGCGGCGGTCGCGACCTGTGCTTCCCCCACCACGAGATGAGCGCAGCCCACGCCCGAGCGCTCGGCGCCCCCGGAGCCCGGGCGCACGTCCACACCGGGATGGTGGGGCTCGGCGGGGAGAAGATGAGCAAGTCGCTCGGCAACCTCGTGCTCGTCTCCGTGCTGCGCGAGCAGGGCGTCGACCCGATGGCGATCCGGCTCGCCGTGCTCGCCCACCACTACCGCGAGGACTGGGACTGGACCGACGAGGTGCTCGCCACGGCCCAGCGCCGGCTCGAGCGCTGGCGGTCGGCCGTCTCGGGCAACGGGGGGCCCGACGCCGGCTCGACCGTCGAGGCCATCCGCACCGCGCTCGCGGACGACCTGGACGCGCCGTCGGCGCTGCGGGCCGTCGACACGTGGTGCGACGCGTCGCTCAGCGTGGGCGGCGACGTCATCGGTGCGCCGGGCGTGCTGGCGCGGTCGGTCGACGCACTGCTCGGCGTGCGGGTCTAGCGCCCGCGCGGCCCGCCCAGCAGGAGGGTCAGCCCGCGGAGCCGTCGCGCCGGCGCAGGTACTTCTCGAACTCGCGCGCGATCGCCTCGCCCGAGGCCTCGGGCAGGTCCGCGGTGTCCTTGGCCTCCTCGAGCTGCGCCACGTACTCGGCGATCTCGGAGTCGTCGGCCGCGAGCTCGTCGACGCCGTGCTGCCACGCCTCGGAGTCCTGCGGCAGCTCCCCGAGGGGGACGGGCTCGCCGAGCAGCTCCTCGATCCGGACCAGCAGCGCCATGGCGGCCTTGGGCGACGGCGGGTGCGCGACGTAGTGCGGCACTGCACCCCAGACGGAGACCCCGCGCAGCCCGCGGCCCAGCGCCTCGTGCTGGAGCACGCCGACGATGCCCGTCGGCCCCTCGTACGTGTTCTGGTCGAGGCCGAGCTCGCGCTGCAGCTCCTGGTCGTCGGTGGTCACCGTCACGGGGATGGGCCGCGAGTGCGGCACGTCGGCGAGCAGGGCACCCACGGTGATGACCGTGCGCACCCCGAGCCGCTCGGCGATGTCCAGCAGCTCGGCGCTGAACCGCCGCCAGCGCATCGACGGCTCGATGCCGTGCACGAGGACCACCTGCTCGCCGGTGCCCGGCCGGACGCCCACCGCGACGGACGTCGTCGGCCACGCGATCTCGCGGCGGCCACCCTCGCCGATGGAGACCATCGGCCGGTTGACCTGGAAGTCGTGGTACTCCTCCGGGTCGAGCTCGTCGACCTCCTCGGCGCCCCAGACCTCGTGCAGGTGCGACAGCGCGTGCGTCGCGGCGGAGCCGGCGTCGTTCCAGCCCTCGAACGCGGCGAGCATCACCGGTCCGCGCAGGGGCAGGGCCCCGGGGAGTGCCTCGGTCATGGCCTCAGCGTAGGCCGTGGGGCGGGGCCCGCCCGGGGACCGGCGCGAGACCCGCCGCGGGCGGACCCTGCCGCCCGCCTACGATGGGCCGATGCCCGTCGAGCCCCACGCGACCGTCCTGCGTGCCCCCGCCCCCGCCACGACCGGCCCGTCCGTCCCGCAGCTCCCGGCAGCGGCGCTCTGGGACATGGACGGCACGCTGGTGGACACCGAGCCGTGCTGGATGGCGGCGGAGGAGGGCCTCGTCCGGGAGTTCGGCGGGACGTGGGGCCCCGACGCCGCGCAGTCGATGGTCGGCCTGGCGCTGCTCGACAGCGCCGCCGTGCTCGCGGCCCACGGGGTGGACCTGCCGCTGCCCGAGATCGTCGAGCGGATGCTCGACTCCGTCGTCGACGCGGTCGAGGACGGCCTGGTCTGGCAGCCCGGCGCCCTCGACCTGCTCGCCGCGCTGGGCGCGGCGGGCGTGCCGTGCGCGCTCGTGACGATGTCCTACGGGCGGTTCGCCGATGCCGTGCTGGCGCGGATGCCGGCCGGGGCGTTCGACGTCGTCGTGACGGGCGACCGGGTGACGCTGGGCAAGCCGCACCCGGAGCCCTACCTGCTGGCCGCGGACCTGCTGGGCGTCGACGTCACGCGCTGCGTGGCGATCGAGGACTCGATCCCCGGCGTGGGTTCGGCGCTCGCCTCCGGGGCGCGCACGCTGGCTGTCGAGCACATGGTGGCGCTCGACGACCACCCGGGCATGAGCCGCGCGGACTCGCTGGTCGACGTCGACCTGGCCGTGCTGGCCCGGATCGCCGCGGGCGACGTCCTCGACCTGCGCGCGCCGACGGCCTGACGGCCCGCTGCCGGCGGCGGCCGCACCGACGAGGGTCAGGCCCGAGGCCGGACGCCCGTCGCGGCCTCGACAGCGTCCGGGTCCACCTGCGGCGGCGTGCCGCCGAAGGCAGGGCAGACCGCCTGGTGCGCGCACCAGCCGCACAGCGCGCTCCTGCGCGGCGTCCAGGTGCCCGTGGCCGCGGCGTCCTGGATGCCCGCCCAGATCGACCGGACCCGGCGCTCGGTCGTCTCGAGCTCCGCGGCGTCGGGCACGTGCCGCACGACCGTGCCGTCGCCGAGGTAGACGAGCTGCAGCATCGCGGGGATGCGGCCGCGCAGGCGGGCGAGCACGAGGGCGTAGAAGCGCATCTGGAAGAGGGCCGAGCCCTCGTAGCCGGCCTTGGGCGAGCGGCCGGTCTTGTAGTCGACGACGCGCAGGGCGCCGTCCGGCGCGACGTCGAGCCGGTCGACGATGCCGCGCAGCTCGGGACCGTCGTCGAGCGACATCCGCACCGCGAGCTCGCGCTCGGCCGGCTGGAGGCGGTTGGGGTCCTCGAGGGTGAACCACGTCGCGAGCAGCGTCCGGGCAGGTCCGTACCAGCCCTCGAGGTCCTCGGGGTCCGTCAGCACCTCGAGGTAGCGCGGGGAGGCGGTGACGAGGCCCTGCCACGTCGGGTCGAGCAGGCCGTGCGCTGCTTCGAGGGTCCTGGCCCCGGCGGGGAGGTCGAACAGCCGCTCGAGCACGGCGTGCACGAGCGTGCCGCGCACCGCAGCGGGCGACGGCGGCTCGGGCAGGCGGTCGATGACGCGCAGGCGGAAGAGGAGCGGGCACTGCAGGTAGTCGTTGGCCCGGGAGGGGGACAGGCCCGGCGTGCGCCGGCGCGGCTGCTCCGAGGCCTCGCCGGTGTCCGCGCCGACCGATGGCCCGCCGATCGATGGCGCGGCGACCGAGGACCCGCCGGTGTCGCCCACGACCTCGGGCTCGGCGGCAGGGCCGCTCGGGTCGGTCACGGCTGGGCTGGCGTTCGGCTCGGTGGGCACGGCGCCAGGGTACGGCCGTGCCCCGACATGGTCCGGCCGGCACCGTAGGGTGACCGGGTGGCGAGCACAGGCGGCAGGCAGGGTCGCACCGGCGGGTGGGTGATCGGTCGCGCCGCCGGGGCACCGGTGGTGCTCTCGCCCGGTTGGCTGGTCGCCGCCGCGGTCTTCACCGTCGTGCTCGTTCCGCTGGGGCGGGCCGTCGCGCCGCAGTCCGGCACCGTCGGCGCGTACCTGCTCGCCGCCGCGGCGGCGCTGCTGCTCTTCGGCTCGACGTTCCTGCACGAGCTCGCGCACGCCCTCGTCGCGCGGCGTCGCGGGATCGAGGTGCACCAGATCGCGCTCACCCTGCTCGGCGGGCACACGGAGATGGGGGCCGCGGCGTCGACGCCGGGCAGCTCCGCGCTCGTCGCCGTGGCCGGACCCGTCACCAACCTCGTGCTCGCCGGCGTCGCGGCGCTGGTCTGGCAGGTCGCCCCGGCGGGCGGGATCGTCGCTGCGCTGGCTCTGGCGGCCGCGGCGGCCAACCTCGTCGTCGGTGTGCTCAACCTGCTGCCCGGCCTGCCGCTGGACGGCGGTCGCGTGCTCGAGGCCGGCATCTGGGCCGCCTCCGGTCGCCGGTCCACCGGGACGACCGTCGGCGGTTGGGTCGGGCGGGCCATCGCCCTCGGGGTGCTCGCCTGGACCCTCCTGCCCCAGCTCGGCCGCCCGGGCGGCCCGGACCTCACGCAGGTGGTCTGGGGTGCGCTCATCGGGGCGTTCCTCTGGTCCGGCGCCTCGGGTTCGCTGCGGACGGCGCGTGCGGAGCGGGCCGTCGAGGCGCTGGACCTGCGCGCGCTGACGACGCCGGCGGTGGCCGTCCCGGCACGCGACCGCGTGGCGACCCTCGACGTGCTGGGCGTCCCGTGCCCGCCGGTCGTCCTGCTCGGCGAGCACGGCGAGCCCGTCGCGTACGTCGACCCGATCGCCGCGCAGGCCGTCCCCTCGGCGCACCGCGCCGGGACGCCGCTGGCCGCCGTCGCGGTGCCCCTGCCGGCCGGCTGCACGGTCCCCGGCCACCTCGCCGGCGCCGAGGCGGTGCGCGCCGTCGCCGAGGTGGCCGCCCGGACGCCCGTGATGGTCGTCCTCGACACCGGCGGCCAGGTGCTCGGCCTGCTGCGCGCGGTCGACGTCATCGGCGCCCTGCGCCCGCGTCGCTAGCGGCGCCCCCGTGCCCCCGTGCCCCCGGAGCCTCCGGAGCGCCCGGAGCCCCCGGAGCCCCCGGTGGCGGCGCAGGCGGCCCGCGGGCGCCGGTACGGTGCAGGCATGAGCACCCCGGACCCCCGTCCCGCCTGCCGCGTCGAGGAGCTGGTCGAGGTGACCGACGACGCGCTGGCCGCCGTCGGGGCCCTGGTGTCGCAGCTGTCCCGTTCCGCCCCGGCGCCCACGCGCGAGGAGCTCACGCAGATCGTGGCGTCGCCCGCCACGCACCTGCTCCTCGCCCGGGACGCCGACGGTGCGGTGCTCGGGTCGCTGACCCTCGTGCTGTTCCGCATCCCCACCGGCATGCGCGCGTGGGTCGAGGACGTCGTCGTCGATGCCGGGGCGCGCGGGCACGGCGTGGGGCAGCAGCTCACCCGCGAGGCCGTGCGGCTCGCAGGGCTGGCCGGCGCCCGGACCGTCGACCTCACGTCCCGGCCCGCACGGGTCGAGGCCAACCGGCTCTACCAGCGCGTGGGCTTCGTGCTGCGGGAGACCAACGTCTACCGCTGGAGCGAGCCGCCGTCGTGAGCCCCCGCCGTGGCGCACCGGGCCTCGCCCGCCCGCACCGCACCTAGACTCGACCGCCGTGAGCACCCCCGAGAACGCCGCGACCACCACGCCGGACCCGTCGGCCCCGCCGCCAGGGGCGCCGGCGGACCAGGCCACGGGCGCGGCCGCCCGGCGCGGCCCGCTGCGCGCGGGGGACCGGGTGCAGCTCACCGACCCGCGCGGCCGCCTGCACACCATCACGCTCGCACCCGGCGCGACGTTCCACACGCACCAGGGCTACTTCCGCCACGAGGACCTCATCGGCGCCCCCGAGGGTTCCGTGGTCACCTCGACGGGTCAGATCGCCTACCTGGCCCTGCGTCCGCTGCTCGCCGACTACACGCTCTCCATGCCGCGGGGTGCTGCGGTCGTCTACCCCAAGGACGCCGGTCAGATCGTCACCATGGGCGACATCTACCCCGGTGCGCGGGTGGTCGAGGCGGGTGTGGGCTCCGGCGCGCTCACCATGTCGCTGCTGCGCGCCGTGGGCGACCGCGGCGCGCTGCACTCCATCGAGCGGCGGGAGGACTTCGCGGCGATCGCGCGTGCCAACGTCGAGGGCTTCTTCGCCGGCCCGCACCCGGCCTGGCGGCTCTCCGTCGGGGACCTGTCCGACGTGCTGCCCACGGTCGCGCAGCCGGCGACCGTCGATCGCGTGGTGCTGGACATGCTCGCGCCGTGGGAGAACCTCGACGCCGTCGCCGACGCGCTCGCCCCGGGCGGCGTCCTCCTCGCCTACGTCGCCACCACCACCCAGCTGTCCCGGCTCGCCGAGGGCCTGCGCGACGACGGCCGGTTCACCGAGCCGGCGGCGTGGGAGTCCATGGTGCGCGGCTGGCACCTCGAGGGCCTGGCCGTGCGCCCGGAGCACCGGATGATCGGGCACACGGGGTTCCTCATCACCACGCGCCGGATGGCGGACGGGGTCGCCGTGCCCGTGCGTCGGCGCCGTCCGTCGAAGGGCTACACGCCCGAGGACGCCTGGTCCCCGGACGACCTCGGTGAGCGAGCCGTCTCGGACAAGAAGGTCCGCAAGGTCCGCCGGGACCTCGGCGCGCAGGGCGACCCCGGGCTCCCGGCCGGCGAGGTGCCCGAGTCGCAGGTCTGAGGGATCCTCTGGCCGGCCGACGTGACCGGCTCGCGGGGCGGACGCGACCGGCACGGCTTGACGCGTGCGCTTAGGGTCGTGGTGAGACCTGGGGAGGCACCATGAGCCAGCCGGAGCACGACGGCGCCGCACCCGCGGGCGACGCCGCGCGGCGTGCCGCGCAGGACAGCCGCAGCGCGGCCCTGCTCGCCGTGAAGAACGAGCGTCTGGCCGACGCCCTGCGCCAGGCGCGGGACCGGATCGTCGAGCTGCAGCGCCAGCTCGAGGAGCTCGGCAAGCCGCCCGGCACGTTCGCCACCTTCCTCGCGGCCCGCACCGACGGCTCCGTCGAGATCATCGCCGCCGGCCGCAAGATGCACGTCATGGCCTCGTCCGCGGTCGACGTCGACGCGCTGCGCCCCGGCCAGGAGGTCAAGCTCAACGAGACGCTCACCGTCGTCGAGGCGGGTGCCTACGAGACCGTCGGGGAGATCGTCACCGTCAAGGAGATGCTCGGCCCCGACCGGGCGCTGGTGGTGGGACGTGCCGACGAGGAGCGCGTCGTGCGCCTCGCGGGCCCCCTCGTGGACGGGCCGGTACGCGTGGGCGACGCGCTGACGGTCGAGACCCGCTCGGGCTTCGTCTTCGAGCGGATCCCGCGCTCGGAGGTCGAGGAGCTGGTCCTCGAGGAGGTCCCGGACATCGACTACGCCGACATCGGCGGGCTGGGACCCCAGATCGAGCAGATCCGTGACGCCGTCGAGCTGCCGTTCCTGCATCCAGAGCTGTTCCGCGAGCACGGGCTGCGCGCCCCCAAGGGCGTGCTGCTCTACGGCCCGCCCGGCTGCGGCAAGACCCTCATCGCCAAGGCCGTCGCCCGCTCGCTCGCCGAGACGCGGGGGATGGGTGCCGACGGCAAGCCCGGCACCAGCTACTTCCTCAACGTCAAGGGCCCGGAGCTGCTCAACAAGTACGTCGGCGAGACCGAGCGGCACATCCGGCTGATCTTCGCCAGGGCGCGCGAGAAGGCGAGCACCGGCTCGCCCGTCGTCGTCTTCTTCGACGAGATGGAGTCGCTGTTCCGCACGCGCGGCACGGGCATCTCGAGCGACGTCGAGACCACGATCGTGCCCCAGCTGCTCAGCGAGATCGACGGGGTCGAGCGGCTCGACAACGTCATCGTCATCGGCGCGTCGAACCGGGAGGACATGATCGACCCGGCGATCCTGCGACCCGGCCGGCTGGACGTGAAGATCAAGATCGAGCGGCCCGACGCCGAGGCGGCGCGCGAGATCTTCGCCAAGTACCTCACCGCGGACCTGCCGCTGCACGCGGAGGACCTCGCGGAGCACGGCGGGGACACCGCCGCGACCGTCGAGGCGATGATCACCCGGACCGTCGAGCAGATGTACGCCGAGTCGGCGGAGAACCAGTTCCTCGAGGTCACCTACGCCTCGGGGGACAAGGAGATCCTCTTCTTCAAGGACTTCTCGTCCGGCGCCATGATCCAGAACGTCGTCGACCGTGCGAAGAAGGCCGCGATCAAGCAGCTGCTGGCCACGGGTCAGCGGGGCATCCGGGTGGAGCACCTGCTCGCGGCCTGCGCGGCGGAGTTCAAGGAG
>Ga0073904_10004098_pt1 | contig 10896 bp, 5 predicted proteins | sample KloWWTrecipitate_FD_66668 | JGI IMG/M metagenome (GOLD analysis project Ga0073904, IMG submission 66668) | Active sludge microbial communities from Klosterneuburg, Austria, studying microevolution and ecology of nitrifiers - Klosterneuburg... | ecosystem: Engineered > WWTP > Aerobic digester >... | reverse complement strand
GCCGAAGGAGAGCATGGCGGAGCTCGGCTCGGCGAAGGTCGAGGGGACGCCGACGGAGATGTTCCTCAGCGGGCAGACCCTGGTTGTGTACTCCCAGGTCAACGGCGCGAAGCTGTTTCAGGCCGCCGGCGTGCCGATGCGTGAGACCTACAACGACTGGGGCGGCTCGTACGGCGGCGGCGTCGACGTCGCGGGCGGCGCACCCGAGCCCTCCACGGCGCCCCCGCGCCCCGGCGGTGGCGGCGCGCCCGAGCCGTACTACCCCCTCACCAAGATCACCGTGTTCAACGTCGTGAACAACGTGCCCCAGGTGGCCCGCGAGCTCTTCTTCGAGGGCCACTACGAGGACTCCCGCCGCGTGGGCAGCCACGTGCGCACCGTGCTGAACGGCGGCGCTCACGGACCGAAGCTGAAGTACGGCGTGGAGCTCGCGCCCGGCGAGTCGTATCCCACCGACGCGAACGGCATGATCGCCAAGCTCGAGGCGCTCCGCGCGGCCAACATCGCGATCCTCGACGCCAGCACCGTCGCCGACTGGCTGCCCGTCGCGTTCGAGCGCAACGGCACGAGCGTGACCGCCGCCTCGCCCCGCTGCGAAGACTACTACGTGCCCACCACCGGCTCGACGACCTTCGGCCTCACGCAGGTCGAGTCGCTCGACCTCGCGGCGCCCACCGCCCCCATCAAGAGCGCGGCCGTGACGGGCATGACCAAGGTGGTCTACGGCAACGGCGGGAGCCTGGTGCTCGCGCAGCAGGCCTACGTCGATCTCCCCTGGCTCGACATCTACGCCTCGTGGCAGGCGCAGTCGGGGTCGAGCGGGTCGGGCGGCGGCGGAGTCTCCACGCCCCCGTCGGTCGGCAGCGCCGAGCCAGCTCCCGCCCCGGACACCCCGGTCCCCCCGCGCCCTTCCGTCCCCGGTCAGGTCGGCCTGAAGGAGTCGCCCGCCGCGCCGACGGCCGCGCCGCTCCCCACGCGCTTCGCCACGGACCGCACCCACCTCCACAAGTTCTCGTTCGCGAGCGATCCGACCTTCCCGCTCTACGTGGGGTCGGGCTCGGTGACCGGATCGGTCGACGACCAGTATTCGCTCGACGAGTACCAGGGCAACCTTCGGGTCGCCACGACCGACCACTTCCTCTACCTCCGCAGGGCCACGAACGAGGCCGAGCGCCTCGCGCAGCCGGAGACCGAGAACCACGTGCGCGTGCTCGGCGCGCCCACGTCGGGCGGGCGCCTCCCGCGGCTCGGCGACACGGGCAAGCTCGCCCCCGGTGAGCGCATCTACTCGGTGCGCTTCATGGAGTCGAAGGGCTACGTCGTCACCTTCCGCCAGGTCGATCCGCTCTTCTCCCTCGACCTCTCCGTGCCCACGAACCCCCGCGTCACGGGCGAGCTGAAGATCCCCGGCTTCAGCGAGTTCATGGTGCCGATGGACCAGAACCACCTGCTCACGATCGGTCGCGACGCGACGCCCCAAGGCCGCGTGCAGGGCCTCGCCCTCCAGATCTTCGACGTGACGAACCCTGCGCGCCCCACGCAGTCGCACAAGTTCTCCTACTCGGCGAGCGAGTACGGTCACTCCGAGGCGCTCTACGACCCGAAGGCGTTCACCTACTTCAAGGAGCGCGGGCTCCTCGCCTTCCCGTACATGTCCTCGGGTGGCTCCGGCGGCATGCGCAGCTCTCTCGAGATCTTCCGGGTGAGCGTGGGCTCGGGCTTCTCGAAGGCCGGCAGCCTCGACCACACGTCCCTGGTGAGCTCGAACCCCGGCGGCTACGGCTGCGGCTACTACGGCCCGAGCGTGCGACGCGGCGTGTTCCTCGAGGACGTGGCCTACTCGATAAGCTACGGGGGCATCATCGCGAGCAAGGTCGATCAGCTCGCGAGCCCGCCCCAAGTGCTCCGCCTCGGGGCGCCCGTGGTCCCCGGCGGGGGCTACTGCGGCGGCGCCGAGACGGGCGGTGGCGCGGTGCCCCCCTCGCCCGGCGGCGTGCCGGTCCCGGATCCCAACTGACCGGGCCTCGACAGCCTGACATTGTCTGACCGCCCGAGGGCGCTCCCCATCGCGACCGCGATGTGTGTGGGCGCCCTCGGCGCGTTCCGGGGCCGCGTCCACGCGCGACAGCGCTCCCGGCCCTCCCGCGCCGCCCGCTCGCGGAGCTGCGCGGGCACTTTGGATTCTCGTATGGCACCTACCTCGGCGCCACCTACGCCGACATGTTCCCAGGGCGCACGGGCCGCGTCGTGCTCGACTCGGCGATGGCCCCGACCAACGACTACGTGAAGCTCGGCCACCCCCTCGCGGGCGCGAAGCTCGGCGAGAGCTCGTTCGCCCTGTCGCGGCTGTCGTTCGCGGAGCTCTGTGGCGCCGACCTGACCTCCGCCGACTTCTCCGGAGCGCGCTTGCCGCAGGCTCGCCTCGGCGTGGGCCCGGTGCCCTCATGCGCACCGACGTTCGGCGTCGACGCGACCTCGACCAACTCCCATACCGTGTGTCCTTCCGGGCTGCGTGGCCCGTGCACGCCGAGCGCGTGGGCCCGGGAGGCCCTCCCCTCGGTGTGCTGCGATCCGCGCCTAGGCGTCTGCGGCCCCGACTCGCCGACCAGCGCCGCCTGCACGCAGTCGTGCCAGTGCGAGTCGGCCAGCTGCGTCGCCGGCGCGTGCGAGGCCCGATGAGGCGCTCACGCACGCCGACCCTCGGCCGCCGCGATCTCCTGAAGGCGCTCGCAGCCGTGGGAGCCCTCGGCTCCAGCGCGGGGGGCGCACTCGCCGGTTGTGACGACTCCACTCCGCCCCAAGCTTCGGTATCCCCGCGCGAGGTGCGGCGTCGCGAGAAGACGCTCCACTTTCACCTCGGAGGGCTAGGCATTCGCGAGAGCGCGCTCGCCGCGTACATGCGTCCGCGCCTCCAGCTCCGCGTGGGCGGAGAGACCTATGCACTCACCGCCCACACCCCGGAGACGTTGCGGGCTCGAGAGTCGCTGCACATCGACGGAGTCGCGCCGTCTCACTTCGCCGAGAACGTGTCGCTGTCCATTCAGGGAGTGCAGAGCTACCACCTCACGTTCGCAGGCCATCACGGCCCGCCCGCCCCGATCTTGCACGGCATCCACATCCCGTCGCTCGACGACCGCGCGCTCCTCGCCGCGCCCGCCACCAGCGTTCCCGACGAAGACCCCGCGCACCTCGTCAGCTACGTCGACTGCGCGGTCTGGTGCGTATTTCATCATCCCAGCATCATGGCCCTCGACGCGGCGGTCGCCACGGCCGTCATCGACCACATCAAGCGATGCGACAGCTTCGACGCGCTCCGCAAGAAGGTCGAAGACCTCGCCTACATCTCGACTCCGGAGGACGTCGAGAAGGGCTATGCCGGCTGGGCCGAAGCTTCGTACGTGCGCGACGCGACGGGCGCGCCCGTGCCGCTCTACGATCAGGTCCGACGCACGAGCGCCGATGGCTCCCCTACGTTCGAGAGCGTACTGCGCTCCCCGGCGGCGTACGAGTACAGCTGGCAACCGGATCCGAGCATCAAGCCCACGATTGACCTCGTCGTCACGCAGACCTTGGAGCGCCTGCACAACGACGCATCGATGGAGGCGGTGGGCAAGTACACGACCCTCGAAGGGACGGACGCGTATCAGGCACCTTCCGCGCTGCGAGGGGCGCTCGGCGCCTCCAAGGCCGATGTCCTCTTGGTGGACGAGAACGTGTCACGCGGGGGGCGACGCCTCAACATCCTCAAGGTGGAGGAGCGCGAGGTCGAGCTCAAGGTCACCAATCACCTCGCCATCGGCGTCTGCGTTGGGGCTTCGTATTTCGACGATGACGGCGCGCTCACCTCCACGGCCTTCCTGGGCTACGTGCCCGCCACGTCGTACCCGTCCGTAACGAAGGCCTTCACGAGCGCTTCGAGTGAGGAATACAAACTCCCACTCAAGGACTCGGCCTATGCCGAGCTATGGACCGTCGCGGGGACCCTCCGCGCGGGGGACGGGCAGGTTCGCGCTCCGGCCGGCAGCACCGCGCTCGACAACTACGACGTCGCGCGGAACGTCGCCATCATTCTCGAGATCGTGCTGGATGCGCTCCTCCCGACCTGGTCTTTGATGGCGGGCACCGGCGGAGGCGAGGCGGCCCACACGCTCAGCCACACGTTCTTCGAGGCCCTCACGGAGGAGCGCTACGGCCTCGTGATCGAGCTCATCAAGGCCGCGTGCGGCGCGAGGTTGGGGAAGGACAAAGCGTTCGACCACCGTGAGCGAGTGGTACCCGCAGAGGGGAGCGCCCTGATGCCAAGGCCACCTCGAGGGCGGGCGCTCGTGCCCCGCTTCGCCCGAGAGCGCAGGGCATGCAGCGAGCGCGCGCCTCTCACGGGAGTGCTCGGGCTCGCGCTCGCGCTCGCGCCCGCGCCCGCTGGCTGCGGGTCGACCCCGGCGGCCGAGCCGTCGTGCAGCGCGAGCGCGGCCGCCCATTACGCGGAGCTGCGCGCTTCGAGTCGCCCGCTCTGCGACCATCAGCACCTCGTCGCCGCGCTCACGCCGCGGGCCGCGAGCGAGGCGGGGGTCGGTACGTTGCGCCTCCCGATTCGAGTGACGCGCGAGGAGTCGCGCGCCTACTGCTTCCGCGACGACAACGGGGAGCCCCACTCGGCGACGCTCATGCGCCAGGACCTGACCCCGGTGGTCTCCTTCTCTGCGGGCGGCCCCTGCATCGACGCCCGGCTGCCGGTAGGCACCTACGTGCTCGACGTCCGTCACGCGCTCGCGCGAGCCGGCGGCCAGGACGCGACGCCGGACGTCATCCACACCCAGCTCGTCGCCGGCGGCCCCGATCGAAGAGAGTTTCGGGTCAGCTCCAACGAGTGCGAGGGATGCCAGCTCACCTCCGGGGACGCGTGGCCCCAGCTCGCCCCGGGTCGCTACGGCTACATTGGCAAATACAAGGGCGCCACGCTGGGTGGCACATGTGGCGTGAACGGCACCGGGAAGGACGAGTGTGTCCTCCAGGGGGACTTCACTCGGGCCTCCGTCGAGGGGTACGTCGCTTATGGCCTCACGGCGTCGGCCCGGGCGCGCCCCGGGAGTTTCGTATCAGCACGAACGAGTGCGCGGGCTGCGACCTCGGGGCGGGCGCCAACTGGCCCCTCTTGAAGGTACCCACCGGCCCCGAGAGCCCGAGCTTCGTCTACGGCTACATGGGCGACTATCGAAACGCCACGCTGGGTGGGACATGCACCCGCTCGAGCTCCGATCCTGACAGCCCGTTCGGCGGGCTCGCCGGGCACGAGTGCCGCCTCGAAGGGTCGCTCGGAGGCGCCACGCTCCGCGCCGCGACGAAGGAGCCCCTGGCCCTCAGCGGCGATTTTGTGGGCGCGAGCCTCTCCTCGCTCGCCGTCTCTTTCGCGGAGGATTACAGCCGCGGCGAGGTCACCCTGGAGGGTGACTTCCGCGGCGTGAAGGGCGTCCCTTCCGTCGCGCGGTCGTTCGTCCTCGATCTCCGCGCTCGCCCGCGCATGTCGAGCCCCGACCTCGTGGAGGGCTTGCGCTCGCAGGGCGTCGCGAAGTCGGTGGGGCGCGCGGTGTTGGCCGAGGGCGCCAAGACCGGCTCGCAGTACGTCCACGCGGATCTCCGCCTCGATCTCGCTGTCTTCGAGCTCGACGATCGCGTCTTCGCGGTGGATCCGGTCACGAACGTCGTCGACCTCTCGGCTTTCACGTGTCGTCGCTGCGCACTCCTGAACGGTCCCCTCCACGCGAAGGGCGCGCCGGTCGTGCTCTCTCGGCCCGATCTCACCGATTCGGCGCTCTCCGGGGGCACGTTCGACGTCGCTTCGCTGCTCGCCTCGGTCACCCCGCCCCTCAGGTTCTCCGACCTGACCCTTCGCTTCTGGCCGAGCCGCGACGGCGCGGACGTCGGGTCGGGATTCTCGGGCGCCACGTTCGAGAACGTCTCGTTCACTTCCGTCGACACGCAAGCCTTCGCGACGCAGTACGGGGTCTTCGACCGCGCGACCCTACGAGAATGCAGCTTCAAGAACATCTCGTTCCCCAGGTCGACATGGCGAGGGGCGACCGTCGCGCGCGTCGCGTTCCTTGCGGTGAACGTCGACGAGAGCGACTGGGAGGGCGCTCAGGTGGACGCGACGATCGAGGCGTTCTCGGCGAGAGACGCCAAGCTACGCGGGCTGCGCAGCCTCTCGCTCGTCGGTCGCGGAAGTCAGCTCGATCGCGCCGCGATCAGCGTGGTCTCGGGCGCCCCCCAGACACGCATCGCCCTCCAGCAATCCTCACTGCAGGGGCTGGCTCTGAGTGGCATTCAGGTTCGGCTGGACCTCGCCTCGTGCGGAGCCGCGGGCGCGAGGCTGAGCGAAGTGTACGCGGACGGCTCGGCGCTCACCGACGTTGACCTCACGGGCGCGACGATCTCGAACACCCACCTCCGGAACGGCAACCTGTCGGCGTCGCTCTTCACACGTAGCGACCTCCGCGCGGTCCACCTCGAGGGGAGCGAGATCGAGTACGCGAGCTTCGCCTCCGCCACGGCGGCGTCCCTCTATCTCGACGACACGAAGCTCGACGGGACGGTGTTCTGCGGCATGTCTCGGAGCGACCTCGTCCCGATTCCGCTCCCCCGCGCGGATCTGAGCGGCGCCATCTTTCGCGCGGACGCCAAGAAGTACCTCACGTGCGACGACGCCACGTCGGTCTTCCAGACCGGCAACGCGACGGTCTGTCCGGACGGCCGCTTCGGTCCGTGCAGCGGCGCGGCGTGGGTCGCGCCGCCTTCCCCCGCGGAGTGCTGCGTGCCTGTCCCCGGTCAGCCGCCCTGCCCGCGGCGGCTCGTCGGCGGCAGGCCCTGCGACGACGACTGCCAGTGCTTGTCTGGGGTGTGCTCGCTGGGCCTTTGCGCCTCGCCTGGCTGATCCGCGCGCCGTCGCACGGCGGCTGTCAGCGCGGTCCACAGGCTGCGGCGGCGAACGCCACGCCGCCGAAGAGACGTCTCGAACGACTCACTGGCAGCGTCGGAACGGGAGGCCCTCGACGTCGGGGGCGCCCCCGGCCACGCACGACGAGCCCGTGGGACACACGCCGTCGGCGGTGCAGTCGCGCGAGCACTTGCCCTGCGCGCAGTAGCCGAAGGCGCAGTCGCCGTCGCGCGTGCAGGCGCTCCGCACCTCGCCTGCGCCCTGGGCCGGCAAGCAGAGGCCGATGCGCTGGCCGAGCACGCTGCCCACGCTGGTGCAGGCGTAGCCGTGGGCGCAGCCGCCCGCGGCGCGGCACGAGTCGACGCACGAGTCGCCCACCACGCCCGGCACGCTCACCGCGCTCGGGCACGCCACGAACGGCGCCGCGGGGATCGTGAAGCGGTCGAAGTCGATGTGCTGCGTGTCGTTGCAGAGGTTCACGACGGCGTTGTTCACGTCGCACGCGTACTCGGCGCGGCTGCCCTGCGGCAGCGGGCCCTTCACGTCGCCCGGCCGACGGCAGCTCCCGCCCGCGCAGGTCCAGGGGGCGAGGGGCAGCGCGCGTTGTGGGCAGTCGGCCGCGCTCACGCACCCGAACGTGCAGCCCGACGCGAGGATGCTCTGATCGCACTGCGCGCCCGTGCACACGGCGCCGCCGCCGCAGTACTCCTCCGCGCGGACGCACACGCGCTTTCCGCCCACGGTGCCGCAGCCGTAGCCGTTCGGGCAGCCCGCGCCGGAGCCGCACTCGATCGTGCAGTACCCCGGGCTCACGCAGCCCCAGTTGCACGCCGCCGGCGCCGCGACGTCGCACGGGCGGCCAACGTCGCTCGCCGCGCAGTAGGTGTCGGGGCCGAGGGTCATGCACCGCGTGCCGCTCATGCACTGCGCGGTGGTCGCGCACGACGGCGAACAGCGCGCCGGGCCGCCGCGGGTGAGCGGCCGACACAAGAGCCCTGACGCGCACTCCGCGTCGCTCGCGCAGAGGTCGAGGCGCGCCTTTGTCCCGCCGCCGTCGGGGCGGCTCGCGTCGCTCGCGTCGGGCACCACGGCCCCGTCCGCCGCGTCGGCGACGACGGGCGCGTCCGACGTGGCGTCGACGCCGCCCTCGCCGACCGCGCCGTCCCCGGGCGCGCCGCCGTCAGCGGGAACACATTTCCCTACCACGCCGCACACAAAGCCTGGATCGCAGTCGAGGCCGTCGAAGCAGTCGCGCTTGCACACGCCCGCGGCGCAGTAGAAGCCCGCGGCGCAGTCGCTGTTGAACTCGCAGGGGGCGGCCTGCGCGCAGCTGCTCGCCGCACCCGCGAGGGCGAGGCCAAGGCCGAGGGCGGCGAGGGCAGCGAGGGAGGACCGGGCAGCGGCGCGGCGGGACATGCCCCTGAAGTGTACCCAACTCGGGGGACAGCGGATGCAGGCTCATGCAGGGTCGCCCCCGAGTGACTCGCGTGAGCTGCTAAGGTGCCCGTGTGCTCTGGACGCTCTGCGCCGTCGCCTCCGCGCTCCTCGGCGCGAGGCTGTGGAGCCGACGAAGGCTCGCGAGGACGGCCTCGTGGCGGCTGGAAGCGCTCGTGTTCGCGCTGCTGATCGTGGCGTGCGGGGTGTTCGCGCCTTCGGTCATGTTGCTGAAAAAGTTCGTCGCGAAGCTCGTCATGCCCGCGGGTCTCGTCGCGTGCGGGCTCACCCTCGTGGCCGTGCGCAGCTGGCGTCGCGGTCGCTGGCGGGAGCGAGCGCTGTCCTTGACGGTGCTGCTCGCCTACGTCGCCCTCTCCAACGAGTGGCTCGCGAGCGCCCTCACCGTGCGGCTCGAGCGCGACTACGCAGCCATCGACCCGTTCGACTCGGGCACGTTCGACGCGATCGTCGTGCTCGGCGGCGGCACGGGCCTCACGCCGCGAGGCGGCCCCGAGCTCGGCAGCGCGGGCGACCGGGTGGCGCTCGGGGCGGAGCTCTACCGCGCGGGCGTCACCCGGACGCTCGTGACCTCGGGCGCCTCGATCGCGGGGCTCGACGTGGCTCGCGATCTCAGCTGGGAGACCGAGACCGTGTGGCGAAGGCTCGGCGTGCCGCAGGAGGCGATCGTACGCGTCGAGGGCCCACGGAACACCGCCGAGGAAGCGGAGGCCTACCGTGCGCTCATCACAGCGCGAGGGTGGCGCCGCGTGGGGCTCGTCACCTCGGGCACGCACATGCGCCGCGCGCTCCTGCAGACGCGCCAGCGAGGGCTCACTCTCCTGCCGCTCCCGGCCGATCTGCGCGGCCGCACCCCGCAGCTCTCGGCGCCCGCGATGGTGCCCGACGCGCAGGCGTTCCTCACGATGCAGCAGGGGCTCTGGGAGGTGCTCGGGGGCGCGCTGGTGCGGTAGAGCGAGAGGCGAGTCGTCACGCGGTGGTCGGCAAGGACGACGCGCCGCCGCCTCTCGGCTCAGGGAGCGCCGCGCGGACACGCGGCCGCGTAGCCGCGGAGGAAGCTGCCCCACAGCGCGACCGCCGGGGCGTCGAGGGGGCGGGCCTGCACCACGTCGAGCCGCGAGCGGAGCGCCTCCATGGGCGCGGCGCCGGTGCGCACGACGCCGGGCGCGAGGACGTGGAACGGGTGCGCGTGGGCGTCGATGCCAAACACCGCGCCCTCCCCTGTCGGCGAGCGAAAGTGCGGGCTCGTCGCCTGACCGCCCAGGGTGTGCCACCGGCGCGCCGGCGGGAGGTTCTTCATGGGCTCGCTGTCGCCGACGAGCGCGAGCACGAGCGACGGCAGGTCGGAGTTCGACACCGGGAGTCTTCTCGCGAGCTCCCGGAAGCGCGCCCACGCGGGCTCGAAGGCGACGGGGTCCGCGGCACGCCGCAGCGCCTCCGGGAGCCACACGACGAGCGGGACCCGGGTGAGGGCGTCGACGCGCGGTGCGTCGGTCCAAGGCGCCCATACGTGGGTCGTGTGATCGGCCGCGAACACGACGAGGGTGCGCGACGCATCGACGCTCGCCTCGACCCCCGCGACGAACCGACCGAGCGCGTCGTCGGCGTACGCGAGCGTGTGCAGGCGCGCGCAGTTCTCGCCCCCGAGCCCGCGCGCGTCGCACACCGCGCGGGCCGCGGCCTCTACGGGCGCGGGGGCGTCGGCGGGGATCGTGTACGGGTTGTGGTGCGAGAGGGTGAGGACGAAGTTGTATTGTGCACGCGCTTCGCGCCCGGCCGCGTCGAGCGCGGCGGCGTACACCGGGCCGTCGGTCACTCCGCCCCACACGCCGCGCGGGGCGCCGCTCGGGAAGTCTCGCCGCTCGTGTGCGCGCAGGCCTCGGCCGCGCAGGAAGGTGCCCATGTCGTCGAACACGAGCTCGTGCCCGTAGAAGACCCGCCCGACGAAGCCCGCGTCGCCGAGCACCTCGGGGAGGCACCGGAGCGGCAGCGCCCCGAGATCGCGCCCGAGCGCGAGGTGGAACGGCAGCGCCCCAACCCCGCACACCACGGCCGACAGGGCCTGCGCGGTGCGCACCCCGCTCTGGTGCGCGCTGGAGAAGCTCGCGGAGCTCGCCGTGTCGGGCCGCGTGGCCTGCGTGAGGAAGGGAGTGAGCGAGGCGGGCGCGTCCTCCGAGAGGCCGTGCACGTCGTCGGCGCGCACGCTCTCGAGGGACACGTGGTGGACGATCGGGGCGACGGCCCTGGCGCGAAATAGCGCGCGCGAGAGCCCGCGCGCGGCGTCGAGCAGCTCGGTGCCGTCTTCTGCGAGTGGACGCGCGAGCGGGTGCTGCATGCAGTCTGCATGCGTCTCGGCGAGGGCGAGGCGCGCGCCAGCCGCCGGGGGTAGGCCCATGTGCGCGGCGCCGAGCGCGAGCGCGTCGGGCGAGACCGGCGCGGCGACGAGGAGCTTTCTCACGGCGCCGGGCGAGCCGTCGTAGTCGCCCGCGACGAAGAGGCGCACCATCAAAGTG
>Ga0073904_10004097_pt1 | contig 10898 bp, 15 predicted proteins | sample KloWWTrecipitate_FD_66668 | JGI IMG/M metagenome (GOLD analysis project Ga0073904, IMG submission 66668) | Active sludge microbial communities from Klosterneuburg, Austria, studying microevolution and ecology of nitrifiers - Klosterneuburg... | ecosystem: Engineered > WWTP > Aerobic digester >... | reverse complement strand
CGGTCGCCTTGTGTGACGCAGAAGCAGAGGCCCGCGTCGAATTCGGGGTCGTGGCGGGTGGCGGCCCACCAGGTGTCGAAGGCTTCGGGGACGGTGCCGTAGCCGGTGCGGTAGCATTCGAGGAGCAGGGCGTGGGCGGCGGGGGCCAGCGCGGTGCTGAAGGGCGCGAGGGCGATGCCCGGGGGCCAGTGTGGCTCCGCGATTGGAGCCGATAGGTCGCGAATGAGACGGACGTAGCCGCTCAACTGCTACCCGGCGGCCCGGGCCGGCGCGAAACCGCCCATCTTTTCGATGAAGGCAATCACCTCGTCGAGCCCGTCGCGACGCAGCATGTCGGTGAAGACATAGGGCCGGCCCTCGCGCACGCGAAGCGTGTCGGTCTCCATCACCTCGAGGCTGGCATGCACATAGGGCGCGAGGTCGGACTTGTTGATGATCAGCAGGTCCGAGCGCGTGATGGCGGGGCCGCCCTTGCGCGGGATCTTTTCGCCCTCGGCGACGGAGATGACGTAGAGCGTGATGTCGGCGAGATCGGGCGAGAAGGTCGCGGCGAGGTTGTCGCCACCGGATTCGATCAGGATGATGTCGAGGTCGGGGAACTTCCGGTTCAGATCGGCGATGGCGGCGAGGTTGAGCGATGCGTCCTCGCGGATGGCGGTGTGCGGGCACCCGCCGGTTTCGACGCCGACGATGCGGTCCTCGCTGATCGCCTGCACGCGGTTGAGGATCAGCGCGTCTTCCTTGGTGTAGATGTCGTTGGTGACGACGGCCATCGAGTAGCGGTCGCGCATGGCTTTGAGCAGCATCTCGCACAGCGTCGTCTTGCCCGAACCGACGGGGCCGCCGATGCCGACGCGCAGTGGGCCGTTGGGCGAGGTCATATGAGCCTCAGCACAACGAGGATGAGATAGCCGGCGCCGATCATCAGGCACATCGGCGAATAGTTCTTGCGGTCGAGGGTGGCGAAGGGTTCGGCAGAGAACAGCGTCTGCCACCACGCGGAATAGCCGAAGGCGCCGCGGGTGAGAAACGCCCCGCCAAGCACGATGCCGAGCAGCGTGAGCCATGGGCCGCCGCCGGTGTGATCGGCCAGCGCCAGCGCGGCGACGCCGGCGGCGAGAACCGCGATCGAGGTAAGGAAGGCGCCAAGGCGCGGGATCTGGCGGGTGCCCGGAATGCCGAGCACGACGTCCGGCAGCATTGCCCGGTCGCGCAGCGGCCACGAGCCGCCGAGCGACCAGATGAAGGTGGCGATGGCGATGGCCAGCAGCGGGACGAACATGATGGCGGCGATGATCATGCTCATGAGCGGAATATCCTTGGTTCCAGGTCTTCGTGGCGCATCTGCGCGATGTCAGCGGCGTAGGCGATCCCGCCGATGTCGTCCAGTGGTGCGTTGGATGCGGTGGCCGCGAGGGCGGCGGTGCGCGGTTCGAGCGCCGCCATGACGCGCAGCCCATCGGTCTGACCGAGCGGCACGAGGCGCACGGCGACCGAGACCTGCGCGTGGACCGCGGCGGTGAGATAGCCGAGGAGCGTGGCCTCGATGTCAATGCCGTGCGCGGCGGCGATGGCGCCGACGGCGACCGGGTAGGGGCAGGGCGATGGCAGACGGGCGTAGATAGCTGAGGGCCAATGCTTCGCGGCGGTGACGAAGGCGTCGCCGGTGAGCAGGGTTTCGCGGTGGCGCTCGGCGGCGGGGGTGAGGGCAATGGCGAGATCGGCGAGGTCGCGCAGCGCCGCAGCATCATCGGTGTGGTGGGCGTGGGCGAGGAGGATGGCGTCGGTACGGATGCCGCCGTGGGCGAGCGCGCCGGATATCCAGGTCTCGACGGCGGCTGCGGTGCGGACCCGGCCATCGGCGATGGCCGTTTCGAGGCCGGCCGACCACGCGAAGGCGCCCACCGGGAAAGCCGGCGACAGCCAGGTCAGCAGCTTCTGCAGCGCCGCCGGGTTGGTCATTTGCGGTTGAGCAGCGCGTGGTCCTCGCTGCCATGCGCGTGAGCGTAGGCGCCGTCAAGCGGATGGAACGGCTCGCTGATCGCGGTGACGGTGGCGCTGAGGCCGATCAGCATGTCGCGGATGACAGGATCGCGCAGGATGAGAATGCGGTCGCCGCTGCCCTCCCATTCGCGTTCGATCTGCACCTTGAGGTGGCGGTTGCCGAGGTGCCAGCACAGTTGCATCAGGTGGATGTGGTCTTCGCCGCGCACTTCGTAGAGCGGCTCTTCTCCGGCGATGACCTCCACCAGCATGCCGTTGTCGAGTTCAAGCGCACCGCCACTCTCGAGCGAAATCGGGTGGGGGAAATCGATCAGCACGGTATCGCCGTGAACGAGCTCGATGGCGCGGCGGCGGACGCGGCGCTCGTCGTGCGACAGCACGGCAAGGTCCCAGATGTTGCGGCCATGCCCTGGGGGCAGATAGCCGAGCGCACGCAGCGTTTCTGTCATGACTGAGGTACCAAAGGCGACAGGGCTTCCCGACCCGGCACTACCCTAGCCGGTCAGATGTGTACGGTGAAGAGCTTGCCGACCCATGCCGCCTGATAGGCGAGGTTCAGCAGCACGAGGACGAGATGGAAGGTCCAGTTCTTCGTCCAGATGCCGATGACCGCGAGCGTGACGCCGATCGGCACCTGCACCAGGTACCAGATGCCCAGATTGTCGAAATACGGCGCGCCCTTGATGAGGGTGTCGATGACATCGAGCCCGAAGGTCAGCGCGAAGAGGCTGAAGAACCAGTGCCGGCGCTTGAGGAAGAAATCCCAGTAGCCATCGTAGCCGTCGAGCCGGTCGGGGAACAGCAGCGCCGCGATCAGGTACAGCGTGATGCAGTAGACGATGAGAAAGAGGAAGGTGGCGAAGGTCCAGTCCGGCAGCGTGGCCAGCTCGAACTCCCACCACCAGAAGGAGATAAGTTCCAGCAGCATGGAGCCGGCCCACAGCATGTGGACGATCGACAGCTGGGGACGGGTTGCATGCTGGATCATGCCTGCAACACCCGTGAGAATGCGGGTGATGCCGAGGCCTATGACCATGCCCATGACGATGCGGACGTGCTGAAACAGATCCGCAGCGATGGGGTTTGGGTTCACGGCGTCTCCGAGATTTCCGTGCAGGCGATGGGTTCAGCGTCGGGGGTGGTGAGATTGGCGAGTGTCGCCTCGCTGCCCTTGTTCCACCATTCGTATTCGCCCGCAGCGTACTTCGCGCCATCGGCGGACAGCACGGTGACGAAGACCAGCGTGCGGTTCTCGACTGTCAGGAAGGCGAGGTAGTTCGGAGCGGCGTTGACGTATTTTACGGTCAGCGGCTCGGGCTGGCCGCAGTTGTACTGGACGACCTTCTGCTCGACGTTGCCGGTAAAATTGAGAATCACCGCCGAGGAGACGTCGAGGCCTCCGAGCATCGCAGCGGCAAGGGGCAGGGCTTCCATGATGGCCTCCGAGGCAGCAAATCAAGCCGGAAGGCTAGTGCAGTTCGCCGGTGAGCGCTACCTCGGCGCTAGAACAGGAAATAGCGCTGCGCCATCGGCAATACTGTCGCCGGCTCGCAGGTGAGCAGCTCGCCATTGGCGCGGACTTCGTAGGTCTCGGGATCGACATCGATCTGCGGCGTCGCGGAATTGTGGATCATCGACGCCTTGCCGATGCCGCCGCGGGTGTTCCGTACTGGCAGCATGGCTTTGTCGACGCCGAGCCGATGCTGCAGGTCCGCGTCGAAGGCAAGCTGCGACACGAAGGTCACGGACGAGTTGGTGCGCAGCTTGCCGAAGGCGGCGAACATCGGGCGGTAGTGCATCGGCTGCGGGGTGGGGATCGAGGCGTTGGGATCGCCCATCGGGGCGGCGGCGATGGAGCCGCCGAGCAGCACCATTTCCGGTTTCACGCCGAAGAAGGCGGGGCTCCACATCACGAGGTCGGCACGCTTGCCGACTTCCACGGAACCGACATGGCGGCTGATGCCGTGGGTGATGGCGGGGTTGATGGTGTATTTCGCGATGTAGCGCTTCACCCGGAAATTGTCGTTGTCGCCGGTCTCGCCGGGGAGCGCGCCGCGCTGGCGCTTCATCTTGTCGGCGGTCTGCCAAGTGCGGATGATGACTTCGCCGACCCGGCCCATGGCCTGGCTGTCGGACGAGATCATCGAGAAAGCGCCGATGTCGTGGAGGATGTCTTCGGCGGCAATCGTCTCCTTGCGGATGCGGCTCTCGGCGAAGGCCACATCCTCGGGGATCGAGGGGCTGAGGTGGTGGCAGACCATCAGCATGTCGAGATGCTCGGCGATGGTGTTGACGGTATAGGGCCGCGTCGGGTTGGTAGACGACGGCAGCACGTTCGGCAGGCCCGCGACCTTGATGATGTCGGGGGCATGGCCGCCGCCCGCGCCTTCGGTGTGGAAGGCGTGGATGGTGCGGCCCCTGAACGCCGCGATCGTGTCCTCGACGAAGCCGCTCTCGTTGAGCGTGTCGGTGTGGATCATCACCTGCACGTCGTGGTCGTCGGCGACGGCGAGGCAGTTGTCGATTGTGGCTGGGGTGGTGCCCCAGTCCTCGTGGAGCTTGAGACAACTCACACCGGCCTCGATCATTTCGACCAGCGGAGCGGGGAGCGAGGCGTTGCCCTTGCCGGCGATGCCGAGGTTCATCGGGAAGGCGTCAAAGCTCTCGATCATGCGCTGGGCATGCCAGGCGCCGGTGCAGGTGGTGGCGAGGGTGCCGTGCGCCGGGCCGGTGCCGCCGCCGAACATGGTGGTGATGCCGCTCATCAGCGCTTCCTCGATCTGCTGGGGCGCGATGAAGTGGATGTGGGCGTCCATGCCGCCCGCGGTGATGATGCGGCCCTCGCCGGCGATGATCTCGGTCGAGGGGCCGATGATGATATCGACGCCCGTCTGAGTGTCGGGATTGCCCGCCTTGCCGATGACGGCGATGCGGCCATCGCGGAGGCCGATATCGGCCTTGTAGATGCCGCTGTGGTCGACGATCAGCGCATTGGTGATGACGGTATCCATGGCGCCCCCGACGCGGGTGACCTGGCTCTGGCCCATGCCGTCGCGGATCACCTTGCCGCCGCCGAATTTCACCTCCTCGCCGTAGGTGGTGAGGTCCTTCTCCACCTCGATCCACAGCTCCGTGTCGGCGAGCCGCAACCGGTCGCCGGTGGTCGGGCCATACATATCGGCATAGGTGGCACGGGAGATTTTTGTGGGCATTTGTCTTGACTCCGGAGTAGGAGGATTCAGGTCACGGTTTGGCCACTTGAGGCCCCAAAAACGTCATGGTTTCAAGGGGAACCGGGCGGCGCTGGGAGGGTTATCGGGTCGGTGGGGAACGACACCATCATGTGGACCAACCTGAAGGAACGACCCAATGAACAAGCTCATCAAACTCGGTCTCGTGGCAGCATTCGTCGCCGGCAGCTCGGGAATGGCTTTCGCCCAGGCAGCACCGGCGGCCGCGCCCGCAGTTGAGGCCGCCGCTGCGGCCGCGGGGAGCTATGAAGCCCTCCTCGCGACGCTGAACGCAGGCGCCAAGGTTGATCTTGCGGCCGTTACCGACGCGACGACCGTCAACGTCGTGAAGATCTCGACCCTGACCGGCGTAGACGCTGCAGCGATCGACGCCGCCAAGACCGCGCAGGCGGCGTCCCTGACGACGCTTCATACCGACATTGATGCGAACGCCGCGCTGAAGGCGAAGCTTGAGGCCGACGGCGTGACCACCGACAAGGTGCTCGCGGTTGAGACCGGAGCCGATGGCGCCGTGACCGTCTACGTCGACGATCGCGCCTAGGCGCTCGCCAATCCTTGATACTGCCGGGCGGGGAACGCGAGTTTCCCGCCCGCTTGCGTGTGCGGCCGATGGAATCGACACCCGAACTGCACCTTCCTGACGTCGCCTGATCCTACTCAATCGCCCATTTTGCAGGCTGTCCAGCCTACTGCCGAAGAATTCGGCAAGGTTGGGCCGGCGTCTACCAGAATCGAGTTCCCCGGCGGTCGAAACGGCGCTACCTATGCAATGCGCGACGGAAATTGCGCTGGGGAGAAGCAAAATGCGTGTCATTGCATTGGCAGGACTGATTGTGGCTGCAAGTGCCGGGATGGCCGTTGCAGCGGGGTCGGTCGAACGAGGTGACTATCTCGTCAACTCCATCATGGGTTGCGGCAATTGCCATACGCCCATCGGCGCGCAGGGGTTCGAGCAGGACAAGGCGCTGTCAGGCCGCCTGGTCGAAGACAGCCCGGCCTTCACGGCCATCGCCGCAAACCTCACCCCCGCCGGCCCGACGAAAGACTGGACCGACGAGCAATTCGCCAAAGCCATTCGTGAGGGCATCCGCCCCGATGGGACGCTGATTGGCCCGCCCATGCCGTTCGAAGTCTACGGCAAGATTTCCGACGACGACCTGGCCTCGGTCGTTGCCTATCTGCGCACCGTTCCGCCGGTCGCGAATGATCCGGGCACGTCGAAGTACAACATTCCGCTGCCGCCCGCCTGGGGCCCGCCGGTGACAAGCGTTGCTGCAGTGCCGGAAGGCGTGACGCTCGAATATGGCGCCTATCTCGCGGGGCCGCTCGGGCACTGCACCGTGTGTCACACGACGCCGCTGCCGACCGGGCAATTCGATTTCCAGAACGCACTGGGCGCTGGCGGCATGGAGTTCGCGCAGCCCGATGGCTCGAAGGTGAAGGCGCCGAACATCACGCCCACCGGCATCGGCGAATATACCGACGCGCAGCTGGCGACGATGATCACGCACGGCACGCGGCCGGACGGATCGGCCATGAAGCCGCCCATGCCTTATCCCTACTTTGCGAACCTGAAGCCGGACGACGTCAGCGCCATCATCCTCTACCTGCGCTCGCTGCCGGCCAAGGGCTGAGCCGCCAGGCTCAGTGGGTCTTCTCAACCTTGCGGTAGAGCTTTACGGCGCCCTCGATCACCGCATCGAGGAGGATTTCGCCGTTGGCAATCATCGGGTCCTGCCGCTGGGTCGAACAGACCAGCGACAGGCCGAGCGCCTGCATGGCATAGGCGCGCTTGATGATGCCGTCCTGGTAGAGCCGGTTGCCGACGTCCTGGAAGTCGTTCAGCAGCTTGTCGTAGGTTGCGGGGCTCATCGTCTCCTTGAATTCCTTCCAGGAGTTCGCCTTGACCTTGCTCGTAAGGTCGGCGGTCAGGCTGCCGATAAGCCACATGGTTTCGGGGTCGCGGCCGCCGCTCGTCTTCAGGTCATCCAGCACTTCTGCCAGGCGCTGCTTCAAAATATCCTGCTTGGTGACCATGGTTTCGCTCGCAATCCGGTTTGCGCGCCAGACAGCCGGAAAATCCGCCGAGCGCAACCCCTTTTGCGACAATCGCCCCGGCAACGTGGCCGCAACCTGCGCACAATCCGGGGGCGAGCGTACCGCTAGAGCTTGCCCATCACCTTCTGCTGGAAGCCGTAAACCTCGCGCTTGCCGCCGAGCGGCACGAGGGTGACTTCGCGTGTCTGGCCGGGCTCGAACCGCACCGCCGTGCCGGCGGCTATGTCGAGCCGCATGCCGCGCGCCTTGGCCCGATCGAAGCGCAGGCCGTTGTTGGTTTCGAAAAAATGATAGTGCGAGCCGACCTGGATGGGCCGGTCGCCGGTATTGGCGACTTCGAGCGTGACGCGCTCGGCGCCGGCATTGATCTCGATATCGCCGGGCCGGGTGATGATTTCACCGGGGATCATGGCGCGCTCCTCAGCGGATCGGTTCGTGGACGGTGACGAGTTTCGTGCCATCGGGGAAGGTCGCTTCCACCTGCACGTCGTGGATCATCTCGGCGATGCCCTCCATCACCTCAGCGCGGGTGACGACATGCGCGCCGGCCTCCATGAGGTCGGCGACAGAGCGGCCGTCACGGGCGCCCTCGACCACGAAATCGGTGATCAGCGCGATGGCCTCGGGGTGGTTGAGTTTGACGCCGCGTTCGAGGCGCCTGCGCGCCACGATGGCCGCCATCGAGATCAGCAGCTTGTCCTTTTCGCGGGGAGTGAGGTTCATTTTGCGCTCCGCAGTTCCCGGATTGCGTGGTTCGACAGGCGCACCACGAAGTCCTCATATCGTTCTGTCACAGATGCCAGAGGCGGGGCAGGGCGCCCGCACTCGAAAGGGTCGCGACAATTGGCGCGATGATCTTGCGCAGCGCAAGCCCCGATGGAGCGATAGCGCGCACGACGAGACGCTCGCCGATGGCGCTGGCGCCGGAGCGGCCGGTGAGCAGCGGGCGGATCGTCTCGCGCTGGCGGCCGGCATCGGCGCCGACGTAGAGCACGGTGGCGAAGGCGCGTGCGCCATCGAGCAGGGACAGGCCGTCGCGTTCCTCAGGATCGGCGCTGAGCCGGGTGGCTTCGGCGTGGATAAGGCGGCCGCCACGGCGGATGCGCCAGCGGTCGGTGAGGATGGCGTGGTACGCGTCCTCGCCCATCGCCTCGCGGCCGAGGATGATGGATTCGACGGCGCAGAGCGTGGCATCCGGATCGAGATCGACGTCGAGCGTGCGGTTGAGCCGGCCGCCCTCGTAGAGGATCGTTTCCTGCGGCAGCCAGTCGAGCCGCGCGCCCGCGGCGGCGCTGAGCCGGGTGGTGACGTGGGCATCCTCGCCGGTCGAGCGATAGACGCGTTCGCAGGCCTGCGTGGTGAGCACCAGCCGCGCATAGGGCGCGGCCTCGGCGTTCCAGCGGATGTTGTCGCCGCCGCAGAGACCCCCCGCGGTGTTGATGAGCACGGCCTGCAGCGAGGCATCATGCGTGTGCGGCAGGCGGATCTTTGCCGCACCCTCCTGGTAGAGGGTTTTCAGCCGCGTGCGGCCATCGAGCAGTTGCGTCGCAATGCGGCCTTCGCCGTTGGCGCGCTGCAAGCGGGGAGCGGCAATCACGGGCATCGTCAGACCGTCAGATGCCGGCGGACCTCGGGGAGGTCGAGGTCGGAAGCGGGGCCCGAATGCATGATCTCGCCGCGATCCATGATGTAGATGTCGTCGGCGATCTCGCGGCAGAAGTCCAGATACTGCTCGACCAGCAGGATCGTCATGCCCTTCTCGTCGCGCAGGAATTGCAGCGCGCGGCCGATGTCCTTGATGATCGAGGGCTGGATGCCTTCGGTCGGTTCATCGAGCACGAGGACCCTGGGTCGGGTGACCAGCGCACGCCCGATGGCGAGCTGCTGCTGCTGGCCACCCGAGAGGTCACCGCCGCGCCGGCCCAGCATGGACTTCAGCACGGGGAATAGCTCGAAGATGTAGGCGGGAATGTTCCGGTCGGCGCGTGCGAGGCCGGCGTAACCGGTCTCGAGGTTTTCCTTCACCGTGAGGAGCGGGAAGATCTCGCGGCCCTGTGGCACGTAGCCGATGCCCATGCGGGCGCGCTTATAGGGCGGGGCCTTCTTTAGCACCTCATTGTCGAAGACGATCTCGCCCGAGGACACATGGTTGATGCCGGTGATGGCACGCAGCGTCGAGGACTTGCCTACGCCGTTCCGGCCGAGCACCGCGGTGATGCGGTGCGGCTGCACCTCGATGGTGATGGCCCGCAGAGCCTGCGCGGCGCCGTAGTGGAGGTCGATGGCGCGGATGGAGAGGGCGGTCATGCGCGTCCTTGCTTGTCGGTGATCGCGGTGCGCAGCGCATCGAGGCAGAGCTGCTGGTGCGGTTCGGGTGAGGGGCCGGTGATGTTGGTGGCCATGTCGAAGAGGTGATCGCGCTCGTCGGCCGACAGCGCGCTGCGCCACAGATCGGAGAAGCGGCGGATGCAGTCGCGCGGATCGGCGACGCTGCGCGCCGCCCATTCGGCATAGGCGATCTTTTCGTCCATCTCGCTGGCGGGGATGATGTCGTCGAGCTCGGCGCGGACCAGCGCTGTCGCCGGCTGCGTGCCGGGGGCGCGTTCACCGGCCAACGCGAAGAGGAAGATGGCGGCGGCGAGGGCGGGATCGTCGACGGTGGTGAGAACCGAACCTTCGGCCTGCTTGCGGAACTTGCCCCTGCGATAGGCGCCGCGCACCCGGCCTGCCATGTCGGCGGCGTCGCGGCCGGCCTCGCCGATCGATTTGAACCGCCACCACAGGGCGGCCGCCCCACCAAGGACACCAATGATCAGCATGACAATATGCATTCCGTTCTCCTTACGTCCCGCCAAGAATGGCGGCAAAGGCGCAAGGTTGGAAGCCGTTGGCTGAACACAATCCGAACCGGACGGGCGCGCCGGGTTCAGCGCGGGAGACCAAGCGGCGACGGCCGCGTGCATGCGTCCGATCATCGTCCGAGGTACCTTTCGATCACCAGCGGGTTGGCGCTCACCTGGTCGAGCGTGCCTTCGGCGAGAACGGTGCCTTCGGCGAGGCAGGTGACGCGGGTGCCGAGGTCGCGGACGAAGCTCATGTCGTGTTCGACCACGACCACCGAGCGGGTCAGGGCGATCTGTTTCAGCAGCTTTGCCGTCTCTTCGGTTTCGCTGTCGGTCATGCCGGCGACGGGTTCGTCGACGAGCAGCAGTTTTGGGTCCTGCGCCAGCAGCATGCCGATCTCGAGCCACTGCTTCTGCCCGTGGCTGAGGCCGGCCGCGAGATGGTTGCGGCGGGCGGTGAGGCGGACGGTTTCGAGGATCTCCTCGATGCGGGCGATGTCCTCACGGCTGGGCGAATAGGTGAGGGCGGCGAAGACGCTGCGGGGCTTTTTCAGCGCCAGTTCGAGATTGTCCCAGACAGTGTGGCTCTCGAACACGGTGGGCTTCTGGAATTTCCGGCCGATGCCGAGGTTGGCGATCGTCGCCTCATCGAGCTTGGTGAGGTCGGTGCGGCCGTCGAAGAACACTTCGCCATCGTCGGGGCGCGTCTTGCCGGTGATGATGTCCATCATCGTCGTCTTGC
>Ga0073904_10004096_pt1 | contig 10898 bp, 6 predicted proteins | sample KloWWTrecipitate_FD_66668 | JGI IMG/M metagenome (GOLD analysis project Ga0073904, IMG submission 66668) | Active sludge microbial communities from Klosterneuburg, Austria, studying microevolution and ecology of nitrifiers - Klosterneuburg... | ecosystem: Engineered > WWTP > Aerobic digester >... | reverse complement strand
GTCAGCTTGTTGTCGGCGATCCGGTAGGCCCGGCGTTCGGCCTCGTCCAAGTGGCTGAGCCGGATCACCGGCACGTCCTTCAGCCCGAGCATCGCGGCGGCGAGCACACGGCCATGTCCCGCGATCAGCTCGCCATCGTCGGCCACCATGCAGGGCACGGTCCAGCCAAACTTTGCCATGCTGGCGGCGATCTTGGCGACCTGATCGGTACCGTGGATCTTGGCATTGCGGGCATAGGGGCGCAGCCGGTCAATCGGCCAGGATTCAATCTGGCTCGGCGCGAAGACCAGGTCCATGAGGTGGCTTTCATTTGGGGCAGGCGGACACGACAATGCGAGCGCTGGACGATGCCAGCGACAGGATCGGGGTCCGCGATGTGGGGCAAAACAAAAACGCCCGCGAGGGGATACCTGCGGGCAATATTCTTCGATGATCAATAGGTAGGTCAAGGGGGCTAGAAATGTCAACCCACTTTTTGTCGTGGAATCAACGTGTTCGAAGATGTCCGAAAGCTCCTGGCGGAGAGATGCCTTTATATGCTGGCTACCGGCGAGGGTGGCTTCCATCAGGTGGCTTCCCTGGCTTCCGAAAGAAATCCAGCTTGCCCGTGCGGCGTACCCGATAAGTCACTGATATTGAGTCATAATGCCGAGGCGATCCGTGGGGGTGGCTTCCAAGTGGCTTCCCCGGTGAAAAAGCCACGCGCTAGCGAAATGCCGCGCGCAGCCCCCCCGTATACAACTAGGGCCCGGGAGGAACCATGCCGGGGGGTATGCTGTCGGCCCATAGAGGACGTTCAATAAGAATCTGCAGATGTCAGTAGCGAGTCGAACTGCATCAAGTGTACCCACGCTTCAACAGGGCTTTGCTGTGGATCGCGCGCAGTGGGATCAGCCAAAAGAATGAAAGTTGGATATGCGTTCGATTGCGCAAAGGTTGATGCTTGCCCTTTGAGACCGCTTCATGGTCAGTGGAATAACCGCGGAGTGCGAGACTTCGGCAAATCGGATGAGAGCGCCTAGCTGCGGCAGGCCGAGGCGCAATGCGATGGGTCCTGTAAACTGAAGTTATAGGCAAGAAAATTGGCGCTTCAGTTTATAGACATACCGGGGGTTGTAGCGGCTGGTCATGGCCATACACCAACCGATCCGGCTGGTAACCTTCATCGCAGCATCAACGGACGGTCTTTGCCATGCCTATTCCAAACACTAAGGTTTTGCTCAATTCGACCCTCCTTGCAGGGGGCGGCTTTACGCTGACTCCGAACGCGGCGGGCGATTTCTCCCCTGCCTTGACGGGTGTGGCCTCTGCCAGTTGGGTGGCAGGCGTTGGTGATCTGAATGGTGACGGCGTGGCCGACATCGCCATCGGATCCGCAGGGGATGATGACAAGGCCGTCGACGCCGGACGCATCTTTGTCACGCTGTCCAGTTTCGCTGCGGGAACGACGCATGGCATTGCCGATGCCTTGCCGGGCAGCCTGATCATCGATGGGGTGAATGCGGGCGACATGGCCGGATCATCGATTGCAGGCATTGCTGACATGAACGGCGATGGCATGGGCGAATTGCTGATCGGCGCGCCAGGCATGGCCAGAGGGGCCGCTGCAGACGCAGGGGCTGCCTTTGTGGTTTGGGGCGACAGCCTGCCTGGTGGGGTTGACCTGAACGACCCCTTCACCGGCGGTGGCAAAGGTTATGCGATCAAAGGCCAATCGGCAGGCGACATGGCAGGCACAGTGGTGTTGTCTGTTGGCGACATGAACGGCGACGGCATTGCTGACGTGTTGGTTGGCGCGCCGGGGCAGGATGCGGGCGGTCTTGATGCTGGGGCGGCTTATGTCGTTTGGGGCAAGACCACTGACAGCATTGTGCAACTGACCAACGTGGCCGCTGGAACCGGTGGCTTCAAGATCATCGGCGCCGATGGTGGTGATGCCATTGGTTCGGCGATGGCGGTGCTGGGGGACCAGAATGGCGACGGCAAGGCCGAGCTGTTGATCGGCGTGCGCGATGACAACACCGCAGGCAGCAATGCGGGCGCGGTCTATGTGGTGGACGGCAAAGCCACCGGCACAGCGGTTGATCTGTCGGATGTGGCGCTGGGTATTGGCGGCTACAAGATTTCCGGCGTGGCGCAAGATGATGCCGGGGCCGCGGTTGCCGGGATTGGCGATGTGAACGGCGACGGTCTGGATGACATTCTGATCGGCGCGCCGCGGTCGGACCGCGCCTATGTTGTCTATGGCAAGAATGACCATGTGAATGTTGATCTGGCCGATGTGCGCGGTGGGGTCGGGGGCTTTCAGATCATCGCCGAAGGCGTGGGTGATCTGGACAGCATGGTTGTCACCGGAGGCGTTGACCTGAACCGTGACGGCATTGACGATTTGGTGATTGGTGCTTCGCTTAACAGCGAGGGCGGGTCAGACGCCGGGGCGGTTTATGTGGTTTGGGGTGGCGGTGGCACGGGCACGATTGACCTGTCGCAAATCGCCCAAGGCTTTGGCGGGGCCAAGATTGTGGGCAGCGCGGGCAGCCTTTTGGGCACCTCGGTTGCCATTGGCGGCGATATGAACGGCGACGGTGTGGCCGATCTGATCCTGGGCGCGCCGGGCGTGGGTGAATCGGTGCAGGTGCTTTACACGCCGCTGTCATGGCAGCCTGATGTGAACATCTATGGCACGGCGGGCGATGATGTGATGCTGCCGGGATTTGGCGGCATGAACGTCATCGACGCAGGCAATGACGCAATCATGGGTCTGGCTGGCAATGATAGCATTGATGGTGACGGCGGGGCCGACCTGATCGAGGGCGGCTCGGGCAATGACACGCTGTTGGGCGGTCTTGGCAGCGACACACTGGACGGCGGAACGGGGGCCGACAGCATGGTCGGCGGCGCGGGCTTTGACGTCTTTATAGTCGATAATGCGGGCGATGTGGTGGTGGAAACCGACCTGTTCGACAGCGGTGACATCGTGCGCGCCTCGGTCAGCCATACTCTTTCGGCCAATGTTGAAAACCTGACGCTGCTGGTCGCGGGCCTGACCGGAACCGGCAATGAATTGATGAACGTGATGAACGGCAGCGCAGGTATCGATACGCTTGATGGCGGGGCGAATGGCGACTGGATGATCGGCGGGAGTGGCAATGACGTCTACCACGTCGATACCACTGCTGACATCGTGGACGAGACCGCGGCGGGTGGCACGGACACGGTGATTTCAACCGTCAACCTGACACTGGCGGCCAATGTTGAAAACCTGACGCTGTCGGGTGCGGCTTTGACCGGCACCGGAAACGCGCTGAACAATCTGCTGGTCGGCAACGCGCTGGCCAATATACTGGACGGCAGCCTTGGCACCGACACCCTGCGCGGTGGGGCCGGGGACGACAGCTATATCGTTGATGCGACTTCAGATCAGATTGTTGAACTGCTGTCCGAAGGCAATGACACCGTTACCGCGTCGGTCAACTACACGCTGGCTGCCAATGTCGAGGCGCTGTTCCTGACGGGCGCTGCGCGGCAAGCCACCGGCAACGCATTGGACAACGTGCTGGGTGGCACCATCGGCAATGACACGTTGAACGGCATGGCCGGGGCCGACCTGATGAACGGCGGCAAGGGCGATGATACCTATCACGTTGATGACCTGTCGGACCAGACCTTTGAGGTGCTGACCGGGGGCGTCGATACCTTGATTGCCACGGTGGACTATGCCTTGGGTGCCAATATCGAAAACCTTGTGCTGGCGGGGGCTGCTCGGGCAGGCGTTGGCAACAGCCAGAACAACACCCTGACCGGCACCGCCTTTGCCGACATGCTGAACGGTGGCACCGGGGCAGATACCATGATCGGTGGCGCGGGTGATGATACTTATATCGTCGATGCTGCGGGCGATGTGGTCACCGAAGACGCGGGCGGCGGCGATGATACGGTGATGATCTACACCGGTCATACCCTTGACGCCGAGTTGGAAAACCTGATCGCAGGCACCTCTGGGCTGACCGGCACCGGCAACGCACTGAACAACCAGATGACCGGAAGCGCCGGGGCTGACAGCCTTTTGGGGCTGGACGGGGCCGATACCTTGGACGGTGGGGCCGGCGCTGACTATCTTGAGGGGGGCGCGGGCAATGACACCTACATCATCGACAACATCGGTGATGTGATCGTCGAAGGTGTTGCGGGCGGTATCGACACGGTGATTGTCATGGTTGACGGCCTGACCATCGGGGCCAATGTCGAAAACATCCGTCTGGGTGGCACCGCGCATGTGCTAATCGGTGGCGACGACGACAACAGCCTGACCGGCAGCAACGGCGATGACGATCTGGACGGCGGCGATGGCGATGACCTGCTGGTTGCAGGCGCGGGCAATGATGATCTGCGGTCGGACGACGGCGACGACACCATGGCAGGCGGCGACGGCGACGACACTTACCATGTGTCGGGCGGCCATGTGATCGGCGACCGCGTCGAGATTGAAGATTACCTTGGCCACGATGATCTGGACTGCTCTACCAGCACCGGAAATGATCACATCGACCTGTCGGGCGAGACAGAGACCGAGGTTGAAGATTGCGTCGTTGTCATTCCGGGCGGCGGCAATGTGTCCAGCCCGATGGATGTGCAGTTCCTGCAAGACCTGTCGGGGTCTTTTGGCGATGATATTGCGACCGTTCGCGGCCTTGTGCCGGGCATCGTTACCGCGCTGCAAGCCATTCAGGCCAACAGCCAGTTCGGCGTGTCGTCTTTCATCGACAAACCGGTGAACCCGTTTGGCGCAAGCGGCGAATGGGTTTACAATCTGCATCTGGCCCAGACCAATGCGGCGGCGACGTTGGCTGCCACCTATAACAGTCTTGGCATCATGATGGGCAATGACGGCCCCGAAGCGCAGATCGAAGGCCTGATGCAACTGGCGCTGCATGCCACCGAGGCAGGGTTCCGCCCCGATGCCGCGCGCTTTGTCATCCTGTTCACCGACGCGCCATTCCACCTTGCAGGCGATGGGGCCACGGGCGGCATCCTGACCCCCAATAACGGAGACAACCTGTTTCCGGGCGGCGGCGCGATGGAGGATTACCCGACCATTGCCCAGGTGCAGGCAGCGCTGGTTGCGGCCAATATCATCCCGATCTTTGCGATCGCAGGCGGTTACGAAACCACTTACCAGAACCTCGCCACGCAGTTGGGGCGTGGGGCCGTCGTGACGCTGACTTCGAACAGCTCGAATATCATTTCGGCGATCACCGCAGGCATGACGGCTGCGACCACCACCCACATCGAAGATTGCCATGCCGGTTCGGGCGATGATAACATCATTGGCAGCGTCGGCGACAACGGGCTTTGGGGGGCTGTCGGCAATGACAGCATCGACGGTCTGGGCGGCGATGACAGCCTTGACGGCGGCGCGGGTCATGACCTGCTGACCGGCGGCACCGGCAACGACACGTTGCGCGGCGGGTCTGGCAACGATGCCGTGCATGCTGGCGACGGGGACGATGATGTTCTGGTTGGTCGGGCCGAAGGTTTTGACGATTATGACGGAGGCGCAGGCAGCGATGACATCACAGCCCTGGCCGTCAACACGGTGATAGGCGTTACCGGCCTGACGGGGATTGAGACCATCTCTTCGGGTGGCTTTGCCGGGGTGCGCCTGACCGGGTCTGCTTTGGGCAACCTGATTGATCTGACCGGCACAGTTCTGACCGGCATCGGCACCATCGACGGCGCAGCGGGGGCCGACACTATCCTTGGGTCTGCGGGCAATGATGTGATCCAAGGCGGCATCCACAATGACAGTCTGTCCGGCAATGACGGTGACGATATCTTCTTTGTCGGGGCCGGGCATGGCTTTGACAACTTCGACGGTGGCGCAGGCACCGACCTGATCGAGGCGCGCGCGTCGAATACAGCCATCGGCATTTCCGGCCTCAGTGGTGTCGAAACCATTTCGGCTGGGGCGTTTACCGGCGTGCGCCTTGTCGGAAGCAACGCGGCAAACCTGATTGACCTGTCGCCCACCCTGTTGACAGGTATCCAGTCTGTCGAAGGCGGATCGGGTGCGGATACCATTGTTGGCTCGGCTGGTGATGACCGCATCATCGGCGGCGTCGGCAAGGATGTGCTGACTGGCGGCCTTGGCGCTGACTGCTTTGTCTTTGCCGTGGCCAGCCATAGTCGTGGCGCAAACTATGACACCATCACCGACTTTGTGCGCGGCGCGGATATGATCGACTTGTCTGCCATTGATGCTGACAGCCTTACGGCGGGGGATCAGAGTTTTACCTTTGTCGGAACCACCGCATTCAGCCACACGGCGGGAGAATTGCGGATCATTCTGTCGACGTCTGGCTATGTTCGGATACTGGCTGATGTTGATGGAAATGGCACCTCAGATTTCGAGCTGCGCCTGACCGCGACGTCTGACTTGGTCGGAGGGGTGATGGCCAACGATTTTCTTTTGTAACCGGGCATGACCGATCATCTGACTGCACGGGTATCAAACTGGCTCTGCTCTGAATCTGAACAGGCGACCCTGCCGCTTACTCTTGGGCGGCAGGGTCTGGAACCTCGGCTGTTTGCGGTTGGGTTATGTGCCCAGTTGTTAAACCTAAGTTGACCATACGGATGATCCATTTCCCATGATGTGTCATGCAATGGCACCCCAATGCGTATGCCGATTGACCAACGCCAAATCCCCTGGCAACGCGGTAAAGTCCGAAAGCCCACACACCTGCCTGTAGGCGGCAATTCAAGGGTGACCCTTGGGCCTTTACGCTGGCAAACCGCCATAGCCGAGGACCCAATGCTGCCAGATGCGCAAATGGCGATGCGGTGGCTCCGAAAGCCCTGCAAGGTTCCCTGCCTATTCGGCAGCTATGTCGAAAACACCTGTACCGGTGGCGACTATTCCGCCCAAAGTGCAGCGCAAGAACAGCGCACTGGCTGCTTGTCCCCTTGCAAAACTGGACCCCGGTCGGTGACCCATCACTATAAGGGCTGTGGCCATTGCGTCCGCCAGCATGCAAGAGCGCGACAGCACGGTGCCCACACATCCGCTCTTGAGAAACTTCATTATCTTGACCGCGCTGGCTGGCTGCGGGCGGCGGTGCTGGGGGCCAATGACGGGATCGTCTCGGTCTCGTCGCTGATCGTCGGGGTTGCGGCTGCAGACCCCAGTCCCACGGCCGTATTGGTCGCCGGGGCGGCGGAGCTTGCCGCCGGGGCCATGTCGATGGCGGCGGGGTAATATGTCTCGGTCAGCTCGCAGTCGGACGTCGAACGCGCCGACATAGCCCGCGAAAAGCAGGCGCTGATCGACACACCAGATGCCGAGGAGGCCGAGCTTGCCTCGATCTACGAATCCCGCGGACTGTCGCCCGAGACGGCGGCATTGGTCGCGCGGGAACTGACGGCAAAGGACGTGCTGGCCGCCCATACCCGCGACGAGTTGGGCCTGTCCGATGTTCATGCTGCCAACCCGCTGCAGGCGGCCTTTGCCTCGGGCTTGACCTTTACCGTCGCCGCAGCCGTGCCGCTGGCCGCAGCCGTGCCGCTGGCCGCAGCCGTGCTTGCGCCTACGACACTGGTCATTCCGGTGGTTGTCGGGACCACGCTGGTCAGCCTCGCGGCCCTTGGTGCCATCGGTGCTGCCGGCGGTGGCGCACCAAAACTGCCAGCCACCGCCCGCGTCCTGTTCTGGGGCGCTGCTGCCATGGCCATTACGGCCGGCGTTGGCTGGGTCTTCGGCGTAAGCGTCTGAGTGCTGAAGCGGCTGTTGCTTGCCCGCAAAAAAGGGAACCTGTAAGACAGCCGCCCGACACCTTGCCCGTCGCCGTGGCGCATCGCGCTAAGCTAACCGCGACCGACAGCTTTCCGCCCAAACTGTTCGCGGTCTTGGACCTTCAGTCCAAGTTGTAGCTCTATCAACCCTACAACAGGCACCGCTTGCCAGGTCGGTTGGTCCACGGCTTCAACTTTGGCATCATCCCGGACACCTCGACGTCACGCAGCATCCCGCCCGCAACGAGCCCCTCTCGCACATAGCCAAGCGCCCGCCACCAGTCGTCATACGCCCGCCAAGCCGCTTCGATCTGCTTAGGGTCTGGGGAAAACGTCACTGGACAGGCGCGGATTTCGACCGTCCGCCATTTGCCGCGGACCAATATCTTGTCTGTGCCGACCACGACGCTGACGGCGCGATCGCCATGCCGGTTGCGCTTGAAGTCGACGGGCACGCAGCGCGGGACAACCCCTGGCAGCCAGTCTGGCGTAAGTCCGGCGCGCGCCAGCTCCGCCATGCGGATCGCCATGCGAATGCCGCCGAGGCTGTCGGGTATACCAGCGACGGTGGCGGCGATCACCTCGGCGTCGGGATGGGTGTAACTGCCCATCTTGTGCTGACCGCCGTCGACCTTGCAGCCTAGTGCCGCGCGTTGCAGCAGGACGTACTCCATGCCAAACCCGAAGCCCTCATCGCCGATGTCCCGCCGCACCGGCAGTTCCAGCTGTGCTTGTTCCACGCGGAACGCCCACTCCAGCGCTGCCTGCACGCCCAGCGCGCGTTTCACCCGGGTGCCGCCTGTGCGCCCAATCCGCCCATGGAAACTCATGGCAGCATTCCTTCAAACAGGGTCATTTGCGCCGGGCATTCCTGCCCATCCACCGGCAGCCAGATCCATGGGCCGGAGGCCATGGGTAGCAGCGAGAGAGCGCCACGCATGTGCTGCTGCCAGTGGATGAACTCCGTTGCCGAGCAGGCGCAAAGCGCGTGCGCGATAGGCCAGCCCATCAACCAGCCGACGAAGAGCGGGTTCAGCCGCCGCCGCGCCCGGGCTTTCAAGATCCTGCGCGACAAGACACGCCCATGCGATGCAATCATCGAAGCCCACAGCGGGCGCGAGATCGGGGCGTGATGTGAGGGCCGCAGCCCAAGCGGCGTGATCGCCAGGTCCGGGCGGGTGAAGCCCAGTTCCGCCCGGTAGTGCAGGATATCCATCCGGCTTTTGCCGTCGGCGCGGGTCACGCTGGCCGGGCTGCTGCCCTTCCAATTCTGCGCGGCCGGAGTCGGCCATTGCGCCGCTTGCGCTGGTAGGGGTGGCATCCCGCCCGAGCCATAGCTCTGGCCCGGCCCACCCTTCGCACCGTCCGTTGCCTTCGGCGTCGACCAATTGGTGATGCCCAGCGCCAGCGCTTCGGCCTTGCGGGCAAAGTCGCTGTTGCCCGCCGGGTTGCAGCTGGCGGTGCCGGGATGCAGGCTCATCGGTGTGGGCCAGGATGAAGACGCGCAACCGCTGATGCGGCGCGCCGACTTCTGCCGCCGAGAACAGACCCGCCGCAGGCGTGTAGTCCATGCGCCAAAGCTCTCGCAGCACGGTTTCAAGACCGAGGGTGACATGCCCGGCGACGTTTTCGAGGAACACCCACTCGGGACGACATTCCCCGATAACGCGGGCGACCTCGGGCCAGAGATGCCGGGGATCGTCGGCACCGGCCCGCTTCCCGGCCGCGCTGAAGGGCTGGCACGGATATCCGGCGAGAACGGCATCAAACGCCCCCCGGAAGGGGCGGGCATCGAAGCTCCGCAGATCGTCCCAGATTGGTGCCGGGGCGAAATATCCTGCGCGCTGGGCGGCAACGAGGACCGCTCGGGGCCAGTCTTCCCACTCGACAAAGGCCCGGGTGTGATATCCGGGTTCGGCCAACATGACGCCCAGATCCAAGCCCCCGCCGCCTGCGCAGAGGGACAATCCGTGCCGGGGACGTGACACCAGCCCATTCACAGCACCACACGCTGGCTAAGACGTTCCGGCGTGACGAGGCCTCGGGCCAGCATCAATCCACACATCGCGGCGCTGATCATGCCCTTGGGCAGGTATTCGTCGGAATTCACCTTTGCCGCGTAAAACGCCGCCTTTTCGTCATCGCTGGGTCGGAGTTCAATTTCGCGTTTGCGCGTCCGCCGAGTCCTGGCGGGTTTCGCCGCGATTGCCGCTGCCTGCGCATCGCGCTGAGCGGCCCGTTCCATGGCGCGGTCGAGCGCCTTGGGGCCGTCAGGCGGATTGGGGTGATCGCGGCGCGTTTCCGTTGCAGTCTCGATGATCCGATCCTCGGACAGGCCGAGATCATCGATCCAGCGACGAACGTGCAGCCGAGCTGGCCATCCCTGCCACCAGGCGGGCAGGGTGGCGTTGGCGGCAAAGCCCAGCGCCGTCAGCAGTTCTGCGAAAAACCGATCAAACTCGGAATCTCGCGCTTGCGCGTCCTCCTCCTCCTTTACTGGTTTACTTAGTGGTTCTCTTACAAGGTTAGTGTCCGGATTCCGGACACGGCTTTCGGCATTTTCCGGACACGGGTCTGAGCAAAATCCGGACATGGCTCCTGTGTCGATCCCGTGTCCTGGATTCGGACACGGACCAGGCTCTGGCAGGGCGTCCGGGCCGCAATCGTCTGCAATAGAGCGATTTTCCCTGACGGTTTTATCCCCGTGTCCGATTTCTGGACACGGAACCACATCAGCCGGAGCGAAGCCCGGCTCGAAGCACAGGATGTAGCGGGTGGGCAGATGGCGCTTGGTCGCGGGATCGATGCGCGGCACCCGCCGTAGCAGGCCCGCCGTCTCGAGCTGGCCAATATGATCGTTCAACGTCGAGCGGCTGATTTCGCAATCATGCGCGAGCCTGCCCTGCGAGGGGAAACAGCCATAGTCCGGGTTAAATCGGTCGCAGAGATGCCAGAGCACGATCTTGGTGGTGGGCTTCAATCCGCGCTGCTTGATGGCCCAGTTGGTCGCTTCGTGGCTCACGGCTCTGCCCTCCGTGACGGCGGCGCGATGCGCGTCGTAAGACCTTGGTCGGCCAGTGCCCGCAGCGCGTCGTCCAAGCTGCGCA
>Ga0073904_10004095_pt1 | contig 10899 bp, 8 predicted proteins | sample KloWWTrecipitate_FD_66668 | JGI IMG/M metagenome (GOLD analysis project Ga0073904, IMG submission 66668) | Active sludge microbial communities from Klosterneuburg, Austria, studying microevolution and ecology of nitrifiers - Klosterneuburg... | ecosystem: Engineered > WWTP > Aerobic digester >... | reverse complement strand
GGGTTACCGAACATCACGCCGATCTTCATGCGGATCTGGTTGATGAAGATCACCATGCAGTTCGACCGGCTGATCGAGGCGGTGAGCTTGCGCATGGCCTGGCTCATCAGACGCGCCTGCGCGCCGACCGTCGCGTCGCCCATGTCGCCTTCGAGTTCCGCCTTGGGTGTCAGCGCCGCAACCGAATCGATCACCACCAGGCTGACCGCGCCGGAGCGCACCAGCGTATCGACGATCTCCAGCGCCTGTTCGCCCGTGTCGGGCTGCGAGATCAGCAATTCGTCCAGATTCACGCCCAGCTTGCGGGCATAGAGCGGATCAAGCGCATGTTCAGCGTCGACAAAAGCGCAAACGCCGCCCTTTTTTTGTTCCTCGGCCACCACATGCAGGGTCAGCGTGGTCTTGCCCGACGATTCGGGGCCGTAGACCTCGATGATCCGCCCCTTGGGCAGGCCACCAATCCCCAGCGCGATATCAAGGCCCAGCGATCCGGTAGAGGTCGACTCGATCTCCAACACCGGATTGCCGGCGCCAAGTTTCATGATCGAGCCCTTGCCGAATTGCCGTTCGATCTGCGCCAGCGCGCTGTCGAGCGCCTTTTGCTTGTCACCGGATTTCTTGTCGTTCATGTCAAATAGGTTCGCCACTGCCATTGTCCCGCTCCTTATTTCACACGCCGCCACATGCGGCAACGCGCCTTTTGTTCGCTTCTTGTTCTCGCATGTATGAGATCAAAAGAAGAACATTTCAATCAAATTCTCCAAAACACTCTGCGCACGATTGGTTAAGAAGTTCTTTATGCCGGTGAATTCTTGCTTTTCGCCCGCGCAGGCGGTTAGAGCAGGTCGCGCACGACGCCCCCTCGGGCCCAAGAGGAATGGAATGCTGATTTTCTGGAAAGAACGGCTGGTGTTTCTGTCGACGCCCAAGACCGGCTCGACCTCGATCGAGACCGCGCTTGAATCGCTCGCCCCGGTCGCGATCCGGCGCCCGCCCGAGCTCAAGCATATTTCCGGCCCCCGCTACCAGCGTCATCTGGCCCCCTTGCTGGAAAAGGCAAGCGGAGAGCGGTTCACAACGGTGGCGCTGATGCGCGATCCGGTCGACTGGCTGGGCAGCTGGTGGCGATACCGCCAGCGCGACGACATCCGTGACCTGCCGCGTTCGACTTCGGGCCTGAGTTTCGAGGAGGCAACCCTCGACTATCTGTCCGGACATCCGGGCGCCAACATGAATGTCGGCTCGCAGGCGCGTTTTCTGGGCGTAAAGGACACGGCCGCGGCGGTTGATCTGGTCTTTCGGTACGAAGATATCGGAACCTTCGTGCATTTTCTCGAAGATCGTCTGGGTGGCGAAATCATTCTGCCGCGCCTCAATGTATCGCCCAAGGGCGACATGCATCTTACCCCCGCGGCGGAAGCGCGGCTGAGGGATCATTTCGCCCCTGACTATGCCTTCTACAACAGCCTGCGCTGAGGCGCGGAACGGAGGTTCTGGGCCTGGACCGATCAGTGCAACTGATTTTGCACCGTTGCCGTCAACTCGCTGAGTGAAAAGGGTTTGGGCAGGAAGACGGAATTGGGAATGCGGTCGCGTTCCTCGGTCAGGGCTTCCTCCGAATAGCCCGAGACGAACACCACACGGGTATTGGGACGCGTTTTAAGCGCCTCGCGTACCCAGGAAGGGCCGTCCAGCCCGGGCATGATCACATCGGTCACGAAGACATCGACCGCAAGGTCCGGCGCTTCGAGAAGCTTCAGCGCCTCTTCGGCATTTTCCGCCTCGATCACGCTGAAGCCCCGCATCTTCAATGCCCGGCTGGCGAAAACCCGAACCGGCGCCTCATCTTCGACCAGAAGCACAACACCCTGTCCGGCCGGTACGGAGCGACGCACCGGGGGGGGCGCGATAGGCTCGTCGATAGGCGCGTCCTCCAGCCTTTCATAGGCAGGAAAGAACAGGGCAAAGGTCGTGCCCTCGCCTACGATGGAATCGCAGAAGATGTAACCGCCGGTCTGCTTGACGATCCCATAGGCGGTCGACAGGCCCAGGCCGGTTCCCTCGCCCGGTCGTTTGGTGGTGAAGAACGGCTCGAATATCTTGGGCAGCTTGTCGGCTGCGATGCCCGTGCCCTTGTCGGCCACCCGCACCACCACATAATCCCCAGCCGGAACCGTGGCACGGTCGCGCAGTAGATCTTCATGCAAGGTCACATTGTCTGTCGAAATCTCGATTCGCCCGCCTTCGGGCATGGCGTCGCGGGCATTGACCACCAGGTTCATCACCACCTGTTCCAACTGCCGCTTGTCGGCGCGAATCGGGCTGAGCGCCGGGTCATGCACCAGCGTCAGTTCGACCCGCTCGCCGACCAGACGGTTCAGAAGATGCGTGAGGTCCGACAATGTGTCGCGCAGGTCGATGACCGCCGGTTTCAGCGTCTGCTTGCGCGAGAAGGCGAGCAGCTGGCCGACCAGGCTGGCCGCGCGATTGGCGTTCTGGTTGATCTGCATCAGGTCGGCATGATCGGGGTCCGAACGGTCATGACGCAACAAGAGCAGATCGCAATGCCCTGAAATCGCTGTCAGAAGATTGTTGAAGTCATGCGCGACACCCCCGGCCAGCTGACCGATCGCTTGCATCTTCTGGCTTTGGACGAATTGCGCCTCCAGCGTCTTCAGCTGGGTTGCATCCGACAAGATCGCCATCAGCCCGGAACGCCCTTCTTCGACCACGCGCGACAGCATGACCTGCAAGAAGACGTCATCTTCAGCGCCGCGCACGCGCAGCACCTCGGGCCGGTTTTCCGTCCGCCCGCTCATCGCGTCGGCCAGCCAGTCCGCAACGGGCCGCCCCAGCCCCTCCAGCATGTCGCCAAGCTGGGCCCCCAGCTCCCGCTCGCCGATCAGGGCGCGGGCGGCGCGGTTCATCTCGCGCAGATCACCCGTCGGGCTGATCCGCAGGAGGGCCACCGGCAACCGGTCAAATGCGGTCGGGTCATGGGTGACCTGCACATTGCCATGCGTCGGCAGGAAATAGATTTCTCGACGACCACCCTGCCCCTCGACCTCGGCCACCAGGGCCCTGATCGGGCCGCCGGCCCCGGCAATCTCATGTTCCTCACCCGGTCGGACCGGAAGGTCGCTGAAGATACGGTCGAGCGTCTTGACCCGTTCGCCGGTGATCCGCCGCAAGGCTTCGTTCATGAAAAGAATGGTGCCGGCCTTGGAAACTGTCAGCATCGGCAGGCTGATCGATTCCGCACCGCGCCCTCCAGTGGCGCGTTCGGCCATGTCTTCAAGTCGCCACAAGAATCCACTTTCGCCGATCCGGTGAACCGCCAGCCGCACATGCCCGCGCCGCGTGACCATGTCTTCGCGCGCGGCCCCTGACGCCACGGCCCGGTTTTGCAGCCGGTGCAGCGCCGCGCCGGGGTTGGCGAACACATCCGAAAGCGCGCGCGTCAACGTCTGCCCGCCGCGCGTGCCGAACCGTTCAACCGCCGCACGGTTCTGATATTTCACCTCGCCATCGGGGTCGGTGGTGAAACTGGGCGAGGCATCATGCGCGATGAATTCAGCCAATTGCACATGTAGGCCGGTATCGGTCTTCTTCTGGCGCACCGCGAAAGCGCGCAAGATGAACGCAAGCGCCGCCAGACTGCCCGCAACGGCAAAGGCCATCAGCGTATAGGGCCCGGATGGCAATGCCGCCCCCACGCCCCCCGCGACCCCGGCTGCGGCCAGAAAGTAGAGCCCATGCGGTGACAGGGCCAGTGCCGTCCGGATGACGGGATGGGCAGGCAGGGCGGTATTGGACAAGATATGCCCCCAAGACAGGATTCGCTTTCCGCATTCCGACCGGAAATGCTTAAACGACGATTAACTGCCGTGAACTACAACCTGTAATTGTGTAGAATTTGCGTCCCGTCCGCGTCAAGAGACGCGCATCACCCCAAGGAAGAATCCGTCCCCCCCGGTCAGGGGCGAGAAACGACGCTGATCAAGCAGCCGGGCACCGGGATAGCGGGCCAGGAACGCAGCCAGTTGATCCTCGTTCTCCTCGCGCAGGAGCGAGCAGGTCATGTAGGCCAGCAGACCGCCCGGACGCGCGAAGACCAGCGCCTCCTCCAGGATCCGCGCCTGCAACGCGCATAGGTCCGCGAGCTTTTCCGCGGTCAGCCGCCATTTTGCGTCGGGCGTCCGCCGCCAGGTGCCGGACCCGGAACAGGGTGCGTCCACCAGAACCATATCCTGCGTGGCACGGCGCAGGTCAGTTGGGCGCGCCAGCCGAATTCTTACCCCGGCCCGCTCGGCCCTCACCGGCAAATCGGCCATCCGTTCATATGCCACGTCATGCGCGGTGATGTGCCCCGTCACCCGCGCCGCCAGGGCCAGGCTCTTGCCTCCACCCCCGGCGCAATAATCGAGGATCTCCATCCCGTCGGTCACCGGCAAGGCCGCAACTGCCGCCTGCGAGGAGAGGTCCTGAAGTTCAACCAATCCCTCAAGATAAGCACGAGACTGTTTGATTTTGTTGGATCCTGAGAGAACCTCAAAGGCACCTGGCACCTCATCCCTGCGCCGGATTGAAATGCCGTCGGCATCAAGCGCTGCCATCAGCGCGCTTTCCGTCCCGCGCTGCGGGTTGGCCCGCAGGAAAACCGGCGCGCGGTCAGCTTGAGCCGCCATCACCGCCCCCAGATCGTCACCCAAAGCTGTGCGCAGCGCCCCATCCAGCCAGTCGGGATAGTTCAGCCGCACGGGGTCCGGCAGCGTGGCGGGGGCCGCAGCGAGCGCCGACTTTTCCCCGGCATTCAGTTCCGCGGGAGCATGGGTTGCTCCGGTGAAGATCGTCTCTCGCAGGTCATCGCGCAGCGCCCCGATCATCAGGACGCGTCCGCTTTCCGGCAGTCCCGACCGGGCCGCGCAAGACCGTCTGCGCCGTAGCGCATCGAACACATGATCCCGAACCGCCGCGCGGTCGCCCGAACCGGCATAGCGGCTGGATCTGGCCCAGCCGATCAAAGCCTGCTCCGCCGGCGCCCCGGCCAGAATGCGGTCCAGCACTTCGATCGCCGCCTGAACACGTGCAGCCGGTGTCATTTCATCACCTTAGGAAAGGCCCGCAAGCCCTTGATCGGAATAGATCACATCACCCGATAGTTCGGACTTTCGCGGGTGATCTGCACATCATGCACATGGCTTTCCTTCAACCCCGCGCCGGTGATCCGCACAAAAGTGCAGTTCTTGCGCATCTCGGCCACGGTGCGGTTGCCGGTATAGCCCATCGCCGCGCGCAAGCCGCCGACCAGCTGATGCACCACCGCCGAGGCTGAGCCCTTGTAAGGCACCTGCCCCTCGATCCCTTCGGGCACCAGCTTGTCGGACGCTGCATCCTTCTGGAAGTACCGATCCGCCGAGCCACGCGCCATGGCACCCAGCGAGCCCATGCCGCGATAGGATTTGAAGGAACGGCCGTTCCACAAGATCACTTCGCCCGGGCTTTCATCGGTGCCCGCGATGGCCGAACCGACCATCGCGCAGGATGCCCCCGCCGCAATGGCCTTGGCAAAATCGCCAGAATATTTGATGCCGCCATCAGCGATGATCGGAATGTCACCCGCCGCCTGTGCCGCATCCATGATCGCGGTCAGTTGCGGCACGCCCACGCCCGCCACGATCCGCGTGGTGCAGATCGACCCCGGCCCGATGCCCACCTTGACCGCATCCGCCCCCGCCCCGATCAGCGCCCGTGTGGCTTCGCCCGTCGCGACATTGCCTGCCACCACCTGAACCCGGTTCGACAGTTTCTTGATCCGCTCGACCGCTTTCGCCACGCCTTCGCTGTGACCATGGGCCGTGTCGATCACCACCATGTCGACGCCCGCATCAATCAGCGCCTGGCTGCGCTCAAACCCCGCGTCGCCGACGGTCGAGGCCGCCGCAACCCGCAGCCTGCCCTGTTCATCCTTGCAGGCATGGGGGTTCAGCACCGCTTTTTCGGTATCTTTCAGCGTCAGAAGCCCGGTCAGCTTGCCCTGCCCGTCCGTGACCAGCAGCTTTTCGATCCGCCGCGCCTTCATCAGGCTTTTGGCTGTCTCCAGGTCGGCGGGTTCTTCAAGGATTGCCAGGTTTTCCGATGTCATCATCAACCGGACCGGCGTCCGGTCGTCCGAGGCAAAGCGCATGTCGCGGTTGGTCACGATGCCGACGACACGACCCGTTTCGTCCACCACCGGGAAGCCGGTCACGTTGTAGCGGTCCTGCAAGGCCTTCGCATCCGCAAGCGTCTGATCGGCGCGCAAGGTGATCGGATTGTCCACCACACCGCTTTCGAACCGCTTCACCCGACTGACTTCGGCGGCCTGTTCCAGCAGCCCGAGGTTACGGTGAATGACGCCAATGCCCCCGGTCTGTGCCATGGCGATGGCCATGCGCGCCTCGGTCACGGTGTCCATCGCCGACGACAGAAGCGGAATATTCATCCGGATGAGCTTGGTCACATAGGTCGAAGTATCGGCGTCCGATGGCAGGACGCTCGATGCCGCTGGCACCAGAAGAACATCGTCGAATGTGAGAGCCTCACGAATCTGCATGGATACCTCCTGCGGGCGATTACGTTTGGCGGCTCGCTCTTTCACGCTGGCGGTGTCTTTGCAAGGGCAAAACCGCGTGGTGCCCCCCTTGCCCTTGGACAGGGCACATGATCAATCTTCGCTGGGGAGCAGGGAAGAGTAAAATGCGCGTTGCTATCGTTGAGAATACCGAAATTTCGCCACTGGGTCAGGTCGGCGTCGCGCTGCGCGAGGCGGACGCGGAAATTCAGGTCTTTCGCCCCTGGGCGGGCGAGGCGCTGCCGGACGGGGCCTATCACGATGCCCTCGTCGTTCTGGGGGGCGAGCAGAATGCGCTGGCCGACGACACCCATCCCTATCTGCCTGATCTGGTGCGGCTGATGCGGCGCATGGGGCAGGCGGACAAGGCGGTTCTGGGCATTTGCCTTGGGGCGCAATTGTTGGCGCGGGCCTGGGGGGCGGAAAACCATCTGGGGACGGCACCGGAATTCGGCTGGCACCGGGTGGCGTTGACCCCCCAGGGCAAGTCCGATCCGGTCCTGTCGGTGCTGAGCGCGGATTTTCCGATCTTCGAATGGCACAAGGATACGTTCACCCTGCCAAAGGGTGCGATGCATCTGGCCCAAAGCCCGGTTGCCGCGAACCAATGCTTCCGCATCGGGCGCGCCAGCTACGCGATGCAGTTCCATTTCGAAGCCAGCCGCGCCGTGGTCGAAGGCTGGAACCGTGACTTTCCCGAAACGGTCGAGCGGATCAGGCCCGGCTGGCTGAAGGGCTACCCCATGATTGCCGCCGAACATGGGCCAGAGGCGGACGCCGCCGGCCTTGCTATCGCCCGCGCCTGGGTCAGCCTGATCTGATCAGGCGCTGGCGGCGTTGGTCTTGACGGCCAACTGCCCGCCGGCCCACATTTTCATCACCCTAAAGGCAATCGCGGGCACGATCCCGGCCGCCGCCAGAAGGACGGCCTGCCCCGGCCATAGCCACATGCCCCCGAGCGACAGCCAAAGCGAGGCCGTCGCCGCCAGCGGGAAGGTGAAGGCGGACCAGAGCGCCGAAAACCCCGATCCGGTCAGCCAACGCGCGGCCAGAACCATCAGAAGGAGCGTGGCCGCGGCGAGCCCGGCAAAGGCCTGTGCCGCCGCGCCATATCCAAGCGCGCCTGAAGCTATTCCCGCCACTGCGGCAACCGACAGATGCAGCGCCAGAAGCGGGCGCAGGGGCGGCGGCGCCAGACGGCCACGTAGCATGGCGGCAATGTCGGCCAACCAGATCACTGCCCCGACGATGAGCGTCGCCGCGAGCAGCACCTTCCCAAGTGCCGCCTGTCCGGTCAGGGCCGCCGCCATCGCCCCGACAAGCGGCGACGTGAAGTAAAGATGCCCCGCCGCCCGCAACTGCCGCGCCGCTTCCGGCAGGGTCGATAGCACGCGCAAGATCAGGACCATCAGCCCCAGTTGCAGGATCAAGGCCCCTACGATCAGCGGCCCGGACAGACCCGGCACATAGGGATGCAACACAATCGCGCTGAGATAGAGGCAGGCGAACAAGGCCGACAGGCCCAACCGACCGGGCAAGACCGCCAGATCGTCCGCCAGAACCGCCGGACGCCGGACGAGCTTGGCCCCATAAGCGAGCAGCGCAAAAAGGAACAGCAAGGTTATTGCCCCCAGAAGGAGTTCGGCCAGTGCCGAAGGCACATCGACAAGGCCCGCAAAGCGCCGCGCGCCAAGGCCAAGCCCGAACAGCCCCATGATCGGCGGAAAGATGGCGGGCGGCACACGTCTGGCAAAGCCGCGGGGCGTGGGCGTCGGGGGTGCGAATCTCATGTGTGCTCCGGTCCTGTGGGGCTTGAATGAACCATGCCACAGCTTTGGCCGCGACGGGACTGGCTGTCGCAGCCGATCCGGACTGGACAATCGCGCACCGGCGGGCTTCTGTCGGGCGACGCAGAGGCAAAATGCTGCAACTGCGAACGACAGGACCAAGACGGTGCAGGATCAACGACCCATCGCGGCCTTCGTGTGGATGATCGGCTCGATCACCGGCTTTTCGTTGGTGGCCGTGTCGGGGCGCGCGCTGGCCAGCGGCCTCGATACGTTCGAAGTGATGCTTTATCGCTCGCTCGTGGGCGTGGGCGTTCTGCTGGCCATCGCGGTGTGGACTGGCCGGGCCGCCGAACTGCGCCCCTCCTTCATGCGACAGCACCTTTTGCGCAACATCTTCCATTTCGCCGGTCAGAACCTGTGGCTTTACGCCCTGTCGCTGATCACGCTGGCTCAGCTTTGCGCGCTTGAGTTTTCCTACCCGATCCTGGTCGCGTTGACCGCGCCACTTTTCTTGGGCGAGCAACTGACCCGCCTGCGGATCGGCGCGGCGCTGGTCGGTTTCATCGGAATCCTGATTGTCGCCCGCCCCTTTGGTGCAGGTGGTTTTTCGATCGGGCTTTTGGCCGCGCTTCTCTGCGCGGTAGGATTTGCAGGCGCAGCCATCGTCACCAAGAAGCTCACGCGGCAGACGTCCGTCTTTGCGATCCTCTTCTGGCTGACGACCATGCAGTCGGCCTTCGGCTTTCTGTGCGCCGCCATCGACGGGCAGATAGCCCTGCCTTCGGCGGCCCTGCTTCCCTGGGTCATCGCTATCGGCCTGGGCGGGCTTGGCGCGCATCTATGCCTGACCAAGGCCCTGTCGCTCGCCCCGGCTTCGATCGTCACGCCGGTCGATTTTCTGCGCCTGCCGCTTCTGGCGGTCATCGGTAGTTTGGCCTACGGGGAAGCCCTTGATCTGTGGGTGCTGGTCGGCGGCGCAATCATCTTTGCCGCCAACTTCATCAATATCCGCTCAGAAGCCCGCCTCCGCCCGCTGCCTATGGCCTGAAAGTCGCAGTTCCGCCGCTCATTTTTCGCGACGCAACGTCATTCGTTGACCGAATGGACCGCTTGGCTAACATTCCAGCCATCAACAACTCATGGGGATGAGTGAGCATGAAAAACGTTATGGTGACGGCGAGCATCATCGCCATGGGAACAAGCGGCGCATATGCAGGCGGGATTGAGCGTTCGACACAATCGGTCGGCGTGTTGTTCGAGAAGGGCTCCTATGCTGAACTGACATTCGGCCAGTTCAGCCCGGATGTGTCGGGCAACGGCGCAGGTCCTTTCACCGGCCTGTCGAGTGGCGACATGGCGGGTTCCTATTCATCGATCGGGCTGGCGTACAAGCAGGCCCTGACTGACCACATTGACATGGCGCTCATCCTTGACCAGCCGATCGGTGCAGACGTGATGTATCCTGTCGCCAACGCGCCCTATCCGTTCGCGGGATCGAATGCAGAGGTGCGTTCGTCGGCGCTGACGGCGCTTCTTCGTTATCGGACCGAGTCCAATCTGTCGGTCTATGGCGGTCTGCGCGTCGAGCGTGTTGAAGGGAACGTCCAGATCATTGCACCCGCTCTGATGCCCGCTTTCACAAACTACCGCATGACGGGCGAAGCCGACACCGCGCTTGGCTATGTCATCGGTGTTGCCTGGGAAAAGCCCGAAATCGCAGCGCGTGTCGCTCTGACCTACAACTCCAAAATCGACCACACGCTTGACACGGTGGAACTCGGTCTGGCGCCCGTCGCGCTGAACGGCACGATGGATGTCGAGGTTCCGGCTTCACTCAACCTGGAATTCCAGACGGGCGTGGCAAAAGACACGCTGTTTTTTGGGTCCATCCGTTGGGTTGACTGGTCGAAGTTCAACATCACGCCGCCGGTGCTCAACACCGCGATCGTATCTTATTCCTCGGATACAGTGAGCTACAACATCGGTGTTGGTCACCGCTTCAACGAACAATGGTCCGGCGCGGTCACGCTGGGGTATGAAGGGTCTGACGGTACTCGGGTTGGAAACCTTGGCCCGACCGACGGTTACAAATCGGTCGGACTGGCGGCAACCTACACGCACGACAACCTGAAAATCACAGGGGGTGTGCGTTATGTGGACATCGGCGACGCCGTCACCTCGACGATCGGCAGCCGCTTCACCGACAATTCGGGCGTCGGTTTTGGCCTCAGGATCGGCTACAGCTTCTGAGAGCGCGTAGCTTTGGCAAAACGGCCCTGCATCAGCGGGGCCGTTTTCGTTTGAGGGTTCGCATTCAACAATTGTACCGGGCACAAATTCGCAGGTCGCCGCCAGCAGTAAGGCAGGTTAGGACTTCCTGATGGCCCAAAATCACACGCCTCGCCCCCAGACCTCGATCAGCCCACGCGCCTGGGTCTACATGGGACTGCTTGCGCTTTTGTGGGGCTGCGCCTTCCCCGCGACCCGTACGGCCCT
>Ga0073904_10004093_pt1 | contig 10903 bp, 10 predicted proteins | sample KloWWTrecipitate_FD_66668 | JGI IMG/M metagenome (GOLD analysis project Ga0073904, IMG submission 66668) | Active sludge microbial communities from Klosterneuburg, Austria, studying microevolution and ecology of nitrifiers - Klosterneuburg... | ecosystem: Engineered > WWTP > Aerobic digester >... | reverse complement strand
GTTACGACTGGCGCGCCGGAGGCCATCGCCTCGAGGATCCCAAGCCCGAACCCCTCGTAGAGCGCCGGATGGACGAACGCCGCCGCGCCCGCATACAGGGCCGGCACGAGCTCGTCGGGAACATAGCCGAGCCGGATGATGCGGTCGCTTCTGGGGCTCTGTTTCAGGCGACGCTCGATCGGGTCGCTCATCCAGCCCGATCGCCCGCCGACAACGAGATGCAGGTCATGATTGTCGAGCCGCTCGAATGCTTCGACAAGACGAACGACGTTCTTCCGGGGCTGAACTGTGCTGAGGAACAGTAGATATGGACGCGTGATTCCGGCGTGCGAAAGCGTGGCCGATGGATCGTGGCGGCGAAATCGCTGGTGGTCGATGCCGGAGTGGACGACCGCAATCTTGCCGGGCCACACCCCATAGTGACGAATCAGATCGTCACGTGTCGTGGCGGAGACTGCGATGAGACGGCTGGCAACACGACCGTTCCAGCGAGTCGTGCGGTCGAGCATCAGCCGGGATGCCTGGTCGTGCGCCTCAGGCTCATGCAGGTAACCGAGGTCGTGGATCGTCGCGATCGAGGCTCGCGGGTGAATGACCGGGATGACGTGGGATGGAACAAAGAGCGCCGCCGGCCGGTCGCGAAGCATCCGCAGCGAGAGGCCGGCATGAGTCCAGAGCCGCGGCATCCGGATGAGCTCGTGATCCACATGCGAGCCGGAGGGCCAGTCCGGCCGGAACTCGCGATGGTAGTACGTCATTGCCGGCCGCTCGTCGATGGCGGCCATCGCGCGCAGAAGCTCAAACGAGTACCACTCGGTTCCGGTCCGCTCGGCCGAGTCAGAACGGCTGGCATCAACCGCGAGGTCAACCCGTCGCATGGGTGCTCAACAGCGAGTCGATCGTGGCGATAACAGCCTCGGGTGTGATTGCCAACATGCAACCGCAGCCGGCTGGCCGACCGGGGCTGAGATCGCCGCACCGCGGGCATCGCCAGCCAGCCGAGATGATTCTGTGACGTACAGGGTCACCCCATGGGCCGTAGCGGCACGGGTCGCTTGGGCCAAAGAGGTGGATCGTTGGCGTCCCGGCCGCAACGGCCAGGTGCATCGGCCCGCTGTCGGCGCCGATGGCGAGGGTTGCTCCGCGCATGATTTCCAGGAGTCCCGCGATGTTCGTCTGGCCGGCGAGGCTTACCGCATCGACGCCCGAGGTGATGCGATCGCAGAGATCACGTTCCCCGTCGCTGCCGGTCACGACGACCGAGACCCCCTGATTCCGCAAGGCATCGATCACCTGCCGCCAGCGAGACTCCGGCCAGAGCTTGACAGCGGCGCCGGAACCCGGATGGATGACGACATAACTGCTGTCGATGCCGGCCGCGCGCAAGAGGGACGTCGTGCCGTCACGAGCCGACTTGCATGGTGGTATCGAGAGCGGGGCTGTCACCGGCGAAGGCAGTTCACCTCCGACCCATTCAGCGACGATCCTGGCCGCCCGCAGAGCTGCGTGCTCGTCGTCGACAAGGAGTGCCTGACGAGTTGCAAACCGGCTCGCGCGAGGATCATCCGACGTAATGACCTCGGAGGCCACGAGCGACCCCAACCAGGCCGCCCACCATGCGTCCGGGCGCAGGACGATCGCGATTCCCGCATTCAGGGGAGCCAGTGATCTGGCCGCCGACTTCAGCTTCCGGTACGGCGCGCTCGGATCACGGGTGGCGGCGCGCGTAAACCCGGGAAATTCGACTGTCACGATATCGTCGACTGGCCACGCCATACGTGCAATGTCGCTCGACCAGCTGCCGACGACGGCGACAAGGCGAACATCCGGCAATTGCTGCCGGAGCAAGCGGACCGCCGGCTGCGACAGGAGGATGTCTCCAAGATGATCCGGCTGCATGACAAGCACGGTGTCGCCAGCGCTCGTCGCGCGTGGCGATACTCCGGCTGCAACGACAAGCCCCGCGTCGCGAATCATGTGTGCCAAAGTCGTCATTCCGACGAGCCTCCCGGCGGAAGGATGGCCAGGCAGGCTGCGGAGACCTGGTCAACCGTGACGTCGCTCGTGCATGGCACCGTCGCGCTGCTTGCCCATCGAAGATCAACATCGGGGAGTGTCCACGAAGCCGCGGGCGCCACGACGGTCACTCGATCGCCGATCGGTCGGTACCGGCGGGGATTGGTCGGGCCGAAGATCGCGACGACGGGCGTCCCAGCCGCCGCGGCGATATGGCTCATGCCAGTGTCACCGCCGACGTACAGGCTCGATCTGGCTGCGACGGCGATGGCGCCCCCGAGACTGACCTGGCCGGCGAGAGAGCGGTCGCTCGGCAATCCGGCGTCTTGGACGATCCGGCTGACGAGCTCGCGATCGCTCGCGCCGCCAGAGAAGATCACGGTATAGCCATGGGCCTCGATCAGGCGGGCCAACGCGACGAAGTGGCTCGCCGGCCACCGTTTGTCGGGCATGGTCGCTCCGGGATTCTCTGCGCCACCTGGATGGAACAATACCGTGCGAGGCCAGCAAGAACATAGCTGATCGGCGATCTCCGCCTCCTGTCGAGACGGCCGGAGAACAGGTTGCGTGACAAGCGGCTCGATCGCCAATCCGCGCAACGCGTCGAGATAGGCCACGCTTTCATGACGAACTTCGGGCATGACGCGAGTGACGGCCGCCACAGGACATCCCGCCAGGGCGACGAAGGCAGACGTCAATATTCGCGAACGTTCCAACACGACAACCAGATCGAAGTCTTCGGCCCGGATCGATAGCGCCTGCCGCCCAGCGGCCTTCGCGGTTATGCGGTCGCCGATGCTTCGGACTGTCCACGGTTCGCGCCCTTCGAATATCGGCTGCGAGTGCGGACCGACGAACACCTGCAGATCCGCGTTCGGGAACGCCGCGGCGAGCGAGTCGAGCGTTGGCAACGCCATCACGCAGTCGCCGATACAGCACGGCTTCACAACACCGATGCGGGCCGGCGAGGCTGCCCCCTGGGTCATGCGGGCTGGTCGAGATCCGCGACGGCGAACATCAGCTCCGCTTTGACCGCGAGCTCACCATCGACCGTCGCGACGGCCGAACCAGTTCCGATCCCACGACGCATTCGGCCCATCACCACCTCCAGCCGGAGAGCGTCGCCGGGCTTCACCTGTCGCTTGAACCGGACGCCGTCGATACCCGCGAAGAACGCCATCTTGCCGCGATGCTCGTCCATGCCGAGTAGTGCCACCGCTCCGACCTGCGCAAGGGCTTCGATGATCAAGACCCCCGGCATCACCGGATAGTGGGGAAAATGCCCCTGAAAGAAGGGCTCGTTCGCGGTGACATTCTTCAAACCCACTGCGCGGACGCCATATTCGACCTCGAGAATACGGTCGACAAGAAGAAAGGGGTAGCGGTGGGGGATAATCGCCTGAATCTCGCGTGTGTCCAGCACCTGTCTGTGTCCTTTCGTTCGATCTGCACCGTGGTCGCGGTTGAGTCTAGGAAGCGCTGGAAGGAAATGTCAAACCCCTCATCAGTGGCGGTAGTCGGAGCTGGCGCGTGGGGCACGACGCTCGCCCTCCATCTTGACTCAGTCGGGGCGAGCGTGCGGCTCGTGACGCGCGACGAGGAACAAGCTGACGCCATTCGCGCCGCCGGCGAAAATGTGCGGTATCTCTCCGGAGTGCCACTCGCGCCCGCGATTGGCGTGACATCAGATATCCGCATGGCGGCGCAGGATGCGGATGTGGTGTTCGTGGTCGTCCCAACACAGGCCGTCCGTGAAATCAGCCAGCGGCTTCGGACTGTGCTCGCAGGCAACACACTGGTCGTGTCGTGCAGCAAAGGGCTCGAGAGAGACACGCTCGCGCGATCCAGCGAAGTGCTGTCCGACGTGGGCGGCATCCCCGTTGAGAGAATCGCTATTTTGTCCGGGCCGAATCTCTCGGGCGAGATCGTGCGAGGTTTGCCGGCCTCGGCGGTTGTTGCGTCGGCGGCATTGTTCACCGCCGAGACTGTGCAATCGATCCTTTCGTCCGCGCGGTTTCGTGTGTACACGAGCCGGGACGTCATCGGCGTCGAGATTGGCGGCGCGCTGAAGAACGTCATCGCGCTCGGCGCGGGCGTGTCGGACGGCCTCCGGATGGGGCAAAACGCAAAGGCTGCGTTCATTACCCGCGGGCTAGCAGAGCTAACACGGCTGGGCATCGCAGCGGGCGCGAATCCGCTCACGTTCGGCGGGTTGAGCGGACTGGGCGATCTGATTGCGACCTGCGAGAGCCCACTCAGCCGCAACCGAACGTTCGGTCAGCTGCTCAGCGAGGGGCTGAGCATGGAGGACGCGCGCCAGCGGATCGGCCATGTCGTCGAGGGGGCGACGACCGCGTATGCGATGGCGGAGCTAGGTCGGCGATATGGAGTAGAGACACCAATTGCCGACGCGATCGTCGCGGTGCTGGACGGTCAGGTCTCGGTCGATGACGCGATCCATGTGCTGCTGACGCGTAACCAACGGGCTGAGCTGGACTGATACCGACCGGGCCTAGTCCGCCGCGGTCGCGTGAATGAGCTGGTCGCGATGTGGGCCGGTGCCGACGAAGGTGATCGGGACGCCAACGAGCGCCGCGATCCGCCGCAGATATATCTGGGCCGCCTCGGGCAGGCCGGCAGACGCCGCTGTGTCGCTGCCCCCGTCTTCCCAGCCGGCCAACTCCTCATAGATCGGCTTCACCTGCTCGTAGTCTTCGATCCGGGCAGGGGGGGAATCATGACGCTCCCCGTTGAGTTCGTACCCGACGCAGACATGAACCGCGTCGACGCCGTCGAGGACATCGAGCTTCGTGAGCGCGATCTCGGTGATGCCGTTCAGACGTGCCGTATAGCGCGCCTGGACCGCGTCGAACCAACCCGTCCGGCGTGGTCGCCCGGTGGTTGTGCCGAACTCGACGCCGCGCGAGCGCAGCATATCGCCGGTGTCGTCGAAGAGCTCGGTCGGAAACGCGCCAGCGCCGACCCGCGTGGAGTACGCCTTGTAGACGCCGATCACGCGGTCGATCTGAGTGGGCGCGACTCCCGCCCCCTGGCAGACCCCCGCCGCTGTCGGGGACGATGACGTAACGTATGGATAGGTGCCGTAGTCGATGTCTAGCATCGCCGCCTGAGCGCCCTCGATCATGACGTTGCGGCCAGCGTCGATCGCATCCTGGATCTCGACCTCGACATCACCGATATATGGCGCCAACCGCTCGCCGTACGCGGCGAATTGTTCGGCCATCTCTTCCAGGTCGAACGGCGGGTGTCCATAGAGCGCGCCAAGGAGCGCATTCTTCTCGGCCAATACAGGCTCAAGCCGGCGGACAAGATACTCGGGATCGAGAATATCGGCGGCACGGATCCCGCGCCGCGCGGCCTTATCCGCGTAACACGGTCCGTTGCCCCGCTGAGTGGTTCCGATGGTATTTGCGCCGCGGCTGGATTCTTCGAGCCGGTCCTGAATCGGGTGATAGGGCATGATCAGGTGGCAACGGGATGAGACGCGAAGGTGCGAGGTGTCAACTCCACGGGTGTGCATGTCGTCAAGTTCCTGCAGCAAAATCGCCGGGTCGAGCGCAACTCCGGCGCCGATGACACAGGTGCAATCGGGATGAAGGATGCCTGAGGGAATCAGGTGGAACTTGAATACTCCCCGGTCGGTGACGACGGTATGTCCCGCGTTCGCGCTGCCGTTGGCGCGAACCACAACATCTACGCTGGACGCCAGCGCATCGATGATCTTGCCCTTGCCTTCGTCACCCCATTGGCCACCGAGCACGATTGCTACCGGCATATATCCCGCCCCTCAGAGAATCGACGCAGGCGCGCTAAGACGCGGGCTGATTTCGTTCGCCCGCCAACCGCGTATGATATCACGCGACTGGCGCAGTCTTCTCCGGCTCGCGCATGTCACGGAGCTTTTCGAACAACGATAGCTCCTCCTCGCCGAGGTTTGCTGGAAGAACGACGCGTATGCGGGCGAAGAGATCGCCTCGCTCACTGGACCCGATCGCCGTCGGCCAGCCTTGTCCGCGTAGACGGAACATCTTCCCATTCTTCGACTGGGAAGGAATCGTTAGCGCAACCTTGCCGGTCAACGTCCTGACGATGGCCTCGCCGCCGAGAACCGCGGTATACAACGGGATATCGACATCGGCTCGAAGATCGTTCCCATCGAGCGAGAACTGCTCGTCCGAAACGACCTTGACGCGCAAGTACACATCACCTGCAGGTCCACCGTCGCCCCCTGGCGAACCCTTGCCGGCCACGCGGACCCGCTGACCTTCCCGAATACCGGCCGGAATCGTGACCTCGATGCGTGACCGGCGTGCGACAGTTCCAGTTCCTTCGCAGATGAGGCAGATCTGGCCGTGGGTGGCGCCAGTGCCGTTGCATTCCAGACATGGCTCGGGTATCTGGATCTCGAAGGTGCGGGATGTGCCGGTGAACGCGTCTCGGAGCGGCACCTCGACAGTGTATTCATGGTCTTCTCCGCGCCGAGGCGTCCGGGCGCGTCGGCGCTGCCGGCCCTTCTGACTGCCGAATAGCGTCTCGAAGAAGTCGGAAAACCCCTCACCGCCATTGGTTCGGTATTCAACGCGGGCGCCGCTGGGGCCGCCGGACTGCTGCGAGACCCACTGACTGAAATCACCTGGGCCGGCGTTCGAGTCGCTTGTTGCCTGGTAGCGTTCCCAGTCGGCGCCGAACTGATCGTAGCGCGCGCGCTTGTCGGCGTCGGATAGCACCTGATAGGCCTCATTGACCGCCTTGAACTTCTCTTCAGCGTCTGGGGCCTTGTTTACGTCCGGATGAAGTCGGCGCGCCTTCTCCCGATATGCCTTCTTGATCTCGGCGTCGCTTGCCTTGCGCCCGATACCGAGGAGAGAATAGTAGTCCTGAAATTGCATTTGAGGTGCCCCGATTCGGCTGAACACTCACTCACACCTACGTCATGGTTATGATAAACCATGAGTCGGTACGACGCAAGTCTGTCTGTTTCAGATAAGCGAAGCACGTCGTGCATATCGGCGTCGAATCATCACGAACGCGAAGCCGGCGACGGCGACGATCACGAGAACGATGAGAATCGGCGCAACCAGCGCGAGCACGCTCAGGCAGATTGCCGTGCCATCCTCGGCTGCGCTGACTATCGGGTTCCCGACTCCTCCGGTAGTGGCGGTCACGATCGGCCGGAATGTTGACTTGGTGATGTGCACGCCGCCCGCAACGAAGAGGCCGAGGATCATCGCCAGGATCGGGTTGATCCTGTGGACGGCGTCGGTGCTGGCCATGACGAGCAACGCTCCGGCAGCCGGCCTGATGAACGACTGAAACAGATCATTGATGTGGTCGACGATCGGGATTTTGTCGGCAATGATCTCGATCCCAAGGAGCACCGAAATGATCGCAATTGCCCATGGGGATGCGATGACATTATAGGGCGCGGCGAGTTGAATCAGTCCGGTATATCGGTCGGCCAGCGCGATCGCGAGAATCGGAATGTATGCATTCAAGCCGGCCGGCATCGCTAGCCCGAGCCCGGTTAGTAGCTCAAACATCGACCATCTACCTTCTCGTCGTTCACGCTCCTCGTCACGACTCTAGTGTAGCGGCATCGTGGGCTGGATCACTCGGCTGGCCGATCTTCGGTGGAATATAGATGATCGCTGTCGTGATCCAGAAGGCCAGAAGAAGAATGAGCCCCGCCATGACCCTGTCCAGGACAGGCGAGATTGCGTACGGCTGAAACGACACAAGATGGCCGGCAACGTCGAGTCCGACGATCTCTCCAACCCGAGTCACCAGATTGTTCGCACCGTCCGGTTGGTGATAGAAGCGCTGGGGATCGGCGAAGCCAACGAGCGTCAATAGCGCCCCAATGAGCCATGTTCCGCCAACAATGGCGCGCACCGACCATCCGCTGGTCGCAAGCACCGCGCCTAGCGTCGCCGCGGCAAGTGGCGCGACTGGGACGAGGTAGCGGGCCGCCGGGCCCCACTCTCCCCACCAGACCCGATATGCGCCGACCTCCAGCAGATACGGCGTGATCGCCGCTATCGCCAACAGCCCGCGATTCCGATCGATCTTCAGCCAGCGCGGAAGCCCGGCGATCGCAACGATGTATATCGGCGCATTGATGATCAGCCCCCACTGCGCGTCGAGCAGCAGTCCGAACAGCCCGTTGACGGTCCCCGTTGCTGAGGAAAACCCGGCATGGTCGGCCACATTCTGCACCGGTGAGTGGTACAGCCACCAATTGTAATAGATCAGGGTTGCCGCCCCGATACCGACAAGCAGACAGGCGATGCCCGCCGCGAGCTTGCGCGACCGCCACCATCGCCAGAACAACACGATGCCGAGAACCGCGGCAGTCGGGGCGAAGCGTTGATGGAGCCAGGGCAGGAATCCAACCGCAACCCCCGTTAGCAACCACTGCCAGACTCGATTCTCATCTCGACTCAGGCGTCGGACGGCATAGACGAGGATGAGCGCGGCCGGAATCTCTGGGAAGATCAGCAACGCGTATGGCGCAATCGGCAGGCTAACCGCGAGCGCTAACGCGATCGCCCCCGCCAGGCGAATGCCGCTGCCAGCCTCCCGAGCGAGGAGATACATCTGCCCCGTTAGCAACGCTGCGGCGATGATAATGACGGCCATCGCGCCAATACGCCCGGCGAACGCGTATGGCACAGCGATCAGAAATGAAAGCCCAAGCCCGTGCTTCGTGTGAAGCCCGGGAAGCACCGACTGCGCTGGGTGCGGCGGTAGCGTGCGCGGAAATCCGCCCCAACCCTGCCAGTCACTCGGAAGCGGGTCGGCGGGATAGAACTCATCGAAATCACGTTGAGCGTAGTTGTTCGACTCGTCGAGGTCACGATCGCGAACGATGCTGATTGCGGTCATCACATAGAACGGCTCATCACCGGTCAGCGGATCGAGTCGTGCCACGAAGCGTGGGACGAACGCGGCGAAAAAGATGGCGGCCATCGCTGTGACGAGGATCAGTGCTCTCCGGTCCTGCGCCATCATGATTCCCTGCCTGGCCGACGCCAGAAGCTTCCCATGAGATTTGTGATTGTTACGCCGAGCGATGCCCCCGCGATGTCGACGAGGACGTCGAAGACGCTGGCGTCGCGGCCCGGGACGAAGGACTGGTGGAATTCGTCGCTCAGCCCATACAGCGCCGCGAGAGTAACCGAGATCAAATCAGCGCGGAAGTCGGGCTCGAATCCGCGTATTGCGAGGCGGATCAGCGCGGCCAGCACCGCATAGGCAACAAGATGGCCAATGATAGCGGCGACGTTGGCCGGCAGCCCTCCGGTCGTCGGGAGTGTGCTCCTCGATGAGAGTGCGAAAATCAGGATCATCCAGGCAAGAACGCCCATCACCGCTAGCCGGCGTAGAGAACCGGGCGTGTTCATCGGCCTGTTACTCCATGTTCGGCATAGGCTTCGGTAAGCCGGTCAACGATGGCGGGGATTGAGAAGTGCGATCGCACACGTTCCTGCGCTGCGGCGCCCAGCGTCATTCTTCCTGACATATCGGCGAGCAGCACAGCGGTTGATTCGGCAAATCGCTCGGGATTGTCGGTGGCAACAAGGCGGCCGGCCGGCCCGAGGACGGCCGGCACATCGCCGACGTCTGATGCGACGATCGCACAGCCGGCCGCCATCAGCTCGAGCAACTTCACCGACTGTTTGCTGCGGGTGATGAGAGTGTCCTGGTACGGGAACACGGCGACGGCAGCTGAACCGAGCACCGACGGAATCACTTCTCGCGCTACATATCCCATTTGCTCTACTTCAGTAGCTGAACCACCCCCAACAGAAACAATCCGCGCTTGCGGGTAGTGCCCTCGTAGCGACCGTGCAAACTGGTCTGGCCAGCCCGGCGCGAATTCCTCGAAGCGGGAGTAGAGCAGCACGGTTGGAGCCGCGCGCTCCGATGCGGGTGAGCGCGCGGCCTCGAGCTCCGCGATCCATGACGACGCAAGACCGTTCGGCAGCCGATGGACGTTCCGTGACGAGCGTCGCAATACGCACGCGCGCTCAGTAAGCAGGGTGCTGGCGGCCGTGACACCATCCGCGTCACGAAGCAGGGTGCGCTCCTGCCAATCAAAGAGTCGACGCTGGGCCAGCGGGTAGTGACCCTGGCGATTCCAGCCACCGTCGCCCTCCCAGTCGTCGCTGTCGACGATGACAGGCACGCGGCCAAGGAGACAGCGGGCCGCAATGCCGCCGAATCCGCGCGGCTTGAACAGGTGGATCAGACGCGGGCGCAGGTGTCGGATGACTTCGAGCTGCTGGAACACGGCGGGAAGCGTCGTGGCGCCGGCAGCCGCAGTGTTGACGATCAAGACACCATCCCGCGTCTCGACGACTCCGCGCTCGAACGGCATATCCCATGGGCTGGTGACGATCGCACAGCGATAGCCTCGCGCGGCGAGCTCGCTGGCGAACGGAAGCGCGCGCGACTGGAGCGTTCCCAGTCGCCACAGGCCGAATGTGCCCAGCATGACAATGTCGAAGGTGTCTTCGCGCATGACGGCAGATGGTAACAACATGGATGCGTCGACCGCCAGAGCGAAGCTGATCCGATTGAAGACGCGAGGCTACTGGATCACTGGCCGGACGACGGTCACAAGCTTGCCCTGGATCTCGACGTTCTTCGCGTCGGTGTAGATCGGCCCCATCGTCACGTTGGCCGGCTGAAGGCGAATCTGGGAACCCTCGCGATACAGCCGCTTCAGCGTCGTCTCGCGCTCACTCTTGAGCCAGACCGCCACCGTCTCGCCATTCTCGCAGACATTCTGGTGTCGGAGAACGACAACATCACCATCGTTTATCAAGGCATCGACCATTGAATGCCCCTTGACGCGAAGGGC
>Ga0073904_10004092_pt1 | contig 10904 bp, 11 predicted proteins | sample KloWWTrecipitate_FD_66668 | JGI IMG/M metagenome (GOLD analysis project Ga0073904, IMG submission 66668) | Active sludge microbial communities from Klosterneuburg, Austria, studying microevolution and ecology of nitrifiers - Klosterneuburg... | ecosystem: Engineered > WWTP > Aerobic digester >... | reverse complement strand
GCTGGTCGACGGCGGCAAACGCCTCGTCGAGCAACAGCACCGCTGGCCGGCGCGCCAGCGCGCGGGCCAGTGCGACCCGCTGGCGCTGGCCGCCGGAGAGTTCATGCGGTTTGCGCAGCGCCAGCTTGTCCAGCTGCATGTCGGCCAGCAGATGCATGGCCGTGTCGGCGCTGGATTTGTCGGGCAAGGCCAGCCTGACATTGTCCAGCGCACTGAGATGCGGGAACAGTGCGTAATGCTGGAACACCATGCCCACGGGCCTTTGCTCGGCCGGCAAATGGACTCCATTGGCCGAGTCGAACCAGACCTGCTCGCCCAGGCAGATATGGCCTTGCGCTGGCCGCAGCAGGCCGGCAATGGCGCGCAACACACTGGTCTTGCCACTGCCCGAGGGTCCGACCAGCGCCAGCAGTTCGCCCGCTGCACAGTGGACTCTGGCCTGCAGCGGAATCGGTCCGGCCTGGAGCAGCTGGGCTTGCAGCATGGGTTCAGCCATGCGCCGTGCGGGCCGGACGTGACAACCAGGTCGAGGCCAGCAGCGTGGCCATCGACAACACCAGCAGTGTGGCAGACATGATGCCGGCCGCTGCCATGTCGAACGCCTGCACCTTGTCGTAGATCGAGATCGCGATGGTGCGTGTCTGCCCCGGGATACTGCCGCCGACCATCAGCACCACGCCGAACTCGCCCATCGTATGGGTGCCCGTCATGATCATGGCGCTGACGATGCCACGCCGTGCCAGTGGCAGTTCGACGCGCCATAACCTGCGCCACGGCGACAGGCCACAGGTGCGCGCCGCGTCGTGCAACTCGGTCGGTATCGACTCGAACGCCCGTTGCATCGGCATCAGCGCAAACGGGATGTTGAAGATCACGCTGGCCACCAGCAGACCGGTGAACGAAAACGCCAGCGTGTGCCCGAACAGCTGCTCGAACATGGCCCCGAGCGTGGACGCTCCGCCCATGGCCACCAGCAGGTAAAAGCCCAGCACCGTGGGCGGCAACACCAGCGGCAGCGTCAGCATCGCCTCAAGGACCGGACGCAGCACATGGTTGCTGGTGGCCAGCCAGCGCGCCGCCACAATTCCGAGCGGCAGCAGGATCAGCGCGGTGGCCAGTGCCAGTTCGACCGACAGCCAGAGTGCGGGCCAGTCCATGGGCGTGTCAATCGGCGGATTCGCCCGGCAGCGCGAAACCATGGCGCTTGAACACAGCGCGCGCTGCCGGTTGCTGCAGGTACGCATAAAAAAGGCGTGCCGTGTCGCCGGCCTTGCGCGTGAGCACCATGCGCTGGTGCAGCGGCTGGTGCAGCTTGTCGGGGATCAACACGAAAGAGCCACCTGCGCTGACAGCCGGTGCCAGCGCCAGCGAATACGCGAAGATGCCACCCTGCGCCGAACCGGAGGCCGCGAACTGTGCGGCCTGCGACACGTTCTCGCCCAGCACCAGGTGCGGCTGCAGCGTGTCCCACAGGCCTGCGGATTGCAAGGCCTGCATCGCTGCGCGCCCGTAAGGCGCATGCTCGGGATTGGCGATGGCGAATCGTTTGACCTGCCCGGCTGCCAGCGCCTGGCGCAACCCCTGCAGTTGCGCATCGGGTTGGAACTTCGAATTGTGCGGAACGAACAACACGATGCGGCCACTGGCGTACCGGACACCGCGGTCGGGCGTGAGTTGCTGCCCGGCCAGCTGGAACACGTAGGCTTCGTCGGCAGACAGGAACATCTCGAATGGCGCGTCCTGGGCGATCTGGCGGGTGAAGTTGCCCGATGAACCATAAGTGATACGCACCGCGCGCCCGCTCTCCTTCTGGAACCGCGCGGCGATGTCGTCGAGTGCGAACTGGAGGTCGGATGCCGCTGCGATCGTGGGCACCTGTTGCGCCAGCGCCAACGCGCTGGCCAGCAGCCATGCACCTGCCAGCAGCAGTTGGGTGAGCTTGGTCATCAATCGCATCGTGTTTTGATCTGGAGGCGAGCCAAGTCTAGTGGACGGCGCGGCATCGACCGCGTACGGGTTTGTCAGAGGGCGGTTCCGGTTGCAGGTGCTACAGGCCGGATCCAGCGTGCCACCAGCCACGGCGTGATGACGGCATAGATGGCGACGGCGCCGGTCAGCGCGGTCAGCGGCGTGCCGAACATGCCGACGAAGAAGGACTGGCCGAAACTCGACATCAGCGCGGCGGCCAGGCCGAATGCTGCGGCGCGCCGATGGAAGCGGCTGGCGTCGGTCATTGCCCGGTCTCGCGCAGCCGCCACATGCGCTGCGCGGCCGTTCTCAGGCGCCCTGGCCGCGGGTCAGTTGCAGCGTCGCCAATGCCATCACCTTGGCCGAGTCCACCATGTCCTGGATGCCGACAAACTCATCGGGCTGGTGGGCCAGGTCCAGGATGCCGGGGCCATAGGCGATGCAATGGTTCATCTTGCCGGTGCGCACGATGTGTTTCTGGTCGTAGGTGCCGGGGCTGGAGATATAACCCGGCTCGCGTCCGAGCACACGCGCAATGGCGCGCGCCGTGGCGTCCACCACCGGTGCGTCCCTGGGTGTGGCGGTGGGCAGGAAACTCATGATCTCGCGCAGGCCGTAATCGAATCCGGGCCGGGTGCTCTTGAGCTCTTCCAGCATGCCGACGATCTCGGCCTTGACCGCTTCGAGCGACTCCTCGGAGATGAAACGCCGGTCGAGCACCGCGCGGCAACTGTGCGAGACCACCGGCGAGGGCAGGTCGCCGGTGGGGCGGCCCTGTGCGTCGACGCTGTAGTTCTGTTCGACCTGTCCGCCGTGCAGGCTGTTGATGTTGAGCGTGCTGACCCTGGCACCGGGGGGCTCCACCGGTTGCGCGGTGCGCCGGTCGCGCAGTTTGGGGCCGAGCTCGGCTTCGAGCAGGTGCAGGAAGGCGCCCATGTGGTTGATCGCCGAGTCGCCCAGAAAGGGCATCGAGCCATGGGCGATGCGTCCGCGCGTTTCAACCTCTGCCCACCAGACGCCGCGGTGGCCCAGGCAGATGCGGTCCACCCCCAGCGGTTCGGGGATGATCACATGGTGCACCCGGGGCCGGCTGAAATAACCCAGGCTGGCCAGGTATCCCACGCCGGCATATCCGCCGGATTCCTCGTCGACCGTGCCGCTGATCTCGATTGCGCCAGGAAAGCGGATGCCGGCGTCCAGGATGGATTCGACGGCGATCACGCTGGCCGCAATGCCGCCTTTCATGTCGCAGGTGCCGCGGCCGTAAATCTTGCCATCCAGCACCTGGGCGCCGAAGGGGTCATGGGTCCAGCCCGGGCCGGGTTCGACCACGTCGATGTGACCGTTGAAGTGCACGCATTCGCCGCTGCCCTGGCCCTGCATGCGTGCCACCACATTGACCCGCGGGTGGCTGTCCTTGTCGCCTGGCGCGCCTTCGGCGCGCAGGTACTCGACCGCGAAGCCGCGCTTGCGCAGCCGTTCGCCGAGCAGCCGGGCACAGGCCTCGTAGGCATCGCCAGGCGGGTTCACGGTGGGGATGCGTACCAGATCCTGGGTCAGTGCGATCAGTTCATCCTGCCGGCTGTCGATACGTGCCAGCAAGGCGTCGGTGTCAGTGGATTTCATCGTGGACATATTGTGGTGTGGCGCTTCAAAGGGGCCCCGACTGGCGGCGCAGCGCAAGCAGCGGATCCCTGGCGCCAGGGCGCAGGTACGACGGGGCAATCGCCGGCAACGAGCTGGCCCTGATGCCGAGTTCTTCGAGCCCGGGCAATACGCCGGAGGCGATGTTGTCGACCTGCAGCGACGCGAGGTTGTCGCGGCTCATCAGCGGTTCGCCAGGCAGCCATTCCATCACGGTAGCCTGCAACCGCGCCAGTACGTCCGGCAGGGCGATCACCGGCCGTGCATTGCCCGAGAGCCGGCCAGCCAGCCGGACCAGTTCGCGCAGCGTGAACACATCCGGCCCGCAGGCCTCGAACACCGGTCCGGCGGCGATGGCGCCGGGGGCATGCAGGCGATCGAGCGATCGCAGCCGGTTGACGATGGCCTGCGCCACATCCTGCACCCATACCGGCTGGAACCGGGTATCGGCACCGGCCAGCGGCATCACCGGGAAGATCGCCTGCAGCTTGGCGAACATGTTCAGAAAGCGGTCCTGAGCGCCGAACACCACGCTTGGGCGCAGAATCGTCGTTGCCAGTTTGCTCGCCAGCAACACGGCTTCGCCTTCGGCCTTGCTGCGCTGGTACATCGAGGGCGCGTCGGCCGCAGCACCCAATGCGCTGACATGGACCAGATGCCTGACCTTGCCGCCGATGCAGGCGCGCGCGAGCTTTTGCACCAGCGCCACGTGCACATGGTTGAACGCAGCCGCGTCACCATGCAGGATCGCCACCAGGTTGATGACGGCGTCATGGCCTCGCACCAGCCGGGTCAGATCCATTTCCACATGGATATCGGTCTCGACCACGTCGACCCATGGCAATGGCGCTACCGCGCGCGCGTTGACCATGTGCCGGGTTGGCACGGTGAGGCGGCAGTTCAACTGCCCGGCCTTTTCACAGAGATGGCGGCCGATGAATCCGCTGCCGCCCAGTACCAGAATTCGTTTCATCGCGATTTGCCCCGGGTTGTCCGGTCCTGCGGGCCGGTGGTGATGTGAATGCGGGTCATGGCAGGTCCTTGTTTTCAGCGCTGGAATCAGCCGCCCGGGGACCGACCATGCCCAGCCGTGCTTTCAGTGACTGAGGCTGCCCGGTCGTGATGGCAGCATAGTTGGTGGTATTGCTCAGGACCTTCTTGACGTAGTCGCGGGTCTCGTTGAACGGGATGTTCTCGGCCCAGATTGCCGCCTCCAGCACCGGGCCGTTGCGCCAGCTGCGCGGTCGTCCGGGCCCGGCGTTGTAGGCGGCCGCAGCCAGTGGCATCGAGCCGGCGAAGTCGTCCAGTGCCAGCTTGAGGTAGGCCGTGCCAATGGCGATGTTGACATCGCGGTCGTTGATCTGGTTCGGCTTGAACCCGTCCATGCCGATCTTCTTGGCGGTCCAGCGCGCGGTCGCCGGCATCACCTGCATCAGGCCCGAGGCCCCGACGCCCGAGCGGGCATCCATCAGGAAGCGGCTTTCCTGGCGGATCAGGCCATAGACATAGGCCGGATCGAGGCCGATATTCCTGGAGCGTGCGATCACCGCATCATGCAAGGGCATCGGGAAACGCTGGTCGAAGGCGATGAAGTCGCGGGTGCGTTCGCTGGTGTTGATGCAGTTTTTCCAGTCTTCGCGTTCGCATGCCAGGTCGGCGGTCGCCAGCAGATCACGGTCGTTCATGCCTCCTGGATCGTGCAGGCGCACCACGTAATTCCATTCCCGGTCACCTTCGCTGCGCAGGCCGATGCTGATCGCATGGATGCTGCGCACCAGTGCCGCGTCATTGCGGATGTCCTGCTTTTCCTTGGCTGTCGGCGGCGGCGGCGCCGGTGGCACGGTGATCTTGCGCCCGAGCTCTTCCAGTGCCAGCTGCTCATAGAAACCTCGCACGCTGGCAATGCTTTCGTAAAGTGCCGTGGCCTGGGCGCGGTCTGCAGCCGGCCGGCCGGCCGACGTCAAGGCGCGGGCCCGCCAGTAGATCCAGGCCGGCTCCAGCCGCTGGGTCTCGTCCATGGCTGCCGTGGCATCAAGCACCTGCTCCCACTTGCCGGCGCGCAGCGCAGCGCGCACCTTCCACTCCAGATGGTCGGGCTGCAGGTATTTGCTCTGCGCATTCGCAAAATAGGCAGACGCTTCGTCCGACAGCTTCTGCGCCGCACGTTTGCCGATGACGCCCCAGACATAACTGCGTTCTTCCTGCGTGAGCTGGGTACGCCAGCGCAGTTTGCTGACCTGCTCGGCCGCCGCCGCCGGATCTTCGGCCGCAAGCCGGATCAGCCCCAGCGTGACCAGTTCCTTGGTGCGGGGCAGCAGCGCCGTATGTTTCTCGTCCAGGTAACGCGTCGGGTCGGAAAAAATCGTCTTGACCTTGTTGCTCCAGTCCGGGTTGAGCAGGCCGACGGCCTGCGTCACGACCGATTGGCGGCCGGTTTCCATGCCGCCACGCGCGCGCAGCCAGGCCACCTCGGGTTTCATCTTGCGGGCCTTGAGCAATTCCTGGGCGGCAAGTGCGCAACCGTCATCGGTGTCGCGCTGGGCCAGCCACTGGGTCTGGATCTGCTCGGCAACGTCGGCCCCGGTGGCGTTGAACGCGGTGAGCAGCGAATAACACCGTACCTCACGGTCGTCATTCATGCGGAAACTGGGATATTCGGCCATGAAGGTGGCCCAGTCGCGGACCTGTCCGAGCAACAGCAACCAGTCATTGCGCAGCCGATCCTCCTGGTAGCTGCCCGCATACTTGCGCAGGAACGCGCGGACTTCGTCGTTGGGCGCATCGACCAGGCGGGCGCGCAGTTCCCAGTAGGCGGCCCAGGGTTCGAGCACATGGCCGCGCGCCTGCGGCAGCAGTGCGGCAAGACGTTTGCGATCACCCTTGCGAAAGGCCTCCTTCATTTCCAGCACGGCCTCGTCGGCCTTGGTCAGCGAGGGGCTCTGTGCCCGGGCAGCCCCGGACGCGGCCACTGCGGCAGCCATGAATACGGCGATCGATGTCAAAATAGCTGCAAACTTCATAGCGAGATTATGGACAACTCCGACGGGATGCAGGCGCAGGAGAAGAAATCCCAGCGCAAGGCGCTGATTGAACAACGGCTGAACATGCCGGACCGCCAGCAGCGGGCCGCCTTGTTGCAGGACGTGATGCGGATCTGGCTGGTAGGGCGTCCCGACACCGTGATTGGCGCGTACTGGCCGATCAAGGGCGAATTCGACCCTTTGCCGGCCCTGCACCGCTGGAAGGAAGACGGCGAGCTGATCGACCAGCCCCAGCCGCGCCGCATCGGCCTGCCGGTGGTCGACAAGGTGCACAAGACCATGGTTTTTCATGCCTGGTATCCGGGTTGCCGCATGGAGGAAGACGCCTACGGAATCCCCAAACCCAAGGACACCGAGGTCATCGTGCCGACGCTGCTGTTCATTTCTTGCGTCGGGTATGGCGCGGGTGGCCATCGGCTGGGGTATGGCGGCGGCTTCTACGACCGCACCCTGGCGATCCTTGAGCCGCGGCCCTATACCGTCGGGCTCGGTTTTACGCAGGGTTTTCTGCCCGATCTCGAACCCCAGGCCCACGACATTGCGCTGGACGCGATTCTGAACGAGAACGGCGCGGTCTGGCCGGTGTAAATGCGCGGCGGTGCGCCGCGCAGCAGCCTCGCAGGCGGGTTCTCGGACCTGGCTCAGCCCCGGCGCGGCGTCTTGTCGGGCGGCAAACGCGGTGCCGGCGTCGATGTGCTGGCAGCCGCCGCCTGCGCGTCTTCGCCAATGGCCTGGCGTGTCAGCGCGGCCTGTGTATCGAGCCACGCGCAGAAAGCGACGATTTCCGGGCGTGATGCCGCGCGCGGGCCGGTGATCTGCCAATAGGACAGCGGCGAGTCGATGCGTTTGCCGGGCAGTACCTCGATCAGGTCGCCTCTGGCCAGTGCTTCGGCGATCAGCGGCATGCGCGCCAGCACCACGCCCTGGCCGGCAATGGCCGCCTGCACCATCTGGTAGGCATAGTCGAAATACAGCCAGCGTTTGGGCTGCAGGCGGGGCTCCTTGTGCCTGTCGAACCAGCGCTGCCAGGCCAGGATCACGAAATTGCGGTTGCGCACATCGCCGGCCTCGATCAGGGTGAAGCGGGCCAGGTCGGCAGCGCTTTGCAGCGTCTTGCCGCCCTTGAGCAGCCACGGACTGGCCACCGGGGCGAGTTGTTCACCGAACATGCGCACGCCGTGCGGCGCGACGCGCCCCGGGGTGGTGTAACGCAATGCGATGTCGGCGTCCGACATCTCCAGGTCGACGATGGTGTCGCTGGTGTCGATGCGGATGTCGATATCGGGATGCAGGTTCTGGAAGTCCTCCAGTCGCGGGATCAGCCACATCGAGGCGAACGAGGCCCAGGTCGTGATCGCCACATGTTTGCGCCCGGCGCTCTGACGGATGTTGCGCACCGTGTTGTCGAGCCGTTCCAGTGCCGGAACGACAGCACTGATCAGATCACTGCCGGCGCTGGTGAGTTCCACCGCACGGGTATGGCGCAGGAACAGCGCGACACCGATCTCTTCCTCCAGTGCCTGGATCTGCCGGCTGACCGCGCTCTGCGTCAATGCCATTTCTTCGGCGGCAGCGCGGAAGTTGAGATTGCGTGCGACGGCTTCGAAGGCCCGCATATGGCCGGCAGACAAGGGCCGGGTGCGTAGCCGGTATTCGGACTGCTGCATGGGGAATCCTGACCGGGGTCGTCTCCCCGATTGATGCGAATATGGAATGAATAGTGTAGCCCGATTTCATTGGACCGCAGGGGTCGCGCGCAGCATCATTACAGCCTGACAAATCACCTGGAGAAGCACATGTCTACACCATCTGCACTGCAATTGCCGGCCAGCGGGTCGGGCGTCGGCCTGGCCGCCTGCTGGACCCTGTCATCGGAACGGGCGGTCATTCTTGGCGCGCAGTCGGGCGGCTTCCTGCAGGTGGAACGCGGCACGGTCTGGGCCACGCTCGATGGCCCGCACCAGGGGCCGGCCAACGACTGGGGGGATCTGGTACTCAAGTCCGGCACCCGCATCCATGTCACCGCTGGCCAGCATGTGGTGCTCGAACGGTTTCAGCCAGCGGCCAACGAGGCAGCCTGCTTCAGCTGGGAGCCTGACTCGGTGGCGCCCGTTTTGCCGAAGCGGCGCGTGTCGGCCGTGCTGCAAAAGGCATGGGTGTTGCTGCGCCGTGGCGCAGCTGCATTGGGCCATTGGTTGGCGCCGGGGCCGGGCTGGCCCCATGACCTGGCCAGCGAATACGAAAGCGCCAAAGACCTGGTCTGGCGCGACCTGTATCACCTGCGGATCAACCAGCCTTGAAAGTGCTCAGCCGCCGGGCGGTTTTCCGGCGGACCGGCGCCGCTTCGGTGCCGGTTTTCTGGCGACCTTCAGGCGCTGGGCCGCCAGCGCGCTGCCCAGCGCCAGGCGCGCCCAGGGCGCCATGGCCAGTGAAGATTCCATGGCGTCCACCGGTGCGCTGTAATACCCCATGCTCATGTTCACCGGCTTGCCGTTCTTCTGCCCTGAATAGGTGAAGCGCTGGCATTGCAGGGCCTCGAACTGCGCCCTGCTGTAGGCGTCCGCCTTGAGCCAGAGTTTGTCGCCGTCGCCAAGGTCGGCAATGATCGCAAACGTCAGGCCATCCAGCGACAGGCCCCAGCCGCCGAACATGCGTTTGGCCAGGCACGGGCCGACACTCGACAAAAGCTCGCAGCAGTAATCGGCAAAGTCACGATTGGCAGCCATGGCGGCAGTTTACGACGGGCATGTGCCAGACACGTCCCGCGGTGCCGGCCAGCGGGCGAAAGTGTTTGTTTTTGTCGGCTCCGGAAAAAACTTGCATTCGTATGCAAACTTTGTAGAATGCCAGCAGAACAGGTCGCTGATTCCGACCGCAATGCTGAAATTTCAGTTGCAACTACCGCGAAATGATCCATGACCAACGTTAGTGTCCTGCTGGCCAACAAGCGTACCGTCTTGTCTGCAATGCATACGATTGCAGAAGCCAACCCGGAATCGGTTGCGGCCGAGCTGGCAAAGATTTATCACCCGCAGGCCCAATGGCGCGGCTCCCACCCTTGGAATGAACTCCAGGGTGTCGAGGCCATCGCCAACACGGTCTGGCAGCCGCTGCTGCATTCCTTTCCCGATCTGGAGCGGCGCGACGATATCGTTATCGGCGGTGAATACGAAGGGCGGGACTATGTCGGGGCCGTAGGGCAACTCGTGGGCAGTTTCAAGCACGACTGGAACGGCATGCCCGCCACCGACCAGGTCATTTCGCTGCGTTATGGCGAATTCCACCAGTTGGTGGGCGGCAAGATCATCCAGAGCTCAGTTCTGGTGGATATTCTGGACTTCATTCGCCAGGCCGGCTTCTGGCCGCTGGCGCCCAGCCTGGGTCAGGAAGGACCCTGGCACGGACCGCGCGACAAGGACGGGTTGGTTCTCACGGCCCAGCCCGCCGAAACATCCGCAGCCAGCCTGAAACTGACGATGGACATGCAGGCCTCGCTCGGCGCCTATGACGACACGGCGGGTGGCGGTCGCGAGGGTCTGCTGAACATGCCGCAGAAGCTGTTCTGGCATCCGAAATTCATGTGGTACGGGCCCAGCGGCATCGGGACCACCCGCGGCCTGGAAGGATTTGTCGACTTTCACCAGTTGCCGTTCCGCAAGGTCTTTCCGCGCAACCCGAGCGCGCCGCAGGCGCCAGGGCTGGGCAAACATGGCGGCAGTCACTATGTCCGCATTGGCGACGGCCGGTTTTCGGCGACCGGCGGCTGGCCGAGCCGCCACATGATGCACACCGGTGGCGGTTGGCTCGGCCTGGGTGCCAGCGGTCGCGCGATCACGATGCGGGTCATGGACTTCTACAGTGCGGACCAGGGCCTGATTCGTGAGAACTGGGTGCCGATCGACATCCTGCAGGTCTTGCTGCAACTCGATGTCGATGTACTGGCGCGGGTGCGCAGCAAGTTTGCCCGGCGCGGTTGATGGCACTCGGCAGGTTGCATTTGCCCATCATGCTGAATACGTATGCCAAGTCAGAAAATCAGGCCCATGTACGACGCCCAGCCATGACCGTCGCAGCCAGAAAGTTGTATTGACAAGGGTAAACACCAATTCTCATTCGTCCTTCGAAATTGATAATGCATACGTATGCAAGTTCAGGTGACGCCTCTTAGCTCCACTAAAGAAAGTCTGTCAACATGATTCGATACCTCAAAAAGGGCAAGGATGCCCAGGCCCGCGCCGATGATGACGTGCA
>Ga0073904_10004083_pt1 | contig 10918 bp, 13 predicted proteins | sample KloWWTrecipitate_FD_66668 | JGI IMG/M metagenome (GOLD analysis project Ga0073904, IMG submission 66668) | Active sludge microbial communities from Klosterneuburg, Austria, studying microevolution and ecology of nitrifiers - Klosterneuburg... | ecosystem: Engineered > WWTP > Aerobic digester >... | reverse complement strand
CGGGCGGCATCGCTGTGGTCGCCACGCACCACGACCTCGGGCTTTCCGGCCGCGGCATCGGCCTCGAAACGCTGATGTTTTCCGCCGGCACAACGCAGTTGAGCGAGGTGCCGTGGTGAACGCGCTGCTTTCCATCATCTCGCGCGACGTGCGGCTGGCCTTCCGGGCCGGCGGCGAGGCGTTCACGCTGGTGCTGTTTTTCGTGATGATCGCCGCTGTCACCCCGTTCGCCATCGGGCCGGACAAGGTGCTGCTGGCGCGGATCGCCCCGGGGCTGGTGTGGATCGCGGCGCTGCTCTCGATGCTGCTCGGGCTCGACCGGATGTTCCGGGCCGATTCGGAGGACGGGTCGCTGCAGCTGTTCCGGCATGCCGCCGTGCCGCTGGAACTGGTCGTTGCCGCAAAGTTGATCGCCCACTGGCTGGTGACGGCGCTGCCGCTGATCGTCGCGACGCCGATTCTCGCCGTGCTGCTGGGGCTCGATCCGGCGACCTGGTGGGCGACGGTGCTGTCGCTCGCGGCCGGGACGCCCGCTCTCGTTGCCTTCGGCGGCATCGGCGCGGCGGTCACCGTCGGCCTTCCGCGCGGCGGCGTGCTGGCGGCGGTGCTGCTGGTGCCGCTGGCTATTCCCGTCATTATCTTCGGGGTGGGGAGCATTGCGGGGCAGACGGCCGGGTCGGCGGTGCTGCTGCTCTGCGCCCTCAGTCTCGTCACCTGCGCCTTTTCGCCCTTCGCCGCTGCCCTTGCCTTGCGTGCGGGCGAGGACTAGAGCCGAAGCCATGTCCGACGCCGCTCCCCTCAAGCAGCCCAACTGGTTCAGCCGCCTCGCCCATCCGGGCGAGTTTCTGCGCTGGTCGAAGCCGATGCTGTGGCCGCTCGGCATCGCTACGGCAATGCTCTTCGCCATCGGCCTCTACATGGCGCTCTTCGTGTCGCCGGGCACGAGCGACAATGTCGGGCCGACGCTGCGCATCCTCTACATGCACGTGCCCAATGCCTGGCTCAGCCAGATGGTCTACGCCGTCATGGCGGTGGCCGCGCTCGGCACGCTGATCTGGCGGCATCCGCTGGCCGACGTCGCCAACAAGGCGGCGGCGCCGCTCGGGGCCGCGTTCACGGCGCTGGCGCTCTATACCGGGGCTCTGTGGGGCCGGCCGACCTGGGGCACGTTCTGGGAATGGGACGGGCGCATGACCTCGACGCTGGTGCTGCTGCTCATCTATCTCGGCATCATCGCGCTGTGGCGGGCCTTTGACGACCAACTGCGCGCCGGGCGCATCGTCGCGGTGGTGACGCTGGTGGGCGCCATCAACATTCCCATCATCAAATTCTCGGTCGACTGGTGGCAGACCCTGCACCAGGGGTCGAGCGTGCTGGTATCGGGCGGGCCGCGCATGGCGCCGGAAATCCTCGCGACGCTGCTGGTGATGGTCGTCGCCTTCACGCTGCTCTTCGCGATGCTGCAGATCGTCTCGATCCGCACCGAAATCTTCCGCCGCCGCGCCGACGCGATGTCGCGGCAGGCCGCCGCCGGCGGGAGGACCGCATGATCGACTTCGGGCCGCATGCCGGCTTCATCATCTGGACTTATCTTGGCGTTGCCATCCTCCTCGCCGCGCTGATCGGCTATGTGGCGTGGGACTCGCGGCGGGTTCAGGACAAACTCAAGGCACTCGAAGCGCGCGGTGTCCGCCGCCGCTCGGACAGAACGGCGACGGGCGGCTGATGCGGTTTCTCCTCGCTTTCGTGCCGCTGGTCCTGCTCGTCGGGCTGATCGCGGTGTTCGCGCTCAACATCAACCGCGACCCCTCGATGGTGCAGTCGGTGCTCATCAACAAGCCGGTGCCGCAGTTCGTGCTGCCGGCGGTCGAGGGCGTCGACCGCGCGGGTATCGACAGCAAGGCGATCGCCGAAGTCACGGTGCTCAACGTGTTCGCGAGCTGGTGCATTCCGTGCCGCGCCGAGCACCCGTTTCTCGAGCAGATCAAGGCCGCGACCGGCGTGCGCATGCTGGGCATCAACCAGAAGGACGAGGCGAAGAACGCCGTGGCCTTCCTCACCGAACTGGGCAATCCGTTCGACGGCGTCGGAGCCGATCGCGACGGGCGAGCCTCGATCGACCTCGGGGTCTATGGCGTCCCGGAGACGTTCATCGTCAACGCGGCGGGCATCATCACCTACAAGCACATCGGCCCGATCGGCGAGCATTCGCTGCCCGAGGTGATCGCCGCGATCCAAAAGGCGAAGGCGGCGCTGTAGGGGCGGCCGGAACCCCGCAGCGGCCCTGTCCGTTCGGTAGGAGGGCGGCGATGCGCCGCCCCGACCTGACGGAGGAGACGATGAACACCAACTACCTTGTGCAGGTGCAGGAGGGCATGCGGGTCTTCGACCGGCTGAACCACGAGATCGGCACGGTCGACTACGTGAAGCTCAGCGACGACGATCCGATGACCGACGACGCCGAAGCGGAGCGCCTGTCGGAGCGCCGCGAGTCGTTCCTCGATGTCGTCGCCGATGTCTTCCGCTCGGACGACCTGCCCGACGAAGTGCGCGACATGCTGCTGCAAAAGGGATTTATCCGCATCGACAGCGCCGGCCTGTTCGCCGCCGACCGCTATGTGACGCCCGACCAGATCATGAGCGTTACCGGCGACGCGCTGACGCTCAGCGTGACGCGGGAAGAGCTGATGAAACGGCAATAGTGGGGGGAGCTACACCGGGTGCGGTGCGCCCGGCTTCGTGGTTCGACAAGCTCACCATGAAGCCTCAAGGACCCACGCTCCCGGGTTCTCACTTCCGTTGCTCAGTAGCCTTCGTGGTGAGCTTGTCGAACCATGACGGCGTGCCGCCGTCCTACGGTTTTGTGACCGGCTCGGGATCCGGCGCGTACTGTTTCAGCAGCGGCAACTGGAACATCGAGAAAACCATGGTGAGGGGCATGATGCCCCAGACCTTGAAGGCCACCCATAGCTTGTCCGCGGCAACGGCATCCCCGGCGGTAAGAAGCGGGGCGCCGCGCCAGATCAGCTCGTTGAGCACGGCGAGGACGAAGAAGAAGATGCCCCAGTTGAGGGTCAGCTTCCGCCAGCCCTCGGGCTTCAGCTTGTAGACCTCGCCGAAGACGTAGCGCAGCAGCGACTGGCCGAAGAGCAGCCCGCCGAGCAGCACCGCGCCGAACAGGCCGTTGACGATAGTTGGCTTCAGCTTGATGAACATCGAGTCCTGGAACACCAGCGTCAGCGTGCCGAAGATCGCCACCACGACGCCGGTGACGAGCGGCATCACCGCGATGCGCTTCAACAGGATCCATGACAGCAGCAGCGAGACCGCCATCGCCACCATGAAGACGGCGGTGGCGAAGATGATCGGCTCGGAGAACCACGACTGGAGCAGCGGGCTGCCCGCCAGCCACTTCTCGCCCATCGTGTTGACGGCGAAGAAGACGACGAGCGGCCCGAGTTCGAGCCCGAGCTTGATCAGCGCCGGTTTCATCTCTGCCCAGCTCATCTCGGCTTCGGGCGTCTTGGTGTCTTCGCTTGCCATCTAATGCTTTCCGGCGATCGCGGCGGCGAAATCGGCCGCTTCGAATGCCTCGATATTGTCCACGCCTTCGCCGACGCCGATGAAGTGGACGGGAAGCCCGAATTTTTCGGCGATGGCGACGAGAATGCCGCCGCGCGCCGTGCCGTCGAGCTTGGTCATGACAAGGCCGGTGACCCCGGCTCTCTTGCCGAAGATTTCGACCTGATTAAGGGCGTTCTGTCCAGTCGTCGCGTCGAGCGTCAGAAGCGTCGCGTGGGGCGCAGTGTCATCCACCTTGCGGATGACGCGAATGATTTTTTCGAGCTCGCCCATCAACTCGTCGCGATTTTGCAGCCGCCCGGCAGTGTCGATGAGCAGGACGTCGATGCCCTTGGCCCTCGCCTCGGTCACCGCGTCGAAGGCGAGACCGGAGGCGTCTGAGCCGGCGGGGCGCTTGATGACTTCGGCGCCGGTGCGGTCGCCCCAGACCTGAAGCTGCTCGATGGCCGCGGCGCGGAAGGTGTCGCCAGCCGCCAGCATCACCTTCTTGCCCTCGGCATGCAGCAGCGCCGAGAGCTTGCCGATGGTTGTCGTCTTGCCGGTGCCGTTCACGCCAACCATTAGGATGACATAGGGCTGCTTCGTGCCGTCGATGTCGAGCGGCTTTGCCACCGGGGCGAGGACTTTGACGATCTCGTCAGCGAGGACAGCGCGCACTTCATCGGGCGCGATGTCGCGATCAAAGCGGTCGCGGCGCAGCGCATCGGTGACGCGGGTCGACATCTCGAGGCCGAAATCGGCCTGGATCAGGATGTCCTCGAGCTCCTCAAGCATCGCGGCATCGAGCTTCTTCTTGGTGAAGACGCTGGCAATGCCGGAGGTGAGCTGGTCGGATGAGCGCTTGAGCCCGCCGGTCAGCCGCTGGAACCACGAGAGTTTTGGTTGAGGCGCGGGTGCCGGGGGCGGAGGCGTCGCGGCCGCGACCTTTTCGATATAGGCGGGCGTGGTTTCGGGTGGGCCGGGTGTGGGCTCGGGGGCCTGCGTTTCGGCCGGCGGCGCCGGGGGCGCAACCGGAGTGGGGGCGGGCGCCGGGGCGACGACGCCGCGCAGGCGGTCGAAGAAACTCGGTTTGTTGTCGGCCATCAGGCTGCGGTCCGCATGGGTTCGCCGATGAGGCCCTCGGCCGACACGCCGACGGCGCGGACCGGCACGATGGTGCCCGGCGCAAAGCCGCCGACCTCGATCGGCACGAACTGCTCGGTGCGCCCGAGCCCCTCGCGCTCGATGAGCACGGTTTCGATCTCGCCCAGCCGGCTGTCACGGAATTTTGCGTATTGCACATCGCCTTCGGCGCGCAGCCGCGCGGCACGTTCGCGGGCGAGGCGCTTGTCGACCTGCGGCATCTTCGCGGCGGGCGTACCCGGGCGCGGCGAATAGGGGAAGACGTGGAGGAAGGTGAGGTCGGCTTCGGTCACGATGCGCAGGGTGTTCTCGAACATCTCGTCGGTTTCAGTGGGGAAGCCCGCAATGATGTCGGCGCCGAACACCATTTCGGGGCGGAGCGAGCGGAGCTTTGCCACCACCTCCAGCGCCTCGGTGCGGCTGTGCCGGCGCTTCATGCGCTTCAAAATCATGTCGTCGCCGGACTGCAGGCTGAGGTGCAGGTGTGGCATCAGCCGGGTGTCGGTCGCAATGGCGTCATAGAGCGCCGCGTCCGCCTCGATGGAATCGATAGAGGAGATACGCAGGCGCGGCAGGTCGGGGACATGCCGCAAGATCTGCTGCACCAGCTTGCCGAGCGTCGGGGTGCCCGGCAGGTCGGGGCCGTAGCTGGTGATATCGACGCCGGTCAGCACCACTTCGCGATAGCCGTTGGCGACGAGCTTTCGGATCTGCTCGACCACCGCGCCCATCGGCACGGAGCGCGAGGGACCGCGGCCATAGGGGATGATGCAGAAGGTGCAGCGGTGATCGCAGCCGTTCTGCACCTGGACGAAGGCGCGGGCGCGCCCGTCCATGCCTTCGATCAGGTGCCCGGCCTGCTCGCGCACAGCCATGATGTCGTTGACCTGCACCTTGTCGTTGAGCGGCACGCCGAAGGCCATGGGCCTGTAGCTCTCGGCCTTCATCTTGTCGGCATTGCCGATGACGAGATCGACCTCGGCCATGTCGCCGAACGAGCGCGCCTCGGTCTGCGCGGCGCAGCCGGTGACGATGATCTTGCGCTCGGGATTGTCGCGCCTCGCCTTGCGGATCGATTGCTTCGCCTGCCGCACGGCTTCGGCGGTGACGGCGCAGGTGTTGATGATGAGCGCGTCGGCGAGCCCCGCCTTTTCAGCCTCGGTCTTCATCACCTCGGACTCATAGGCATTGAGGCGGCAGCCGAATGTCAGCGTCTCGATGGCCAAGTCAGGCGTCCTCGCGCTCACTCGACCAGCTGCCGGTCGCGGGGTCGAGCGTGCCTGCAAATTCGAGTTCGGCCGGGCCGGTGAGCATGACGTGGTCATCGGTGCGCCACTCGATGACGAGATCGCCACCCGGCACGGTGACGGTGGCCTTGCGGCCGGTCTTGCCCAGACGGGCGGCGGCAACCAGCGAGGCGCAGGCGGCGGTACCGCAGGCGCGAGTCAGGCCGGCGCCGCGCTCCCAGGTGCGCAGGATGATGTGGTCGGGTGCCACGACATTGGCGATCGAGATATTGGCGCGCTCGGGGAACAGCGGGTCGTGTTCGAGGCCGGGGCCGAGCTTATCGAGCGCGTAGGACCAGACGTCGTTCTCGACCCAGAAAATAGCGTGCGGGTTGCCCATGCTGGCGACCGAAGGGTTCGCAAGCGGCCCGGCAGAGAGCTCGATCCGGGTGGTGTCGGCAAAGGGCTTGGCCAGCGGAATGTCCTGCCAGCCAAGGTGCGGCTTGCCCATGTCGACGGTGATGAGGCCGTCGGCGCGTTCCTCGCCGGTGAGGATGCCGGCGATGGTTTCGAAGACGAAGGTCTTTTCGCCCGTCTCTTCGGCCAGCGCCTGCGTCACGCAGCGCATGCCGTTGCCGCAGGCCTGCGCCAGCGAACCGTCGGAATTGATGATCTCGATATAGCTGAAGGTGCCGGGCGTGTGCGGATCATGGATGGCCATGATCTGGTCGAACTTGGTTGCCGCATCACCATTGATGGCGACGGCGGCAGCCGGCGTCACGCGGTCGGCGCGGCCGCGCATGTCGGCAACGATGATTTCGTTGCCGAGCCCGTTCATCTTCAAAAACGGCACGCTGGACACCACAAAACGGCCTTTCGGGGTCTGGTTGGGCCCTATATGGCGGATGTGCCGGGCAATTGCCAGTGCGTGCCAGCGCCGCTCACGTCCACGTGCCTCGTTCTGGCGCCCTGCCGTATCGCCCGCAAACCTTGACTCATACCGCTCAGCGGCCTATTGCAGCCGCCATTCGATCAGGTTGAACGCCTGACGCCGACCGGGACCCGTAGAGGTATAAAGAGATCCCGGAGGCAAACACCCGACAGCGCGATGCGCCCTCGGGTGTGTTTGGCGTTTGGCTTGGTGGAGTGTCGGCAGGAAAAGTCGCTCGCGCTTTTCGGTTCGACGACGCGACAAAACAAGGCTGAGCCCCCATATCCCGGAAACCACCGGGACAAGGAACGGAATATGTTCGAGAGCCTTAGCGATCGCCTGGGCAAAATCTTCGAGGGGCTGCGTGGACGCGGCGCCCTCAGTGAGGCGGATGTCGATGCGGCGCTGCGCGAGGTTCGCCGCGCGCTGATCGAGGCCGACGTCTCGCTCGAAGTTGCCCGCGCCTTTGTCGAACAGGTGCGCGAACGCGCTGTCGGCGCCGAGGTCACCCGCTCGGTGACACCGGGCCAGCAGGTGGTCAAGATCGTCCATGACGAGCTGATCCGCGTGCTCGGCGAAACCGGCGTGCCGATCGACCTGCAGGCAACCCCGCCGGTCACCATCCTGATGGTGGGCCTGCAGGGTTCGGGCAAGACCACGACCACCGCCAAGATCGCCAAGCGCCTCAAGGACCGGCAGAACAAGAAGGTGCTGCTGGCCTCGCTCGATACCCGCCGTCCGGCGGCGCAGGAGCAGTTGCGCGTCCTCGGCGAGCAGGTGGGCGTCGCAACGCTGCCGATCGTTGCGGGCGAAGGCCCGGTGGCGATCACCCGGCGCGCCATGCGCGAGGGCAAGCTCGGCGGCTTCGACGTGCTGATCCTCGATACCGCGGGCCGCACGCATATCGATGAAGAGCTGATGGCCGAGACGGCCGAGATCAAGGCCATCTCCGATCCGCACGAAATCCTGCTGGTGGTCGATGCGCTGACCGGCCAGGACGCGGTGAACCTCGCGCGCTCGTTCGATGCCCGCGTCGATATTTCCGGTATCGTCCTCACCCGCGTCGACGGCGATGGCCGTGGCGGCGCGGCCCTTTCGATGCGCGCCGCGACCGGCAAACCGATCAAGCTGATCGGCGTCGGCGAAAAGATGGATGCGCTCGAGGATTTCCATCCCAGCCGCATCGCCGACCGCATTCTCGGCATGGGCGACATTGTCAGCCTCGTCGAGAAGGCCGCCCAGAACGTTTCTGCCGAAGACGCGCAGAAGATGGCGAAGAAGCTCAAGAAGGGCGTCTTCGACCTCGAGGATCTGCGCGGCCAGCTGCAGCAGATGAAGAAGATGGGCGGCATGGGTTCGCTCATGAACCTCATGCCCGGCATGGGCCAGATGAAGAAGGCGATGGCCGGCGCCAACATCGACGAGAAGGTGTTCGATCGCCAGATCGCCATCATCAACTCGATGACCAAAGCCGAGCGCGCCAATCCTGACCTGCTCAACGCAAAGCGCCGCATCCGCATCGCGGGCGGCTCGGGCACCAAGGTCGAGGACGTCAACAAGCTGATGAAGCAGCACCGCCAGATGGCGGACATGATGAAGAAGGTGTCGAAGGGCGGCATCGGCAGCCTCGCCGGCATGTTCGGCGGCAAGATGGGCGGCATGATGCCGGGCCTCGGCAATGTGCCCGACCCGTCCAAGATGGACCCGGCTCAGCTTGAAGCGATGGCCAAGCAGATGGGCATCGATCCGTCGGCCATTCCGGGTGCCGGCGCCGCGGCCCCCAAACAGCTTACCGACAAGCTGCCGACCGATGTCGGCCAGCTCCTGAAATCCGGCTCGGGCATGCCCGGGCTTGGCGGCTCGCGCTTCCCCGGTCTTCCCGGCCTCGGCGGCGGCTTCGTGCCGAAAAAGAAATAACGTCAAACACTTAGATCAACCGAAGGAAATCCGAATGTCCCTCAAGCTCCGCCTGTCCCGCGCCGGTACCAAGAAGCGCCCCTACTACCACGTCGTCGTTGCCGATGCCCGTTCGCCGCGCGATGGCCGCTTCATCGAGAAGGTCGGCACCTACGATCCCAAGCTCGAAGACAAGTCGAAGCGCGTGAACCTCGTGGTCGAGCGCGTCCAGCACTGGATCAGCGTCGGCGCCCAGCCGACCGACCGCGTCCTGCGCTTCCTCGACGCCGCGGGCCTGCTGAAGCGCGACGCGCGCAATAACCCCAAGAAGGGCGAGCCGGGCAAGAAGGCCCAGGAACGCGCCGAAGCCAAGGCCAAGGCCGCCGAGGCCCCGGCCGCCGACGCTCCGGCTGCCGAGTAAGACTTTGGCAGACAGCGCCAAAGGCGGATCGAACCTGTTGCTCATGGGCCGCATCGGTGCGGCCCATGGCGTGCGGGGCGAGGTGCGCATCCAGTCCTTCACCGAGGACCCGCTGGCGCTCATGCAGTATGGTCCGCTGGCGACCAGCCGGCCGGGCCTCACCATCAAGATTGCCGCCGCGCGGACGACGACCAATGTGCTCGTTGCCCGCCTCGAAGGCGTCACCGACCGCACCGCGGCCGAAAATCTCAACGGCGTCGAGCTGTTTGTCGATCGCGCGCTGCTGCCGGACACCGACAACGACGAAGATTTCTACCACGCCGACCTCATCGGGCTGCGCGCGCAGCTGGTCGATGGCACGACGCTCGGCACGGTAACGGCGATCCCCAATTTCGGCGCCGGCGACATTCTCGAAGTGAAATCGGCGAACGGCGGCGAGACCTTCCTCTATCCGTTCACCCGGGCGGCCGTGCCGGAAGTGCACGTCAAGGCCGGCTACATCGTCATCGATCCGCCGACCGAGGCGGACCCCGGTGAGGAGGAGCCGGATTGAGCTTTGCGGCGGACGTCGTCACGCTCTTTCCCGAACTGTTCCCCGGACCTCTCGGCGCATCGGTCATCGGCCGCGGCATGGCCGAGGGGCGCTGGTCGCTGAAGGCCACCCAACTGCGCGAGTTCGCAACCGACCGGCACCGGACTGTCGACGACACGCCGTCGGGCGGCGGGCCGGGCATGGTGCTGAAACCCGATATTCTGGCGAAGGCGATCGATACGGTGTCGCCCGAGGGTGACGCGCGGCCGCGGCTGCTGATGAGCCCCCGCGGAAAACCGCTGACGCAGGCGCGGGTGCGCGAACTGGCCGTGGGGCCGGGCGTGGTCATCGTCTGCGGCCGGTTCGAGGGCGTCGACCAGCGCGTCATCGAGGCGCGCGGTCTCGAGGAAGTTTCCATCGGCGACTACGTGCTGGCGGGCGGCGAAGTCGCCGCCATGGTGCTGCTCGAGGCGGTGGTTCGGCTCATCCCCGGCGTGCTCGGGGCCCACGATTCGCATGCCGACGAGAGCTTTGAAAACGGCCTGCTGGAGTATCCGCAATACACCCGTCCGCAGGTGTTCGAGGGCCGCGAAATCCCCGCGGTGCTGACCAGCGGGGATCACGGCAAGGTCAACAAATGGCGGCGCGCCGAGGCCGAAGTCATTACGCGCACGCGCCGCCCGGATCTGCTGAAGTAGTCTGAAGTCAGTGGTGCTTGTGCCCTTCGGGCGCGGCATCGGCGCCGACCGGGCCGACGACGAGCTGCACCGGCAGGTCTCCGGCCCTTTCGAAGCTCAGCTTCACCTCGACGCATTCGCCTTCGTTGAACGGCTGGTTGGGGCCCACGAACATGATGTGGAGCCCGCCCGGCGCAAGGGTGACACTGCCGCCGGCCGGAATTTCGAGCCCGCCTGCTACCGGCGACATGTTCATCATGCCGTCCTTCACGCTCATGTTGTGAATCTCGACCTTGTCGGTGAGCTCGCTGCTCGCGCCGGTGAGCCGGTCGGCATCCTTGCCGGCATTGGCAATGGTCATGTAGCCGGCCCCGACCTTGGCGGCGGGCAGCATGGCACGGGTAAAGGCCCCGGTGACGGTGATGTCGCCGGCGGTAAAGGTCTGATCCGGCGGGCAGCCGTCGTGCAGCATGCCCTCATGGGCAAAGGCAGGCGCGGCGAGGAGGACGAGCGCCAGCGGCGCAAAGGCAA
>Ga0073904_10004081_pt1 | contig 10920 bp, 8 predicted proteins | sample KloWWTrecipitate_FD_66668 | JGI IMG/M metagenome (GOLD analysis project Ga0073904, IMG submission 66668) | Active sludge microbial communities from Klosterneuburg, Austria, studying microevolution and ecology of nitrifiers - Klosterneuburg... | ecosystem: Engineered > WWTP > Aerobic digester >... | reverse complement strand
GCGAGGCGCTGCATACCGGCACCTTCGTCGCCCACCCGCTCGCCTGCGCCGCGGCGCTCGCGACGCTCGACGTCCTCGTCGAGGAGCGCCTCGCGGAGCGCGCGGCAGGGCTCGGCAAGCGCATCTCCGCCGCTCTCGCGCCCGCCTTGCCCGCGGGCGTCACGCTGCGCGGGCGCGGTGCCCTCTGGGCCCTCGAGCTCCCGACAGCCGGCGCCGCCGCCGAGCTCGCCGGCGCGCTGCGGCGGCGCGGCCTGCTTCTGCTGCGCGGCGGCCCCGAGGGAAGAGTGGTCGAGCTCCTGCCGCCGCTCGTCATCGCCGACGCGCAGCTCGCTTTCGCACTCGCCGTCCTCGGCGAAGAGCTCGCCCACCTGGCCGCGAGGAGCTCGTGACGGTGCCGAAGCTCAAGTTCGCCTTCATCGGCAGTCATGGCGTCGGCAAGACGACGCTCTGCTACGGCCTTGCCGCCCGCCTCAAGCGGCGCGACGTGGCACTCGAGATCGTCCACGAGGTGGCGCGGCGCTGCCCGCTGCCGATCAACGCCGCGACCACCGCCGACGCCCAGCGCTGGATCCTCCACACCCAGATCGCCGAGGAGCTGCTCGCCGCGGCGCGCTATCCGTTGGTGCTGTGCGACCGCAGCGTGCTCGACAACTACGTCTACTTCCTGCTCGCCGCGACTCCCGACCCGACGCTCGACCAACTGGTTTCCGAGTGGCTCGCGAGCTACGACCTTCTGGTCCAGGTACCGGTACTCCAGGCGCCGCAGGCCGACGGCATCCGCGCCGCCGACCCGACGTTCCAGCGCGCCGTCGACGAGCGCCTGCGGGCGGAGGTCGCGGCGCGCGCCATTCCCGTCCTCGCCCTCGACGCCGGGCGCTCCGCCGACTGGCTCGACGACGTCGAGGCGGCGGCGCTCGGAAAGCTCCGCCCGGCGCAGCTCGACCTGCTGTGAAGCAGCCCTAGCGCTCGATCGGCGTCACCGGCCGCACTGCGCCGAGCGGCGCGTCGCCGGGATAGAGCACGCGTTCGAGAAACAGCCCCGAGGGTGGCGCTGTCGTTTCCGCCGGCAGGAACTCGCCGGCTTTCGCCGGACCCTGCGGGTCGAGCAGCCCCTCGAGCGCCGCGAGCGAGAGCGTGCCGCCTCCCACCTCCACCAGCGCGCCGACGATCCGCCGCACCATCTTCCACAGGAAGTGCGACGCCACGACGCGCACCAGCACGAGCTCGCCGATGCTCTCCACTTCGCAGCGCTCGACCACCACCACCGTCGAAGTCTGTTCGAGCGGCTTCTCGCAGAAGCGCGCGAAGTCGTGGCGTCCGGAGAGCAACTGCGCGCCGGCGCGCATCGCGCCGACGTCGAGCGGCCGCCGCACCCACCAGACGAAGCGCTTGGCGAGCGCCGTCCGGCGGCGCGAGATCTGGTAAACGTAGCTGCGCGAGGTCGCGGTGTGCCGGGCATGAAAGCGCTCGCCGGCGGGCTCGAGCGAAAGCAGGTGGATGTCCGCCGGCAGGGCGTCGTTCACCGCCCGCAGAACCTCTTCGCGGCGCAGCTTGCCGGCGGTCTTCAAGTGCGCCACCTGCGCCAGGGCGTGCACTCCGGCGTCGGTGCGGCCCGAGCCGCCGAGCTCGACCTTCTCGCCGGCGGCCGCCTCGATCGCCTGGCGAACCTCGCCGGCGACGGTGCGTGCGTTCTTCTGTTCCTGCCAGCCGCGATAGCGGGTGCCTTCGTATTCGATGGTCAGACGATAGGTGGGCATTTGGACGATACAATAGCGGTACTTTGGGACTGGCCTCGAGACTCGCCCAGCTCGCGCTCTTCGCGCACTTCCGTGAGCCGGAGCTCGAGGCGCTCGCCGCCTGCGCCGTCGGTCGCGCCTACGAGCCGCAAGCCAGCATCCTGCGCCAGGGCGAACCGACGCTCGATATCTACGTCGTCGACCGCGGCCTGGTGGACATCCAGCGCACCACCCCCTATGGCCAGTTCACCCTCGCCCAGCTGGGCGCCGGACAGCTTTTCGGCGAGACCAGCTTCGTCGACTCGGCGACGCGCTCGGGCGACGTCGTCGCGCACACCCAGTCCGCGCTCGTGGCGCTCCTCGCGACCCCGACCCTGGCGCTCCTCGAGCGCGATCAGCGGGTCGCGGTAGCGCTCTATTGGGCCTTCTGGAAGAGCCTCTCGGCCAAGCTCCGCAGCACCAACGACCAGCTCGGGCGGTTCTTTTCCCAGAACCCGCGCTCCGCCGGCGACAAGCCCCCGCTGGCGAAATCGACGACCGGCGAGTTCCGGCTCGACATCGCCGCCAAGCGCTCGCTCTTCGCCGAGCAGAAACTGTCGTCGTTGGAGATCAACTTCCTCACCTCGCTGTCGCGCGAGCGCAAGTTGAAGAGCGGCCAGATCCTCTTCCACGAGGGCGACCCGGGGGACGCGATGTATGTCGTCCTGGAGGGGCGGGTGCTGATCAGCAAGTTCATCCCCGGCGCCGGCGAGGAGGCGCTCGCCTTCCTCGAGCGCGGCGACTACTTCGGCGAGATGGCGCTCATCGACCGCGCGCCGCGCTCGGCGCAGGCGCGCGCCCACGACGGCGGCGCGGTCGTCCTGGCGATTCCGGCCGAAGTGGTGGCGGGGATCCTCGACGTGCGCAAGATCTCCTCGCTGCCGCTGCTCAAGATCCTCTGCGGCCTGGTCGCCAAGCGCCTGCGTGAGGTCGACGACAAGATCGTCGGCTGGTACATCCTCTCCGGCGGCGAATCCAATCAGCCCGGCTGAGTCGCCGCGCGCGCCAGCACCTTCCGCGCGACGCCGGTGAGCGGCAGACCGGCGAGCTCCGCGCGGCTCCACCATCCGGCCTCCTGGCCGTCCGCCGACTCGCTCAACACACCGTCCGCGACGACCAGGCTCGCCCGGCGCACCTCGATCGCGAAGCTCCGGGTGGTGATCGCATGGCGCAACCGGAAGAGCTCCCCGCCCACCTCCCAGGTACCGCCGAAGCGCTGCGCGAGCTCGACCACGGGTGAGCGCTCGGCTGCGAGCTCGACCGCGGGGAACTCCCAGAGCGAGGCGAGCTGCCCCGCCGAAGCGCTGCGCCGGAAGAGCAAGAACCGCCCCCCCTCCTCGACGAGCGCCACCAACTGTGCGACCCGCCGGGCGCTGGCGCGGGGCGGCGCCGCCGGGTAGCTCGCCGGCGAACCCTCGGCCAGAGCGGCACAGCTTTCGGCAAGCGGGCAGCGGGGACAATCCGGCGAGCGCGGCGTGCACACGGTTGCGCCGAGCTCCATCAGCGCCTGATTGCTGTCGCCGGGGCGCTCGCGATCGAGCAGCGTCGCGGCCAACGTCAGGAGGGCCGCGCGATCCTCCCGCGAACGCCCCCCGCCGGCTTGCGCGGAGTAGCGCGACAGCACGCGCTCGACGTTGCCGTCGAGTACCGGCACCGCTTCGCCGAAAGCGATGCTGGCGATCGCCGCGGCGGTATAGGGGCCGATGCCCGGCAGGCGCTCGAGCTCGCGCGCCGTCGCCGGCAGGCGACCGCCGGCAGCGACCAGCTGGCGCGCGGCGGCAAGCAGGCCGCGGCAGCGCCGGTAGTAGCCGAGGCCCGACCAAAGCGCAAGCACCTCTGCCTCTTCGGCCCGCGCCAGACTGGCAAGGTCGGGAAAGCGCTCCAGGAAGCGGAGGTAGAAGGGGATCGCCGTCTCGACCCGGGTCTGCTGCAGCATGATCTCCGAGATCCAGACGGCATACGGGTCGGGGAGCGATTCGGGGACGGAGGCGTCCTGTTTTCCCGCAGCGCGCCAGGGGAGCTCCCGCTTGTGGCGGTCGAACCAGGCGAGAAGTGCGGTTTTTCCCTGCACGAACGGCAGTGTATCCGCGACTTTGGGGAAGATTCCGCCAAAACGGCGTTGCCAAAAAAGAGATCGGCCCCGGGGTGAACCGGGGCCGAAGAAAAGAACCGCAGGCGGGAGGTTCCGAGTTGGTTGGCTCTTAAGTGGCTATACCCCTGTTAGTTAGGGGGTTTTGGCTGGTCTTGAAGAGGGGTGGAGATCAACCGGATCTCGAAACTTCTGGGTGGGATGGTAATGGGGAAGTGGAACCTCCTCGCGCACGGTGATGACTCTGCTCTAACTGGTTAGCAAAACGGGTGCCATCCCCGGGATATTCCAGCCCCCCCACCCTCTGCCCCAAGGGGCACCCCCCTCCGCCCAAGGCCGAACACGCTATCTTTGCGCGTTGGAGGCTCGTCCTCGATGCGAAAGCTCTTTTTCCTGATGTTGCTCGCCATCTTGCTCGGCGTCGCCCTCGCCGGCGGCGGCTACCTTCTGTTGCGGCACCAGACGCCGACCTGGGGGTCGGCGAAGATCCTCACCCTCACCCTGGACGCGCCGCTCGAGGAACAGGCCCTCGAGCCCACGCTGCCCTTCTTCGGCGGCGAGCAGCCGGCCTCGGTCGCCCTGCTCTACCGCGGCTTCCTCGCCGCGCGCACCGACCCGACAGTGATCGGCGTGGCGCTGCATATCCACGATGCCTCCTTCGGGCTCGCCAAGGCGCAAGAGCTCCGGCGCCAGATCGCCGAGCTCGACCGCGCCGGCAAACCCGTGCGCTGCTATCTCGAAACCGCCGGCGAAGGCGGCAACGGCACCCTCGAGTACTACCTCGCCTCGGCCTGCTCGTCGATCGCGCTCGCTCCCGCCGGCGAGATCAATCTTCTCGGCCTTTACGCCGACAGTCCGTTCCTGCGCGGCGGGCTCGACAAGCTGCGCATCGAACCGAGCTTCCTGACCGCTGGCGAGTTCAAGAGCGCCGGCGAGATCTTCACCGAGGTGCGACACTCGCCGAAGGCCAAAGTGGCGCTCGACGCGCTCCTCGACAGCTTCTACGGCCAGATCGTCGACGGCATCGCCAGTGCCCGCGAGCAGGACGCCGCGACCGTGCGCGAGTGGATCGCCGCCGCGCCGCTGTCGGCGGCGGCAGCGCTGGAGAAGGGCCTGGTCGACGAGCTGTCCTATCCCGACGAGTTCCGCGCCGGCCTCGAAAAGCCGGCCGACGGCGGCGACGGCACGGTCGAACTGGCCGATTTCCTCGACTATGCCCGGCGCGGCTCCGGCAACTTGCCGGGCGGCAAGCGGGTGGCGGTCCTCTTCGCCCAGGGCGCGATCGTGCGCGGCGGCGGCGGCTCGGATCCCTTCGCCAGCGAGATGCTCCTCGGTTCGGCCGACATGGCCGCGGAACTCCACGACCTCGCCGAGGACGACTCGGTCGTCGCGGTCGTGCTGCGCATCGACAGCCCGGGAGGCTCGGCGCTCGCCTCCGATCTCATTTTGCGCGAAGTCGAGCTGCTGCGCGAAAGCAAGCCGGTCGTCGTTTCGATGTCCGATGTCGCGGCCTCGGGCGGCTACTACATCGCGGCGCGCGCCACCCGCATCGTCGCCGAGCCGGCGACGATCACCGGCTCGATCGGTGTGGTCACCGGCAAGCTCGCCACCGGGCGCTTCCAGGAGGAGCTCCTCGGGATCACGCACGATCCTCTCCAGCGCGGCGCCAACGCCGACCTCTACTCCGCCCTGAAGCCGTTCGACGAGCGCCAGACGGCGCTCATGCGCAACCGGATGGACGATATCTACGGCCGCTTTCTCGACCATGTCGCCGCCGGCCGCAAGCTCGACCGCGCCGCCGTCGAGGCGGTCGCCGGGGGCCGGGTGTGGACGGGCAACGACGCGCTCGCCGTCGGGCTCGTCGACGAGTTGGGCGGCCTCGACCGGGCGGTGGCGCTCGCCCGCGAGGAGGCCGGGATCCCGACCGCCGACAAGCTCCCGCTGGTCTATCTGCCAAAAGCCCCGACGCTGCTCGACCTGATCTCCAGAGAGAGCGGGTCCGGCCTCGAGGCGGGGCTCCTCGGCCTGGTGAGCGACCGCCTGGAGGCGCGTCTCGAAGCCCGGCTCCGGGCGCGCTACGGCGCCCTCGTCGGTCTCGGCCGCCCGCGCCTCGAACTCGAGCTCGACGCCGGCTGGCAGGCGCTCACCCGCGGTCTCTGAGGCCTCTCCGTCTCGCGACCGAGCACCTGCGATATAGTTCAGATCTCGACTCCAGTTGACCCCCCGGCCTCGAGAAAGATTTCCGCAAACTGTGGAAAAACTGTTGATATCCAGCCCACTCCGTGCCTTCGTCCTCTAGCTACTGGTCCCGTCTGCAGGAGCGCCTGCGTGCCATCCTCGAGCCCGAGGAGTACGCCACCTGGATCGCTCCGCTCACGGTGCAGAGCGAGGACGAGAGCGGCCTCGTGCTGTCCGCTCCCAACGAGCGCTTCGTGCACACGCTGGAAGAGAGCTACCGCGAGACCCTGGACCGTGAGGCCGCGCAACTGTTCGACGAGTTCTTCTCCGTCACCGTCCTGGCCGGCGAAAGCTCCTCCGAGCGCGGCGCACGCAGCGATTCCTCCGCGCGGGCCGAGCGACCGGAGCGGTCGGCAGCCGGCTCTTCGGCTCCGACTGGCGACCGGCTGAACCCCAAGTACCTCTTCGACACCTTCGTCGTCGGCAGCTCCAACCAGTTCGCCCACGCCGCCGCGCGCGCCGTCGCCGAGAGCCCGGCGCACAGCTACAACCCGCTCTTCCTTTACGGTGGCGTCGGCTTGGGAAAAACGCACCTGCTGCACGCCGTCGGTCACCAGATCCTCGCCCGGCGGCCGGAGCTCAAGGTGCTTTATTTCACCGCCGAGCAGTTCGTCAATCAGCTCATCAACTCGCTGCGCTTCAAGTCGATGCATGCCTTCCGCGAGCGCTACCGCTCGATCGATGTGCTGCTGGTGGACGACATCCAGTTCCTCGCCAACAAGGAGCGCACCCAGGAGGAGTTCTTCCACACCTTCAACACGCTCTACACCAGCCAGCGGCAGATCATCCTGTCGTCCGACTCCTCGCCGCGCAATATTCCGGCGATCGAAGAGCGCCTGCGCTCGCGCTTCGAGTGGGGCCTGATCGCCGACATCCAGGCGCCCGACCTCGAGACCAAAGTCGCGATCCTTCGCCGCAAGGCCGACCAGGACGGGGTCGTCCTGCCCGACGACGTCGCTCTTTTCATCGCCTACCAGGTGAAGTCGAACGTGCGCGAGCTCGAAGGCATGCTCAACCGCGTCGTCGCGTTCTCCTCGCTCACCGCGAAGCCGCTCTCGCTCGAGCTTGCCAAGGAGACGCTCAAGGACATCCTCCCCGAGGAGGGGCGCCGGGCGACGGCCGCCGACATCATCAAGTTCGTCGCCCGCCACTACGGCTTGAAGGTCAGTGAGATCAAGTCGAAGTCGAACTCCAAACAGATCGCCTTCCCGCGCCAGGTGGCGATGTTCCTCTGCAAGGAGCTCACCGATCTTTCCTATCCGGAGATCGGCCGCCAGTTCAACGACAAGCATCACTCGACGGTCATGTACTCGGTCGACAAGATCCAGAAGCTCCGCACCACCGACGCCGAGCTCGAGCGCACGCTCGACGGCATGACCCGCCATCTCGCCTGAATCTAGCGTCCGGGCCGGGCGGAGTTTGGGCGGTTTTCCGCTGCGGGCCGCTAACAGCTGCGGAAAACCGGTGGAGGGACTGTTCAAATCCCGAGCGGCGGCACTTTTCCGCTGTCTTTCGATGGCTCTCCGCAGACGGTGTTCCACAGCCGGCGAGCCCGCAGCCCCCACTCCAGTCAGGCCTTCCACCGGCTTTCCGCAGATCCGCCGGCATCTATCTACGACTACGGCTATGTTATGTTTTCCTCTCTCCAGTGCCCGGAGCTTTTAGCGGAGAATCAAGCTATGGAACTACGCCTTCGGCGTGACCTCTTCCTTGCAGAGCTCAGTCCCATGCAGGGGATCGTCGAACGTCGCACGACGATCCCGGTGCTGTCGCACATCCTCCTCAAGGCGGGGGGAAAGAGCCTCCAGCTCGCCGCTACCGATCTCGACGTCTCGCTGACCAGCTCGGTCGCCGCCGAGGTCGAGAGCGAGGGCGCGCTCGCCGTGCAGGCGAAGAAGTTCACCGAGATCGTGCGCTCGGTGGTGGCCGACGAGGTGCGCCTCAAGGTCGAAGACGAGCGCACCCTTCTCGTTTCGGCCGGAAAGGCCCGCTTCCGCATGCATGGGCTGCCGGCAGCCGACTTCCCGTCGCTGCCGACCGTCGACGGCAAGCCGAAGATGGAGGTGCCGCTCGGGAGCCTCCGCCGCCTGGTCGGCAAGATTCTCTTCGCCGTCTCGGGCGAGGATTCTCGCTTCCAGCTCTCCGGTGCGCTGCTCAAGATCAAGTCCAAGTCGGTCGAACTGGTGGCGACCGACGGTCATCGGCTGGCGCTCATCGAGTCGCCGCACGAGTTCAAGGGTGCGGTCGAGGATTCGGTCCTGGTGCCGAGAAAGGCCCTGCAGGAGCTGATGCGGATGGAGGGTGACGGCAACGTCACCTTCCGCCGCGGTGAGCACCACCTCTCGTTCTCCGTCGGCGGCCGCGAAATGACCTGCCGCGTCCTCGAGGGCAGCTTCCCGGACTACGACCGGGTGATCTCGCGCGGCAACGACAAGAAGGCGGTGCTCGACAGGAAGCCGTTCGCCGAAGCGATCCGCCGCGTGGCGATCATGACCGGCGAGAGAAACCGCGGCGTCCGGCTGGAGTTCGCCGACAGCGAGCTCGCGATCGCCGCCGCCAACCCCGACCTCGGCGACGCCAGCGAGAGCCTCGGCTGCGAGATTACCGGCGGCGACATCAAGATCGGCCTCAACCCCGACTATCTCGGGCACTTCCTCGACGCCGTCGAAACCGACAAGGTGCTGCTCGAGTTGAAGGACGAGAACAGCCAGTGCGTCGGTTCGCCGCAACCGGAAGAGGGCAAAGGGGTAGCCGGCGAGCGCTACCTCTGCGTCATCATGCCGATGCGCATCTGAGCGCCGAGACCACCCCGCTTCGCCGGCTCCGGCTGGCCCGATTCCGTGCGCTGGCACCGACCGACTGGCGTCCGGAATCGGGCTTCAACCTGATTCACGGCGCGAACGGCTCGGGCAAGAGCAGTCTCCTCGAAGCGATCTACCTCACCGCGACCGGCAAGAGCTTTCGCACTCCGACGCTCGCCGAATGCTGCGCGCGCGGCGCCGAGAGCTTTCTCGTCCAGGTGGAGGTCGAGCGCGACGGCGTCTGGGACCTGGGGGCGGCCTACTCCGCCGAGGGTCGGCGCCTGACTTTGCAGGACAAGCCGTCCACGATTGCCGAACATATCGCGTTGCTGCCGGTCGTCGCCTGGAGCGAGGCCGAGCGCGACCTGGTCGCCGGCCCCGCTCAAAGCCGCCGCCGATTCCTCGACCGGGCAGCGCTGCTGCTCCGGCCGACGCGCCTCGCCGAGCACTCGGAGCTCCACCGCGTGCTGGCCCAGAAGCGTCACCTCCTGGCCGCGCGCTCGCGCGGTGCAGGCGCCGAGCTCGGGGCCTGGAACGAGCTTCTGGCGCCGCTGGTGGCGCGGCGCGCCGCCGAACGCGCCGATCTGGTCCAGCGTCTCGAGGCGGCAGCGAGCGCCTTGCTCGCGCGGCAGGGCGGAGACCTGCCGCCGCTGCGCCTGACCTATCAGCCGTCGCCCGGCGCCGCGCTCGGCGGGCCGGCGGCGGTTGCCGAAGCGCTCGCCGCCGGAGCCAGCAGCGAGCGCGAGCGCGGCCAGCCGCTGCTCGGCCCCCAGCGCGACCGGGTCGAAATCCTGCTCGAGACCGCCGCAACACGGCGGTCGCCCTCGGCGGGCGAACGGAAAGTTCTCGTGTTGTCGCTCCTTGCCGGCCTCGCCCAACTCCTCACCGCCGCCGGCCGGGCACCGCTGGTGCTGCTCGACGACCTCGACGCCGAGCTCGATCGTGAGCGTCTCGGTCTCGCCGTCGCGCTGTTCGCCGACGCCCCACAGATCCTCGCCACCAGCAGCCGCCCGGAGGTCTTCGCGGGACGCGCGCCGGGGGTCCGTTGGAGCCTCGCAAGGGGTGTGATCCAGGACTCTTCCGCCAACAACTAACCTATTTATTTTCAGCACTTTGGCGCTTGTTCAACAGGGCCGCCGTGTGATACAGTTCTGCGGTTCGACCAGCCTCCGGAGAACCTCACTTTGGCCAAGCCTCAAACCCCCCAGCAAGCCTCCTACACCGCCGAGGACATCAAGGTCCTCAAAGGTCTCGAAGCGGTCCGCAAACGCCCCGGCATGTACATCGGCGACACCGATGACGCTTCGGGTCTGCACCACATGGTTTTCGAGCTCGTCGACAACTCGATCGACGAGGTGCAGGCGGGCTATGCAACCCATGTCGTGGTCACGATTCACTCCGACAACAGCGTCACCGTCGAGGACGACGGCCGCGGCATCCCGGTCGACCTGCACAAGGGCGAGAACCGCTCGGCCGCCGAAGTGATCATGACCGAGCTGCACTCGGGCGGTAAGTTCGACAACAACGTCTACAAGGTCTCGGGCGGTCTGCACGGTGTCGGCGTCTCGGTGGTCAACGCCCTCTCGGTGCTGCTCGAGCTCGAAATCAAGCGCGACGGCCAGGTCTGGTTCCAGACCTTCCGCCGCGGCAAGCCCGATTCGCCGATCGCGGCGATCGGCAAGACCAAGAAGACCGGCACCAAGGTGCGCTTCATCCCCGACAACGAGATCTTCACGGTGCTCGAGTTCAGCTACGACACCCTCGCCCAGCGCCTGCGCGAGCAGGCGTTCCTCAACAAGGGGGTGAAGATCCATCTCCAGGACGAGCGCAGCGACAAGGCGACCGACTTCGAGTACGCCGGCGGCATCGCCTCGTTCGTCGAACATCTGAACAAGAACAAGAGCGCTCTTCACCCGAAACCGATCTACTTCGAAGAGGTGAAGAAGGACGCCGGGCCGGAGGAGCGCTGCGAGGTCGCCCTGCAGTGGAACGACAGCTACGGCGAGCAGATCTACTC
>Ga0073904_10004080_pt1 | contig 10922 bp, 5 predicted proteins | sample KloWWTrecipitate_FD_66668 | JGI IMG/M metagenome (GOLD analysis project Ga0073904, IMG submission 66668) | Active sludge microbial communities from Klosterneuburg, Austria, studying microevolution and ecology of nitrifiers - Klosterneuburg... | ecosystem: Engineered > WWTP > Aerobic digester >... | reverse complement strand
GGCGCGATTGGCGCGATTGGCAAGGTCGGCGCGATTGGTGCGATTGGCAAGGTCGGCGCGATTGGCGCGATTGGCAAGGTCGGCGCGGTTGGCGGCGCGAACGCGCGCGGCGACACCGACGACGGGGGCGCGTCATGATCGCCACCGCGCGCCCACGGGACGAGCATGCGGGACGACGAGCGCGTGGGCACGAGCGGGCGGCTCGTCGAGTCGTCCGCACCTACCGGGAGCGTCGGGAGGGTGGGGAGCGCAGGGAGGGTCTGCAGCGGCTCGAGCGGCCTCGTCACGTCGTCAGCGGAGGGGAACCGCGGGAGAGGCACCGGGCGAGTGTCGAGCTCGACGCGGATGGACGAAGGCTCGCGACGCGAGCGCCCGGTCGCCACGTCGTCGTGATCGTCACCGTCGTCACTCGAGTCACCCGGAGCGCGCTCGTCGCTTGCACCGCTTGCACCGCTTGCACCGCTTGCACCGCTTGCACCGCTTGCACCGGCCTCGTCCTCGTCGATGAGTGGGGACCGAAAGGCGCGCGTGCTTGCGTGCTCGTCGTCGTCGCCGAACGAGGGAAGCGGCGCGTCGCTGGCGGGCTTCTTGGGCATCGGGCCGCGATCGAAGGTAGCACTACGCCCGCGGCGCCCGCGTGGCATTCCGCGCGGGCGAGGCGCGGCGGAGCGGGCCGGCCGCCCCCCCGCAAAGTCGGGCGCTCGGCGCGCGATTGGGGCTAGAGTCGCGCGGCGCTCGGCTCCCTCGGACCGAGCCGAGGGAGGTCCCGTTCATGCGCGCGTCGCTCTTCGTCTGCTCAGCCACCCTCGCCCTCGGGGCGGTCGCATCCTCGCACGCGCAGCCTCCCCCCTCCGGACGCGCGCAGGCGCCGGTAGGCGTGGGCGGGAGGTCGCCGAAGGCCCCGCGCCCGCAGGCGCAGGTCACGGCGACCACTCCGGCCGCCGCCGGACCCCGGCTCACGGCCCGCGCGCCCGACGCGATGCTCGCGGCGCAGAAGGCGCGCGCGAGCTCGCCCGACGAGGCCTCGGCGCTCGCCGCGATGGCCACAATCGAGCACCTGGCCGACACGACCACGGCGGGCCTCGCCGAGCGCACGCTGGGAGACCTCGCCAAGTCGCATCCGAGCGCCGAGCTCCGCGCCGAGGCCGCCCTCGCGGTGCGTAGGCTCTCAGCCGAGGAAGGCACCGCCGCCGCCCTCGCGCCCGCGCACGCACTCGGCGTTCTGACGAACCTCGTCGTGGTCGGCCCCTTCCGCGACACGGGCGGCGGCGTCCTCACGCGGGAAGGCCCTGAAAAGCAAAAGGATTTCGGCTTCCCGAGCGGGCGCTACTCCTGGGGTGTGTTCCAGGTGGGCGAGCGCCCCGTGCTCCCTGTGCACGCCGACGCGCGGGGCGTGCCGCTCGACCTCTACGTCCACCCTCGGAAGGAGAGCTGCACCTACCTGGCGACGAAGCTCGTCGTCGATCGTGAGCGCCCCCTCACCCTCCGGCTCGCGGCGGCCGGCCAGGCGCGGCTCACGTTCGACGGCGTCGTGGTCGGGCACTCCGATGAGGTCCACGAGTCGGCCCTCTTCGACCGCATCGCGGCGAGCGTGCGCGCGAAGGCGGGCCCGCACCTCGTGAGCGCCAAGGTGTGCTCCGGCGCCCTCGACGACGACGGGCGCGTCCGCCTCCGCCTCACCGACGAGCGCGGCGAGCCCGTCGCGTTGCCGACCTCGGCGGACCTCACCGGCGTGCCCGAGCTCGACGAGGCGGGAACCCGCGCGCTCGCGATGAAGCCCGTCGACACCGCGCTCGCGCGGGCGATGCGGGTCACGGCCAAGTCCCCGACGGACTCGCTCCTCAGCGCCATCGTGCTCGGCACCCTCGCCGGCGCCGACGACAAGAAGAGCCCGCGCGTGCCCGGGCTCCTGGACACCTACGTGCGCGCCGATCTCCCCGCCGACGCGCTCGCGCTCGCGGCGTGGGTCTCGCCGTTCGGCGCCAACCGGAGCGGATGGCTCGGCCAGGCGCGCGCGCGGGCGCAGGAGAAGGGCGACGCCGAGGCCCTCGGCTTCGTCGAGCGGAGGCTCGTCGCCGAGCGCCTCAAGAACGCCCACGGTGACTGGGCGGCGGCGCTCGTGCGCACGGCGAAGCTCGAGCAGGACACCGACGACGAGGCCGTGATGCTCCGCGCGGAGGCGAAGCGGATCCTCGGCACCGACGCGCTCGTCACCGAGGCGCTCCGCGACATGGCGGCGCGCATTGGTCCACGACTTCAGACCGTGCCAGACCTGCTGCTCCGCCGCGCGAGCACCCTCGCGCAGACCCACGATCGCGCGCTCTACCTGCGCATCCGGGAAGAGCTCGCGCGTCGGGGTGATCGGGGCAGCGAGACCGTGCAGGCCGCCGGCGTGCGCGGCAAGGAGCCCTTGGTCCGCGCGGCGCGCGCGGCGCTCGAGGGCGGCGCGCAGGACGACGACCAGGTCCTCGAGGTCGCCGACGAGCTGCTCCACGCCGGCCACGCCGCCGAGGCGGCCGAGGCCTTCAAGGCCGCGATCGGCTTCTCCCCGAACCGGCCCGAGGCTTACGCGGGGCTGTCGCAGGCGCTGGCGCTCTCCGGCGCCGGCGCCGCGAAGGCGGGCGAGCACACGGCGCTCCTGGCGCGGGCCCGCGCGCTCGCCCCCGGGGAGGCGCGCATTCGCGCCGAGCTCGAGCTCCGCGCCAAGGCTGGCGCCGTGGCGGGGCGCGAAGACGAGAAGTACCTCGTCTCCTCCGAGACGCTCCTCGCGAGGCGGCGCGGCGTCACGGCCGACGTCGCGGACCGCGAGCTGCACTGGATGCGAGCCGTCGTGATGCACCCCGATCGCCGCGTGTCGCAGCTCATCCACTACGGGCGCGAGATCGTGGTGGCGCCGCGCACGCAGGACGAGCTGTTCGAGGACATCCCGCAGGAGGGCGACATCGTCGAGATCCTCCGCGCCCGAGTGCACCGCAAGGACGGCACCGTGGCGCTCCCCGCCGAAGAGCACAACGAGGGCGCTCGGCCCCGCATCCGCTGGCCCGATCTGTACCCTGGCGACTCGGTCGAGGTGGCGGTCCGCACCTGGACGTCGGGGCCGGTCGGCGGGCGCGGCGACGCCCCCTATTACTTCCTCGACTACGCCGGCGCGCCGTCCACGCACCCCCTCCTCTACAACGAGGTCGTGGTCGATTCTCCAAAAGCTACGCCTATTTATGTCGATGTACTCCGACCGGGCCAGCACAAGCGCGAGGAGCGCGACGAAGGCGATCGCCACGTCGTCCGCCTCGTCTGGGACAAGCCCGTCGTCGTGCCGGACGAGCCGCTCTCGCCCGCGATGAGCGAGGTGCTCCCGCTCATCGTCGGCTCCACGTTCCACACGTGGGACGACTTCCGTCGCTGGTACCGCGAGGCCGTGCGCGGCTTCACCGAGCCCGACGAGCAGGTGCGGCGCCTCGCGCTCGAGCTCACGAAGGGGAAGACCACCCGCGACGCCAAGCTCCGCGCCATCTTCGATTTCGTGGCCGACGACATCCGCTACGTGAACTACGTGAGCGGCGAGTGGTGGCTCCCGAACCGCCCGCAGCAGCTGCTCGCCCGGCGCGAGGGCGACTGCGACGACAAGGCCATCCTGCTCATCACGCTCCTCAAGGTGATCGGCATCGAGGCGCAAGAGGTCATGGTGCAGACGCGCCTGACCGGCATGCCCTCGGTGCTCGCGACCAAGAACGCCGCCGTGCCGATGTTCGACCACGGCATCGCGTTCCTCCCCGGGCCGAACGGCGGGACCTACCTCGACGCCACGAGCCCCGAGTCCCGGGTGGGCCCCCTGCCCTCGATGGACGCGCGCGCGCCCGCGGTGCGCCTCGACGGCACGGGGGGGCCCGTGTTCCTCCCTTCGAGCTCGCCCGACGACCACGGCTCGACGGTGAGCTGGACCATCGCGATCAACGCGGAGGGCGGCGCCGAGATCGAGGGCGAGGAGCGCCACCGCGGCGACGGGGGCTTCTGGCTGCGCACGAACCTCACCCAGAAGGACGCGCGCGCGCAGTACGTGGAGGGCTCGCTCGTGGGCCCGTGGGTCTCGCAGGTCGAGGTCGACAAGAACATCGCGTTCCGCGGGGATCTCGCCAACGGCGAGGCGGAGGTAAAATACAAGGCGAAGTCAATGGCTTACGCGCGCCGCGAGCAGAGCGAGCTCGTGGTGCCGCTCTCCGCGAGCATCCCCCTCGCGTCGCAGATCGCGCCGCTCGTGACGCGCACGCTACCCGTCGTGCTCCCGCCGCACATGGCGCCGAACCACCAGAAGCGCACCACGCGCCTCGTCGCGCCACCCGGCATGCGCTTCGTCGCGCCGCCCCCGGGCGGACGCGAGGCCGGGGGCGAGTTCGGGCACGCCGAGCTCACGCTCACCCGGGACCCGCGCGACCCCCGGGTGCTCGTCGCGAAGCGGACCGTGGTCCTCGATCAGAGCGTGATCCCTCCCGAGAAATACCCCGCGTGGCGCGCGTTCATCCAGCGGGTCGACGCCCTCATGCACAAGACCGTGCGCATCGAGCGAGGTGGCAAGTGAAGCGAGTGAACGTTGCGTCTTCACGCACACGCCGGGCGCGCGGCGCGAGCGCGCCTTGGCTGCTCTCTGCGCTCTCTGCGCTCTCTGCGCTCTCCGCGCTCTCCGTGGTCTCCGCGACGCTCGCCGGCTGCGGCGACCCCGCCCCGAAGGTCCCCACACAGGATCCCACGCTGTACGTGGCCGCGGAGAAGGCCGCTCGCGCCGAGCTCACGGCCGACCCCGCCGCGGCGGAGCTCGCCTGGCTCGACGCCCTCGATCGCGTCGCGGCGAGCGACGGCGATCCGTGGCAGGTGCCGGTCACGATCGCGGCCCTCGACGCCCTCGTCTATCGCGGCGTCATGGCGTTCCCCTCGGCGCGCACGGCCCTCGCGTTCCGCACGCCGCGCGCACGCACCGACGCGCGCCTCGCGGAGCTCTCCAAGAAGGCGCGCGGCCCGTTCATGCCCGGGCTCGTCGCCAAGGCGCGCACGCACCTCGCGCAGGTGCGCGGCGACGTGTCCCTCGCCGAGCAGACCCGCGCAGCGAGCGCCTGCCTCCGCGCCGCCTCCGTGCTCGGGCCGAGCCGGTTCACGCGACTCTCGGAGCTCGGCGCCCCGACCGCGCTCGACGCGTTCGACGCGCCCATGCCCGACAAGGCCACGGGCCCCGGCCCCTACGGGCGCGTCGGCGTGCCCGAGGCGCTGGCGGCCGCGGGCTGCCGCCTCGAGCTCGGCGCCCTCTCCGCCCAGCCCGGCATGCGCGAGGTCGTGGTCGACGTCACCGTACCGGAGTCGGGCCGGCTCGGGCTGATGCTCATCACCCGGAGCCCCCTCGCGCTGCGCGCGGGGGGCAAGGAGGTCCTCTCGCGCCCGCTCGGCCTCGGCGCCGGCGAGTCGACCCAGCTCGTGGAGCTCACCGCCACGCCCGGGCGCCTGCGGCTCGTGGCGCGCGTGGGCCAGGGCAGCGCCCAAGACGCCCTCGAGCTCTACGCGTGGGGCGACGACGGCGCGCCGCTGGCCGCGCACGCGCCTCGTCCCGGCGAGCGCGCCAGCTCCCGCGCGACGAAGGCGATCGCGGTCGCCGCACCGGCCGTCGCGAAGGCGAAGGGGCACGAGGGCGCCCAGCTCGTGGCGGGCCTCGCCGAGCTGGCCGCGCGGCACGACCGCGCCGCCGAGGAGCGGCTCACCGCCGCGAGCGCGCTCTCGCCCGACGACCCGGCCCTGGCCCTCGCGACAGCGCGGGCCGCGCGGATGGTCACGGACCTCGAGCCGGTGCACGCCATCGAGCGCGCTCGCGGTGCGTACGAGCGCGCGTTCGACCGGGAGCGCGGGAGCTGGGAGGCCGCGCTCGAGCTCGCGTCGCTCGCCGGGCAGCGACGCGGCGAGGGCGAGTCGCGCATCGTCGCGCTGCGTGAGCTCGACGCGCGGCGCGGGGCGGTGAAGGGCGCGAACGCGTCCGTCCTCGACGCCTACGAGGCGATCGAGGCCGGCCGGGCCGAGCTCTACGACCGCGCGGCGAGCGCCCGCGGGCGCGCGCGCGCGAACCTCGCCGGCACGGTGCTCGGCGAGGCCGTCGAGCGCGAGTCGAGCCCCCGCCGTGGCGCCGACGCCCTCGCCTTCGAATGCGACGCGAGCCCGCCGCGCGACCACACCAACGCGCGCTGCTACAGCGAGAAGCGCAGCGCGGGCGACGCCGCAGGGGCGGAGGCCGAGCTCGGCCGGCTCCGACGTCTCTACGGGTCGCCCACGTTCTTTGCGAGCGGCTCGGTGCGCGACGCCCTCGGCCGCGGCGCCCTCGCCGAGGCCGCTCGCCTCTACGAGTCACTCCCGCCAGGCGAGCGGACGCTCTCACTCTTCCACGCCACGCACCCGGGCGCGACCAACGAGGCGGTGCTCGAGCGCGCGCTCGTCGCCGGCGACGCGCCCGGCGCGCTCCCCGCGGTGCTCACCGCGCGCGGGATCGACGTGCTCGCCGCCTTCGACGGCGTGGCTGAGCGAGTCACCACGGCGGACCGCGCGAACCCCGCCCTCGCCTCCGCGGCCACCGCCGTGCTCGCCCACGAGGAGCGCTACGCAGTCTCGCCAGAAGGGCTGCTCTCGTATGTCCTCTTCGACGTACGTCGTCTCACGGGCACCGCCGACGTCGAGTCGCACGCGCAGGCGAGCGCGCCCTCGCTCACCGGCCGATCGACGAGCCGCGTCCTGCGCAGGAGAATCTTCAAGAAAGACGGGAGGATACTCACTCCCGACGCGACCCCGCGCGCCTCACAGGCCCACGCCGACTTGTCGCAGCTCGAGGCCGGCGACGCTGTGGAGGCCATCTACGCGGGGTACGCGCTCCCCAACGACCACGGCGACGTCGCCTTCGACACGCCCGACCTCCTGCCCGACCGTACGGCGGTCGCGAACGCGCGCGTGGAGCTCAGACTCCCCGTCGCGAAGCCCGGCGCCCTCTGGAGCCACCCGCTGCTCGGCAAAGCAGAGGAGCGACGCGAAGGCGCCACGCGCGTGCTTCGCTTCACCGTGGAGAACCGCGGCGCGCGGCGCTTCGAGGACGGCACCCCGAAGATGGACCGGAGCTGCAACGTGAGCTTCTCGACCTCGCGCTGGTCCGACCTGGCGGCGGGGCTCGCCGACACGGTCGCGTCGCTCGACGACCACGGGTCGCGCGAGGTCTCCGCGTGGATCCGCGAGGCCGCCACGAGAGACGGCAAGCTGCTCGTTGGGCGCCCGCTCGTCGACGCGATCGTGGCCGCCTCCGGCAAGGCGCTGAAGGTCTCTTCACCCTCGACGCTGAGCGACTACGAGCTGGGGCGCACCGACGCGTTCGTCACGCAGACCGCGCGCACCATGCTCACCCGTCACGAGGGGAGCCGCACATGGCTCGTCGTCCGGGCGCTCCGCGAGCTCGGCGTCTCCGCCGACATCCTCGTCGCAGAAGACGGCCCTTTCAGCGCCGATCCCGCGTTCCCGCCGCATCTCGGCCGCTTCACGCATCCGCTGGCGCTCGTCCACCTCACGTCGACCGACGCGGCCGGGAAGGCCACGCGCGAGGACCTCGTGGTCGACGCCGACGTCCAGGGTCCGCCGCTCCCCGCCGGGCGGGTGTCCCCCGAGCTCCGCGGGCGCAGCGCCCTGCTCCCCACAGGGCAGGTCGCGCCGCTCCCGAGCTTCGACGCGCGGGCCGAGCGCGACGAGGTCGACCTGCGGCTGTCCCTCGACGCCGCGGGAAACGCCCGCGGGAGCCTCACCGTGCTCGTGCGCGGGCGCCCCGCCCAGCAGCTCGCCGAGACCTTCGAGCGCGTGGTCGGCACCGAGCGACAGCGCGCCCTGCAGAGCATCGCGCTCGCGTGGGTCCCGTTCGCCAGCGTCGACAAGGTCGAGCTGTCGTCGCGCGAGGGCAGCTGGGAGGTCGCCATCCGCGCCGACCTCACGGTGGGCAGCTACGCCCAGCCGGAGGCGGGCGGCACCTGGGCGCTGCCGGGCCTCGATCCGGTCCACATCGTCTACCCGCGCCCGTGGGTGTCGTCCCTCGGCAATCTCTACGTGACCCAGAGCGGCCGCGAGGGCGCCTTCGCGATCGACCGCGCCGTGCAATACCGGGTGCGAAGACGCGTCGAGCTCCCGGCCGGCGCGCGGCTCGTGCGCCAGCCAGGTCCGTTCGAGCTGCGCTCGAAGGAGCTCGAGGCGGCGCGCTCCACGCGCGTCGAAGGCCCGGTCGTCGAAGAGGAGTTCACCCTCGGCCTCCCCACCGGGACCGTCGCACGCGAGCGCTACGACGCGTTCGCCCTCGACGCGCGGCGCACCGACGACAGCTTCCTCGCGAGCCTCCGTGTCGCGCCCCCCGGTTCGCCCACGTCGCCGGCGCCCACCTCGTCCGCGCCGCGCAAGTAGCGCGAGCGGCAGCGCCAGCGGCGTGTTGACCGGACGTGACGACGCTCGCAGATTGGGCTACATCGTCCCCACGCCGCCGCGCAAGCGTGCAGAGTGCATGAATACGCGCGTCGCCGGCGGCAGCGAGGGTCGACGGGATGAGCGGGCATTCGAAATGGGCGACAATCAAGCACAAGAAGGGCGCCGCCGACGCGAAGCGCGGCAAGCTCTTCACGAAGCTCATCAAGGAGCTCACGGTGGCCGCCCGCATGGGCGGCGGTGACGCAGGAGGCAACCCGCGCCTGCGCAAGGCGATCTCGGACGCGAAGAACCAGTCGATGCCCGGGGACACGATCACCCGCGCCGTCAAGCGAGGCACGGGCGAGCTCGAGGGCGCCTCGTACGACGAGGTGCTCTACGAGGGCACCGGCCCTGGCGGGACGCTGTTCCTCGTCGAGGGCATGACCGACAACCGCAACCGCACCGTGGCGGAGCTCCGCAAGATCTTCGAGAAGAACAACGGCGTGCTCGGCGGCGCCGGGGCGGCCGCTTGGGCGTTCGAGCGCAAGGGCGTCATCACGCTCGACAAGCCCGACGCCACGGAGGACCAGCTCATGGAAATCGCCGTCGGCGCGGGCGCCGACGACTACGCCGACCTCGAAGAGGAGTGGCACATCACCACGCCCCCCGAGGTGCTCTCTACGATCAACGACGCGCTGGAGGCCGCGGGCCTGAAGACCAAGAACGCCTCGCTCGCGTACCTCCCCAAGGCGAAGAAGCCGCTCACCGGCCGCGACGCCGAGGTCGCCATGAACCTCGCCGAGGCGCTCGACGACCACGACGACGTTCAGAACGTCTTCGCCGACTTCGACATCTCCGACGAGGAGCTCCAGAGCCTCGCGTGAGCGGGCCGTCCGGCGCGCTGCGGGTGCTGGGGCTCGACCCCGGCACGCGCCATTTCGGCTGGGGTCTGGCCGAACGGGTGGGCGTGCGCCTGCGGCACGTCGCGCACGGGGTCATCTCGCCGGGCGAGGCGCTCCCCCTCGGCGAGCGCCTGGTGCGCATCGAAGAAGGGCTGATCGAGGTGCTCTCCGCCCACGCGCCGAACGAGTGCGCGATCGAGTCGCTCTTCTTCGCGCGCGATCCGTCGGCCGCCGCGAAGCTTGGGCACGCCCGCGGCGTGGCGCTCCTCGTGTGCGCCCGCGCCGGCCTCCCCACGGGGGAGTACCCGCCCGCCCGCGTGAAATCGACGGTCGCCGGGGGCGGCCGCGCCGAGAAGGACCAGGTCGCCCAGATGGTGCGCCTCATCCTGTCGCTGCCGGCGCTGCCCCCGGCCGACGCGGCCGACGCGCTCGCCGTGGCCCTCACGCACCTCCAGCGAGCCCCCCTCGCCGCGCGCCTCGGCCCCCCCGCGCGACCCGCCCCGCGCCCTCGAAGACAGGCTTCTTTACGGGCGAAGTGAGCCCCAAGTGAACCCTTTCGCGTGGACGGCCGTCCAACCTGCCATCGAGCGCCGCATCCCCCGGTCGTCCCCGCCTTCGGCTGCCCCTCCCCGGCGCTCGCGAACCGCAGAAAAATCCGTAAGCTTCGCGCGACTCGCCCGTTTCGTCTCTGCCTTGGAGAACCCCGCCATGTCCCGCCCGACTCAGCTCCACGTCCGCCGCCGCTCCCTCGCCACCACCTTCGCGCTCGCCCTCGGGCTGGCCACGCTGGGCGCCGTCGCGGCGCCGTCGAAGCCCGCGAGCGCCGCCGAGCCCGCGCCGCTCGACGCGAAGGTCGCGGAGGACGTCGTCACCAAGGTGCAGGCCTTCTACGACCAGTCGCGCACGTTCACCGCGCGCTTCAACCAGGAGTTCACGGTCAAGGCCTACAACACGAAGCGCGCTTCGGCCGGCGTGGTCTTCTTCGAGAAGCCCGGCAAGATGGCCTGGGAGTACTCCACCCCCGCCGGCAACCGCGTCGTCTCGAACGGCACGACGGTGCGGGTCTACGAGGCCGACAACAAGCAAATGTTCGAGCAGCAGGTCAGCGGCGCCCAGAGCGGCGCCCAGTACCCCGCGGCGCTGTCGTTCCTGCTCGGCCGCGGCAAGCTGTCCGACGCCTTCAACTTTCAGGCCTTCGCGGGCGGCGACATGAAGTTCGCGGGCGGCACGGTGCTCGTGGGCACGCCGAAGACCCCCACCCCCGCCTACACGAAGGTGCTGTTCTACGTGGACACCGCCACCTCGCAAATTCGCCGCGTGCTCATCCTCGACGCGCAGGGCAACAAGAACAGCTTCGTGTTCACCGAGGTGCAGGTCAACCGCCCCGTGGTCGCCACCAAGTTCGTGTTCGAGCCGCCGCCGGGCACCACCGTCGTGAAGCCCTGAGGATTCCGGCCCGCCGCCTGGCGGCGCGGGCTATCGTGTCCGCGTGAACCTCGAAGGGAGCCCCAGAGCCGCGAACGCAGGTCGATGGCGGCCCCGATCCGTGGGCGAGGTGCCGCCGTGAACACGCAA
>Ga0073904_10004078_pt1 | contig 10924 bp, 11 predicted proteins | sample KloWWTrecipitate_FD_66668 | JGI IMG/M metagenome (GOLD analysis project Ga0073904, IMG submission 66668) | Active sludge microbial communities from Klosterneuburg, Austria, studying microevolution and ecology of nitrifiers - Klosterneuburg... | ecosystem: Engineered > WWTP > Aerobic digester >... | reverse complement strand
TTCAAGTCCTCTCCTGGGCACCATCTCTCTTCTCGACGTTGTGTATTTCCGGCGCCGGACAGCATCGCTGCCCGGCGCCGGGATGTTTTTTCCGTCGGCGTCGTCCCCGCTACTTCACCCCATGCATCAGGCGATTGATCAGCGGCGCGCACAGGAAATAGCCGCCACCGATCAGCAGTGCGAGCCACCACAACTGCGTGAAGGTCCCGGCGTATTGCGCGAGCGATCCGGCCGCGCCGTGCCCGCCGCCACCGGAGGCAACCGCGGCGATCAGGCCGGCGAGATAATTCGCCATCGCGGTCGACAGGAACCACCCGCCCATCGCCATGCCCACCTCGTGCCGTGCCGCCAGCTTGGTGACCATCGACAGCCCGATCGGCGACAGGCAGAGCTCGGCCATGGTGTGGATGAGGTAGGTCAGGGCCAGGAACAGCCAGATCACCTTCGCCCCCGGCGGCGTGGCCTCGATCGCCAGCGCCAGCAGCAGGAAGCCCAACCCGGCCCCGATCAGCGCGATCGCGAACTTGCGCGGAATGGAGGGGTTGCGCCCCCGGCGGTCCAGCACCGGCCACAGCATCGCGAACAGCGGCGCCAGCAGCAGGATGAACAGCGGGTTGGCCGACTGGAACAGCGTGAAGTGGAACGGCGCATCGACGAAATCGCGCGCGAAGAAATTGAGCGACGAGCCGGCCTGCTCGAACAGCGCCCAGAACAGGCAATTCGCCAGGAACAGCAGCAGCATCGCGCCGTAGCGCTGCAGCTGCACGCGGTCACCGCATCGGATCCCGCTGGCAGTGAAATACACCACCAGGAACAGCATCAGGCCGACCAGCACGTAGCCCAGCACCGCGCTCTTGCTCAGCAGGAACCACAGCAGCGGCACCATCGCGAGCGCGCCGCCCAACACGACCAGCACGGGCCTGGCGCCCTCGCGCCCGGACGGCGCCTTGCCGATATGGCCGAGCATGCCCGCGAGCAAGTGGAACAGCACGATGCCGAGCACCATGCCGAGGCCAGCCGCCAGGAAGCCGTACTGGTAGCCGAACCTGGCGCCGACAACGGACGCGCAGACGATCGGCGCGACGAAGGCGCCGGCATTGATGCCCATGTAGAAGATCGTGAACCCGGAGTCACGCCTGGCGTCCTGCGGCGCGTAGAGCGCACCGACCATGGTGGAGATGTTGGGCTTGAACAGGCCGTTGCCGGCCACTATCACGGCCAGCCCCACCAGGAACCACTGCAGGTCCGGGATCAGCAGCATGCACATGCCCGCCGCGATCAGCGCGCCGCCGACGATGATCGATCGCTGGTAGCCGAGGTAGGTATCGGCGATGTAACCGCCGAGGATCCCGGTGGCGTAGACCAGCGCCGTGTAACCGCCATAGGTGAGGCTGGCCTGCGCATTGGCCTCGCCCTCGGGCAGGTGGCCGAAAAAGGTCGCGGCCACGTATACCGCCAGCAGGGCGCGCATGCCGTAGTAACAGAAGCGCTCCCAGAACTCGGCGCCGAACAGCATCCACAGCGGCCTGGGGTGCCCGAGTATCTCGCCGGGGGGCGGGGGGATGAACTCGTGCCTCGGTGTGCCGCCCGCCGCCATGCGCGTCTCCTGCGTTGCTGTTCGTGGTGATGCACCCGCAACGACGGCATGTGCGTCCGGGTGTGTTTAGCCTGCGCCCGGAGGCAAGTCAATCGATGCCGGCATGCGCGCGCGCCCCGCATCGGGCGTGGCGCTGGGCCATAATCGGCGACTCCGGCGATCATTCAGGAGCTGTGCATGACGAAGAGCAAGAGGGAGCTGCGCGAAAACATATTCCCCAGCGCGCGCGAGGACGCCGCGACGTCGCGCCGCAAGGCGGGGCGATACAGCGGCAATGCCTACCGCCTCGCGTTCACCGACACGGAGTTCCTGCTGCGCGAGGAACTTCGCCCGGTGCGCTTCCAGCTCGAGTTGCTCAAGCCCGACCTGATCCAGCAGGAGCACGGCATCGATTCCACGGTGGTCATCTTCGGCAGTGCGCGCCACGCGTCGGCCGAGCGGGCCGAGGCCGAGCTCGCCGCGGCGCGCGACGCGGTCGCGGCCAGGCCGCGCAGCCCCCTGGCGAAAGCCGCGCTGGCGCGCGCCGAGCGCCGGCTGCACAACAGCCGCTACTACGAGGAGGCGCGCAAGCTCAGCGCGCTCATCACGCGCAACAGCGAGCACATCGACGGCTGCCGGCTGGTGGTGGTGACGGGCGGCGGACCGGGAATCATGGAGGCGGCGAACCGCGGCGCGCACGAGGCCGGCGGCAAGAGCATCGGCCTGAACATCGTGTTGCCGATGGAGCAGGAGCCCAACCCCTACATAACGCCCGAACTGTGCTTCCAGTTCCACTACTTCGCGCTGCGCAAGATGCACTTCCTGATGCGCGCGCGGGCCCTGGTCGCATTTCCCGGCGGCTTCGGCACGTTGGACGAGTTGTTCGAGGCATTGACGCTGATCCAGACCGGCAAGTCGACGCGCGTGCCCGTGCTGCTGTTCGGGGAGGAGTTCTGGCGCCGGCTGATCGACTTCGACCTGCTGGTCGAGGAAGGCAATATCGCGGCCGAGGACCTCGGGCTGTTCCGCTACGTGGAGAGCGCGGAGCAGGCCTGGCGGGAGATCGCGGATTTCTACAGCCTGGGCTGCCCGGCAACCCTGCCGTGAAGCGCGCAGGGAGCGGGTCGGCCAGCGAATTGCGGAATGACGCAACCCTTCCGCCCCTGCGACAGGACGAGTCCGGGCAAACAAGCAGGGCCGGCGGCACCATCCACCAACGGCTGCCTTCAGGAAGGTGCCACGGGCTGGTGGCCCGCGGCCGCGGTCAGGGGCGGCGCGTCCGTGCGCCGCCGGATCTCACCAGCGCTTCGGACGGCGATCGCCGCCACCGCCGCCGCCAGGACGGCGGTCTTCGCGGGGGCGCGCTTCGTTCACGCGCAGCGCACGGCCGTTGATCTCGTGGCCGTTCAGCTTGTTGATGGCATTGGTGCCCTCGTCGTCGGAGGACATCTCCACGAAACCGAAGCCCTTCGAACGATCGGTTTCACGATCCATCACGACCTTTGCCGAGGACACGTTCCCGTAGGTCTGGAACATCTCGAGCAAGTCGTTGTCCCGAACGGTGTAGGGCAGGTTTCCAACGTAGATATTCATTCGCTTCATCATCCTGGCGCCGTGGCAGACTGGAAGTGCTAATACCCCGACGCCCGAAAGAAAGCGTTAGCACCAGTGAAAACCGGACTCTCGACGAGTCCGGCCCGGCGCATTCTAACTGAAAATGCAACTACGTCCAGCACCCGGGGCTTGACAGCCGGGCAACGGGCGCTCCGGGAAACCGGGCCTCAGGCCCGGCCGAACGGGTCGCGCAGGATGATGGTCTCGGTGCGGTCGGGTCCGGTGGACACGATGTCCACGCCGACGCCGACGACCTCGGCGATGCGCTCGATGTAGCGGCGCGCGTTGAGCGGCAGCTGATCCCACGCGGTGATGCCGATCGTGGAGCCTTCCCAGCCCGCGACGGTTTCGTAGATCGGGACCAGGCTCTCGAAATCCGCGCTGTCGCGCGGCGTGCCCACGATATGGCCGGAGCTGTCCTCGTAGCCCACGCACATGTTGATGGTCTCGAGGCCGTCGAGCACGTCGAGCTTGGTGATGCACAGCCCGCTGACGCTGTTGATGCGCACCACTTCGCGCAGCGACACCGCGTCGAACCAGCCGCAGCGGCGCGGCCGTCCGGTTGTCGCGCCGAATTCGTGCCCGCGCCGCGCGAGATGGGCGCCCACCTCGTCGAACAGCTCGGTCGGGAACGGGCCGGATCCGACCCGCGTGGTGTAGGCCTTGGTGATGCCGAGCACGTAGTCGAGGTACAGCGGGCCGAAGCCGCTGCCGGTGGCGGTGCCGCCGGCGGTGGTGTTCGACGACGTCACGAAGGGATAGGTGCCGTGGTCGATGTCGAGCAGCGCGCCCTGCGCGCCCTCGAACAGGATGCGCTTGCCGGCCATGCGGTATTCGTGCAGCAGCGCCGGCACGTCGGCCATCAACGGCAGCAGCGACTCGCCGTGGCGCAGGCTCTGTTCGAGCGTCTGCTGCACATCGATCTGCGGCACCTTGTAATACTCGCGCAGCACGAAGTTGTGGTAATCCATCACCTCGCGCAGCTTGGCTTCGAAGCGCGCGGCGTTGCGCAGGTCGCCGAGGCGCAGCCCCCGCCGTGCCGCCTTGTCCTCGTAGGCCGGACCGATGCCACGCCCCGTGGTGCCGATCTTCGCATCGCCGCGCGCGTTCTCGCGCGCGATGTCGAGCGCCGCGTGATGGGGCAGGATCAGGGGGCAGGCCGGGCTGAGGCGCAGGCGCTCGCGCACCGGCACGCCGCGCGATTCGAGCTCGGCCATCTCGGCGAGCAGCGCCTCGGGCGACAGCACGACGCCGTTGCCGATCAGGCACAGCACGCCCTCGCGCAGCACGCCCGAAGGGATCAGGTGCAGCACCGTCTTCTGCCCGCCGATCACCAGCGTGTGGCCGGCATTGTGACCGCCCTGGAAACGCACCACCGCGGTGACGTTCTCGGTCAGCAGGTCGACTATCTTGCCCTTGCCCTCGTCACCCCATTGCGTGCCGAGGACCACTACGTTTTTTGCCATGTCCCGATGCCTGTCAGACTGTGTGGATGTGCCATGCGTCGGCCGCGCGACGCAACTCCCGATCGCAACATGCGCTGCCCTGCTGGCCGGGCAGCCCCAGCAATACCCGCTCGCCGCCCTCGCGCAGGCGCTGGATCTCGGTCCAGGCCGCATCCGCCAGCGCGTGATCGACAAACACCCCGCGGCGCGGCGCGGCGGCTGTGGCCGGCAGCAGGCCGAGCAGGGTCTTGAGGTCGAAACTGAAGCCGGTCGCCGGACGGGCGCGCCCGAACACGCGCCCGATGTCGTCGTAGCGCCCGCCATTGGCGATCGCCTCGCCCTGGCCCGGCACGTAGGCCGCAAACACCAGGCCGGTGTGGTAGTGATAGCCCTGCAGCTCGCACAGATCGAAATGCAGGGTCACCCCGGGCATGCGCGCGGCGATCTTGTCGGCCACGTCGGCGAGCGCGGCGAGCGGCGCGCAGGCCGATGGCGCCGCCCCGGCGAACAACTGCGCGGCGCGATCGATCACCTCGCGCCCGCCGTTCAGTCCCGCCAGCCGGCACAGCAGGCCGGCGCGCGCCGCGTCGAGGCCGGCTTCGGCGACGATCGCCGCGATCTGCGGAACCGACTTGTGCTGCAACGCCTCGAACACGGCATCCTGCACCGCGGCGTCCAGCGCCAGGTCCTGCATCAGGGCGCGGAAGATGCCCACGTGCCCGAGGTCGAGCGTCACGTCGCGCACGCCGAGGCGGCACATCGTTTCCAGCATCAGGCTGATGATCTCGAGATCCGCGGCCGCGCTGGCGTCGCCGTAGAGCTCGGCGCCGAGCTGGATCGGAGAGCGCGAGGCGAAGGGCGAGCGCCGGCGCGTGTGCAGCACGCTGCCCGCGTAGCACAGGCGCACCGGACCCTCGCGGCGCAGGCTGTGGGCGTCGATGCGCGCGGCCTGCGCGGTGATGTCGGGGCGGATGCCGAGCAGGCGCCCCGAGAGCTGGTCGGTCAGGGTGAAGGTCTGCAGGTCGAGGTCCTTGCCCAACCCGATCAGCAGCGAATCGGTGAACTCCATCAGCGGGGGAATCACCAGCTCGTAGCCCCAGCGGCCGTAAAGGTCCAGCAGATCGCGCCGCAAACACTCGACGCGCGCCGCCTGCTCGGGGAGCAGTTCCTCGATCCCCTCCGGGAGCAGCCAGCGCTCTTCGCCGGCGGCGGACGTATCGGTTCCGGTCATCGCGAATCCTGTGGAGCGTCGGTTCAGTTGATGGCGTACAGCAGGGTCGTGCCGGCGACCATGGCGCACAGTCCCGCGACGCGCAGCGCCCGGTCGCTCATCCCGGTGACGGAAAGCACCATGGCCCGCCAGCCCGCAGGCGACAGGAACGGCATGATCCCCTCGATGACGAGCATCAGGCAGAACGCTACGGCAAGATCGTGCCACATCTGGCCCGGGACCCGGTGAACGCGTTGCGGGATGCGCCCGCCTCGGCGGGCGCGGCGCATCCTAGCACAAAGCCGGCCGTGATCGAATCCGCGCTAGCGCCGGCCGCCGGATTCGTTCAGGTAGCGGAAGAAATCGCTCTTCGGATCGAGCACCAGCACGTCCTCGGGTCCGGCGAAGGCGCTCTCGTAGGCCTTGAGGCTGCGGGTGAACGAGTAGAACTCCGGGTCCTTGTCGAAGGCCGCGGCATAGATGGCCGAGGCCTCGGCATCGCCCTCGCCGCGCGCGAGCTCGGCATCACGATAGGCCTCCGCCTCCATGATCGTGACCTGGCGATCGGCGTCGGCGCGGATCTTCTCGGCCTGCTCCTTGCCCTGGGAGCGGTATTCGCGCGCGAGCTTCTCGCGCTCGGCCGACATGCGGTTGAACACCGCCTCGCTGACCTCCTCCGGCAGGTCGATCTTCTTCACCCGCACATCGATCACCTCGATGCCGAGCGACTGCTTAACGGCTGCGTTCAGTTCCTCGATGAGGTCGGTCATCAGCTTCTCGCGCTCGCCCGAGACCACCTCGTGCAGCTTGCGCTTGCCGAACTGGTTGCGCAGGCCGTCGTTGACGCGCGCCGCGAGCCGCATCATCGCGGCGTTCTCGTCGCCGCCGGTGGCGCGGTAGTAGGTCTCGACGTCGTCGATGCGCCACTTCGAGAACGAATTGACGATCAGGCGCTTCTTTTCCAGCGTGTAGAAGCTCTCGGCCGGCGCATCCAGCGTCAGCACCCGCGCGTCGAACTTGCGCACCTCGTCGACGAAGGGAATCTTCACGTGCAGGCCGGGCTTGCTGTCGACGTCGATCAGCGCGCCGAAGCGCAGCACCACGGCGCGCTCGGTTTCGCGCACCACGTACAGCGATCCCGTCAGCGCCAGCAGCGAGACGACCAGCAGCAGGAACAGGGTAACTATCCTCGCGTTCATCAGCGTCGCTCCCTTGCACGACCGGTGCCCGTTGCGGCCTCACGCCGCAACCTGTCCACGACCTCGTCCGCGACCTCGCCGACCGTGTCGGGGGGCGCGGCGCCCTGGCGCGGCGCGGCGGCGGCTGCGCCGGGCCGCGCCATCTTGTCGAGCGGCAGATAGAGCACGTTGTTGCCCCCGGGCACGTCCACCAGCACCTTGGACGTCGCGCTCATCACGCGCTGCACGGCATCCAGGTAGAGACGCTCGCGCGTGACCTCGGGCGCCTTGCGGTATTCGGCGAGCAGCTTCTCGAAGCGCTGCGCCTCGCCCTGGGCCTCGGCGACGACCTTGCCGCGGTACGCAGCGGCCTCCTCGAGCATGCGCTGGGCGCGACCGCGCGCCTCCGGCACGATGCCGTTGGCGTAGGCGCTGGCCTCGTTCTTCAGCCGCTCCTCGTCTTCCTTGGCCTTGATCACGTCGTCGAACGCGGCCTTGACCTGCGCGGGCGGCCGGGCTTCCTGGATCGTGATCTTCACGACCTGGATGCCGGTGCCGTAGTTGTCCAGGTAGCTCTGCAGCTTCACCTTGACCTCGTCGCTGATCTGGCCGCGGCCCTCGGACAGCACCTGGTCGAGCCGGGTGCTGCCGACCACGTGGCGCAGCGCGCTCTCGGTGGCCTGGCGCAGGCTGAACTCGGGATCGCGCACGTTCAGCACGAAGGACTTCACGTCGCTGATGTTGTACTGCACCACGATCTGCAACTCGACGATGTTCTCGTCCTGCGTGAGCATCCGGCCCTCGGAGGCGTACTGGCGCTCCTTGGTCACGTTGACCGGAACCACCTGGTCCATCAGCCGCGGCTTCCAGTTGAGGCCGGGGTCCAGCGTCTGGTGATAGCGGCCGAAGCGCAGCACCACCGCGCGCTCCTGTTCGTCGATCACGTAGATGCCGAGGTAGAACCACACGCCGAAGATCAGCAGCAGGACGAGGCCGATCACGCCGCTGTTGAAGCGTGCATCCCCCGTGCCGCCGCCCCCCAGCGCACCCCCGAGCTTTTCGCGGAACTTGCGGAACGCCTCGTCGAGATCCGGCGGGCCCTGGTCGCCGCCCCACGGATCTCGCTGTTTGCCGTTGCCACCTGGTTCATTCCAGGCCATGTCGTTCTCCCACCGGTTATTGGTTGCACGTGCGCAATAGAGCGCCGGATTCTATCAGATGTGTTCCGCGGCCGGCCGCTCTGCGGGCGCCTGCTTCTCCGCGGCAAGCAGTTGTGCGAGCAGCGCGCGCGGCAGGCGGATATCGAGACTGATCTGCCCCTGCTCGTCGATGTGCTCGGCGAGCACCGCGCCCTTCTCGTACAGCCGGGCGCGCAGACGCCCCTGCGCCGGGCCGATGGGAATGCACTCCTCGACCAGGTCCTGCTCGAGCAGCTCGGCGATCGCCTCGCGCAACAGGTCCAGCCCCGCGCCGCTTTGCGCCGACACCCATACCCGCACCGGCTTGCCGTCCTCGCCGCGGTCGATACGCGGCGCGGCTTGCAGCAGATCAATCTTGTTGCAGACCTCGAGCCGGACCACCTTGTCGGCGCCGATCTCGCCGAGCACCTTTTCGACCTCGAAGGAGGTGTCCTCGCGGTCGGCGGCGCTGGCGTCGATCACGTGCAGCAACAGGTCGGCGAGGCGCGCTTCATCGAGCGTCGCACGGAAGGCCTCGACCAGCTGGTGCGGCAGGTGACGCACGAAACCCACCGTGTCCGCGAGCACCATCGGGCGACCGTCCGGGAGCGTGCAGCGGCGCATCGTGGGATCGAGGGTGGCGAAGAGCTGGTCGGCCGCGTAGACGCCGGCGCCCGTCAGCGTGTTGAACAGCGTCGACTTGCCGGCGTTGGTGTAGCCGACCAGGGACACCGTGGGCACTTCCGCGCGCTGGCGCGCACGGCGCCCCTGTTCGCGCTGGGAGTGGACCTTTTCCAGGCGGCGCAGCAGCATGCGGATGCGATCGCGCAGCAGGCGGCGGTCGGTTTCCAGCTGCGTCTCGCCGGGTCCGCGCAGGCCGATACCGCCCTTCTGGCGCTCGAGGTGGGTCCAGCCGCGCACCAGGCGCGTGGACATGTGGCGCAGCTGCGCCAGCTCGACCTGCAGCTTGCCCACGTGCGAGCGCGCGCGCTGCGCGAAGATGTCGAGGATCAGCCCGGTGCGGTCGATCACGCGGCAGCCGAGCGCCCGTTCCAGGTTGCGTTCCTGCGAGGGACTCAGGGCATGGTTGAAAATGACCAGCGCCGCGTCGTGCGCCCGGACGGCCGCCTCGATCTCGGCCAGCTTGCCGGTGCCAACGAAATGCCTGGGATCCGGGCGATCGCGCTGCCCGAACACGAACTCCACCGGATCGCCGCCCGCGGACAGCACCAGCTCCTCGAGTTCACGGGGATCTTCCTGCGCGGCGCCGCCCCCCAGTTCGAGGTGAACGAGCACCGCGCGCTCACCGCTCTGCGGGCGTTCGAAGAACACCTTAGTCGGCGGCCTCGTCGCCCTCGTCGGCAGAGGCCAGGCGCACCGGACGCGAAGGCACCACGGTCGATACCGCGTGCTTGTAGACCATCTGGCTGACGGTGTTCTTCAGCAGGATCACGAACTGGTCGAAGGATTCGATCTGGCCCTGCAGCTTGATGCCGTTCACCAGGTAGATGGAAACCGGGATGCGCTCCTTGCGCAGCGCGTTCAGGAAAGGGTCTTGTAAGGTTTGCCCCTTTGACATTAAAGCATTCTCCTAGTGCAGCTCCCCGCGGAGCTGATTGCATTGAAGCCCGATCATTCGGACGCGTTTCAGGCCATTTGACCCGAATGCATGGTACGAGCGCAGAATAGAATGCGCATTCTAAAGCATTCCGCACTCGTTCGACCCTAGGTGGCGACGACTGCGACGAGTTTCAAGGCCATCTCGAGCAATTTGTCGGATTGCGGGTCGTCGGCCGGCAATATTCGCAGGTCCGGCCACGAGCGCAGCCACGTGAGCTGGCGCTTGGCGAGTTGCCGCGTCGCGGCGACCGCGCGCTCGATCATCACCTCGCGCGAGACATGCCCCTCCAGGTAATCCCAGGCCTGGCGGTAACCGACGCTGCGGATCGAGGGCAGGTCCGGGTGCAGGTCGCCGCGCGCCTTCAGGGCCCGCACCTCGTCCAGGAAGCCGGCGGCCAGCATCGCGCGGAAGCGCTCGGCGATACGCCGGTGCAGCACCGCGCGATCCGCGGGCACGAGCGCGAGCTGCAGCAGGCGACAGGGCAGGTCTGGCGCCGGGAGCTGCGCGGCATGCAGGCTGCTCATCGGGCGGCCACTGGCCAGGAAGACCTCGAGCGCGCGCTGCACGCGCTGGCGGTTGCCGGGCTCGATGCGCGCCGCACTCGCCGGATCCACCTCGGCGAGGCGGCGGTGCACGGCTTCCCAACCCTCGCGCGCCGCCAGCGCCGCGATGCCGGCGCGGATCGCCGGGTCGGCACCCGGCATGTCCGCGAGCCCGTGGATCAGCGCGCGGAAGTACAGCATGGTGCCGCCCACCAGCAGCGGCGTGCGGCCCGCGGCGAGAATCTCCGCGATCGCGGCCAGCGCGTCGCGGCGGAACCCGGCCGCCGAATAGGGCTCGGCCGGATCGCGGATGTCGATCAGGCGGTGCGGGTAGCGCGCGAGCACGGCCGGCTCGGGCTTGGCGGTGCCGATGTCCATGCCGCGGTAGACCTGCGCCGAGTCGACGCTGATCAGCTCGCAATCCAGGTGGTCGGCGAGCGCCAGCGCCAGCGCGGTCTTGCCCGAGGCGGTAGGCCCCATCAGGCAGATGGCGAGCGGGCGCCGGTCGGGGCCGTCCACGGTCGTGCTCATCGGCCGCGCAGGAACAGCCGGTCGAGCTC
>Ga0073904_10004077_pt1 | contig 10928 bp, 14 predicted proteins | sample KloWWTrecipitate_FD_66668 | JGI IMG/M metagenome (GOLD analysis project Ga0073904, IMG submission 66668) | Active sludge microbial communities from Klosterneuburg, Austria, studying microevolution and ecology of nitrifiers - Klosterneuburg... | ecosystem: Engineered > WWTP > Aerobic digester >... | reverse complement strand
GATCTGGTCTGGGTGGGCGCAATCGGCGGAACGGCCTGGCAAAACCGCCCCCTGCGGCTTGGCTTTGAGGAAACCTGCAAATTCCGCGCCATCGCGTTGGCCCGGCTCGATGTGCAGGCGATCCCATGGGAAATGGGTTTCTTCGGCCGTTCGAACGAGGCGGTGCAGGCCATGATTGCCGCCGATCTGGCGCTGACCGCGCGGATGCGGGGGCGCTACCCCGACAGCTGCGCCATCGTGCCCGCCCAAGCCGATCTTCCCGACCTCGGCACCATCACGGTCTGCCTCTATGACGCCGGCATGCACAAGGGTCAGGTGGTCGAGGATCTGAAAGACCTGCTGCGCGCCAGCTATTCGGACCCGTCACAGCGCACCACGACCTTGCCGGTCGACTTGCGGTCCTTCAAAAGGGCCAGCGCCTGATCCGCCTGCGCCAAGGGAAGGACATGGCTGACATGGGGCCTGATCCGGCCTGCGCCATACCAGTCCAGAAGCGTGGCCAGACTTCCCGTCAATGCCTCGGGGCGGAACGACAGATATCCGCCCCAGTAAAGGCCGATGACCGCGATGTTCTTGACCAGAAGGTGATTGGCCGGAACTTTCGGCACCTCTCCGCCCGCGAAGCCGATGGTCAGCAGGCGCCCCTCCGGGCGCATTGCCCCGAGCGCGGCATGGAAGATATCGCCGCCGATCGTCTCATAGGCGACATCCACGCCGCCCAGCGCCTTCAGCCGCGCCTTCAGATCCTCGGCACTCATCCCGGTGCTGTCGATGGCCACCTCTGCCCCTGCTGCCTGCGCGACGGCCAGCCGGTCGGCTCCGCGCGCCACCGCGATCACCCGCGCACCCATCTGCCGACCCAGTTCGACTGCCGTCAGCCCGACCCCGCCCGCCGCCCCGGTGACCAGCAGGGTTTCGCCGGACTTCAGCCCTGCCCGGCGGTCAAGGGCAAGATGGCTCGTGCCATAGGCGATCTGAAAGGCTGCGGCCTCCTCGAATGGCATCGCATCGGGCAAGGGCAGGCAGCGGCTGGCCGGAAAATTGCCTGCTTCCGCCAGACCACCTTGCCCGGCAAAGACGGCAACGCGCATCCCTGGGCGCAAGCTGTCGACCCCCTCGCCCACTGTTTCCACCCGCCCCGCAACCTCCATCCCCAGCGTGAAGGGCGAGATGGGGCGTTCCTGATATCGCCCCTCGGCCATCAGCAGATCGGCGAAATTCAGGCCGCAGGCGATGATTCGCACCCGCACTTCGCCAGCGCCCGGCGGCGGCAGAAAAACCTCTGTCATTGCCGGCGGCTGGCCGATCGTTGCAATTTGAAACGCTCGCACGCTATACCCCCGGTTGCACGGCAGAAATGCACAATCGCACGTTAAAGATTGCCGCCCTGCAGGTCCAGACAGGCTTTTGATTGCATTGAGCAAAGCCCGCTCCCGCTAACAATTGCAATTTGCAAAGCCTGACAAAATTCCCGATTCGCGCGAGTTGCAGTTTTTTGCTTTCGCGCTGTGGCGACCTGTACTTTTGGTAAGGTAAGCACGGTCATTCGAGCTAGATAATTGAATTTTCAGACACAATTTTTTCTTGTATGAAGGAAGGGGACGGAATGCCCTGATTGTGGGCCGCCCGGTAGTTCGTGCAGAGTTTGGAGAAAGCGATGAAACACCCTGTAGATGTTCATGTCGGCAAGCGCGTCAGGCATCGGCGCTGGATGGTCGGAATGACTCAGCAGCAACTCGCCGACAAGGTCGGCATCAAGTTCCAGCAGATCCAGAAATATGAGACGGGCATGAACCGCATCTCCGCCTCGCGGTTGTGGGACATCGCCGATGCGCTGAGCGTCACGATCAGCTTCTTCTTCGAAGGTCTGGGCAACGAAGCCGCCGTTGCGGACGAGCAACTGGGTGACATCTTGGCCGACAAGGAAGCGCTGATGCTGGTGCGGTCCTACTATGCCATCCCCGAAGCGCAGCGCCGCCGCCTTTTCGATCTGGCCAAGGTCCTGTCCGACGCCGCCTGATCCCCGATTTTGACAAACATCCGGACAGGTGCTTGACCGCCTGTCCGGCTCCGCCTAACTCTGCCGCCCGGCAGACAGGGGCGTCAGATGACCGCGCGGCTTTCCCAGACCCTTCAAGATGAATTGCTGCGCACCGCGCACAGGCTGGCAGATGCGGCCCGCGCGGTGATCTTGCCGTATTTCCGCAGCCCTGCCCTTTTGGCCGACAACAAGCTGGCGTCCGGTTTCGATCCGGTGACGGTGGCCGATCACGCCAGCGAACGGGCCATGCGCGCGGTTCTGGCGGAACTGCGCCCCGATGACGGGATCCTTGGCGAAGAGTTCGGCAACAGCACCGGCACCAGCGGCCTGACCTGGGTCATCGACCCGATCGACGGCACCCGCGCCTTCTTGTCCGGCACGCCGACCTGGGGGGTGCTGATCGCTGTGTCGGATCAGAACGGCCCGATCCTTGGCCTGATCGACCAGCCCTATATCGGCGAACGTTTCGTGGGCGCCCCCGGGCTTGCCACCATGACCGGCCCGTTTGGCGAACGTCTGCTCGCGACCCGCCCGCCCCGCGCCCTTGCCGATGCCATCCTCTTCACCACCTTCCCCGAAGTCGGCACCGACGCCGAAGCCACCGCCTTCCATGACCTGTCGCGGCAAGTCCGCCTGACCCGCTATGGCACCGATTGTTACGCCTATGCCCTCATCGCCGCGGGCCAGATCGACCTCGTGGTCGAAGCCGGGCTTCAGCCCTATGACATCCAGGCCCCGATCGCCGTAATCGAAGCGGCAGGCGGCCTCGTCACCGACTGGCAGGGCAGGCCCGCCCACATGGGCGGTCGGGTTCTGGCCGCCGCCAATCCGCAGATCCATGCCGAAGCCCTGGCGATCCTTGCCCGCGCGCCTTCGGCCTGACCCCCTTCATTCTGGCCCAAATATCCCCGCCGGAGGCCCCAAGCCCGCGCGCGATGCGCGGGCCACGAAAGAGGTGCCGGGCATCTGGCCCGGCTCTGTTTCCGAAAACCCGTGAATTTGCGCGGAGGGCCTGTAAGCCGGATTCTGTCCAAGGGTTGCCCCTCTGGATGACCATTCCTCTGGCCCCGCCGTTACCGGCGGGATCAAGCTGCCAACCCGGGTCTCTCGGGCCGAAGCTGCCCTACGGCGGTATCCCGGACCGAGATCCGGGACCAGCCCCGCGCGAGACCCCTATTCGGCATTGCTCCCGGTGGGGCTTGCCTTGCCGTCCCTGTTACCAGCGACGCGGTGGGCTCTTACCCCACCGTTTCACCCTTACCCTTCCGTGGAAGGGCGGTCTCTTCTCTGTGGCGCTTTCCCTAGGGTTGCCCCCGCCGGGCGTTACCCGGCACCGTTACTTCAGGGAGTCCGGACTTTCCTCGAACCGTCGCCGGCCCGCGGTCATCCAGCCCTCCGCGCCCCTTCCACCTAGGCGCGCAAGGCGCCAGCGTCAACCGGGAAGCGGCGGGCGAGGTCTGCGGCCAACATGCGGTCGACCGCATCCTCAGGTCCAGTGGCCCACGGACGAAATCTGAGCCGGAACCCCGCCAGCAGAATTTCGGAGGGCAGGTCGGGATAGCCGAAGGCACGGACCGAGGCGCAGAAGTCGGCCTTGTCGTCGCCGCCGCACCCCGGCCAGACCGAAAGCCCGCGAAGCGCCAGCCGTGACCAGTCGAAGCGTGGCCCGGGGTCGCGCTTGCGGTCTGGCGCCATGTCGGAATGGCCGAGGATCCGCTCGGGCGGGATGGACCAGCGCCCCATGATCGCCGCCAAAAGCCGCTCAAGCGCGGCCATCTGCGGTTCCGGAAACGGCGCGTCGCCGGCATTGGCGAGTTCGATCCCGATCGAACGGGAATTGACATCCGTCACCCCGCCCCAAGCCCCCGCCCCGGCATGCCAGGCGCGGGCGGCTTCGTCGACCAGCTGTTCCACCGCGCCCCCTTCCGAGATCAGCCAGTGGGCTGACACTTCGGCGGCCGGATCGCACAGACGGGCGCGCGCCTCCTCACAGGTCGGCATGGCGGTATAGTGGATGACGATCAGATCAGGGCGCGCGCCATCCCGGCGCGGCCCGAAGTTGGGCGAGGCGACGGTCAAGGGCAAGACTGGCTCTGCCCCAACTCAGTTGCCTGCCGCCTGACGGAAGGGCGTGGGATCGAAATCGCAGGCATAACCGTCGCCGTCGGGATCAAGCTTCTTGCCATCGCGCCGGGGACCGCCCGCCTTGAGGAACGCCTCTTGCGCGGCCTCGGCAGTCGCGTAACGCTGGCAGGCCTTCTGGTAGGTTTCCGGCTTGACCGGACGGCGGTCATAGATCGCCTCGCCCAGACCGTTCGGCGCGCTCAGCACATAGGCCACGACCGGCGACACAGCCTCCCCCGTGCGCTCCGGCAGGGTGGTCGGCGCGATCTGCTGGTAGCGGGCCTTGTTGGCCTCAATCCGTGCCTTGTCGCTTTCGATGGTTTCGCGCGACGAAACGGCGCTGAAATCCTGTTCGTCCGAAATACCGGCCGCCCCCGGTGCCGGGGCGGCAGCCGGATCGGTCGGCGCAAGGGGGGCCGCCGCCGCAATACCTGCCGGTGCAGGGGCAGAGGTCGCAGCCGCGGCAGGCGTGGCGGGCGTGCCGAAAAGCGCACTGTTGATTTCAGACGACGGAATACCGCCTGCGACCGGGGCCGCTGCGGGGGCTGTCCCCGGGGCCGGCGCGTAGGTCGTCGCGGGCGGTGCGCCATATCCGGTGGCGCCCGTACCGAAGCCCGTGCTGCTTTGCGGTTGCAAATGAGCAGGCGTGGCACAGGCCGCCAGAAGACCGACCAGAAGAAGGGGGGCAGAACGGCGCATCATGTCTTCCGTGTTCATAAGGTTTTGCGGCCCTTTACCACCATTTTCCGGGCTTGGAAACAAAGCCCGCCGCCCGCTCCAGCACATAGGCGTGATTCAGAAGATCGCCTTCGGCCCAAGGACGGCCGATCAGTTGCAGCCCAAGCGGCAAACCCTGGCTGTCCAGTCCGGTCGGTACGGCAATGCCGGGCAGGCCAGCCAGGTTGACCGTGACGGTGAACACATCGTTGAGATACATCGCGACCGGATCGGCATCCGCCATCTCGCCCAGGCCGAAGGCGGCGGACGGGGTGGCGGGCGTCAGGATCGCATCGACACCGGCGTCGAAGGCCACCTCGAAATCGCGCTTGATCAGGGCGCGCACCTTGCGGGCACGGTTGTAGTAGGCGTCGTAGAACCCGGCGGAAAGCACGTAGGTGCCGATCATCACCCGGCGCTGGACCTCGGGGCCGAAGCCTTCGGCGCGGGTCTTTTCATACATCTCGGTAATGCCATCGCCCTGCGCGAGCTTGGCGCGATGGCCATAGCGCACCCCGTCATAGCGTGCGAGGTTCGACGAGGCTTCCGCCGGCGCCACCACATAATAGGCGGGCAGCGCATATTTCGTGTGCGGCAGGCTGATATCGACGATTTCGGCGCCTGCGTCGCGCATCATCTCGGTGCCGCGCTTCCAAAGGGCTTCGATCTCGTCCGGCATCCCGTCCATCCGGTATTCGCGCGGAATACCGATTTTCTTGCCGCGGATGTCGCCGGTCAGCGCTGCTTCGAAATCCGGCACCGGCAGGTCGGCGCTGGTCGAATCCTTCGGGTCATGGCCCGCCATCGCGCCCAGCATGATCGCCGCATCGCGCACCGTCTTGGTCATCGGCCCGGCCTGATCGAGCGACGAGGCGAACGCGACGATCCCCCAGCGCGAACAGCGCCCATAGGTCGGCTTGATGCCGACGATGCCGGTAAAGGCGGCGGGCTGGCGGATCGAGCCGCCGGTGTCGGTGCCGGTCGCGGCAAGGCAAAGGTCCGCCGCCACCGCCGACGCCGACCCGCCGGACGAGCCGCCGGGCGTCAGATCGGCAGTCGTGCCCTTGCGCCGCCAGGGATTGACGACATTGCCGTAACACGAGGTTTCGTTGGACGAGCCCATGGCGAATTCGTCCATGTTCAACTTGCCCAGCATCACCGAACCGGCGTCGACCAGCTTCTGGCTGACGGTCGATTCATATTCGGGGCGGAAGCCGGCCAGAATCCGGCTTGCGGCCTGCGACGGCACGCCTTTGGTGCAGAAAAGATCCTTGATCCCGACCGGAATGCCCAACATGCCGGACTTGACCTGATCCGTCTTGCGCCGCGCGTCGGCCGTCTTGGCACGGTCCAGCGCCAGTTCGGGGGTCTTGTGGACGAAAGCATTCAACACATCGGCCGCCTCGATCGCCGCCAGGCAGGCTTCGGTCAGCTCGACCGAGGTCGTCTCGCCCTTCACCAGCGCGGTGCGGGCCTCGGCGATGGTCAGTTTGTTCAACTCGCTCATTCCACCACCTTTGGCACGGCAAAGAAGCCTTCGCGCGCGTCCGGCGCGTTCTTGAGGACCTGCGCCTGGATATTGCCGTCCGTCACTTCGTCCTTGCGCCGCACAAGACGCATGGGCGTAACCGATGTCATCGGCTCCACGCCGTCCACATCGACCTCGTTCAGCTGTTCCATGAACGCAAGCACGGCGGAAAGTTCCCCCGCGAGCTTGGGCAGGTCTTCATCCTTCACCGCGATGCGCGCCAGATGGGCCACCTTGCGCGCCGTATCCTTGTCGATGGACATGGGATCTCCGTCCTTGATCTGCGGCGCGGTTTAACGCCCGAGCGCCCGCAGGACAAGGGTCCGGGCCAAGAGCGCTGCCGCCAGAAGCAGGCTCGTTGACAAAAAACCGACCAGAATGGCCGCCACCCTGCCCCCCTGGTCCGGATAAAGCAGCGTCGGGATCAGGACCGCGATGAAGGCAACGCCGACGCCCAGCGGCAGCCATGTGCCGGTGTTGGCCCGCGTGCGAAACATCGTCAGCATCAGCGCGATGGTGATGCCGATGCGGAACGGATCGGTCAGTTGCGCGAAAAGCAGCTCGGTCAGGTTCATGCCTACCCCCTTTGTCTTTGATCAGCAAAACAGGATCGGGCAGTCTGGTGCAAGCACGACGGGAGGGCGACATGAAAATCATCTGGCTGGGCCATTCGGGGTTTCGCATCGAAATCGAGAAGGCAGTCCTGCTGATTGACCCCTGGCTGGCAGGGAATCCGATGTTTCCAGAGGATCGCCGGGCGGACGCGATCCGGGGCGCAACCCATATCCTCGTCACGCATGGGCATGGCGATCACGCCGCCAACAGTCTGGCCGTGGCGAAAGACACCGGGGCAACCGTCGCCTCTATTCACGAACTGGCCGAATGGTTCGAACGCAGTGGCGCGACGGTGATAGGTTTTGGCAAGGGCGGCACGATTGATCTGGCGGGTGCCAAGGTGACGATGGTCAATGCCAGCCACTCCTCCTCGATCGACTTCAAGGGTGGAAATGTCATTCCCTCCGGGTCGGAAACGGGCTTCATGATCGCGGGCGAGGGCCACACGATCTATGTGTCCGGCGACACCGACATTATGGCCGACATGGGCTGGATGGGTGAGTATCACCAGCCGGATATCGGCATCCTCAGCGCAGGTGGCCACTATACAATGGATATGAAACGCGCGGCCTGGGCGGCGCGAAAATACTTTGATTTCAAGGTGGTGATACCTTGCCACTATCGGACCTTTCCGATCCTGGAACAGTCGGCGCGTGCCCTTGTCGATGGCTTGCCGGGGGTCAGGGTGATCGAACCCCAGGTCATGGAGCCGATCACCCTATGAGCAGGCTGCCGCCCGCAGGGCCGGGCCACGATTTCTTGAAAAGAAATCGCTTCGGAGCCTTTTGAAGGCTCCGGCCGCCGGTCATTAGAGCAAGTCCCAGTGCCGGCGCGCCTCGGCCTGCGGCGACAGGCCGATGTCGCGGCGCAGATGGCCCGACAGGTCTTCTGCAAAGAGGTCACGCTTGGACGGATCGCGGCGCACCAACGCCTTGAGGACAGCTCCAAGGACGCGAAGGACACCGTGTTCATCCATCAGTTTTGCAAGAATCACGGAAGGCGGTTGCCGGTTTTCGGCAAGAAGATGCAGGTTCATTTGTCCACTCCGGTCGCACCGCTTGCGCGGCGGATTCCATTGAGGGTTTTTGGATGGGCCCCGCATGACAGACCGCATAAGGGCCGGGCAAACGGAACAGACTGCGTCAGAGGGGGGAACAGAGGCGGCGCGAGCCACCAAAGCGCAATGTCAGATCAGATAGGCTGACTGATTGCACGCCACTGGCGTGCCTTGATTGGCGCTGCCAGCGGTCCCGGTCAGGCGGCGGTCATCGATCAGGTAATTCATCATCTCACGCCTCCTTCATTCGTGTTGCGGGATGGGCGCTTCATACAATGTCGGGCGGAGTGGACAAAGTTGAATATTGTATGGGTCGCCCGCCGTGGATTGTATGTGCCCATCGCGCCACAAGTCAGACGGGATCAACGATACAATACCAGCGCCCGATCAGCGCCGGGCTGCGAAAAAGTCCCGCAAAAGTTCGGTCGCCTCTGCCGCGCCGATCCCGTCATAGACGTCGGGGGCATGGTGACATTGCGGATGGGCAAAGACCCGCGCGCCCTGCGCGACCCCCCCCGACTTCGGGTCGGACGCGCCATAATAAAGCCGCCGGATCCGCGCGAAGGAAATCGCTGCCGCGCACATCGGGCAGGGTTCGAGCGTCACATAAAGATCAAAACCGTCCAGCCGCTCGCGGCCCAAGGCGGCGCAGGCCGCCCGGATAACCAGAACCTCGGCATGCGCGGTCGGGTCGTTTCGTTCGCGCGTGCGGTTGCCGTCCGCCGCCACGATCTGCCCGTCAGGGCCAACCAGAACCGCGCCCACGGGCACCTCGCCGCGCAGGGCGGCGGCGCGCGCCTCGGCCAGGGCGGCCTCCATATGGCTGACAAAACGGCTCATGCCCCCTGATGCCCTGCCCTGCACCTCCGATCAAGGCGTCACGTGATGGCTTCACGGGCCGGGAAAAGCCCTGTAAGGGGCGCTTTCCCCCGAAGCCCCCAGCGGATAGAGTAAACCATGACCAATGAGACCGAGAACGGCGACCGTATCGCCAAAGTCATGGCCCGCGCTGGTGTCGCCTCGCGCAGGGATGCCGAACGCATGATCGTCGAGGGGCGCGTGGCGGTCAACGGCAAGCCGGTCACGTCGCCCGCGCTCGACGTTCTGCCGACCGACCGGGTGACGCTCGACGGCAAGCCCATTGATGCCCCCCAGCCCGCGCGCATGTGGCTCTACTACAAGCCGCTCGGGCTCGTGACGTCGGAAAAGGATGAAAAGGGTCGCCAGACGGTGTTCGATACCCTGCCCGAAGGCATGCCGCGGGTGATGTCCATCGGGCGGCTTGACCTGACCTCGGAAGGGTTGCTCTTGCTGACCAACGATGGCGGGCTGAAGCGGCGGCTGGAATTGCCCTCGACCGGATGGCTGCGCAAGTACCGGGTGCGGGTGAACGGACGTCCAAACGACGCGACCTTTGATCCCTTGCGCCGGGGCGTGACGATCGAAGGCGAAGAATTCCTGCCGATGGACATTTCACTTGACCGGCAGCAGGGCGCGAACGCCTGGCTGACCGTGGGCCTGCGCGAAGGCAAGAACCGCGAAATCCGCCGCGCGATGTCGGAGGTCGGGCTGACGGTGAACAGGCTGATCCGGGTCAGCTATGGCCCGTTCCGGCTGAACACGATGAAGCCGGGCGATGTGATCGAAGTCAAACAGAAGGTGCTGAAAGAGCAGCTGGGCGAAGGGATGAATGAGCGGGAGGATCGCCCCGCGCGATCCGGCAGCGACCGCCCCGCCCGCCCGCCGCGCCGGGAAGGGTCTGGCGGATATGACCGCAAGCCTCGCCCGCCGCGCGCCGAGGGCGAAGGGTTCGATCGCAAGCCCCGCCCCCCACGCCCCGAAGGCTCAGGCGGTTACGACCGCAAGCCGCGTGCCGAGGGTGCAGGCGGATATGACCGCAAGCCGCGTCCGCCGCGCGCCGAAGGCGAAGGGTTTGATCGCAAGCCCCGCCCCCCACGCCCCGAAGGCTCGGGCGGTTACGACCGCAAACCGCGCGCCGAGGGTGCAGGCGGATATGACCGCAAGCCGCGTCCGCCCCGCGCCGAGGGCGAAGGGTTCGATCGCAAGCCCCGCCCCCCACGCCCCGAAGGCTCGGGCGGTTACGACCGCAAACCGCGTGCCGAGGGTGCAGGTGGTTATGACCGCAAGCCGCGTCCGCCGCGCGCCGAAGGCGAAGGGTTCGAGCGCAAGCCTCGCGCTCCCCGCCCCGAAGGCTCGGGCGGCTACGACCGCAAGCCACGTGCCGAGGGTGCAGGTGGTTATGACCGTAAACCCCGCCCGCCCCGTGCCGAGGGCGAAGGGTTCGACCGGAAACCCCGCCCCCCACGCCCCGAAGGTTCGGGCAGTTACGACCGCAAGCCGCGTGCCGAGGGTGCAGGCGGATATGACCGCACGCCGCGTCCACCCCGCGCCGAGGGCGAAGGGTTCGATCGCAAGCCCCGCGCCCCGCGTCCCGAAGGATCGAGCGGTTACGACCGCAAGCCGCGTGCTGAAGGCGCAGGCGCAGGTGGGGGCGACCGCAAGCCGCGTCCGGGCGGTGGGTTCGCGGGCAAGAAGCCCGGCGGCGACCGTGCTGGCGGGGATCGCCCGCGTGGCCCCAAGGGGCCGCCCAAGGGCAAGGGGCCGCGCCGTCCCGACCGGGGCTGACGAGCGCCAGAAAGCGGCCGGGACCGCCAAGTCTCTCTTGGCCTCGCCCGTGCGCCGTGCCAATGTCGCGATGATTGGTTCCGAACCGGCGGCTGCGCCGTTTGCTAAGACCAATGCGTAAAGTAGCCTTTGGTGGTCGGGGAAAAATATGCGAGATCGGCTGCGCCTTCTGACCAGCGCTTTCGCGTTGTCGGTGCTGT
>Ga0073904_10004076_pt1 | contig 10930 bp, 8 predicted proteins | sample KloWWTrecipitate_FD_66668 | JGI IMG/M metagenome (GOLD analysis project Ga0073904, IMG submission 66668) | Active sludge microbial communities from Klosterneuburg, Austria, studying microevolution and ecology of nitrifiers - Klosterneuburg... | ecosystem: Engineered > WWTP > Aerobic digester >... | reverse complement strand
CGCAGCCAGATTGTCTCGGCACTGCGCGATGCCGGCGTCGAGCCAGCGAGCTACGAGCGCTTCGGCCGCGCAGGGCTCGATGCCGACTTGCCGCGCCCGCTTACACCCGCCGTGCGTGCCGTGCTTGAACGCTTCGGCGTTCCGCCTCCAGGGGACGGCGTGCTGCGCATCGAGATCGCCCCCCGCCCGGGCTCGTGATGGCCCGGGCATTCGCACTGTTGCTCCTCGCGGCCATAGCGCCGTGTGCACCGGCAGCGGCGATCGAACTGCCGCCTGCCTGCGCGAAGCAGGCATCGTTCGAGGGCACCGCGATGCCACTCACCGAGTTGCGGCAGCAGGTCGAGAAGGTCGGTGAAAGCGACCCCATGACGGCAGTGCGCATCCTGTGCTCGACCCTCCCGCGCGCCGAGCGCGAATACGGCGCCGACTCGCTCGAATTCGCATGGTGGGTGCAGACGCTCGCAACCCCGTTGATCGCCTACATGGACGAATTCGCCGAGGCAATCCCGCTGCTCCGCTTCGTCACGCCGATCTACGAACGGCGGCTCGGGCCGAACGCGCCGGAGATCGCCGAGATCCACGTCGCATACGCGTGGATTGCGTTCCGGCAGGGCCGTCTCGCAGACGCGGGCGATGAATGGGAGCGTGCGCTGCATATCCGCGAGAGCGTGCCGGGTGCAAGGCAGATCGAATTGCAGAAGGCGCTCGTAGGGCTCGCACAGGTGCGCGTGGGTCAGCGGCGGTTCGCCGACGCGCGGACGCTGCTCGAGCGCGCGCAGGCAATACTCGCGGCAAACGGCGAAACGAGCAGCGAAGCTGCCGGCGCGATCGAGAATACGCTCACCAACATTGCGATGCGCGAAGAGGATTATCCTGCCGCGCGGCGGCATGCCGAGGTGCAGCTGAAGATCGAACTCGCGCTGCGCGCACAGCGCGGGCCGGCTCAGCCCGTGACGGCCTACACGCTCTACGGGCAGGTGCTCGAGAAGCTCGATGAGTACGCGGAGGCGGAGAGCGCGCTGCGCGAGGCAGTGCGGCTCGCAGAGGCTACCGATGGCCCGCTGCAGCGGCACTATCGGATTGCGCTCACCCACCTCGGCGCGCTGCTCGGCGCGCGCGGCAAGCCGCAGGAAGCCCTGCCCGTTGCACGGCGCGCGCTCGATGTCGCGGTGGAGCAGCTCGGCCCGGACGCACCGAACCTCGTGAATGTGCTGCTTGATCTCGCCGAGGTCGAACGCACGCTGGGGGAAATGCCGCAAGCATTCGCGCACTACGGACGCGCCGGGCAGCTCATCGCAGCGCATGGCGCAGACGTCGAGCGTCAGGTCCAGGTGCGGCACTACCGCGGCCTCGGTTTGCTCCAGTACCAGCTCGGTGCGTACGACGATGCCCGTGCGTCGCTTGCTGCAGGCCTGAAGGTTGCGGGCGACGACCCGGCGCTGTCCGTCGAACGCGCGGGCGTGCTGCTCGCGCTCGCCCACCTCGATGCCACCACCGAACCAGAGCGTGCGCGTGCGCAGATCGGGCAGGCACTCGCGCTCTACGCCGCGCGCCTGCCCGCCGCCCATCCTGTGCTGCTGCGGGTGGTCAACGACCTCTGCGGAATCGACATTCGCACGGCGCCCGCGACCGCTCCGAATTGCCTCGACGCGCAGCGGCGCCTCGAAGCTGCGCGTGAAGTCGAGCCCGGGTTGCGGTACGCGGTCTACGCCAACGCGAGCGCGCTCGCCGAAGCACGCGGCAACGGTGGCGCGGCATGGTTGCACGCGGTGCGCGCCCTGTCCGCTGCCGCGACCCTCGGCACGCCCGATCCGGCGTGGCAGGCGCAATACCGGCTCGCGACGCTGCTGCATCATCGTGGCGACGACTCGCTGGCGATCTTTTTCGGCAAGCAGGCGATTGACAGCATCGAGAAGCTGCGCGCGTGGTTCGGCGAGGACGCCCAGCAGCTGCAGGCCGGGTTCCTGCGTGACAAGATCGGCGTCTATCGTGCAACGGCCGACTGGCTGATGCAGACCGGCCGGATGGACGAGGGGCTGCAGGTCCTCGACCTGCTGAAAGCCCAGGAACTGTACGATTTCGTGTTGCGCGGGGATACGAAAGCCGAAGCGGATGAGGACCGCGTGGCATTGACCCAAGACGAGCGGCAGCTCCTGACGCGATACACGCGTCTGCTGCGCGCGGATGCGCAGGCGGGCGCGACGATCGACACACTGGCCCACCGTCGCGACGCAGGTCGTATCACTCCGCAGGAGTCGCGCCACCTCGGCCAGCTCCTCCAGGGCCAGGACGCGGTCGAAGCCGCCCGGGCGAAGCGCATCAGCGAGTTCGTCGCCAGTGAAACCGGAGGCAGCATCGGCACAACACAGCGGAACATCACGACGAAGCGCCTCGCACGCGAACTGCAACGCTTCGGCCCGGAAAGCGCGATCGGTGTCTATCTGCTGACCGAAAGGCATTTGCGCATCCTGGTCGCCACCCGCACGGAACAGACCGAACATCTCATCGAGGTAGACGCCCCGGCACTGCGCCGGGAGATCGGCGACTTGCTCGACGCGATCAGCCGCAGAGAGGACATACGCGTGCGCTCCCGCAAGCTCTACGACCTGCTCGCGCGCCCGCTGGTCGAGGCCGCGCACAAGGCAAGCGCGAAGCGCCTCGTGCTGTGGCCTGACGACGCGCTGCGCTACGTGCCCTTCGCCGCGCTCCATGACGGTCGCAAGTACCTCGTCGAAGACTTTGCGATCCAGATGTATGCCGACGCCGCCGGCCAGCCCGGGCAGGCGGACGGCACGAAACCCGACCTCGAGGTCCTCGGACTCGGTGTGACACGCAGTGTGGGCGGCTTTCAGGCATTGCCTGCAGTCGCCGACGAGCTCTGCGACATCGTGCGCGGCCCGATCACGGGCCTCGAGATCCCGGGCAAAGCATGCCCGGCGCCTGCGATCGGTGATGGCGCGCTTCCCGGCAAGGGCTACGCGAACGCCGCGTTCACGGAGGCGCGGCTTGGCCAGCTGCTCGAGGGGCCGCACGATTACTCGATCCTCCATCTCGGCACGCACTTCAGCCTGCGCCCCGGCAATGCGCTGCGGTCATTCCTGCTGCTGGGCGACGGCGGGCGCCTCACGCTCGACAAGATCAGCGCGCTCGACTTTGCCGGCATTGCGCTCGCCACACTCTCCGGCTGCCAGACCGCCATGGGTGGCGCAGTCGCAGCCGACGGCCGTGAGATCGAAGGTTTGAGCGCGATCGTGCAGCGGCGGGGCGCAAGCAGCGTGATCGCGAGCCTCTGGCGAGTCGAGGACCAGAGCACGGCGAGTCTCATGCGCCGCATGTACGACGAGATGGCTGCGGGCACCGATGTCGCGCGCGCACTGCAGCTCGCGCAACTGTCGCTCGCTGACAGGCATCCGTACTATTGGGCAGGGTTCCTGCTGACCAGCAGCAGCCAATAGCCGGACCGTCAGCTCATGCCCGGGGTTTGCGCTTCATCCTGCTGATACGCAGCGGCTGCCCCATCACGATGACTTTCTGCAGCGCCCGCAGGATCTCTTTCGGCATTCCGCCCGGCAGATCGACGAAGCTGTGCTCGCCGCGGATGTCCACGCGCCCGATGTGCTTGCCGGCGAGCCCCGCTTCGCTCGCGATTGCACCCACGATATTCGCCGGCCGCACGCCGTGCGCACGGCCGACTTCGACGCGAAACGTCTCCATCTCGACGTCGGCAAGCCGCGCCGATCTGCGCGCCGTGCCCTCTCGTGCCGGACGCTCGCGTGCGGGGTGCTCGCGTGCGGGGCGCGGGTCGTGCTCGCGCGGCGCCTGCTGCTCCCGTCTTTCCCGCGCTTCGGGCTGCAGCAGGAGCGGTGTCTTCCCCTGCATCATCGCCGCAAGCGCCGCGGCGATCTCCACCTCCGGAACCTCCAGCTCGCGCGCGAACATCTCGATCAGCGCCCGATAAGGCGCCCCGGCGCCCGCCTCGAGCGCCGCGCCGATGCGTTCCCTGAAGCGCGCGACCCGCTTCACGTTCACATCCTCCACGGTCGGCAGCGACATCGGCTCGATCGTCTGTCGCGTTGCGCGCTCGATCGCGCGCAGCAGATTGCGCTCGCGCGGCGCAATGAACAGGATCGCCTCGCCGCTGCGCCCCGCCCTTCCCGTGCGCCCGATGCGATGCACGTAGGATTCCGGATCGGTCGGCACGTCGAAGTTCACGACGTGACCGATGCGCTCGACATCGAGTCCGCGCGCGGCGACGTCGGTGGCGACCACGATGTCGATCTCGCCCGATTTCAGCTGCGCGACGATGCGCTCGCGCTGCATCTGCGGCACATCACCGTTCAGCGCTGCCGCCGCAAAGCCGCGTGCCTCGAGGCGCTCGGCCAGCTCGACGGTCGCCTGCTTCGTCCGCGCGAAGACCAGCATGCCTTCGAAGGGCTCGACTTCGAGAATACGGGTCAGCGCGTCGAGCTTGTGCAGCCCGCTCACCATCCAGTAGCGCTGCCGAATGTTCGCCGCGGTCGTCGTCTTCGCCCCGATCGTCACCTCGGCCGGCGAACGCAGGTACTTCTGCGCGATGCGCCGTATCGGCGCCGGCATCGTCGCCGAAAAAAGCGCCACCTGGCGTGCCTCGGGTGTCTCGCCGAGGATCCACTCGACATCCTCGATGAAACCCATGCGCAGCATCTCGTCCGCTTCGTCCAGCACGAGCGCACGCAGTTCGCCCAGCACGAGCGTGCCGCGCTTCATGTGATCCATCACGCGCCCCGGGGTGCCGACGATCACCTGGGTGCCGCGCTTCAACGCGTGCAGTTGCGGGCCATAGCCCTGGCCGCCGTAGACCGGCAGCACGTGAAACCCTGGCAGGTGCGCGGCATAGCGCTGGAACGCCTCGGCGACCTGGATCGCGAGCTCCCGCGTCGGGGTGAGCACGAGCACCTGCGGAGCGCGCTGTGCGAGGTCGAGGCGCGCGAGCAGCGGCAGCGCAAAGGCCGCGGTCTTGCCTGTGCCTGTCTGCGCCTGTCCAACGAGGTCGCTGCCCGCAAGCAGCACCGGAATGGTCGCGGCCTGGATCGGCGACGGCGATTCGTAGCCGACATCCGCGAGCGCGGCGAGCAGAGGCTCGGGCAAGCCAAGCGCGCGAAAGGTGTTCAACGCACTCCCGGTCAAGGCACGACTGGCACGCCGATCCAGCGCACGTGCAGGACCATGGCGAAGACGACGTACGCCGCAAGGCCGAGGACGATCGCGATCAGGTCATTCCAGCGGCTTGCCGGCGCTGATGGAATCGGGCGTTGCACACGGCTCTTGAACGAGATGCGGTCGAGCACGGCCCAGGCGAGCAAGCTGCCGAACAGCACGACATCGGCGAGGGTACCGTTCGCGAGCAGGTGCGCAACGGCCCACAGCTTCACCGCGACAAGCAAGGGGTGCTGCAACTTCGCCTTGATGCGGCCCGGCAGGTAGGCCGCAAACAGCAGCGGAAGCACCGGCAGCATCAGCAGTGACGTGAGGTGGCGCATCCACGGCGCGGGCTGGTACAGAAGGACAGGTTCCTGGCGCGCGACCCCGTAACCCCAGATCAGCAAGCCGAAGCCCACGATCGAGGCGATCGAATAGAGGGCCCGCCAGCCGTTGCCGAGCGCTGCCGCCATGCGATCGCGCCCGGCCGGCGCGATAATGGAAACCGAGTGCACGCCCAGGAACAAGATCAAACCGAACACGAGCCATGTCATCGAAATCCCCCCCTGTTCCAGCCCCTGCGCATCCTACCCCGGATTCACCCGCAAGCGAGCGCAACAAGCGGCCGATCCTCGAGGTGATCGGACCGGCCTTCGCACAATCCCGACGCGTGCTCGAGATCGGCAGCGGCACCGGCCAGCATGCGGTGTTTCTTGCACGCGCCCTGTCGCACCTCCTGTGGCAGCCGAGTGATCGCGCGGCATGGCTGCCGGCATTACGCGCGCGCATCGCCCGGGAAGGTCCCGGGAACCTCACCACGCCGATCGAACTCGATGTCTCGATGCCCCGGTGGCCGGTCGTCACTGCGGACGCAGTCTATTCCGCCAACACGCTGCACATCATGGCGTGGCGCGAAGTCGAGGCGTTCTTCGCCGGGGTCGGCCGCCTGCTGGCGTCATCCCCGATGGAAGCAGCGGCGGGAGAGCCCGCCGCTGCTTGCGCTCGCCGTATGCTCGCCGTCTACGGGCCCTTCAAATACCGGGGTGCTTTCACGACTGACAGCAATGCAGCCTTCGACGAATCACTGAAAGCGCGTGATCCTGCAAGCGGCATCCGCGACTTCGAAGCGGCCGATGCGCTCGCGTGCGCGCAGGGCCTTGTGCTCGCCGCTGATCACGCGATGCCGGCGAACAATCAGCTGCTCGTCTGGGTCCCCGCCTGACCGGCCAATCGCCGTTGCCGCCGTCGCCGCTTGGCGCGCCGCGCGAACATGTTGAGCCCCTCGATGAAGGCTGAAAACGCCATCGCCGCGTACACATAGCCGCGCGGCACGTGTGCGCCGAAGCCGTCGGCGATCAGGGTCATGCCGATCATCAGGAGAAAGCCAAGCGCAAGCATCACGATAGTGGGGTTGTCGTGGATGAACTTCGCGAGCGGATCGGCCGCGAGCAGCATCGCCAATACCGCGACGATCACCGCGATCACCATGATCGGAATATGCTCGGTCATGCCGACAGCGGTGATGATGCTGTCGAGCGAGAACACGAGATCGAGCAACAGGATCTGCATGATCGCCGACGAATAGCCGATCGTGGCCTCTGAACCCACCAGCACGTGAGATGCCGCGTCCGGATCGACGCTCTGGTGGATCTCGGTGGTCGCCTTCCAGACGAGAAACAGACCGCCCGCGATCAGGATGAGATCGCGCCACGAGAAGCCGTGTCCGAGGGCTTCGAACAGCGGCGTCGTGAGGCGCACGATGATCGCGATCGTGCCGAGGAGCGCGAGCCGCAGGATCAGTGCAAGGGCGATGCCGATGCGCCGCGCGCGGCTGCGATGCTGCTCTGGCAGCTTGTTCGTGAGGATCGAGATGAAGATGAGGTTGTCAATGCCCAGCACCACCTCCATCGCGACAAGGGTGGCGAGCGCCGCCCAGGCGGCGGGCTGGGACAGGAGTGCAAGGAGCTGATCCATGGGCGCACAGGGTATCAGGGCGCGCGCTCGAGACGCACGCTCCCGAGATCGAATGAGGCGCCGCGCGAGCCCGGTGAAAGAAAGATCACGACCCGCCTGATGTCCGACAGATCAAGCCTGCGCCCTTTCGGTCCCTGCCCGATTTCGTCCATTGGAATCCGCCAGACGACCGACGCACCGGCGGGCAGTGTGCGCTCGCGGTTGAAGCGATCCTCGTACTCCGTATTGCGCGGCTGATCGTCGATGCGCACGTTGATGCGGATCGGCGCCGCACCGGGGTTGGCGAGCGCGACTTGCAATGCCTCGTACCCACGCCAGTCGGGCGGCGGCTCGCGGATCGAGAGGCCTGCGTAGGAATCGCCGGTGGCGGTGAAGCGAAGGCGCGGCACGCTCTGCATACGCGAATACGTTCCATCGGCCCCTGGCTCGAGGAACACCTGCCAGGTCGCACGCCGGGCCTCCCAGATTATCTCCGGATGGAGCGCGCGCTGCGCGTAGGCCCAGCCGGTGAAGGCGAGCGGCGCCAACCCTGCCGCGAGCAGCAGCGCTGCGGGAATCCACAATCCGTGCCGCCGGCGGTGGAAAGCGAACCAGGTGAGTACGCCGATCACCCCCCCGAGCAGGTCCCGGCCGACATCGCCCATCGAGGCGACTTCGATGGACGTCGCGCCCGCGAAATAAGGCTGCGCGAGCTCCGTGCCGACGGCGAGGACCGCAACCACGACGAGGAGCGCGACTACGACGAGGAGCGCCACAAGCCCTGCACGCTGCGGTTCCATGAGGACGCAAAGGAGCGCCGCGATCAGCGCGAATGTGAGTACGTGTGCGGCATCGTGGAGCGCGGCGAGCAGCACCGTCGCCTCGAGTAACGGCGGCGCCACCACGATGGCGAGCAGCAGGGCGATGGCGCAGAGGGCGGCGACGCGCATGGGGGCGCCAGTATGCAATAAACTCGGCCCATGCAACGCGTCACCATTTCCCTCGACGATGATCTCGCTGTGGCTTTCGACAAGCTGATCGCGCGGCGTGGCTATGGGAACCGCAGTGAGGCCGTGCGCGATCTCATACGCCAGCGTCTCGATCGCGAGGCGCAGGATCGCGCTCCGCGTGGCCACTGCGTGGCAAGCCTCTCCTATGTCTACAACCACCACGCGCGCGACCTCGCCGAGCGACTGGCCGAGCGCCAGCACGCCCACCACGATCTCGTGGTCGCAACCCTGCACGTGCACCTCGATCACGAGAACTGTCTCGAGAGCGCCGTCCTGCAGGGCCCGATCGCGGCCGTACGCGCGCTCGCCGCGGGCCTTACGGCGGAGCCGGGCGTTCGGCACGGGAATCTCAACCTCGTAGCCGTCGAGCACGTCGACCACCACGCGCACGGCGGTCTCAGCCACCGCCATCTGAAGCCTAAGTATTGACCGCAGCGGCCTTGTATGACGATTTTGTGAATCGTCATACTCGGGCCGCCATGGAACACCTGCCTGCTTCTTTCGGCGGTCTCGCGGCCGTCGCTTTCCTGCTCGGCCTGAAGCACGGCTTCGACGCCGACCATCTCGCCACCATCGACGGGCTTACGCGCGTCAACACGCGCGCGGGCCGCGCCTTCGCGCGCTACTGCGGGGCGCTCTTCTCGATCGGTCACGGCGCTGTCGTCGTTGCGATCGCTCTTCTCGTGAGTTCGGCGGTCGCGCGCTGGCAGACACCGGCCTGGCTCGAGACCACGGGTGTCACGATCTCGATCTTCTTCCTCACCCTGCTCGGCGTGCTGAACCTGCGTGCCGTCTGGCGGGCCGCGCCCGACGAGATCGTCTCCCCGGTCGGCTTCAAGGGCCGCTACCTCGGCGCACTGGGACGCGCGCGCAATCCGTTCGTCGTCGCCTTCGTCGGCGCCCTCTTCGCCATCTCCTTCGACACGATCAGCCAGGCCGCGTTCTTCGCGCTCGCGGCGGGGCAGTTCGGTGGCGTGCTGTACGCAGCGTCGCTGGGCCTCCTCTTTGTGCTCGGCATGCTCGTGACCGACGGCGCGAACGGACTCTGGATCTCCCGCCTCATCGTGCGCGCGGACGAAACTGCGCGTATCGCCTCACGCGTCATGAGCCTCGCGGTGGGCTCCGTGAGCCTGCTGGTCGCGGCCTTCAGCGCGGCGAAGCTGCTGCTGCCGCGCGTCGCCGGGTGGGCCGACGGCAAAGAGCTCGTCTTCGGCGCGCTCGTCGTCGCAATCGTGCTCGCAGGCTTCCTGTGGGGTCGCGCGGCGGCGCGCGGGCGCGCACTGCCCTACGCGTCCTGATCGCGCCGCAGGGACTGCAGGGTCACAACCGGGATCGACGGCAGGCGGCGCCACGACGCATCGTTCGTGACGATCGCCGATGCTCCCGACTTGATTGCCGTAGCGACGTGGATCGCATCAGGTGTACGCAGTCCGTGCTCCGCCCGCAGGGCCGCAGCAGGGGTGGCTCCGCTTCTCAGGACAGATTTCTTCTCGGGATGAGTGGATCTGCCGCGGCGGTTGATGATGAAAGTCTCTTCACTCCTTTTCAATCGTACACCCGAAACGCAGTCTGACGCCGCAGGCGCCAGAAGCTCTTCGGTTCGCTGGTTCACGTTCATGCCTCAGGCCGCGATCGCCATTGGCGTCGTGAAGGCACCGAAGTACACCTCGTCCGGCGTGCGGTAGTCGAGGGCCTGATGCGAGCGGCGCGCATTGTAGAAACTGAAGTAACGCGTCAGCGCCGCGCGAGCTTCGCTGCCGTTGGCGTAGCCATGCAGATAGACCTCCTCGTACTTCACGCTGCGCCACAGCCGCTCGATGAACACGTTGTCGATCCAGCGCCCCTTGCCGTCCATGCTGATGGCAATGCCGGCGCCTTTGAGCGTCTCGATCCACTCCTCGCTGGTGAACTGCGAGCCCTGATCGGTGTTGAAGATATCAGGCTTGCCGTAGCGCGCGATCGCCTCCTTGAGCGCCTCGACGCAGAAATCCGCCGTCAGCGTGTTCGAGAGGCGGAAGGCGAGAACCTTGCGGCTGGCGATATCGAGGATCGCCACCAGATACAGGAAGCCGTGGGCCATCGGCAGATACGTGATGTCGCTCGCCCACACCTGGTTCGCTCGCTCGATGGCCACACCCGAGAGCAGATACGGGTAAATCGCAGCCCCGCGCGCCGGCAGGCTCGTGCGCGGCCGGCGGTACAGCGCCTCGACGCCCATCCGGCGCATCAGCGTCACGACGTGCCGGCGACCGACGTCGAATCCCTCCTTGCGAAGTTCGACGGTGAGCTTGCGCGAGCCGTAGAACGGGCACTCCAGGTGCAGTTCGTCGATCCGCCGCATCAGCAGCAGATCCCGCTCGGGCAGCGGCCGTGGCGTGTAGTACACGCTCGAGCGCGACAGGCGCAGCAGCTGCACCTGCCGCGTCACCGCGAGCTCTGCACCCCGTTCGATCATCGCTTGCCGCTCAGGCCGGGGAACTTCCCGAGCGCGCCTTCTAAAAAATCCCGCTCCACCGTGAGCTCGCCGATCTTCTCGTGCAGCTCCCGGATGCGTTCCTTGCCGTCCTCGGCGATCGCAGTGCCGCCGAAGATCGCTGCCGCGTTCTCCAGCAGCTGGCTCTTCCAGCTTGACACCTGGTTCGGATGAACCTCGTGATGCCCTGCGATCTCGGCCACCGTCTTCTCGCCGCGAATCGCTTCCAGCGCCACCCGCGCCTTGAAAGCAGCTGAATGATTACGTCTCGGCTTCTTCATGGACTTCGTTCCTCCGGTCACGTCGGTGCCCGGCC
>Ga0073904_10004074_pt1 | contig 10933 bp, 11 predicted proteins | sample KloWWTrecipitate_FD_66668 | JGI IMG/M metagenome (GOLD analysis project Ga0073904, IMG submission 66668) | Active sludge microbial communities from Klosterneuburg, Austria, studying microevolution and ecology of nitrifiers - Klosterneuburg... | ecosystem: Engineered > WWTP > Aerobic digester >... | reverse complement strand
TGTTTCTTTCAGTGTAAATGATATTCAAGGAAATCTTGACAGGATAGGTGAAAGCGGTATAAGGCTCATAAATGAAAAAGCCGTGATCGGAGCTGATGAGATGCTTGTTGCGTTTCTTCATCCGAAGTCTACGAACAGCGTTTTGATGGAACTTACAGAGTCTCAGACAAAATAGTTTTTTAACAACATAGGAACTTAGAGCACATAGAAAAAAATGTCACCTTCGTAGGAAAAGGAGCGTTTGGAAAAAAAAGATGTTTTATTAACATAAGACGCTTAGAAAAAATTAATTAACTTTGATAGAGTTAATAAAGATTAATATAAAAACGGAAATCTCTGAATGTCCGATAATATTGAAAATACAGATTCAAATAACCCGGTTAATAAACCAGCCAGTCTGGAGCAGAAATTAAAAAATCTACCGTCCGGTCCTGGCGTGTATCAGTTCATAGATGCGAACGGAAAATTATTATATGTAGGCAAAGCTAAAGTTCTTAAAAACAGAGTAAGGCAGTATTTTCAGAATAAACCTGTATCAGGAATGCTGGGAATAATGATCAGTAAAATAACTGATCTTGAGGTGATCACGACCGACAATGAAATAGAAGCGCTTATACTTGAGAATAATCTTATCAAGTCTCTGAAACCCCGGTATAATATTAATCTAAAAGATGACAAATCCTATCCATACATTGTAATTACTAATGAGCCATTTCCCAGAGTATTTCCGACAAGACAAAAGCGTTCGGACGGTTCCAGATATTTCGGACCTTATACAGATGTAAAAAATATGCGTTATGCATTGAAGACCATAAGGGATATTTTCATGATACGTTCATGCAGCCTTCATCTTACGGAAGAATCAATAGCTCAGAATAAATTCTCAGTCTGTCTCGATTATCACATTCATAAATGCGAAGCGCCTTGTGTCGGATATGTTTTGAAAAAGGAATACAATGACATGATAGATGAGGTTGCGAAATTGCTGAACGGAAAGACAAAGACTCTTATAAAGGAGCTCACAGAGAAGATGAATAAATATTCCGAAGAGATGAAGTTTGAGAAAGCGGCGGGATTAAGGGACAGGTTGAATGCTATAGAGGTTTATTCTTCGAAACAAAAGATGGTGGATGATGAGATCATTGACCGTGATATATTTGCATATGAAAAATCAGGAAATGACGGTTGCGGAATGATTCTCAAGATCAGGGACGGGAAGGTAACGGGAAAGACACATTATTTTTTAAGTAATGTAGAAGAGAAGACCGACAGCGAGATACTGGAGAATTTAATTACCAACCATTACACAAAGACAGATTTTATACCCGATGAATTATTTCTGATGAGTGAGATTGAGAATGAAGCTACTTTGAAAAAATGGCTGGAAGAAAAGAAACACGGGAGAATTGATTTTACTGTTCCTAAGATCGGCGATAAGTATAAACTTGTATTTATGGTTAAGAAGAATGCAAGACTCCTGCTTGACGAACTTATACTGACGAAGATGAAACGTGAGTTTATCCCGCCGTCAGTAGATTCACTGATGAAAGATCTTCGATTGACAAAACTGCCGAGAAGGATTGAGTGTTTTGATATTTCTCATATACAGGGTACGGATACGGTTGCGTCGATGGTGGTATTCGTGGATGGTAAGCCCAGGAAATCTGATTACAGAAAATTCAAGATCAATCATGTAACTGATGAAACGGGAATGCCTGATGACTTTATGGCGATGAGGGAAGTCATATACCGGAGATATAAAAGAATAGCTGAGGGAGTAATCCCGGGAGAAGTTAGTAAATCAGATGATGAAAGTTTTAATGCGAAGCCGGATCTTATAATTGTAGACGGAGGAAAGGGACAGCTTTCATCGGCGGTGAAAGTACTGGATGATCTTAATATAAAGGATCAGAATATCATTGGTCTGGCGAAGCGGCTGGAGGAAGTTTATCTGCCGCACGAATCCATTGCTCAGAACATTCCTAAAACCTCAAGCGGTCTGAGACTTCTTCAGAGAGTGAGAGATGAAGCGCACAGATTTGCGGTGACATATCACAGAAGCATACGGAGTAAGAGAACTCTGACAACAGAGCTTACTGAGATAGAAGGCATAGGTGATAAGACAGCTCAGAAGCTATTGATAGAATTCGGATCGGTAGAAAACCTGAAAGAGGTTTTGAAGAATAATGTTAATATAGTAGAGAGGTCTGCCGGTAAGAAGGTTGCGGGTAAGCTGAAGGAATGGTTTGAGGTATGAGTGGAAGTTGTTGATAAGAATAATTAAGTTTATTTGCCAAGGGAAATTTTTTTCTGATGAAAAGGTGAAAGGAATTCAGAATGAAATTTTCTAAAACATGGAAAAATATAATTGCGTCCTTTTGATATAAATACGTCTTATTTATTATGACCACACAAAACAAAAATTTAGAATCGATATGGAAAAACTTTAACCGCGAACTGTACAATTTTATTTTAAGTAAAGTCAAAGACAGGGATTCGGCTAATGATATTCTTCAGGAAACTTTTATAAAAATTCAGAAGAATATTCATTCATTAAAAGATGATAAGAGCCTGAAATTCTGGATATACAGGATCACATATAATTGTATCATTGACCATTTCAGAAATAAAAACATCTTAAATGAATTTAACGACAATTCTGAAAACACTTTTCAATCCGGTCCGGAGGAATCCAATGAAAACAATTCAAGGCTTTCTGAGTGTGTAGTGCCGTTCATAAATAAACTGCCTCCGATATACAAGGAAGCTTTAACGCTTACTGAGTTTGAGAAATATTCTCAGCTCGAACTGGCAGATCATCTCGGAATTTCATACTCCGGAGCAAAGTCCCGGGTGCAAAGAGCAAAAGTAAAACTCAAAAAACTCTTCGAAGAATGCTGTAATATCTCATATGATAAATACGGGAATATTATTGAATACCATTCTAGAAACACAAAAAACAACTGCCGATAGTTCGCTTCATATTTTAACCACATAGGAACATAGGGCACATAGAAAAAGCTAAAAATATATTTTGGATTTTAATTCTTCTAAAAGCAGATTGATTTTTTTGTAATTTGTAATTTGTAATTTGTAATTTGTAATTTGTAATTTGTAAGTTGCGTCTTTTTAAAAAATCTCCGTCTTATATATGAAATCAAAATTTTAAAAACTTAAAACATCAAAATGGAAAATACATTAATAAAAGAATCAGTAAAGAAAGCTTACACACAGGTTTTAGAGGAACAGGGTTCTGGTTGTTGCGGAACAGACTGCTGCAGTTCAGGTGACACAATGGCTGAAGATTATTCTTCACTGGAAGGATATGTAAAAGAAGCTGATTATGCACTTGGCTGCGGGATACCGACTAAGTTCGCAGACATAAAAGAAGGTGATACGGTTCTGGATCTAGGCTCGGGAGCTGGTAATGATGTATTCATAGCTGCAAAGATCACGGGTGATAACGGAAAAGTCATAGGACTGGATATGACAGAAGCCATGGTCAGCAAGGCTAATCAGAATAAAGAAAAACTGGGAATAAATAATGTCGAATTCAGACTTGGAGATATTGAGGACATGCCGGTAGATAATAACAGTATAGATGTTGTACTCAGCAACTGTGTAATGAATCTCGTCCCGGACAAGGAAAAAGCATTCAGAGAAATGTATCGTGTGATCAGACCAGGGGGACATTTTACAATCTCGGATATTGTGATTACCGGAGATCTTCCTGATAAAGTAAGACATGCAGCAGAGATGTATGCGGCTTGTGTATCGGGCGCTGTAATAAAAGAAGAATATCTGAAAACAATACAGGATTGCGGGTTTACGAATGTAAGAATTCTGAAGGAAAAAACGATCGAAATTTCAGATGAGACAATGCTTAAATTAATCAATGATGAGGAACTCAGCAAACACAAAAATAGCGGAACCAAAATTTTAAGCATTACTGTGAGCGGTATTAAATAAAACGCTTCATTGTATTCAATCAATAATAATTATTCATTTAAAACCATTAAGTATCCGAACGCTTAATGGTTTTTGATTATTATTCGAAAAGTAAAGTTGATGATACTTTGAAAGTGGCTTAATATTCCCGGGGGTTAAAAAGATGATTAAATTACACACTCTTTAAATTTTCCCGTTTAAGATCAATTAGGGAAGACTTTATGAGTTTAGGTTGATGATTAAGCAAGGAATAATTATTTTGCTAATATTTATTTTAATGGAAACTATAACTTTATCAACGATAACCTGTCCCGTATGCGGTCATTCAAAAGAAGAAAAGATGTCTTTGAATTCCTGTCAGTGGTATTACGAATGTGAAAATTGTAAAAAACTCTTAAAGCCCAAGCCCGGAGACTGTTGCGTGTTCTGCAGTTTTGGCTCTGTCAAATGTCCGCCTGTTCAGAATGGAAAAGCCTGTTGCGGATAATTTAAAAATAATTTTTAAAAATGGAACATGCATTTATTACCGGTAAATTAATTAATAATGTAAATACATTTAAAAGTTTACTTTCAGATATTTCCGAGGATGAATATTTGTTCAGACCTGCAGAAAATAAATGGTGTCAGCTGGAAATAGTCTGCCATCTTTACGAAGAAGAATTGTTGGATTTCAGAGCAAGAGTGAAACACACACTGGAGAAAACCGAAGGTGATCCGACTGAGATCGATCCTCAGGGCTGGGTAAAAAGCAAGAATTATACCGAATGGAATTATAATGAAACGCTGGAAAAATTTCTTTATGAAAGAAATAAATCTGTAGAATGGCTGAATTCATTTAAAGATCCCGAGTGGAAGAATGAATACATTCATCCGAAATTCGGCGGAATGTCTGCAGAGTTTTTTCTGTCCAACTGGCTTGCGCATGATTATCTTCATTTCAGACAGATAATCTATACAAAATACATTTATCTGAAGCAGAAAGGCGGCATGGATCTTATATATGCCGGTGAATGGTAATTAAATTATAAATGCTTTTTATAAAATCAAACACATAACAATATGGCAAGTTCATACTGCGAAGCGGTAGAGTTAATGGAAACCGGGAATGTACACAGGATCTATCACGATACTGCATACGGATTTCCAATTGAGGACGATAATGAATTATTCGAAAGGCTTGTACTGGAGATAAATCAGGCAGGACTGAGCTGGACGACCATTCTCAACAAGCAGAAAAATTTTAATAAAGCATATCATAATTTCAGGATAAAAAAAGTCGCCTCTTATGATGAAAAGGAAAGACAAAGACTGCTTTCAGATGCGGGTATAATCCGAAACAGACTTAAGGTAAATGCTGCCATAGAAAATGCAAAGATAATAATCTCATTACAGAAGGAATACGGTTCATTTAAAAACTGGCTTGATGAAAATCATTTAACTTTAAAAACCAAAGAGGAGTGGACAAAGCTTTTCAAAAAGACTTTTCTGTTTACCGGCGGTGAGATCGTTAATGAATTCCTGATGAGTACCGGTTATCTGCCGGGGGCTCATATAGAAAACTGCAGGATATATAAGAAAGTCTTAAAGACTAAGCCGGCATGGAGTAAGAAAAGAAAAATAAATGCAAAGTAATCTGATAACCTCTGTAATACTCAAATTTGATTCGCTTTTGATTCATATAAATTTTAATTTATACACATAATTTTATATTTCCGAATTAAACTATAAAATGTACAGATATATTTTTTGCTTTTTCCTTTTATTTACCGCATGTAAAGATCAGCCCGAAACACAGGTTCCTGAAACAGACACAGTTGTAACAGAAGAGTTAACAGGAAATGTTTCAAGCGATACAGCAGATAATATTCCGGGTGATACAGCCGCTACTGATTCTAACCTTTCTGAAAATTCAAATTCTTCCGAAAGCAATATTTTTGAAGGCATTTTTATTACAAATTTAAATACAAAGACTTTCAGAGACTGCAGATACCCTGACTCAGTATACTGGGTTGCAGATGATACAAAGAAACTGGAAGGTCAGTATTCAAAAATGTTCAGCGAGAAAAGCGTCTATAACTCCGTTTATGTAAAGATCAAAGGTAAGCTGGAGAATACTGAAAACACGGCAACCGGTGAGAAATATCCGAGAACAATCAGAGTAAATGACGTAATCAGTATGGAAAGAAAAAATCAGAACAATACCTGCGTGCCATATGACTTCTGGGGAATAGGTACAGGCAACAGCTGGTCACTTCAGATCTCAAAGTTTGAAAATCTGATCGAACTGATTGTGCCCGGCGAGAAGAAGACTTATTATTTTTTTTATAACGAACCATCTGAAGAAGATGGATTGATAATATACAAGAGTCATAATCTTGTTCAGAGATATAATATTGAGATCAGGTTAAAGAAAGAAAGTTGCACGGATACTAAGACAGGTATTCAGTATGACTATGCAATTTATGTAAATGTAAACGGTGATCAGGTATATTACGGGTGTGCAGTGAAAGGAAAAAAGTATAATTTTGACTATTAAATCAATACAATATTGAGATAAATAAAAACCCCGAAAACTTTTTAAAGTTAACGGGATTTTCAGAAAAATGTAAATCGTTTATTTAAATTACAAACTCACCCATCTTAATGATCTCGATCTGTTTACCATCCTGAGTAACTGCAGTAACATTGATCTCATCTGATCCTATCATAAAGTCAGTATGCACGAGAGAATAATTGCATCCGTTCTTTTTCATTTCTTCGGGAGAAGTAAGCTCATCTTTGTTACTCAGGCATGTAGCAATTCCTCTGCCGAGCGCAATATGGCAGGCGGCGTTTTCATCATAAAGAATACTGTTGAAGATCAGACCGCTTTTATGAATTTCAGACTGCTTGTCTACAAGCGCGGCTTCTCCGAGATAATTTGCTCCTTCGTCTATTGCAAAATATTTTTCCAGCAAATCTCTCTTTTCATCTGCTCCGAAATCTATGATCTTTCCGTCTTTAAACTCAAACCAGATGCCGGTAAGTAAATTTTCAAGGACTTTCACAGGTTTAGTAACTCTGACTTTTCCGTTGGTTCTTTTATAATCAGGTGTTGTAAAAACTTCTTCCGTCGGAATATTTGCTATAAAATCTCTTCCGTTCTTTGCTGTAGTGAAGCCGGCTTTCCATAAGCTGGTTTTATTAAGACCTATCTCGAGATCTGTCCCGGGTCCTTTATAAATAAGCTTGTCAATTTTCATTTCGTCAAGTTTGTCGCTTCTTTCCTTTAATTTTTTTCCGAGAAGTCTCCACTCTTCCACCGGATCATCTTTATCAAGCCTTAATACTTTAATAAGACTATTGGAAAGTTTATTTGTATTCTCCTCAGAGGGAGGATCATTAAATACTTTTGCAGCCCAGTTAGGTCCTGGAGCTGCTACAATGCACCAGCAGATCTTACCGGTAGAAACAGCAGTTGACATGGAAGAATTTATCTCCTGCTCTTTTTTCATAATAATACCGAGTTTTTCGGTGTCAGCGGATTTTAGTTCGTCGATCTCCTCAAGGTTATCTATTCTGATAAAAGCCCAGTCATCGGCTATGGCTTCCTGAATTCTGTTTGTATAAAAAGCGGGAATAAATTTTAAGTCCTCCGTTTTATCAGTGTTATTAATTTTTATTTTTTTAAGAACGTTGCTGAAATATAAAATTTCGACATGTTTTGCGCCTGCCTTATATGCAGTCTCAGCCAGCTCCAGCGCAAAATCTGAATTATGAATGCTGCTGCCGATCATTAAACTCTGACCTTTGTAAAGATTCACTCCGACCTTTATTATAAGTTCACAGTATTTTTCAAGATACTCTTTTTTCATTAATGTAATGGGTTTTAAAATTTTAAATAGAGACAAAGTTAGTTATTTTAGACAAGAATTTTTAGGCAGGAATCGCTCTGCCTCAAAGTCTCTAAGTCTCAAAGTCTCTAAGAAAAACAGCAAAACAAATTCAAAGTATATTGTTGAATTGGGAATATTGATTTCCTATTACAGAATAATTTTATCAACACAATATATCTCCTTTGAGAATACTTAGAGCCATAGAGTCTTCGAGGCAAAAAAATGTAATCATTAAAAATACAATTTGAAAATAAAAAAGATCAGAGACAAAAAAATTCTCGAGACGTATTTCAGGAAAAATCTTCCGCTGAATATTTATCTGCTCGGCGATCTTGATGATTTCTTTTTTAAATATACGGAATGGTTCGGATTGTTTGGATCGGATTATGATTACGAACTTAAACAAGTTGCTCTTTTATACAAAGGCTCCGACCTCCCGGTCTTGCTGGCTTTTTGTGAAAACGAATCTTCTGAAATGATAAAGTTTATTGAGAATATCAAAGATGATCTCCCTAAAAAATTTTATGCTCATTTATCTCCCGGGCTGAAAGATATATTAATGGAAGATCACGATTATGAACCCGGCGGAAGATATCTTAAAATGTATTTACCGGAGAAGAACGAGGACGAGTTGTTAAAGATTAAAGGCGACAACAATATCAGAAGACTGAAGGTTTCTGAACTCGATGACATACTGGAGTTTTACAAAGAGAGTTATCCGGATAACTGGTTTGATAAACGGATGCTTGAGACGGGTAAGTATTTCGGATATTTTGATAAAGATAAGCTGGCTGGAATTTCCGGAATACATGTTTACTCGGCTGATTACAGAATTGCAGCTCTGGGAAATATTACGACCAAACCGGCTTATTCGGGAAAGTCTATTTGTACAAAATTAACTGCAGAGCTTTGCAGGGATCTGTTTAAAACAGTTGATCTCATCGGTTTGAATGTACATGAAAACAATATAGCTGCAATTAAATGTTATGAGAAGATCGGATTCAGGAAATATGCGGCGTTTGATGAGTGTATGTTCCGTCGGTACTGAACCGTTTCTGTTCTTTGCCTCGAAGACTCTAAGACTCTAAGATTCAAAGAAAAACAAAGTTAGAATTATTTTCTCCGCCGATTAAAATGCTTCGTAAGAATCCCCGCAACAGAATATAGTAGTAGATAATACTTGCCTCTGTCTTGTCATTCCCGCGTGCTTCTGGCGGGAATCCATTTTTATTGATATTAAATAATTCAATTAAGAAAAAGATTTATAGATACAAATTCTTTAATATTTTTCTTGAATTGTCTTACACAAATTTCCATACCACGACTGGAGCATAATCAATGTTCAATTGTTAAATCTTAGAAAAGCCTTTGGTGATTTTTATTTGTTATATTGGCGAAGAAAGAGTTTGCAAGTAATGAAACAAAGAGATGATAGTTTAAGATAATTCCTAGTCAAATTAAATGTAAGTTGTTTATTAATTTCCTGGATTCCCGCCAGAAGCACGCGGGAATGACAATTTTGTGGATATTTTTCTCCTCCTGTGAAAATTCGTGTTCTTCCGGACTTCACCGATGAAAATAAAATTTCTTCTTAGAGAATTCTTAGAGTCTTAGAGTCTTCGAGGTAAGTGATCAGAGTGAGTCGATCACTTTTTTCAGATTGTCTCTTACCTCAGAGGCAATGATCCCCAGATTAGGATTATCTACAGAAGACATTGAAGCCTCCGGATCGACGGCTGAAACTTCTATCTCGCCGGTTTCAAGTTCCTGAACAATAACATTACACGGAAGAAACACACCGATCCTGCTTTCTGTTTCAATAGCCTTATGAGCAAAACCGGGATTGCATGCTCCGAGAATTTTATATTTTCTGAAATCCAGATCGAGTTTTTTTTTGAATGTTTCCTTAACGTCTATCTCGGTGATAATTCCAAAGCCTTCTTTCTTTAGTTCGTCAGTTACTTTGATTAATGCGTCTTCGTAGGAAATTCCTTTGAGTGTTTTGTTGAATGTATATTCCATGATTGTATTTGTTTTGATTAATGTTTTGTTCATACAAAAATAATCATTGTAAAAGAGTATCTCTAATTACATTTTATTACCTATTATTCTGATTTGAATATTTCCCCGGAGATTCTACCGATACATAATCCCTACAGGATTATCTCCGGTTTTGTCATTCCCGCGTGCTTTTGAGCGGGAAACCAGGAATTGAATAAATGTCTTACAGCATAATCCAAATAATATTTAAATTAATTTTCTATCTCTCGTTTGATTTGGAAAAATACGCAATCCCTAAAGGTATTGATTTGCTTTTATATTTAGATTCTACTGATACTTAATCCCTACGGGATTAATCTCTGCTGAATGATTGAGGAACGAATAAGTGTATTCTTTTTTATAATCATCTGGATTCCCGCTAAAAGAATGCGGGAATGACAGTACTTTTTTGGTTAATTAGTTGATCGGTAAATTTTAAATTAAAGAAATGGTGTTGGGATAATTCGGATGCCATTTTTTAATTCAATTTTAACTCAGCGAAGACTAATTTACAGTTATCATAAATAAAAACTAAAATACCATGAAATTCGAATTCAGTCCTCACATTGCCTTTCAGGTAAAGGACTATAAAAACGCAAAGGAGTTTTATGAGATGATCCTAGGGATGGAGGTAGTCTCAACTTCCGAAACAGAAACTCATTTTAAAAAAGGCGGGATGAATTTTTATATGGAAGCTGCAGATACGGGATTGACATTTTTTGAATTTAAAACCGAAGACGTAAAAGCCGCCCGCGAAGAACTCGAAAACGAAGGCTGCAAAGTTACGAAAGTGTACAGTGAGAAAAGCATGATGTTTGCGGATCCGTATGGGATGAGGTTTCATGTGTGGAGCGATTGAAGCAGTATTGAGTATTGAGTATTGAGTATTGTGTATTGTGTATTGTGTATCTGTATTTATCAAGTATTAATCAATTAGATATAATAATGATAAACTCATATTTTTCTTAATTCTTAATTCTTAATCATTAATTATTAGATCATATTTTCATTAAAAAAAATATGGATTATAAAATCTATTTCCGTTAAATTATATACCTTAGTCCCCAACC
>Ga0073904_10004066_pt1 | contig 10949 bp, 10 predicted proteins | sample KloWWTrecipitate_FD_66668 | JGI IMG/M metagenome (GOLD analysis project Ga0073904, IMG submission 66668) | Active sludge microbial communities from Klosterneuburg, Austria, studying microevolution and ecology of nitrifiers - Klosterneuburg... | ecosystem: Engineered > WWTP > Aerobic digester >... | reverse complement strand
TCGTGCCGCGCCGCTCAGCTCCAGATCCGTTAGGCGGCACTAGGAACATCAATGAAGTTCCTCATTTGGTTAAGGGTAGGCCAGGTCTTGATCCTGGCATCGCCAGCGCTGGCTGGATCTTTCCGGTACGAAGTAGTCGACTATTCGACGAGTGCGACCGGAATCTCGCTTGCAAACGCGGCAAGCGAGCAGGGCCCTATTGACGTCGAGGCAGAGGATAAGGATTGCTGCGGCTCGCGGATCTCGAGAAGTTTCGTTGCGCTCGAACACGGGCTAAGACTAGGCATTAGCGACAACAGTGATCGGCGAATCAGGGGCTTCGGAATGTGGATCGAGACGGAAGGAGAGAGCTTCAGTTGGGAGTGGTTCAGTAGAGAGACCGGAGGCTCATTCGAGAGATTGTGGGCCTGGCTTACTCGGGGCCCGGACGATCTCTTCGTGAAGTGGCCGGAGCGAAGCCGGATCAGGGCCCGCACTGTCATTGTGGCCGGCGTCGAAAAGATCATTGAGATTCAGTTCCTAACCGATGTCCCGCTCGAGGCAAGCGAGACAGGTGGCGCTGGTCGAGTTCTCCAGCGAGTTACTATCAAAGAGGGAAGCGTTCTCACCTGGGGCAAATAGCGACCTTTCAGGCACTATGCAAAGTTCACACATTCAGGGGCGCCGCCTAACAACTCGTTCGAGCGGACAAACAGGCTGCGCCCGTTCGCCGCTGAACTCATGATCCGTTAGCTGACTGAAGAAGCAGCGCAATCGAGTTAGGCTCTACTCATGAACCAAGACATGACCAAAGTCGAGAATGCGGTCTTGGCGCTGCTGGCTCACTTCGCCTTTGATGAGTGCGTTTCCTGGAAGGGCTACGACTTCGACATCATGGAGTCACTCTTCGAGCGGGGGCTCATCGGGGACCCGCGAAACAAGAACAAGAGCGTCGTACTTACCGAAGAGGGCCTGCGGTTGGGCAAGGAGCTTGCGGCCAATCTGTTCTCGGCCTAGCGCGCGCATGCGACCCACTTGTGACCAGTCAGCTGACCAGTCGGTCGAGCGGACGCGTTCGGCGGCGGCGTCCGGCTTCGCCGGGCAACAGCCCGGGCGCGCCGCTCAGTTCCAGATCCGTTGGGCGAAGGATCCAGTCAACTGGGAGGTGCGATAGAGATGACTCGGCGTCGCCTCAGATCTCGTTTTTGCAGGACCTTCCGGTCGACATTCCTCCTGCTCGCCGGAACCATACTGACGGCCGCAGGTGCCGTGGCAGATCTCGAGCCGCTATCCGACTTCAACGGGCACGGAGGCTGGTCCATCGATGGTGGCGGTCCCGTCTTGGGAATTGATCTCGAGATCCCCGAGGGTTCGACAGTAGTGACTGCGATTCTGTATTGCGGCACGGGCCTGGGGCCGCCAGCCGCACCGGGAGTCACGCCGACCGTGATACTCGGCGACCAGACCTACGGGCCAAACGAATTCGTTCCGCTTCCTTGGGCCGGCCCTCAAGGATCAACACGAGGAATGCAGGCGTTTCGTGCCGACATAGGCGAGCAGGTTCGCGCGCTCATTGGAGCTGGCTCTGGCGGGTCAATTCACCTGGACGTGGCCTCGGCAACTTACCCGCCGCCCGGCCGAACTACGGGTCAGGTAGTTGTAGTGGTCTTTGAGAATCAGTCGTTGGAGCGAGTCCACATTGCGCTGTTGGACGGTGCCGCCCCCTTTTTGGGTACCGCATTTGTCGCCGCGCTACCGGGACGGGCGGAGCAGGACTTGCCCACGACACAGTTGAGCGTTGGCATCGGGTTCAGTACTGGGAGTGGGGACCAGAAGACGATTCTGAACATCAACGGACGGCGCCTCACTTCGATCGCTGGGGGGGACGACGACCATTTCTCATTGATGACCGTTGGAGGTCTGGGAGATGACCCGGGAAATCCTCCCGACCCATACTTTTCACCAGTTGTCGCGGGAGAACTTGATGACGAACTGTACGACCTCTCCCGCGGAAATGAAGTCGATGAGGCTCCCTTTGTTTCGACGTCAGAAACCGCACTGGAGGTAACCGCCGAGGGTGCAAGCGAGGGTGACCTCTTGTTCTTCGCCGGTTTGAAGGCTTCCCTCGGTGCCGAACCGACACTCGTTGAAATTCCGGCGCTGGGATTGGGCGGACTCATCGTAATGTTCTCTGGCCTCGCGGCGGCTTCGGTTCGCGCTCTTCGACTGAACGGACGGGCTCGCAGATGACGGTGGTGGTCCGTCGCCCAACCAGTCGCTCGAGCGGACGCGCTCCGAGCGCCGCTGAGCTCCAGATCTGTCAGGCGGCAGGATGAGCAGTTTTTCACTACCAACGGACGATGAAGCGACCAAGCGCTGGTGGTTGGTTGTGAAGAGAACTTGTCTTCTCGCCCTGATCGCCCTGGGCGCCCCACTCGGGGCGCGTGGCGAGACGATCTACGTCTCGTCGTACGAACTAGGTCAAGGCGAGAACCGCCTCCATCGGTTCGATAGCGCGGCACCCGGAGTGGTGCTCGAAGCCTTCGAAATCAACCCACCTCTGCCTTACTTCTCGGTGGAGTTCGATCAGGCGACCGGTGAGCTCTACGCATTCGAGCACTACAATTGTGCGATTCCCTTGTGCCCCTATCCCTACTTCGACGTGGCCGTTATCGACCCGTTCACCGGTCAGAGCACCATCCTAGAAACTTCCGGTCTCGAGCAGTTTCCGTTTCGGGACACCGAGGCGGACATTCAACCGGTCAGCCGAGAGATTCGATACTTCCCGCGCGGCCTGAACGCTCACATTTCGCTGTCGACGCTGGAGCTTCAGGTCGACGCGGGCCTGAACGAGCCGGCCAACATCTCCGCGGTCGCCCACGCGGCGGCGGTCGGCGGAGGCATCGAGACGTTCGCGATCGCATCGGCTTCCTGGTTGGTCGGGGGCTCCTACGCACTCCTGCGTGTGGGCGGCCCCGGCGGTGTGCCGCCGGCTTCATCCGGCGAAGTCACGACCATCGGACAAGGCGAGGTTGTCGGCTTGATCCGCGGCTTCGACGTCTCGGCGAACGGGACGGCCTACCTCGTGACGATGTACGACTACGACGCCCCGGACGGCTACCATGTCGAGAACCGGCTTTATACGATCGATCTCGCCACGGGCGCGTCGCAGGAAGTTGGCATGATCGCCATGCCGATACCGTACTCCTACGTCAATGGCATCGCCGTCGCTCCGCCCGGGCTGACTTCCGGCGCCCCGGAAATCCCCGTTCTCTCGCACATCGGTCTTGCTACGTTGTCGCTGCTGCTGGCGAGCACTGCACTCTGGCGGTCGCGTTCCAATCCTTCCCGAGTACGCTAGCCGGAAATGGCATGCCGCCGAACAACTCGCTCCAGCGGACAAACGGGCTGCGCCCGCTTGCCGCTGAGCGCATGATCCGTTGGGCGTCGCGAGCCACTGCCATTTCGACCGGGAGGTTCCATGGCGGAACTGAAAACGAAGCAGACCGAGGCAAGCGTTGAGGAGTATCTCGACACTATCGAGGATCCGCGGCGGCGGGCCGACTGTGCGGCGCTATCCGCACTCATGAAGAAGGTGACGAAGTGCGAGCCCAGGATGTGGGGGCCGAGCATCGTCGGCTTCGGCAGTTACCACTACAGGTACGAGACTGGGCACGAGGGCGACGCATGCGTGGTCGGCTTCTCGTCGCGGAAGCCAGAGATCGTCGTCTACATCGCAGATGGCTTTGCGTCCCGCGAGAAGCTCCTGCAGGAACTTGGCAAGCACAGAACGGGCAAAGTTTGCGTCTACATCAAGCGGCTTTCGGACATCGATGTCGGGGTGCTTGAGAAGCTCGTCAATGCGTCCGTGGCCGAGGTTCGAAAACGATACCCGTCGTGAAAGCGACGCCTGACCCCGCGCTCGAGCGGACGCCGCTCCCTGCCTCGGTATCCGCGTTCGCCGGTTGGGCATGGTACCGGGCCGCGCAGTTCAAGAGCCGTCGGGGGTCTTCGCATTCGAACGGGGTGAGCCGACCATGACGAGGGCTGGCATCGCGCGCGCGGCTCTCGGCACCGTGGTCGTCGTCCTTGCCGTCGTCGCCGGCTACCGGGCCCTGGACCGCGACGTGCCGCGAGACGCCGACCCCGCCGCGCGGATCCTGCCCGCGAGCCCGCCCGGGAATGAGACCCACCCGGTGCCGGAGTCCTGCCAGGGGTTCCTCTATGGCCGGATCACCACCGTCGACGGCGCCACCTACGAGGGGCGGCTGCGCTGGGGGGGCCACGAGGAGGCGTTCTGGGGCGACTACTTCAACGGTTCCAAGCCCGCGAACCCCTGGCTCGCCCAGGTGCCGCCGGAGCGCCGGCCCAGGGAGCGGCACCCGATCGCGATCTTCGGGTTCGTGCTCGCCCAGCGCGAGAGCCCGAGCGCCGTCGTCCGGCCGTTCCTGGCGCGCTTCGGCGAGATCGCGCGCATCGAAGCGCGCGCCGCTCTGGTGCGGGTGACGCTCAAGAGCGGCGCCGTGTTCGACCTCGACCGCTTCGCAGCCAGCGACTTCGACGACGGCGTGCGGGTGTGGGATGGCCAGCGGGGCGTCGTCGACCTCGACAGCCTGCGGATCCGCACGATCGATCTCCTGCCCACCCCCCACACCCTCCCCAGCCTGCCAACCAACTCATTGGGTACCGTTCCCTCCCGGCTTTACGGGACGGTGCGGACACGGCAGGGCGACTTCACCGGCTTCGTCGGGTGGAACCGCGAGGCGTGCGTCGGTTCCGACGAGCTCGACGGCCGCACCGCCGGGGGCAGGCTCGGCCTGCGCTTCGACACCCTGCGCTCCATCGCGCGCCGGTCGCGCGCGAGCTCGCTGGTGACGCTGCTCGACGGCCGCGAGGTCGTGCTCTCGGGCACTGCCGATGTCGGCGACGGCAACCGCGGGATCTACGTCGCCGACCCGCGCTACGGCCAGGTGCTGATCTCGTGGGCGGCCTTCGAGCGCCTCGACTTCCGCAGTCCCCGAGCTCAGGGGGAAAGCGGTGCCCCCGGTGATGCCGGTGGGATCGGAGCGATCGGAGCGATCGGCGCCCCCAGCGATACCGGCCCCGCCTACGGCGATTTCCCGCCCGGCAGCCCGCTTGCGGGCAGCATCACGACCCGCGACGGCCGCCGCCGCAGCGGCCGGCTGGTCTTCGACCTCGACGAGAGCGCGACCACCGACACGCTCGACGCCCCGTCCGCGGGCGTCGACTACACCCTCCCCTTCGGCCGGGTCGCCGCGATCGTGCCTGCGGCGGACAAGGAGCGCGGAGCTCCGCGAACGCGGGTGACCCTCGAGGACGGCGAAGTGCTCCAGCTCGAGCGCGCCGGCGACCTCGGCCCCGGGAATGCCGGCATGCTGATCTTCATCGACGGCACCGAGCGCCCGGAGTACGTGCCCTGGACCGACGTCGAGCGGGTCGACTTCGACCGCCCGCCGGTGATCCATCCGCCGTTGGGCGGACTCTAGATCGCTGCCGCTCGGGTCGCGCTGCTGCAGCTTTTTCTGCCACGGGAGGGCCGACTTCCCCCCCGCGAACCGCGCTTCGGATCCCTCGGAACGCGAGGGATCTTCCCCCGGGGCGGAGTAGACTTGTGGCCTGACAGCGCGCTCGCTTTCCGATCCGTCAGACCTGCTCCACCCTGACCTCAAAGGAGAACCAAGATGACCGACAACGGCAAGTGCCCGATCACCGGCACCTCCGGCAGTACCACCGCCGCCAGAGGCACCTCGAACCACGACTGGTGGCCGAACCAGCTGAATCTGGGAATCCTCCACCAGCACGCTCCGGCAGGGAACCCGCTGGGTCCCGATTTCGACTACGCCGCAGAGTTCCAGAAGCTCGATCTGGCCGCCCTGAAGCAGGACCTCTACGCGCTCATGACCGACTCGCAGGAGTGGTGGCCGGCCGACTGGGGCCACTACGGCGGCCTGTTCATCCGCATGGCCTGGCACAGCGCCGGCACTTACCGCACCGCCGACGGACGGGGCGGCGGTGGCACCGGCAACCAGCGTTTCGCGCCGGTCAACAGCTGGCCCGACAACGTCAATCTCGACAAGGCCCGCCGCCTGCTCTGGCCCATCAAACAGAAGTACGGCAACCGGATCTCCTGGGCCGACCTGATGATTCTGGCCGGCAACTGTGCGCTGGAGTCGATGGGCTTCAAGACCTTCGGCTTCGGTGGCGGCCGCGCGGACATCTGGCAGTCCGAAGAGGACATCTACTGGGGCAGGGAAGAGACCTGGCTGGGCGACAAGCGCTACAGCGGCGACCGCGAGCTCGAGAATCCGCTGGCCGCCGTGCAGATGGGCCTGATCTATGTGAACCCCGAAGGCCCCAACGGCAACCCCGACCCCGTGGCCTCGGGCCGCGACGTGCGCGAGACCTTCGCCCGCATGGCGATGAACGACGAGGAGACCGTGGCCCTCACCGCCGGTGGCCACACCTTCGGCAAGTCGCACGGCGCGGGCGACCCGAAGCTGGTCGGACCGGAGCCCGAGGCGGCCCCCATGGAAGAGCAGGGTCTGGGCTGGATCAACCAGTTCGGCACCGGCAAGGGTGTGCACACCACCAGCAGTGGAATCGAAGGCGCATGGAAGCCGAACCCCACGAGATGGGACAACGGCTACTTCGACACGCTGTTCCGCTACGAGTGGGAGTTGGTCAAGAGCCCGGCCGGCGCCAAGCAATGGGTGGCCAGGGACGTCAAGGAAGAGGACATGATTCCGGACGCGCACGACCCGTCGAAGAAGCACGGGCCCACGATGACCACCGCCGACCTGTCGCTGCGTTTCGACCCGATCTACGAGCCGATCTCGCGCCGCTTCCACCGGGATCCGCAAGCTCTCGCCGACGCCTTCGCCCGCGCCTGGTTCAAGCTGACCCATCGCGACATGGGGCCGAAGTGCCGTTATCTGGGCCCCGAGGTTCCGGCCGAAGACCTGATCTGGCAGGACCCGGTTCCTGCCGTCGATCACCCGCTGATCGACGCCAAGGACATCGCCGACCTCAAGGCGAAGGTCCTGGCCTCGGGCCTCTCGGTGGCGGAGCTGGTCGCGACCGCCTGGGCCTCGGCCTCGACCTTCCGCGGCTCGGACAAACGCGGCGGCGCCAACGGCGCGCGCATCCGCCTCGCGCCGCAGAAGGACTGGGATGTCAACCAGCCGGCGCAACTGGCCAAGGTGCTGGGTGTCCTCGAGGGCATCCAGCGGACCTTCAACGGCGCCCAGACGGGCGGCAAGCGCGTCTCCCTGGCGGACCTCATCGTGCTGGCCGGATGCGCTGCCGTGGTGGCGGCGGCGAAGGCTGGCGGGCACGCGATCGCCGTGCCTTTCACGCCGGGCCGCACCGACGCTTCGCCAGAGCAGACCGACGTCGAGTCGTTCGCGGTCCTCGAGCCCGAGGCCGACGGTTTCCGCAACTACCAGAAGAAGGCCTTCACCGTGTCGGCCGAGGAGATGCTGGTCGACCGGGCGCAGCTCCTGACTCTGAGTGCGCCGGAAATGACGGTGCTGGTCGGTGGTCTGCGCGTGTTGGGCGCCAATGTGGGCGGCTCGACCCACGGCGTATTCACGAAACGGGGCGGGACCCTCACCAACGACTTCTTCGTCCACCTGCTCGACATGGGCACCGTGTGGAAACCCACCTCCGAGGCCGGCGAGACGTTCGAAGGACGCGATCGCAGGACCGGCGAGCTCCGCTGGACCGGCACCCGGGTGGACCTGGTCTTCGGCTCCAACTCGCAGCTGCGCGCCCTGGCCGAGGTCTATGCGCAGGACGACGCGCAGGCGAAGTTCGTGCGCGACTTCGTCGCCGCCTGGAACAAGGTGATGAACCTGGATCGCTTCGACATCGTCTGAACTGCAGCTGCCCCCGCTTCGGCCGCGACGTCGCGTCGCGTTCCCGAAGCGGGGGAGCGTAGCCTGCGGAGCTACGGCGCGCGGAAGGAGTTGAGGGCCTTGCTCGCCGCGGCGATCCCGGCCTTGTCGTCCGCCGGCGCCGCGAACCAGATCTCGCCCACCTTGCCATCATTGAGGGCCAGCCAGGCCATGCGGAAGACGACGCCGCTGCCGTCGGCGTCCTTGCCGGAGCCGTCCATGTAGAAGCCGGTGAGGCCGGCCTGCTTGGCGTCCGTGGGCTCGCCGACGTCGACGTTCTTGTAGTTCTCCTCGAGGTAGGCGATCGAATCCTCGATCGCGTCGTTCATCGCGCTCTCGCTCCCCGGGATCGTCCGGAACGCCAGATAGACCCCGCTGGGGCTGTTGACGTCGACGAAGTCGCCCTCATTTTCGCCCGGCGTGACTTCCCAGCTGTCCGGGATGTCGACCAGGAAGCTGGCGTGATCGGTCGTCGGATAGCCGAGAACTCCGGCTTGCGCCGGCGAGGCGGCCACCAGACTGGCGAACATCAGCAAAGGGACCAGCGCGAGCTTCTGAACGGTAGGTTTCATCAGGATCTCCCTCCTTGGGTCGGGAGACTCTAACGAAAATGCCGCCACAAGGAAGACCCGGGATCTGGAAGAGGTCTGTTTGACATACTGTGTGAAGCACAGTAATGTGCGCCACATGGTCGACGGAGAGGCTTTCGGCAAGCTGGAGCTCGAGCTCCGGCGCGGGGTGGTGGTGCTGGCGACGCTCTCGCAGCTCGGCGCTCCGCGCTACGGGTACGAGCTGCGGCAGGCGTTGGCGGAGAACGGCATGCCGATCGAGGAGGGCACGCTCTATCCGTTGCTGCGCCGCCTCGAGACGCAGGGCCTGCTGAAGAGCGAGTGGCGGATCGAGGACGGGCCACCGCGGCGTTACTACGCGCTGAATGCGGACGGCAGGAAACTGCTCAAGAAGCTCACCGAATCGTGGCAGGGCCTGAACGCCGCCATGGACCGACTCCTGAAAGGGGCCTGATAATGAATCCGAACGAGCTGATCGAGTCCTACGTCGCCGAGGTCGCCGTGCAGCTGCCGCGCCGGCAGCGTAACGATGTGGCGTTCGAGCTGCGCGCCCTGCTCCACGAAGAGCTGCAGGGCAGGGCCGACGCGGCGGGGCGTCCCGCCGATGCGGCAATGACCACCGAACTGCTGCGAGCCTTCGGCCGGCCCGGCGAGGTGGCGGCGCGCTATCTCCCGACCGTCACCGTCATCGATCCCGCCGACGGCCCCAAGTTCGTCAGAGCGACAGCCATTGGCCTGGTGCTCATCTGGGTTCTCGGCCTGTGGGAGCAGGTGCTGCAGCCGGTCGCCGCCGGCATGGAGCTTCTCACCGCCCTCGGCCACTGGTGGGGCGCGACGGTGATTCTCTCGCTGTGGTGGCCGGGGGTTCTGGTGGTGGGCTTCGGTCTCGCCGCCTGGAGCCGCCGCCGCAGGCCCACGACTGCGGATTGGAAGCCGCGGGCGGCCGACCGCATCCACGGCAGCCGCGCCGCGCTGGGAATGGCGGTCGTCGGCATTCTCTGCGGGGTCTACGTGCTGCTCGACCCGCGCTGGTTGCTGGACCGTTTCTTCGGCGGTCGCGCCGCACCGGCGGCGTACGAAGCGCTCACCTACACGGCTGCGTTCCGCGAGCGCCTGGCACCCTGGCTCCTGCTGATACTCCTGCTGCTGAATGTGCCGATCTTCGTCGCCGTCCTCGTCCAAGGGCGGTGGCCGGCCGGGCTGCGACGCCTGCAGCAAGGGTTGAGTCTGCTCACCTGTGTCGCGATGGGGTGGATCGTCCTCGACGGTCCCGTCTTCGTCGGCGCGGCGAGCGATCGCGCGCTCAAGATCTCTCTCGCCCTCATCATCGTCCTCACGCTCGCCGAGTTCGCGATCCGGCGCCTCCGCAGCGTGCGTCCGGCTCCGCACCAACCGCTGCAGGCCGAGCGCTAGCGAATGGAGTGCAAACGGTGGGTCTTCCGCCAGGTCCGGGCACGGGGTAACGTTCCCATGGCTCCTGTTCGAGAGCTGCAGGACGACCCGAGGCCCGATTGAATCCAGACCTCGAAAGACCAGGCGAGCTCGACGCCGGAAGTGCGGGACGGCCGTTCTCCGCGCGCTGGGCATTGGCCAGCCTGTCGCTCTCGATGCTGCTGTCCGCGCTCGGCACCAGCATCGCCAACGTCGCTCTCCCGACGCTGGCGCAGGCCTTCGCCGCCTCCTTCCAGCAGGTCCAATGGGTCGTCCTCGCCTACCTTCTCGCCGTCACCACCGTAATCGTCAGCGTCGGACGGCTCGGCGATCTCCTCGGCCGCCGACGGCTGCTCCTCGCCGGGATCCTTCTGTTCACGGTGGCCTCCGCCCTGTGCGCGGTCGCCCCCACGCTCGGACTGCTGATCGCCGCCCGGGCGGCGCAGGGCCTCGGCGCGGCGGTCATGATGGCCCTCACCCTGGCGTTCGTCGGCGAGACGGTCCCCAAGGAGCGGACCGGCAGCGCCATGGGGCTGCTCGGCACGATGTCCGCCGTTGGCACGGCGCTCGGTCCCTCGCTCGGCGGCGTGCTGATCGCCGGATTCGGTTGGCCGGCAATCTTCCTCGTCCATGTCCCGCTGGGGATCCTGGCCCTGCTGCTCGGCCAGCGCTTCCTGCCCAGGGATCGCCGGAGGACCCGGAGTTGCCCGACTGCGGACCGGACGGAGGAGCGCGGCGGCTTCGACCCCGTGGGGACGCTGCTGCTGGCCCTGACGCTCGCGGCCTATGCCCTCGCCATGACGACCGGGCGCGGCCGCTTCGGGCTGGCGAACGTGGCGCTGCTGGGCGCGGCCGTCTGCGGCCTCGGCCTGTTCGCGTTCGCCGAGACGAGAGCCGCGTCACCGCTGATCCGATGGACGATGTTCCGCAACCCGGTCCTGACCGCGGGCTTCGCCATGAGCGCCCTGGTCACGACCGTGGTGATGGCGACACTGGTGGTCGGCCCGTTCTATCTCTCCATCGCGCTGGCGCTCGACGCCGCGCGTGTCGGTCT
>Ga0073904_10004059_pt1 | contig 10955 bp, 9 predicted proteins | sample KloWWTrecipitate_FD_66668 | JGI IMG/M metagenome (GOLD analysis project Ga0073904, IMG submission 66668) | Active sludge microbial communities from Klosterneuburg, Austria, studying microevolution and ecology of nitrifiers - Klosterneuburg... | ecosystem: Engineered > WWTP > Aerobic digester >... | reverse complement strand
CGCACGCGCCTACATCGACCCGCGCCGCGGCCAGCCCAATCTGACCGTCATCAGCGGCGCCCACACCAGCCGCGTGCTGCTCAACGGCAAACAGGTTACTGGTGTGGAATATTTGCAAGGTGGCCAAACCGTGCAAGTGAAGGCCAAACGCGAGGTCATTCTCAGTGGCGGCTCGTTCGGGTCACCGCAGTTGTTGATGCTCTCGGGCATTGGCCCGGCCGAACACCTGAAGCAGCATGGCATACCGGTACTGCACGATTTGCCCGGTGTGGGCCAAAACCTGCAAGACCACCTCACCACCGTGCTGATCTACCGCACCGCACGTTGGCAAGACACCATCGGCAATTCACTGCGCGGCGCTTGGGCGTTACTCAAAGCGGTGTTTGAGTGGCGCAGCAAACGCACCGGCTGGATCACCACCAACGTAGCCGAGACCCAGGGTTTTATCTCCACCGAAGGCAACCCGGACTACCCCAACATCCAGTTGGCCTTTTGCACCAGCATTATTGACGACCACACCCGCAAACAGCACCTGGGCCATGGCTACACCCTGCACGCCACGCTAATGCGGCCCAAGAGCCGTGGCTCGGTGCGCCTGGCCAGCAATAAGCCCACCGATGCCCCGTTGATCGACCCCGGCTTTTTGACGCACCCCGATGACCTGGCCACGCTGATCAAAGGCACGCAAATGGCCTACGACATCATGGAATCGAAGGCGCTGGCGCCCTGGCGCGGCAAGATGGTGCACCCGGTGGAGCGCAACAACCCGGCGCAGATTGAGCAGTTTCTGCGCAAGAACTGCGACACCGAGTACCACCCGGTCAGCACCTGCAAGATGGGCCCCGCCAGCGACCCGATGGCCGTGGTGGACGCCACACTCCGTGTGCATGGCCTGCGCAACTTGCGCGTGGTAGATGCCTCCATCATGCCCAACCTGATCACCGGCAACACCAACGCACCCTCCATGATGATTGGTGAAAAGGCCGCCGACCTGATCAGGTCTGGCGCGTAAAGCCCATGCGGCGAAGGGTGTTGTCCTTGACCACGTAATGGTGGAACAGAGCAGCAAACGCATGCCCGCCAATCAGAAAATAGCCCAGATTGCCGCCAAACTCGTGGATCTCCTTGATCGTGCTGCCCAGTGCCTTGTCTGGCGCAATCAGCGCCGGTAGCTCCAAGCCGAAGAAGGGAATCGGCTTGCCGCGTGCACTGAGCAGCGCCCAGCCCAGAAGCGGCAAGACCACCATCAGGGCGTACAGGGCCAGATGGCCCAGCTTTGCCAGTTTCTCCATTAACGCCGAGGGCGGTGGCTGAATCGGTGGCGTTGTCCCCAGCACGCGCAGCACAATGCGCAGCCATACCAGCGCAAAAATCAGCAAACCAAAGGTGGCGTGCCAGTCCCGCGCAGATTGGCGTTGGGCGCTGCCCTTCTCAAAACCATCAGCCAGGTTGACCAGCACATAGACCACAATGAACAGCAATACCATGGCCCAGTGCATGGTAATACTGGCGCTGCTGTAGCGCGCGTTGTTGGATCGGGTCGTCATAAGGTTCCTCCGCGTAAATCAATGCAATGGGTTGACTGTAGTGCCTTCACCTGAAGCCCAGCTTAAGCGTTTGCCAACGCACACTAATGATGCATATAGACGCGCGCCTGCAATGGTTGTTCTTTGTCGCTAGGATGAAAGGCTGCGCTATTGCATGCCTTACCCGTAAAGATACTCCCATGAAACTCTACTACTCTCCCGGCGCCTGCTCCTTGTCTCCCCACATCGCCTTGTTGGAGGCTGGTCTGACGTTTGAAGCCATTGCAGCACCCACCAAGACGCACAAACTGCCCGACGGCACAGACTACTACACCATCAACCCCCTGGGTTATGTACCGTTTCTGACGCTGGACGACGGCCGCAGCCTGCACGAAGGCCCGGCCATCGTTCAATACATTGCCGATCAGGCCCCTGACAAGAATCTGGCCCCCGCCAACGGCACCTACGAACGCTACAAACTGCAGGAATGGCTGACCTTTATCGGCACCGAACTGCACAAGACCTTTTCCCCTTTGTTTGTGCCCACCACACCGGCCGAGACCAAAGCCGCCTGCCTGGAGCGCATGCAGTCGCGCCTGAAGTGGGTGGACGGCGAACTGGCCGGCAAGCAGTACCTGATGGGCGACCAGTTCACCGTGGCTGATGGCTATCTGTTCGTGGTAACCAACTGGGCCCAGTACGTCAACCTGGACCTGACGCCCTATGCCAACCTCGTTGCCTACCGTGCCCGCGTCGCTGCACGCCCGGCGGTGGTGGCTGCGATGAAGGCTGAAGGGTTGATCAAATAAGTTCGTCCATTTCATTTCGAATATTCGCGCGTAATGCTTACGTGGGTTTGCGCAACATTTCTTTGCGATTCAGGGCACATTTTCAAAATAAATTTGAGTGAAATTGGCAAATAGTCGCATAATGGCGCAGTATTGCCGGAATTTCGGTGCTACTGGTTTGCGGTGATTTACCAGTTTCGCGTCTGCTTTAAGTCTTCAATGGTTTGTTGATTGCGGGTTTGGACACCATCGCGTTTTGAGTTATTTTGAGGAGTCCTTACATGGGCAACAAACTTTACGTGGGCAACCTGCCCTATTCTTTCCGTGATGAAGACCTGCAACAAGCGTTTTCGGCTTACGGTTCCGTTTCTAGCGCCAAAGTCATGATGGAACGTGACACTGGCCGTTCCAAAGGCTTCGGCTTTGTGGAAATGGGCAGCGACGCAGAGGCACAAGCAGCCATCGGTGGCATGAACGGCCAACAATTCGGTGGCCGTGGCCTCGTGGTCAACGAAGCCCGTCCCATGGAAGCGCGTCCTCCCCGTACCGGTGGCGGCGGCTTTGGTGGTGGTGCTGGTGGCGGTGGCCGTAGTGGCGGCGGCGGTGGCGGCTACGGTGGTGGCGGCGGCGGCGGTGGTTACGGCGGTGGCCGCAGCGGTGGCGGCGGCGGTGGTGGTTACGGCGGTGGCCGTAGCAGCTACTAAGACCGTCAAGGCAGGTGCTTGCACCTGCTGCCGGCAAAACAAGGAGCCTTTGGGCTCCTTTTTTTATGGCTGCAGCATTGCTGCCACAACAGCCAAAGGCACTTGCCTTTTTACAAGAACTATGAGAAAAATTGCCGCTGCGGGGTTTTCTCGCCTTCAAGTTTGCGGTGATCCGTCAGTTTCGCGCATAGGGCGTCATTGAGATTAGCTGGTTGCGTTTTCTGGACTCCATCGCTTTTTCCATGTGTTTTTGAGGAGTCCCGTGATGGGCAACAAACTGTATGTGGGCAACCTGCCGTACTCGGTACGTGACAGCGATCTGGAGCAGGCTTTTGGCCAATTTGGCTCAGTGACGAGCGCCAAGGTCATGATGGAGCGCGACACCGGTCGATCCAAAGGCTTTGGCTTCGTCGAAATGGGCAGCGATGCCGAGGCGCAGGCTGCCATTCAGGGCATGAACGGCCAGCCCTTGGGAGGCCGCGGTATCGTCGTCAACGAAGCGCGCCCCATGGAGCCCCGTCCGCCCCGCAGTGGCGGTGGGTTTGGTGGCGGTGGCGGCGGTGGTGGGTACGGTGGCGGAGGCCGCAGTGGTGGTGGAGGCGGCTATGGCGGCGGTGGCGGCGGTGGATACGGAGGTGGCCGTGAAGGCGGCGGCGGTGGCTATGGAGGTGGTGGCCGAGGTGATGGTGGCGGCTACGGTGGCGGCGGTCGCAGTGAAGGCGGCTTTCGCAGCCCCTATGGCACGGGTTCACGCAATGGCGGCGGCAGCGGTGGCCGCAGCGGCGGCGGTGGTGGCTACGGTGGCGGCAACGGCTACTGAACCACTCACCTACAGGTTTTCTTGAGACAAGCCCCTTCGGGGGCTTTTTTCATGGCCAAGGGTTTGGAAAAATCAGGCTGCCTTGTTGAAAAAATGTCGGCACCCGGCACGCCATCGCATGACAGGCTTGACCCCGCCCTTCGGGCTATTGCACCTCACCCTGGCGGTGCTTGCGCGGGCGGCCTGCCAACAATTGGTCGAACAGCGCGTTCGGTAGCATGCGCAGCAGCCCGGCGACGATGCCCATCTGCCAGGGAATGACCCGGTGGCGTGCACCTGCGGCAATGGCGTTGAAAGCACGGTCTGCAAAATCATCGGCCTGCATCAGGAACGGCATGGCGTAGCGGTTCTGGCGGGTGAGCGGCGTGTCGATATAGCCGGGCGAGAGGGTGACCACACGCACCCCATGCGGGCGCATTTCGCCACGCAGGCTCTCGCAATAGCTGATGACCGCCGCTTTGCTGGCGCAGTAGGCCCCATGCCCGGGCAAGCCTCGAACTCCCGCCACGCTGGCAATACCCACCAGGGTGCCGGACCGGCGTTGCACCATGCCGTCCACAAACGGCTGGAAGGTGGCAGCCATGCCGATAGTGTTGGTGGCAAAGGTGCGCGCCATGACCTCAATATCTGCGCCAATGGCGGTGTCCATGCCCACACTGATGCCGGCGTTGGCAATCACCACATCGGGCAGCCCCTGGCGTGCCTTGCAATCCTGGCCCGCCGCCATGATGCTTACGGGCACGGATACATCTGCACTATAAATTTCATAGCTATCAGCGCTTATCTGTTGGGCGCTAGCCCATGATTTAATCTCAGATGTGCGCCGCGCCACCAGCGCCAGCCGATAGCCTTGCCGATGAAAACGCAGGGCCAGCGCCTGGCCGATTCCACTGGAGGCGCCGGTAATGAAGACGAGTGGTGCAGTCATGGGGCGGCTTCGGCGCTGTGCGCGACTTATCGCAACGCAGCAGGCATCAGAACGCCACGCACACGCCCGCGCAATTGCAGCACCTGGTCAAGGTGGTCGTATTCCATGGCGTCGGCCGTGAACCGGTCGTTGCCACGGATGAGGACGACCGGCTGGTCTGACCGCACACGCTCGGTTTGTGTGAAGGCGTGCAGGAATTCACCACGGAACTCCAGGCGCGGTTGCGCCGTGCCAGCGCCACCCGGTATCGCCTCGCGCGTGACCACCGCATTGCCAAACAACTGCACTTCAGAGCCGTCGGCGTTGCTCAGGGCGCGATCGGCCGTGGCCAGGGTCACAAGACCCTGCGGCGTCACCGATCGCATGTGGACTTTGTCGACCTCCAGGGTGTCCGTATCGGGATAATGCCGCCCCATCTCGCCCTTGATTTCGCTTTGCATCCGCCCCGTGGCATCAAAGCTCTTGACCGAAAAGAGCTTCATGAAATAGTCGGGCTGGTGTGGATTGCTGGGCCCGACCGCTGCGGCAATGGGCGCGGGGGCATTGCGCACCAGCCACCAGGTGCCCAGCGCGAGCATCCCCATGAGGATGATCGGGAGGTATAGCGAAAACTTTTCCCAGCCTTGGCGCATCACGGGCGTCATTGCGTGTAGTCCGCCAGCAAGGCTGCATAGCGGCCACTGGCCACCAGCAGCAGATCACAGAACTCGCGCGCAGCCCCTTCACCGCCACGCGCCACGGTGGTGTGGTGCGCTGCATGGCGAACCTCCACATGGGCATTGGCGGGGGCGCAGGCCAGGGCGCAGCGGCGCATGACGGGCAGATCGGGCCAGTCGTCACCCATGGCAGCCGCCTGCAACCACGAAAACCCCAGGCTCGCCAGCATCTGCTCGGCCGCGGGGCGCTTGTCTTCGGTGCCAAACACGGCATGCTCGACACCCAGCGCCTTCAGGCGCAGGCGCAACGGGGCCGAATCGCGGCCAGTGATCACGGCCGGGGTGATGCCGGCCTTCTGCAGCAACTTCAGGCCGTGACCGTCCAGGGTGTTGAAGCGCTTGAGCGTTTCGCCCGCTTCGCTGAAATACAGGCCGCCGTCGGTCAGCACCCCGTCCACATCGAAAAAGGCCACGCGCACGCCCTGGGCCTGCAGCAGCAGCACGGGATCGAAGCTGAGCGCCGGGCTGCTGTCGGCTGCTGAAAATGAAGGGGGGATGGCGCTCATCAGATCACCTTGGCCCGCATCAGGTCGCGGATATGGACCACGCCTTCCAGCGTTCCGTTCGCGCCCACCACCAGCACGCTGGTGATGCCGTGGGTCTCCATCATTTCGGCGGCATTGACCGCCAGGGCGTCGGGTGCAATGCGGCGGGGCGTGGCGTGCATGACCTGGGCGGCCGTGGCCGTGCGCAGGTCGGCGCCCGCTTCGATGCGGCGGCGCAAATCGCCGTCGGTAAAGATGCCCAGCACCTGCCCCGCGCCATCCACCACGGCGGCGGAGCCCAGTCCCTTGGCACTCATTTCCCGCATCAGTTCGCTGAAAGAAGCTTCGGGCAAGACGCGAGGGACAGCATCGCCGGAACGCATGACATCGCTCACATGCGTCAGCAGTTTGCGGCCCAGGGCGCCGCCGGGGTGCGAGCGCGCAAAGTCCTCCGGGCGAAACCCGCGCGCATCGAGCAGGACCACGGCCAGGGCGTCGCCCATCGCCAGCTGGGCGGTGGTGCTGGCCGTGGGTGCCAGGTTCATCGGGCAGGCCTCGCGCTCCACGCTGCAGTCGAGCGTGAGGTCTGCATGGCGGGCCAAGGTGGAGTTCAGTCCGCCCGTCATGGCGATCAGGGGCACGCCCAGGCGCTTGAGCACCGGCAGCAGCGCCGTGAGTTCGCCACTTTCGCCGCTGTTGGAGATGGCCAGCACCAGATCCTGGCCGGTCACCATGCCCAGATCACCGTGGCTGGCCTCGGCGGGGTGCACAAAAAAAGCCGGCGTGCCGGTGGATGCCAGCGTGGCCGCAATCTTGCGTCCGATATGGCCGCTCTTGCCCATTCCCATGACCACCACGCGCCCGGTGGTCTGCAAAACCCGCTGCACCGCCTGCACAAACCGGGCATCCACGCGGGCAGCCAACCCCCTCAGGGCAGACGCCTCGATGTCAAACGTTTCCCGCGCCAGGTGCAGGGCCTGATCCGGATCAAGAGTGGAATGGGTGGCGGGAGTCATGCGCGGATTCTATCGACCGGGGTGCATGGGCTCGGATAGCATTGGTAGATGTCCTCACTCGCGCTGACCTTGCTTTACCTACTGGCCGCGGTGTTGGGCGTGGTGGTGTGCCGCAGCCTCAAACTGCCGCCGATGCTGGGGTATCTTGCCGCGGGCGTGCTGATCGGGCCCCATGCGCTGGCACTGGCCCAGAACTCGGAGGGTGTGCGCCATCTGGGCGAGTTCGGGGTGGTATTCCTGATGTTTGCCATCGGGCTGGAGTTCAGCCTGCCCAAGCTGCGCGCCATGCGCCGCCAGGTGTTTGGCCTGGGGCTGGCGCAGGTGGTGCTGAGCATGCTGGTGGTCACGGGGCTGGCGCTGGCGCTGGCGCACCTGGTGGGTGGTGTGTGGGAGATGGGCTGGCAGTCGGCGCTGGCGCTGTCGGGCGTGCTGGCCATGAGCAGCACGGCCATCGTCGTCAAGCTGATGGCCGAGCGCTCCGAGCTCGAAAGCGAACATGGCCGCCGCGTGATGGGCATCCTGCTGTTCCAGGACCTTGCGGTGGTACCCCTGCTGATTCTGATTCCGGCGCTCAGCTCATCACCCGATCGCCTGCTGACCGCCCTGGGGCTGGCGCTGCTCAAGGCCGCCGTGCTGGTGGGCCTGCTGCTCACGGGCGGCCAGCGCCTGATGCGCTGGTGGCTCACGCAGGTGGCCCGGCGCAAGAGCGACGAGCTGTTCATGCTGAACCTGCTGCTGATCACGCTGGGGCTGGCGTGGCTGACCGAGCTGGCGGGCCTGAGCCTGGCGCTGGGCGCCTTCATTGCGGGGGTGCTGGTCTCGGAGACCGAATACCGGCACCAGGTGGGCACCGACATCCGCCCGTTTCATGACGTGCTGCTGGGCCTGTTTTTCATCACCATCGGCATGATGCTGGACTGGCACATTCTGGTGGACCGCTGGGCGCTGGTGCTGGTGCTGATCACGGTGCCGCTGCTGCTCAAGCTGGTGCTCATCCTGGCACTGGCGCGCAGCATGGGCGCCACCACCGGGGTGGCCTTGCGCACCGGCCTGTATCTGGCGCAGGCGGGCGAGTTCGGCTTTGTGCTGCTGTCGCTCACGCTGGAGAACGGGCTGGTGCAGCCAGCACTCATGAACCCCATTTTGGCGGCCATGGTGCTGTCGATGCTGGCCACGCCGTTTCTCATCATGTACAGCAATCGCATCGTGATGAAGCTGGTGGCGAGTGACTGGCTGCAGCAGTCACTGCAGATGACCACCATTGCACGCAAGTCCATCAACACCAGCAAACACGTGATCATTTGTGGTTTTGGCCGTTGCGGGCAAAACCTGGCCCGGATGCTGGAACGCGAGGGCATTCCCTACATGGCGCTGGACCTGGACCCCGACCGCGTGCGCCAGGCCGCCGCTGCCGGAAACTCCGTGGTCTATGGGGATGCCACACGCCTTCAGGCGCTGATGGCAGCTGGATTGGTGCGCGCCAGCGCGGTGGCCGTGACCTACCTGGATGTGCCGTCGGCGCTCAAGGTGCTGGCCAACACGCGCGCCCATGCGCCGCATGTGCCCGTGGTGGTGCGCACACAAGATGATCTGCACCTGGACAAGCTGCAGGCCGCCGGTGCGGCCGAGGTGGTGCCCGAAGCCATCGAAGGCTCGCTCATGCTGGCCAGCCACGCGCTGGCGCTGGTGGGCGTGCCCATGCGCCGGGTCTTGCGGCTGGTGCAGGACCAGCGCGATGCACGCTACAACCTGCTGCGCGGCTACTTCCATGGGGCCGACGACGACACCGTGAACGAGCGCGATCAAGAGCGCCTGTCTACCGTCACCCTGCCGGTAGGGGCCAAGGTCATTGGCCAGCCGCTGGGTGGGCTGGCGTTGCCCGCCATGGGCGTGCGGGTGGTCAATTTGCGGCGGGGCGACGGCCACCCGAGTGCCGCCGTGGCCGAAGCGCTGCTGGCGGCGGGGGACACACTGGTGCTCTCGGGGCACCCGGCCGCACTGGCGCTGGCCGAGGACAAGCTGCTGCAGGGGTAACAAGGCACCTCCCCATGAGGCGCAGCACGGCAGCCCAGGCCGGGGGCGTATCCGTTGCAGCGGTCAGCAAAAATTTTGATGAAATACGGCTGAAGTCCTTATCCATAAAGCGCCTACAGCTATTATTTATATAGCAATTCAACAGGCCCTGGACGTCCGAAAAGATATCCCTGAAAACTGCGGCAGCCGTTGCGCAATAAAAAATCGAGCTGCCCCGGGGTCTCGACCCCCTCTGCCACCACCTTCAGCCCCAGGCTATGGGCCAGCGCCACAATGGTGCAGGCAATGGCCGCGTCGTTGGGGTCAGTGAGTACGTCGCGCACAAAACTCTGGTCGATCTTGAGCTGGTCGAGCGGCAGGCGCTTGAGGTAGCCCAGCGATGAATAGCCCGTACCAAAATCGTCCAGCGAAAAGCCCACACCCAGGGTGCGCAGGGCCTGCATCTTGAGGATGCTGTCCTCCACGTCGTGCAGCATCAGGCTTTCGGTCAGCTCCACCTTCAACCGGCTCGGGTCGGCGCCAGACTCTTGCAAGATTTCCAGCACCTGCGGCACAAAATGGGGGTGCCGGAACTCCTTGGCGCTGACGTTCACCGACACGCTCCAGCCAGCGGTGCGGGGCATGGCCGCCCACAGCGCCAGCTGTTCACATGCCAGCCGCATGACCAGCCGCCCCAACGGCAGGATCAGCCCGGTCTGCTCGGCCAGCGGAATGAACTCGCCGGGCGAAACCATGCCGCGCTGCGGATGCATCCAGCGCACCAGTGCCTCTGCGCCCATCACCTCGCCCTGCTCGTTCACCACCGGCTGGTAGTGCAGCAGAAACTCGTTGCGCTGCAGCGCCAGCCGGATATCCCCCTCCAGCGCCGACCGCGCGCTGGCGGCGGCCTGCATGGCGGGGTCAAAAAAGCACAGCGTATTGCGCCCCTGGACCTTGGCCTGGTACATGGCCAGGTCCGCACGCTGAAGCAATTCGTGCACCGACTGCTGCGCGTCCCGAAACAGCGCGATACCGATGCTCGGTGTGCTGTGAATCTCGCGTTTGTCCACCTGAAAAGGTTCGTTCAGCGATGCGATGACCTTCTGGGCAATCGCTTCGGCCTCGACGGCAGCCTCGGGCTCCACGCTGTGCAGGTGCTGGAGAATCAGCACAAACTCATCACCCCCGAGGCGGGCCACGGTGTCCACAGACCGCACACCGGCCTGCAAGCGCTCCGCCACCTGAACCAGCAGGCGGTCTCCCCATTCGTGACCGAACGTGTCGTTGATGGCCTTGAAGTTGTCCAGGTCCAGAAACAGCAGGGCGCCGTGGCACTCTTCGCGCGCGCACAGTTGGGCCGCCTGCGCGAGCCGGTCCAGCAACAGCCGGCGATTGGGCAGCCCTGTGAGCTCGTCATAAAACGCGAGCCGCTCGATCTCGGCCTCGGCCTTCTTGCGCTGGGTGATATTGCGTGCAATGCCGCGATACCCGGTAAACCGGCCTTCGGCATCAAAGATGGGTTCGCCACTGATGGATACCCAGATGGGCGTGCCGTCGCTGCCGGTGCGCCGCATCTCGAAGTCATGAAAGACCTTGTGGGCCTGCAGCTGCTGGCGGTGCTTGCTCCATTGCCCGGGCGCCACCACGGCGTCGGGCAGTTCCCAGCGGGTCAGGCCGTATTGCGATTCATCCGGGATATCCCGATCACGCTCTGCGCTGCCGTCGAACCGGACAAACCGGAAGTCGGCATCCTGCTCCCAGTACCAGTCCGATGAAAGATGGGTAAGGCTGCGCCAGCGCGCCTCACTCTCCCGCAGCGCCTGCAGTGTGCCCAGGTAATCGGTCACATCGGAAAAAGTGCGCACGCGCCCACCGGCCTCGAGAAGCCGTGTGCGCACCTCCAGAAACCGCCCCGCGCGTGTTTTGCGGATATAGGTTTCGGGCACGCTGGGGCCATCC
>Ga0073904_10004056_pt1 | contig 10960 bp, 9 predicted proteins | sample KloWWTrecipitate_FD_66668 | JGI IMG/M metagenome (GOLD analysis project Ga0073904, IMG submission 66668) | Active sludge microbial communities from Klosterneuburg, Austria, studying microevolution and ecology of nitrifiers - Klosterneuburg... | ecosystem: Engineered > WWTP > Aerobic digester >... | reverse complement strand
CTCCTCCCGGACCTGGGCCTCACCTTCCCGCACACGCTGCTCGTCACCTTCACCCCGGGCGACGCGATCCGCCAGACGTACTTCCGCGAGCGCGAGATCAAGTTCAGCCGCCTCACGCCGGTGGATCTCGAGGAAGGCGACACGCTGGGCGGCCTCCTCGCCGGCGAGACGGCGCGCACCTGGCAGTACCTCGACAGCCAGCGATACTTCACGCCAGCGGACCGGCTGGAGGTCTGCGTGCTCGTGCATGCCAAGGACCGCGCCGCCGTCGAGCCCGCGCTCCGGGACTTCAACCAGATCCACTACCGGCTCGTCGACATCGAGCAGGCGGCCGGCAAGCTCGGCCTCAAGCCCCCGCCCATCGGCTCGAGCGCCGAGGAGCTTCTCGCCCACGAGTTGCTCCAGCGCGGCGCGGGCAACCATTTCGCGCAGCCCGAAAGCCGGCGGTTCGCCCAGGTGCGTCGGTTCAAGATCGGGCTGCAGGCGCTTTCGGCGTGCGTCCTGGCCGCCGGCATTGGCTACGGCGGCTGGAACCTCTTCCTGGCGCTCCAGAACCGCGAGAAGGACGAGCAGACCGGCCAGCGCGTCGCGGCGCTCAGGCAGGAGCACGAACAAATTCTTCGCGCGATGCCGACACAGGGGGTGGCGGGCGAGACGATGCGCGACACGGTCGCCTTCCATGCCGGTGCCCTTCGCGGCTATCCGTCCGTCGGCGAGTTCCTCATCCCCGTGTCCGGGGCGCTCGAGCGCTTTCCCCGCGTGCACCTCACGCAGTTGGCCTGGCAGGCCGCCGAGAACGACGCCGCGATGCCGGCGCTCCAACCGACCCAGCCGCGAAACCTGCCGCCGGTGAAGGCCCTGGCCAAGTCCGGCGAAGGCGCCCCGCCCCCCGGGGCGGCCAAAGGCACCGGTGACGCGGCCGATTCGCCATTCGTTCCCGGGCGGGTCGCCGTCGCACTCTTCGAGGCGACCGTGCGCGTGGATGGCTCAGACTTCCGGCCTGCCCTGGCCGAGGTCGAAGGCCTCATCAAGGCGATCAACGGCCTGAAAGGGTACAAGGCGGCCATCGTGGACAGCCCCCTCGACATCACGCCCAAGGTGGCGATCCTCGGGCGTTTCGCCGACGCGCCCGCGTCGCAGTCGGAGGCCCGCTTCACGTTCAAAGTGACGCGCACTTCGGAGGCCGCGCCATGAACTTCGCCTTCTCGAAGGAGGGATTTCGCTCGTTGCGACTCGCCTGGGCTCTGCTGGGTGTCGCCATCGTGGCGGCGGCCGGCATCGCCTGGGGAAGCCTCGCCTACCTCCAGAAGGAAGCGCGGGACGACCTGGCCTCGCAGCGGCAGTTGGGCGAAATGCGCGCCAAGGTGGAGGCCGCCCGGCGCGAGCGCGACGACCTGCGCAATTCCTCGGTCGTGTTCGCCGACCTGGTGAACCGGGGCATCCTCAAGGAGGAGAGCCGGCTGGACCTGATCGAGCGCCTGGACGCCCTCAAGACGAAGCATCGCCTCATGGACCTCGAATACGAGATCCAGCCCCAGCGTCCGCTGCCCCTCATGGGCGGCCGGGTGTTCAACGCCGTCGACGTGCTCGGCAGCCGAGTGCGCATCAAGGTCCAGGCGCTGCATGAAGGCGAGGCGCTCGCCTTCATCGAGGACCTCGTCCGCCCCCCGACCGGCTTCAATCCGGCCAGCCGCTGCACGCTCGCCCGCATGACAACCGGCTCGCCCGATATCGCGTCGGCGCGGGTCGAGGCCCAATGCACGCTGGAGTGGATATCGCTGCGCGACAAGCGAGGCAACCGTGCGAGCTAGCGCCTTTCTCGTCCTCATCGCGCTTTCGTCCGCCGTTTCGGCCGCGGAACTCGGCACGCTCTTCCACACGGCGAAGGAACGCGAGCAACTCGAGCGGCTTCGCAAGGGCGAAAAGTTGCCGGACGGCCAGCCGGCCATCGAGCGCCCGGACCCCGTCATCACCGGCTATGTGAAGCGAAGCGACGGCAAGAGCACCGTGTTCATCGACAAGCAGCCGGTGCCCGTGCGTAATCCGCGCCTGGAGCGGCGATTGGAGCCGAAGGCGGTGGAGCGGTACGAGCCGTTGCCCCCGCCCGTGATACCCGTGGACGACGAGGCCGGGCTCGCGACGAAATCCGTGGCATCGCAGGAAAAGCCCGGTGATTCCAAGTCGGCGACGTTTTTGCCGACCCCTGACAAGTCGCCCACACCGCGCAAGCGCGTCGAAAAGGACGACTGACCGTGAGGCGTTGCCCGAACCCCGAGCGACGCCCGCCGACATCCGCCGGCTTCACGCTGGTGGAGATCGCGGTGGTGATCGTCGTGCTTTCGTTGTTGCTCGCCATGATCGCCGGTATCGCGACGGCGATGGTGGGGCAGCAGCGGCGGGAGGTGACGCGGCAGAAGCTGGCCGGCGTGGAGACTGCGTTGGCGCTTTTCGTTTCTCAGAACCGCCGGCTGCCCTGCCCCGCGGACGGACGTCTCACCTCGGGTGACGTCAACGCAGGCCTGGAGCGCCCAGTGGGCGGCGCCAACTGCAACGTCATTGGCGCGACCGCGAACTCACAGACCCACGGTGTCGTTCCTTGGCGCACGCTCGGTCTTGCCGAATCCGATATCACTGACGGTTGGGGCAACCGCTTGACCTTTCGTGTCGCGCCCGAACTGGTCGCAGCTGAATCGATGAACCTCACGAATTGCGACCCGGGCGGCACGGGAGGCCTTGGTGCCGGCAACGTGTGCAACACGCTTTGCGCAACCACGACGTTTCCCGGCTCCTGCACGCCTCCAGCCACCTATACGGCGAACAAGGGACTTTCGATCCGAAACCTTGCTTCGCCGACGCTCATCATGGACCCTGCGGGTGTTCCGGTCTCGACTGGAGCCGCCTTTGTCGTGATCAGTCACGGCGAGAACCTCGAAGGTTCGTACAACTCGCAAGGAACTCTCCAGTCAGGAACCACCGCTTCCGGGACACTGGAATCCGCAAACAACGCCGTGAATGTCGCATTCGTCGCCGCAAATTCGACCGCCGCACCTGTCCTTGTGGATGACTTCCCGAGCTATTCCGAAGGTGTCGGCCACTTCGACGACTTCGTCCTTCGACCCTCGATCCTGACCGTCGCGACCAAGGCACAGCTCGGCCCGCGCGCCCACTGAAGCCCAGCCAATGCCCGATCGGAAGAGACAATCCGGACTGGCTGGTGCCACGGTGATCATCCTGCTGATCCTCGGATTGATGGCCGTGATTCTCGGTGCGCGCATCTACGACTCGAAGCTGGGGCTCGACCAGCGCGAGGTGACCGAGGCCCACATGCGCCGTATCCAGGAAGCGCTCGTGAATTTCGCCAGCCTCAACCAGCGACTGCCCTGCCCCGCTGACGGCAGCGGGACTGATGGCGCCGAGGCTGCAACACCGGCAGGCCCTCCCACCGCCGGCTCGCCCGTCGCCTTTTCTACCTGCACCTTCACCGACGGGGTCGTCCCATGGACGACCCTTGCCCTTCGACAGCCGGAGGCATTGGATGGATGGGGGCGCCGGATCTCCTACCGCGTTTTCTCGGGCACCAGCGGCGTCACCCAGCTTCGTTATGTGTCTCTCGCCGTTCCGCCGCGCATCGTGGGCGGGGTCAGCAACATCGACTGCAATGCATCGCTCGGCGCGCCCATCGACAACGCACTCGATGGCGGCGATTACTGCAAGCCCGCGACGGGACCGGCGCCCGGCGGCTCGCCGCCGCCCAACACGCCGGCCCAGTACCTTGCCGCACCGGGTCGCGGTCCCATGCTCGTCGTGCAGGACCAGGGCGCGACGCGCAACGGCCTCGCATTCGTGCTCGTCAGTCACGGGGAGACGGGCTACGGTGCATTTTCGGCACAGGGCGGCATTGGCCGGACACAGTCCCCCTCGGGAGCCGGCAAGGAGATCGTGAATGCCGGGGCGGGAGGCGAGTACTGGATTCAATCTCACTCGCCGCCGGACATCGATGTTTCCAATGCTGCCCACTTCGACGATGTCGTGGTCTACATGACCTTTTCGGAACTCGTCGCAAGGGCCAACCTGAAGGCCCGTTCCTATTCCGAGTACCCCCTGGCCGCCCAATTCACGCAGGCCGCGGTCGAGGCCGCTTCCGGTGCCTCCAACATCGATTCGACCATGAACACCGGCCTTTCCTCGATCGCCTTGGGCGGCTTCCTCATCAGCGCGAGTTCCTCGGGTGGAGTCACGCGAAACGTCGGTTTCCGCGAACAGGGCGGCGACGACGGCATCGGGGTGATCGGCGGCAGTTCGACGAGCGGCGACCTCAACTCCTCGTTCGGCGAAAAGCTGACCTTCCAGCTCGGAGAGGGCAGCCAGTACGCCAAGGTCGACATCGCGTTCAACGTCTTCGAAATCACGGACAAATCGCCCCTGCGAGAGGAGCGCGCGGAGATCTCCTTCTGGCGCGCCGGCCTGCCACTCCAGTCGATCACCGTGGATGCGTGGGACGAGCACCCGGAAGTTTCGCGCTGCCTCTTCCGCCTGCCCACGGCACTCGTCTTCGACCGCTTCGACGTCGCGCCGCTTTCCCAGACGGGCGGGGGCGGCAGCTCGCGCTTCACGGTTGCCGGCGTCCGCGCGTGCGACAACAACACGACCCCTTGCGAAACGGGCGTGCCCTCCACCGCCGCCTGCCCGATTTTCCCCGTGAGTGCGGCTACGCGCGATGCGAGCGGCATCGGGACGACCGGTGCCACGCTCAACGCCCGCGTGGAGGACAACGGCATCGCTACCGGCACCGGAAGCGGGTATGTGACCAACGGGGACAGCTACTCCTTCGGCGAGCGACTGATCACCATCACGGGCGGTAGCGGCACCATCCTCGACGGCAATTGCATCCAGGTATCCGGCGACGCGACCGTCTACCCGGTGACACGGGGCATCACGGGACCCGGCGAGGACTTGGTGATCGCCATGCCGGGCCTTCGCCAGTCGATCCCGAGCTCGGCGCGAAACGTCACGCGCGTTCCTTGCCAGACAACGGTGCAGTTCGACTGGGGATCGACGTGCTCATCGGGCTACCCCAGCAGCACCAATGCGACGCCTCTCACCATCAACGCGGGCGCGGGCACCACGGACGTATCCGCCGCGCTCACGGGTCTCGCCTGCGGCACGCCGTATCACTATCGCGTTCGCGCCTCGAACCTCATCGCGACGACCGTCTCGCCCAACCAGCAGTTCCGCACGTCGTCCTGCGGCTTCTCGACGCCCACGACGGTCACCGGGTCTCCCAGCATTTCGGCGGGTTCGGTCACCTTCGCCGGCACGATCAATGGCAACGGCGAATCGACGACGGTGAGCTTCGAATACGGCGAAACCTCGTGTTACGGCAGCACGGTGGCAGGCTCCCCCGGCACGGTAGCCGCGGGCGCGGGCGCGACGGCCGTGATCGCATCGTTGCCGGTCGTTTCTCCTCCGGCGGCGGCTGGACAGCTTCGATGCGGAACGGTGTACCACTACCGCGTCGTGGCGCTTGCGGGCTCCGGCACCCGATACGGCGAGAACGTCAGCTTCCGAACGCCCGACTGCCCCTGATTTCCTGCCGGGCCACGCACCCGTAATCCCGTTTCACCTCCCGGCGATTCCCGCACGACGCCGGCATCCAGGAAACGCAAGCTTCGGCCATCGATTCAAGCGCCGGAGTTTCCCATGCGTCCCTTCGTCCGTCAGCGCGGCGCCGTCCTCGTCGCCATCGCGGCCCTCCTCGCGATCGCGCTGACCGCGCTCTTCACCACCGCCCTCGCCCGCTCCGCCACCGGCCCGCGCCGCTACGCCGCGAGCGATGCCGCCCTCGCCATCGCGCGCGAGGCCCTCGTCGCCTACGCCACCGCGCGTCCCGTGAACGAGATCGTCGGCCCCGGCTACCTCCCGTGCCCGGACCTCGACGACGACGGATGGGCCGAGTCGACCTGCGGGTCGATGTCCGGCGAAACGGGCCAATGGCAGCGCCTCGGGCGGCTGCCGTGGAAGTCACTGGGCCTCGCGGACCTGCGCGATGCCTTCGGCGAGCGCCTCTGGTACGCCGTCTCGAGCAAGCACAAGGGCCTGCTCAATTGCACGGTGAGCGCCGAGTGCCTCGACATGTCGCCGGAGTCCGCGCTCGGCACGATCACCGTGCGCGATGCCTCGGGCACCGTGATCCACGACGGCACCTCCGCGAGCCCGTACGACCCCGGCAGTGGCGGCGCGGTGGCCGTGGTCATCGCACCGGGACCGGCGCTCGCCCGCTGGACCGGACAAGGCGGCCCGACACACGCGCAAGCGAGAACCTGCGCGGGGGGGCGCTGCAACGAAGCGGGACGCTGCCTCACGGAGCCGCCTACCCTCACGCCGAAATGCGATCCCTCGAACTATCTCGACCGTTCGCCCGGCCCCGCCTACGCCGACGAGGACAACGCGAAGTTCGTCGATCGCAACGACGCCGCGGGGAGAATGCGAAACCGGGACGGCTTCATCCAGGGTCCCGTCGTCGCCACCGACGGCACCCTGTGGGTCAACGACCGGATCGCCGTCCTCTCGTACGACGACCTCATGCCCCGCGTGATGCGCCGGGTGGGAGAGGAAGCGGTGAGCTGCCTGCGGCAGTACGCCGATCGTCCCGGCCACGGGGGACGAACCCCATGGGCCTCGCCCGCGTGCCGCAGCCGCGATGCCAGCGCGGCCCTTCGCGGCGCGGATGCGAGCGGCGTGCGCTTCGGACGCATCCCGGACACGCCGTTCACGACCACGGAACGCGATAGTGGCGGCGCCCTGTCGCCCCGTTGGCACCAGGGAACCACTGCCTGTCACCTCGCCGACGCCACGGGCCGCACGGCGGGCCTCTCGTCGCACTCCTGGTGGAACGCGTGGAAGCCCCACGTGTTCTACGCGATCGCCGAGCCTGCGGCGCCCTTCGCCGAGGGCTCGCAGCCATGCGACGCGAACGCCTGTCTCGTCGTCGGGGACTCGAAGGCCGGGCAGCGCTTCGCCGTCATCGTGGCCGGGCCGCCCACGGCACGGGATGAAGGCCGCCAGTCGCGCGGCGCTTTCGCGAGCCTGGATGCGAGGCAGTGGCTCGAGGGCCCCAATGCCGAACTGCGCCGGCTCAATGCCAATCCCTCCACGACCGAATGCCCGCCGGACCCGAGCTATCCGCGCGGGCCGGGTTCGGGCGCCTTCAACCGCCTCGCGTCCGGCACGGGAAGGGGCGCCAACGACATCGTCGTCACGCCGGCCCCGGGAGCCCGGCCATGAAGCGGACCCCTGTCAGACCCCACGGATTCACGCTGCTGGAGCTGATGCTCGTCCTCTTCATCCTGGCGATCCTCGCCGCGGGCCTGTCGATGCCGCTCGCCGCCCAGGTCTCGCTGCGACGGGTCGAGGAATCGAAACGCCAGCTCGAAGAGGCGCGCGACGCCCTCATGGGTTTCGCGGCGGCCAACGGCCGGCTGCCTTGCCCCGCCACAGGCGAGAGCCGCGGAACCGAGCGCTTCGCCCCCGGCAGCGACGCGCGCGACGGGCTCTGCGCCGACTTTTTCGACGGCCTCCTGCCGGCGGCGACGCTCGGCCTTTCCCCGCTCGATGCCGAGGGTTTCGCACGGGACGCCTGGGGCTCTAGCGCGAACCGGATCCGGTACGCCGTGTTCGGCGGCCGCCCCGTCGGTGGCATCGCCAACCCGCTCACGCGCGTGAACGGCGTGCGGCAGGCGACGCTGGACGAAATCGGCGCGGCTCCGGGCTATCTCGTCATCTGCTCCACCGGTGCCACCGCCGAGGCCTCCGGGTGCGGGCCGGCCGCGAACCAGCTCACGCGCAAGGCGGCGTTCGTGCTGATGTCGCTCGGCCCCAACGCGCCCGAGACGCCGCAGCGCGGCAGCGACGAATCGCGAAACGTCGATGGCGATGGCGTCTTCGTCGCGCACGAGCCGGCCCGCGATTTCGACGACATCGTCATCTGGGCCGGCGTGAACCAGCTTGCGAGCCGGCTGGTCGCGGCGGGTCGTGCGCCCTGAGGCCCGCTCAGGCCGGCTCGAGCCGGAAGACCACGCGCCCGGGTTCGTTGCGCGCGAGCGAAGCCGTGTAGCCGGACTGCGCCGCGAGCCGGGCCAATTGGTAAAGGCCGATCGCGAATCCCACGCCCCCTTCCCGGGGAATCGGCTCGTCGAACAGGATCTCCGCGACGGACGCGGGAACGGGATCGCCGGAATCCTCGATCTCGAGGCTCGCGCGCCCCCGCGAAAGGTAAAGGGTCACCTTGATCTTCAGGCCCGGGTTCGCCTCGCGCTTTCGCCGGGCGTTCACGAGGCCGTTCTCGACGAACCCGTCGAACACGGAGGCCGGCACCATGCAGGCGCCCTCGCCATGGAGCTCGAACAGGACGCCGCTCGCGTCGGTGCGCCGCTCGAGGTCCTTCCACCACGCCTGCACGCTGCGCGGCGGCTCGCGGATCTCCACCTGCGGCGAGCGAAGCTGGTCGAGCGTCGTCTGGAGCCGGCGCGTGATCTGGGGCAACTGGCGCGACAGGAGCCGGGCGTACTTCGCGTCGAACGATTCGTCCCGCGGCGCTGCCGACGTGAGCGTGAAGAGCGACTGGAGCAGGTTCTTGATGTCGTGCGTGAGGCGCGCGCCGGTCTCGTGGACGGCCTGGACGTAGGCGTTGCGGCGCATCTCCGCCTCGCGACGCTTGCTCTCGTAGAACTCGCCCACCACCTGGGCGAGAAGGCGCATGTGCAGGAAGAGCGCGGGAGACAGGTCGATCTCCGTGTAGAAGGTGAGGTCGACGCCGTGAAAGGCGAAGCGCGCCGCGTCGTTCGCCTTCTCGCCGAAAGCGCCCTCGCCTTCGGGCGAGCGCCACTCGCCTCCTCGCACCCAGGGGAGTTCCGCCACCAGCGACAGCGCCTGGTGCAGGAATCGCTGCGGGTCGGGCTCGCGCTCGGCCAGGTCCGCGACGCGGCGCACCCAGATCTCGAAGGGCATGCCCACGGACATCAGGTAGCGGGACAGGTAGGTCCTGAGGCCGCCGAAGCCCTGGCGCGGGCCCCAGAGCACCGCGAGCACGATCAGCGTCCCGCCGAAGCCGATGACGGTGAGGCCCGCGGCCGTGAAGTACTCGCCTTTCGTGTAGCGCATGAGGGCAACCGCGCCAAGCACGAGTACCACCACGAGCTGGAACACCAGCACGGCGTAGAAGAAGTCGAAGACCTGGCGGTGGTCGTCCTCCCGCGCGTCGAAGGGCAGGAAGGCCAGCGCGACGAGCGAGAAAGGCAGCACCGACTGCACGAAGGCCACGACCGGCGGGGGAATGACCTGGTCGCGGATCACGAGGCTCGGCACGGCCCACACGATGAGGATCGCCGCGAGATAGAAGAAGGCGACCAGGTAGAACCGTCCCTGCCGCCTCGCCTGGAGCGTGAACACCTTGCCGCCCAGGATGCCGAGCAGCACGCAGATCCAGGCCACGATGAGCCAGCCGGGCAGGAAGTAGATGATGACGCCCGTGATCGCGAGCAGCATCACGACGGCCAGGCGTTCGAGCTCCTGTTCCGCGGCGACGAACGGTTGCCAAAGCAGGAACAGGCCGAAGTGGACGATCAGCCAGATGCGCTGGAAGGCGCCGCCCGCGTCCGTGACGAGGGCGGCATGCAGCGCGAGGAGCATCGCCAGCACGATCCAGCGCCGGGCCGAAAGCAGGCGGGCGCTGAAGCCGGCGGCGGGAGGAAGCGTGGCGGACAAGGGGGCGGGCGCAGTCGGAACCGGGGAATTAAAGCACGGTCGGAGGCTGCGGACCGGGACGGTGGCGCTGCGGCAATGCGGGCGCCTGTCGGGGGAACCGACACCCGGTGTCCGGATTCTCGACACCCTGCGGGCGCCCGGAGGCCGGCGCCAACCCCGTCAGGACCATTACATCCTTAATTTTCAACAGGATAGACATTGTGGCACGGCGGTTGCATAGTACTCGGCGTACCCCAACAGCCGGAGTCACCATGAATCGACCTGCCGCCCAGAAGCACCCCCTCGCCCTCGTCGTGCTCGGCTCGGGTCTCGCGCTCGGCATCGTGCTGCAGGCCATCCAGTTCCTGCGCAACGCAGGCGTGGCCGGCTGAACCGGGGTAGTCGTCTTCCATCGGAGAGAACCATGAAATCGCAACAATCGGGCTTCACCCTCGTCGAAATCGCGATCGTGCTCGTGATCATCGGCCTCCTGCTCGGCGGCATCCTCAAGGGCCAGGAACTGATCAACAGCGCGAAGGTGAAAAATCTCGCGAACGACTTCCGCGTCATCCCGACGTACATCTACGGTTACCAGGACAAGTTCAAGTCCCTGCCCGGCGATGATTCGGCCGCCGCGACCCACATCAACGGCGCCACCAATGCGACGACACCCGGCGCCCCCAACACGGTGGGCAACGGCGTGATCGCCGGCTCGCCGCTGTCGGCCACCCAGACCGACGAATCGTACCTGTTCTGGCAGCACGTCCGCCTCGCGAACCTCGCGGCCGGCCCCACGGCGGCGGCGGATCCGGACTACCGCCCGAAGAACGCGGTAGGGGGCAACATCGGCATCGCCAGCCTCGTGAACGCGGGCGGCCTCGCCAACGCGGTCATCACGGCGCCCACCGCGATGAACGGCACGTACCAGATCTGTTCGGAGGCGGTTCTCGGCAAGTTCGCCAAGCAGCTCGACGTGCAGATGGATGACGGCAACACCCAGACGGGCTCGATGCGCTCCTCGCTGATGACCGCGCAGGCCACGGCGATCGCCACCGCCGCAATCGACGACGCGACGCCTTATCTCGTCTGCTACTCGTTCTAGCCTTTCCGGCTGCACCCCACCTGAAAAGCCCGCCTCCCGGCGGGCTTTTCCATTTGCCCGCTACCCCTGCAGGATCCGCATCTCCGCCTTCGCGAGCGCCTCCTGCGTGCCCATGAG